>Ga0007809_10001306_pt1 | contig 10434 bp, 8 predicted proteins | sample CryBogCBE02Aug07_FD_60383 | JGI IMG/M metagenome (GOLD analysis project Ga0007809, IMG submission 60383) | Freshwater microbial communities from Crystal Bog, Wisconsin, USA - CBE02Aug07 | ecosystem: Environmental > Aquatic > Freshwater > Lake | place: Crystal Bog, Wisconsin, USA | collected...
ACATCGCCATCGAGATGATCGGCTTCAATAAAGGATAGCGCTTCACCGGCATCGCGCTTTGTCGCACGCAAATGCACGAAATGGATGCGCTCGGCAAAACGATTGGCGATGGCGACAAGATCATTATCGGGACGCACACCTAAGGAGCCGGTACAAAAGCACATACCGTTCGCCGCACTCGGCACAGCTTCAAATAAAGCGGCATAATCGGCTTCCGTTGACGCAATGCGCGGCAAGCCGAAGAGGGAGCGTGGCGGATCATCGGGATGCAAGGTGAGCTTCACACCAAGCTCATCAGCAACCGGCGTCACGGCTTCCAGAAACTCCACGAGATGCTGGCGTAAGCGCGGGGCATCAATATCGCGGTAGAGCGTGAGGCGTTCGCGGAATCCTTCGATGCTCAACGGATCCGTTGTCGAGCCGGGCAAGGCGCTTGCGATCACGTGGATGAGATAGTCGATATCCTCTTGCGCAAAACTTTCATAAGTGGCTTTCGCACGCGCTGTCGCTTCCGCATCATAATCCTTTTCAGCGCCGGGACGCTGCAAAATAAAGAGATCAAAAGCAGCAAAACGATCCTGATCGAACCGCAAGCAGGTGGCCCCTGTTGGCAATTCATAATCGAGATCGGTGCGCGTCCAATCCACCACCGGCATGAAATTATAGCACACGGTTTTGATGTCGGCTTTCGCCACCGTGTGAAGGCTCGCGATCCATGTTTCAATCGAGTATTTCGCGCCTTTGCCCAAACGCTTGACGTCATCGGGAATGGGGATCGATTCAACAATCGACCAATAAAGCGGCTTGCGGCCATGCGGCGTGGTCTCGATAAAATGTTTACGCTCGGCAACTGCCGCGTCGGTCCATACTTCGCCGGGCTTTAATTGATGCAAGGCCGAGACAATCTCGGTCGCACCCGCTTGGCGGACGTGATCGAGCGCTACAGGATCATGCGGTCCAAACCATCGCCACGCTTCTTTCATTACCTTGTCCTTTCGAATTCAAACTCAACCGCGTGCTTGTTTGCCGCGCGTTACGATCTGCGTCGGATTAACAAAACGCAATGCAATCACAAGCCAGATCATCGTCAATACCATATAGATGACGGCCATCGCATCAATCGATTGCACGGCGCGCACACCCGCGGCAAACACCGCATAATAGAGCGCTACCACGAGCGTCTGGCTGGTGGGGCCAGCGGTCAGGAAGGTCAATTCAAACATCGCAATCGTGCGCACCAGCACGAGCAACAACGCCGCCAAGACACCGGGCATCAAGAGGGGCACAAGCACCGTCACGAACAAACGAAAGGTGCCTGCACCGAATACGCGGGCGGCGGATTCAATACGCGGGTCAATCTGCTCAACAAAGGGGATCATGACCAAAATTACAAAAGGTACCGTCGGGACGAGATTGGCGAGGATAACGCCTACCAAAGTGCCACCAAATCCGGTTTGATAGAGCACGGTCGCCAGCGGAATGCCATAAGTCACCGGCGGCACCAGCAGCGGTAAGAGAAAGATCAGCATCACAAGCTTCTTGAACGGGAACTCACGACGCGCCATTGCGTAAGCCGCTGGCACACCGATCAAACCCGAAAGCACAACGACTGCGCCGACTACTTGAAACGTGGTGATCAACACATCGCCGAGTTGGAATTCGGACCACGCGGAAAAATACCATTTGAAGGTCAAACCATCCGGCACCCATGAGCGCAACCAGCGTGTCGCAAAAGAGCTTGTAAGCACCGCGCCGATAATACCGAAGAGATTAATCACGAAAAAGATCAGCAAGGTCCAAATCGTTATGACCCATAATTTCGCGAACGCTGCATTCAACGTAATGCTGCGGCGCGGAAGGGAGTCTGCATGCGTGTCGGTCATCGTCCTCACCCCTTCGCGCCGGCGGCGGGACCGCGATAAAACAGGTTTCGGCTCATCAGCACCACAATCACGACGGCCAATTGCGTAAAGCCCATGATCATCGCAATCGCCGAGGCGAGCGAATAATCATATTGCTCAAACGCCGCTTCATAGGCCGCAATCGAAATCACACGCGTAGGCCCCGCAGGCGCGCCCAACAAGACGGCGGAGGGAAACACCGAGTAGGCCTGAACGAAACTCAAGCAAAAGGTGATCGCCAAGCCGGGTGCGAGCAGCGGTAAAAAGATCAACCGAAACCGCGCCGCCGCACGCGCGCCCAATGTTGCCGCTGCATTTTCAAGCACGACATCGATTCCGCTGACATAAGAAAGTGTGAGTAGAAACGTGAAAGGAAAGCCTGTGATCACCAGAGACAAAAAAACGCCCCAATAATTGTGCACTAATTTGATCGACGATGCGGAGCCTAAACCCAACAGGGTCAGTGTGCGGATAAACCAGCCTTGTGGTCCAAAATAATTCAGCATGCCCTCGGCCACAAGAACAGTGCCTAAGGTGATCGGCAACACAAGAATTGTTGTGATCAAGCGCTGATGCCGAATCAATCGCACGCGAAAGGCAACGGGGATCGCCGCGAGCAAATTCATGATGGTGACAGGTAAGGCAATCGCGAGCGTTGTTTTGATCGTGTCATACAGAAAGGGATCAGAGAAAAATTTCACGTAATTACTGAGCCAGCTTCCGTCCTTCGGGCGAAACGAAAGGATAAAGCCATAGCTGAACGGATAAACAAACAACGCAAGCAAAAGCAAAGCGGCTGGTAATACCAGCAGCGTCACGCCATCGAGCCCCTGCGCCTTGAGCCTTACGCTTAAAGGAATAGACGCATCGCTCATGGCGTCTCTCCCGGATAGACGAGGATTTTTGAAGGCTCCGCGCCAAGCGCAATCGATAGGCCTGTGGCAAGTGGTGCGGTGGAACGGAAAAACAATTCCGTGCCGTCAGTCGCGCGCGCCACGCCGAAATAGTCATGACCGCGATATTCAATAGCCTCAACACTTGCGGCCAATCCTTCGCCTGCAGCCACGGGCACAAGATCATCGGGGCGAATGGCGGCAACAACGGACCCTGAGAGATGAGGAGCCATCGCCACGCCTTGAAGGGCTACACCACACGCGGAAAAGCGCACATCATGCTGCCCTGCCATTTGTGCATTTTGACCCGAAAGCCGATTGCGGAAACCCATAAACGCCGCGACGTCCAAACTCGCAGGTCGCTTGTAAAGCTCCTCCGGTGTTCCAACCTGCCTGATCATGCCGTCACGCAACACGACGATGCGATCGGCAAGCGATAGCGCCTCATCCTGATCATGCGTGACATAAATCGTAACAGAGCCGAGACTTTGATGGATGCGGCGAATTTCCTGCCGCATTTCAAGCCTTAATTTTGCATCGAGATTCGATAGAGGCTCGTCCATCAATACAAGCGGCGGATCAATCGCAATCGCGCGCGCAATTGCCACGCGTTGTTGCTGGCCGCCCGAGAGCTGACCCGGCAATTTATGCGCTTGCGATTCAAGCCGCACGGTGCGGATCGCTTCATCCACGCGCTTCTCACGCGCCTCTTTTGGCACGCCGCGCATTTTCAATCCGAAGCCGATATTCGCGCGCACCGTCATATGCGGAAATAGCGCATAATTTTGAAACACCATGCCAAAGCCACGGTCTTCAACGGCCAACGTATCAATGCGTTTGTCATCGAGCCATATGGAGCCGCTGGTCGTGGGCAAAAGGCCGGAGATACAATTCAACGCCGTCGATTTACCGCAGCCCGATGGACCAAGCAGCGCAATAAATTCTCCGCGCTTGATCTCAAGCGAAAAATTGTGAAGCGCCTGCATCGCGCCGAAGGCACGGCCTACGGAATCAAGACGCAGCGTCTTAAAGGAATCGGATAAGGCCATTGTGGTCTCCTCATCATACGCGAACAGGCGGTGGTGAAAGGCCCGCTCCGCATCAGATAAGATGCGAAGCGGGTCGGGAGTTTCTTATTTGGTCTTTTTCGCGCCGATCAGTTCGTCCCACATGCGGAATGCGATGACCATTTTGGACGGCTCAAGCGGCAATTCGAGCGGATTACCCGCAATCAGCGCCTCATATTCGGGGCGACCGAATTCCTTAATCGCGGCTTGGCTTTCCGCAGGCGCCATATCGAGCGTCACGCCCTTTACTGCCGGACCCGGATAGAAATAGCCCTTGTCATAGGTCACAGCCTGTTGCGCAGGTTCCAGCATAAAGGCCATGAGATCCAAAATCACCGCGAGCTTTTCAGCAGGCAAGCCCTTTGGCACGCACATATAATGCGCATCCGTCACCCAATGGAAACCTTTCAGCGTGGTGATCGCCGCTTCCTTCGGCACGACACCCAAGACGCGTGGATTGATATCCCACCCCGTTGTCGAGACGATGATATCGCGCGTGCCTTCTCCGAGCTCCTTCATCGTGGCACCTGTGCCGGTTGGATAATATTCAATGCCCGCATCGAGTTCTTTGAGATAGGCCCACGTCTTGGTCCAGCCCTTTTCCGGATCCTTCGGATCACTATCACCCAAGAGGTAAGGCAGACCCATCATGAAGGTGCGGCCTGGGCCGGAATTAGCTGGACGCGCATAAAGGAAGCGGTTTGGGTTTGCTTTCGTAAAGGCCAGCAATTCTTCAGCGGATGTTGGCGGCGTCTTCACTTTGTCAGGCATATATTCAAGCAAGGGGCCCGATGGATAATAGGTCACCACAACGCCTTGACCTTTGGCCAAACCCTGCATCGCGGCAGCACCTGCAAGATAAATATCATCGAGCTTAGGCAAAGCGCCTGCTTGATCGGGTAAAAGCTGGACCCAGAGATTTTGGCTAAGCCCTGCCGAGAGCGCGTCCGTGCCGGTCAACACGATATCAATATCGACTTTGCCTGCATCTTGTTGCGCTTTGATCTTACCCGGCAATTCTGGCGCAGGCGCTTTTGTGAAGGTAATTTTCGACACAAAATTCGGCTTGGCCTTTTGATAGGCTTCAAGCGCTGGCTGGGTGAGCGCAAGATTACCCGCGACGTCGACAATATTGAGTGTCACAGGCGATGCCGGTGGGTTGGCTGCAAAAGCACGCAGCGGTGAAAGGCCCAGTGCCGCAAGGCCCGCAGCGCTGCCTAACAATCCGCGACGCGTCATCGCAAATTGGGTTTTCATCAGATCAGTCATTGTTCGTCCTCCCTTAAAGATTTTGTTGGGTCATTTCACAGTTTATAGGCGGCCTTTGCGAGGCCGTAGGCAAGATCATGGGCAAGAAGATGCGCTTCATCTTCGTGCAAGCGATGCTCAGCAACGAGCTTGGCGAGATAGACGCAATCGACCCGCCGTGCGACATCGTGGCGCGCGGGGATTGAAGGAAACGCGCGCGTGTCATCGTTAAATCCGACTGTGTTGTAAAAGCCCGCTGTCTCCGTAGTCATCTCACGGAAACGCAGCATGCCTTCCACACTGTCATGGAACCACCACGGCGGGCCAAGCCGCAAGCAGGGATAATGGCCCGCTAGAGGTGCAAGCTCGCGCGAATAAACGGTCTCATCCAATGTGAAGAGAATGATCGTCAAATCACGCTCATTGCCAACGCGATCCAAGAGCGGTTGCAGCGCATGCACATAATCGGTTGGTTGCGGGATATCGGCACCTTTATCGCGGCCGAATTTGGCGAATAATCCACGATTATGATTGCGGTAGGAACCTGCGTGAATTTGCATCACAAGCCCGTCTTCAAGCGATAATTTCGCCATCTCGGTGAGCATTTGCGCACGGAACAATTCAGCATCTGCCGCACTCGCTTGCCCATGCCGCACACGCTCATAAAGCGTAGCTGCTTCGCTCTCAGAAAGATTGGCCGTGCGGGCCGTCGGGTGACCGTGATCCGTCGCGGTCGCGCCATAGGATTTGAAGAAGGCACGACGCTCGCGATGCGCATTGATATAGCCCGTCCATGTCGTCGTGTCGCACCCCGTGATGTCGCCAAAGGCAACAAGATTCTTCGCGAAGCCTTCAAATTCCGGATCGACTACCGAGTCGGGGCGATAGGTTGTAACCACGCGCCCTTCCCAACCCGACTCGCGAATGCGACGATGCGCATCAAGCGGATCAAGCGCACCTTCGGTTGTTGCAATCACTTCGATGTTAAAGCGCTTGAACAAAGCGCGCGGGCGATAGGCAGGCTCGGCCAATTTTTCAGCGATACGATCATAAAGCCGGTCAGCATTGGCTGGTGAAAGCGCCTCATTGATATCAAACAAAGTCGAGAAGGCATGATCAAGCCATAGCCGTGTTGGTGTGCCACGGAACAAATGCCAATGCGCCGCAAACAAACGCCAAATCGCGCGTGGGTCACTCTCCGTTGCGCCGCCATCCACCCTTGGCACGCCGAGCTTTTCGAGAGGCACACCTTGGGCGTAAAGCATGCGGAAAATATAATGATCAGGGATGACAAACAGCGATGCCGGATCAGCAAAATTCTGATCATCCGCATACCAAGTCGGATCCGTATGGCCGTGCGGAGAAATGATCGGTAGCGTTGCGATGCCGTCATAAAGCCGCCTTGCAATCGTACGGAGCTGCGGCTCTGCGGAGAACAAACGATCAGGATGCAAAAACGGAGATGTCATCGCTTTTATGAAACCTTGTCTTGCGGCGCGGTGCGCACGAGATAGTCAGGATTGATATAATCAACTTCGGTGCGGCCCATCAAAGCCGCGAGATGGTCTTCCATTGCCGCTGTCGCGCCACTCGCATTACGCGATGCAATCGCGTCATAAATAGCGCGATGCTCGGCAATCACTTTGGCCATTCGGCCAGGAGCGGGCAAAGTTAGACGGCGATAGCGATCCACTTGATATTTCACGCTCGTCACAAGACGCCAGATATTCGGATAGCCTGCGGCCAATGCAATGGCCTGATGAAACGCCTCGTCGCCATCATGAAAGGCATCGCGATCTTGCGCCTTAGCTGCCATTTCTTGGCGATCGAGGATATCCGATAAGGCAGCGAGGTCCGCCTCGCGATGATGGTGGGCGGCAAGCGCTACTGTGGTCTTCTCAAGCGCCGATCGAACCAGCATTGCCTCGCCCAATTCCTCAACTGGAATGCGGGCAATAAAGGTGCCCGATTGCGGGAAAATTTCAACGAGCCGTTCTTCGACCAATTTCAGGATGGCCTCCCGCACCGGCGTACGACTGACGCCAAAATGTGCGGCAATTTCCTTCTCGGATAAAGCCTCGCCGGGCTTGCGGCGCATCGCGAGGATTTCGTCGCGTAAGGCATCATGGATCACTGTAGAAACCGTACGCGGCCTCAGCATTGGCGCCCTCTGACCGAGCCTTGCCCGGCGCCCAAGACCGTCGACCGGGCTATCGTTCACCTTGACTACGAGCGATGCAGACCGCTGCGCCATTTCGAGCATTCCTCCAATTTTCAGGAAAATATATACTAATATATTAGTTTATCAAGTGACTTGGTTAACTCAGCCTTATTGGCTCGACCAAAGAACCAGAACCGCATAACAGACGGAATGTTATGATTAAGCAATTGTTTTTAAGATGTTTTTTGGCAGCGGAGGAAGGCTACCGACTATACTGCGTTTTCTGGACGGCCCTACCGAAAATCTAAAATTTTTTACTAAGCCATTAAAATAAAAGTCCTTTTTGAAATATTATGTAGAAATAGGCTTCATGCCCTTGGTCTTGCGCACGGTCAAAAGACAACTACTATTGACGCATAATCTATAACTCACATTGGGGGACCTGATGACCAAGGCGATTGTAATCCGGAAGACTGGAGGCCCCGAAGTCCTGTCTTATGAAGATGTGACGCTACCACCACCAAGACAAGGTGAAGTCCGAGTTCGCCATACGGCGATTGGTGTCAATTATCTCGATGTCTATTATCGAACAGGGCTTTATCCATCGCCGAGCTTACCCTTCACGCCTGGCAGTGAAGGTGCGGGCATTGTTACGGCATTAGGTGAAGGTGTAACAGGCATCCGCAAAGGGGACCGCGTGGCCTTTGTGACATCGCCGGGTTCTTATGCCGAAGAACGCAATGTCTCGGCGTCAGTGATCGTCAAAATTCCGGATTCAATCAGTGATGCTGTCGCTGCGGCCATTATGCTCAAGGGACTTACGGCGCAATACCTCTTACGCCGCACCTATCGCGTTAAGGAAGGGGATATCGTTCTCAATCACGCGGCCGCAGGTGGCGTTGGCCTCATTCTTGGACAATGGGCGAAGCATCTTGGAGCAACGGTAATTGGGACCGTCGGGAGGGATGACAAGGCCAAGCTCGCCAAGACAAAGGGCGGGTGCAAATATGTTATCAATTATCGAACCGAAAATTTTGTTGAGCAGGTCGGAAAACTGACAAAAGGCGAGAAATGCCATGTTGTCTATGACGGCGTTGGTAAGGACACCTTCATGGGTTCGCTTGATTGCTTGAGGCCTCTCGGCATGATGGTGAGCTTTGGAAACGCATCTGGACCGGTAGACCCAATCAGTCCCAGCATTCTTGGGCCAAAGGGCTCTTTGTTCCTGACACGTCCGAGCTATTTCGCCTATTTCGCAAAGCGCGAAGACCTCGTAAAAGGCGCGCGTGAACTCTTCAAAGTCATTGCAGACAAGACAATTAAAATTCAGCCTCCGGCAAAAGCTGCATTGAAAGATGCAGCCGACGTCCACCGGGCTCTTGAAGGCCGGAAGACAACTGGCGCGACGGTTCTCATACCCTAATCAACATCTCGGTTGAAAGTAGCTGTTCGGAAACCCGGGCGATATCGGCCCTACCCTCTGCGCTCGATGTAGGCTTCAATCTCCCCAATAATTCCTTTTCGAAATAGCATGACACAGATGACGAAAATGCAGCCGATAATGACGCTGACCCACGATCCCACGCGATCGGAAAGATATTCCTGCAAAGTAATCACGATACTCGACCCAATAACCGGACCCAAGAAGGTTCCTGTTCCACCAAGGAGCGTCATGAGGATCACTTCGCCTGACGTTGATTGGTGAACGTCGGACAAAGTGGCAAGACCCATAACCAATGCCTTTAAACTTCCGCCAATTCCAGCAATGGCAGCCGATAATACGAACGCCAAAACCTTGTAGCGCTCAACACTGTAGCCAAGCGATATAGCCCGCGGTTCATGTTCACCGATGGCCTTCACAACCTGACCAAAAGGCGAAAAAACGATACGTTGGATGCCGAGATAGACTAAAACCCCGATGACCAAGACTACGTAATACATCGACATATCGGATTGAAGGGGAATAATAGCGAACAAAGTGCCGCGCGGAACGCCTTGAATACCGTTCTCACCACCGGTTGCCGGTAGTTGAAGACAGAAGAAATAAACACATTGCGCTAAGGCAAGCGTAATCATCGCAAAATAGATGCCGGTCCTTCGGCTAGCCAACGTTCCGATAACGAGACCCAAGACAGCACTTACCGCAACCCCGGCTAATATCGAAAGCTCGGTCGGCAAATTAATGTGAACGCGGCACCACGCCGTTGTGTAAGCCGCTACGCCAAAATAGGCAGCATGACCAAAGCTCAAGAGTCTCGTAAAGCCGAGAAGCAAATTAAATGCAGAAGCAAAAATGGCAAAACAAATAAGCTTCATTGCAAAAATAGGGTAAACCCCCAAAAATGGAGCAAAAACTGCAAGGAGGAGAAGCAGCCACTCTAGACGCCTCGAGAACCGTTGCGCCATCATTCCCTCCCGAACAGGCCAACAGGCCGCAGCAATAAAACAACCGCCATTATAATAAAGATCACGGTCGTCGAAGCCTCGGCATAAATGACTTTTGTAAGGCCTTCGAGCAATCCGAGAATAATGCCGCTAACAATGGCACCCATAATCGAGCCCATGCCACCAATAACAACAACGGCAAATACAACAACAACCAAACTCGAACCCATTAAGGGGCTAACTTGGGTAATTGGTGCAGCGAGCACACCGGCGAGTCCTGCAAGACCTACTCCGAACGCATAAGTTGCAGTTAAATAAACTGGTACATTGATCCCAAAGGCTTGAGTAAGAGCGGAATTTTCAGTTGCGGCGCGAAGAATTGCACCCAGACTCGTACGCTCTATTACCAGCCACGTCGTCAAACAAACGACGATCGATACAACGACGACCCACAAACGATAAATCGGGATAAACATAAAACCAAGATTGTACGCGCCTTGAAGCAAGGCCGGCACGGGATAACCGATACCGGACGAGCCAAATTTCTGTTGCATAACACCTTCGGCAATTAAGGCTAAACCGAAGGTCAAGAGCAAACCGTAAAGTGGATCCAAGCCGCGTAACCGACTAAGAAACACACGCTCGATCACAACACCCAAAAGGCCAACGGTAACTGGGGCAACAATTAGCGCGACCCAATAATTCAAACCAAAATTTGCAAGAATGATATGCGCAACAAAAGCGCCGATCATGTACATCGCGCCATGCGAAAAATTGAC
>Ga0007809_10001310_pt1 | contig 10415 bp, 7 predicted proteins | sample CryBogCBE02Aug07_FD_60383 | JGI IMG/M metagenome (GOLD analysis project Ga0007809, IMG submission 60383) | Freshwater microbial communities from Crystal Bog, Wisconsin, USA - CBE02Aug07 | ecosystem: Environmental > Aquatic > Freshwater > Lake | place: Crystal Bog, Wisconsin, USA | collected...
TGCGACCATGTTCGTCACACCACCACCGCGGTGGTGCTGACAACATTCCTCGGTGACGTTGACGCCACTGCTCACTACAACGAACGACGAGCCCGTCTTGACGACATTGTCGCCACCTTGCTTGCCCCGTCGCCCGCCACTGATGAGGACATTGAACGACTCGTGGCTTTTGCGCCATCGCGCCGCAGCACCATCGATATTCGTACGCGCGCCGCCTCATACTCGAACGCAACCTTGGCGTCGTACAGCGCGGCCGTCGATATCGCCAAGGAACACATTGTGGCTGGTGACATCTTTCAAATGGTGCCCAGTCAGCAGTTTCGCCGCCCCTTCACGGCGTCACCACTCACGCTCTACCGCGTCTTGCGCGCTCTCAACCCCTCGCCCTACATGTATCTCCTCGATAACGGTGACAGTCACATCGTCGGCGCCTCGCCCGAAATGTTGCTCAAGGTCACCGGAGGTGTGGTCACCACACGACCGATCGCGGGCACTCGCCCACGGGGCGCCAATGACGAAGCCGATCTCGCCATCGAAGCGGAACTCATGGCCGACGAAAAAGAAATTGCCGAGCACGTCATGTTGGTTGATCTGGGCCGAAACGACGTTGGCCGAGTGGCCGAGCCCGGTTCGGTGCAGGTAGAGCGCCTAGCCCACGTTGAGCGATTCAGCCACTTAATGCACATCGTGAGTCAGGTGCGCGGAACCCTCCGGCGTGGCGTTGATGCCTTTGACGCATTCCGTGCACTCTTCCCGGCTGGCACGTTGACCGGTGCGCCGAAGGTGCGGGCCATGTCCCTCATCGACCAAGCGGAGCAGGCCGCGCGCGGACCCTACGGTGGCGCCATTGGCTACTTTGCCCTCAACGGAGACGCTGATTTCGCCATCACCATTCGGACCGTGGCGTTGCGCGATGGCGTGGCCACCGTGCAGGCGGGTGGCGGTGTCGTGGCCGACTCGACGGGTGCCTCCGAGTTCAATGAGTGCATCTCCAAGGCCTCGGCCCCACTGCTCGCCGTCGAACTGGTGGAGCCGCTCGAGGGGTGAGCACCTACCGCCAGGCCCTCCTGGCCTCCCTCCGCCTCAATGTGTCGTCGATTACCCCCGTACGAGGCTTAGTCACCGCTTTACCCGTCGCCGCGGTATTTGCCATCGGCCTCGTTTTCACCACGCCGATGAATGCGGTTGCCATGGCCATTGGCGCGAATCTCGTCGCCATTGTGTCGCTGGTCGGTGCCCCACAGCTCTCCCTCCGGTTGGCCCTTACCGACGTACTCGGCATCACCATTGGTGTCTTCGTGGCCTCCGCCACCGGCGCCATTCCCCTCCTGCACGATGCACTACTGGTCCCTCTTTGCTTAGTTGCCGGCATGGCGGTCATCTTTGGACTAACGCAGGGCATCATTGGGTCGCAGCTGATTGTTGCCTACGTCGTTCTTGGTCGGACGGCGCATTCACCCCTGCAGGCCCTGATCCTCGCGTCTTTGGTGGGCATTGGCTCGCTGAGCGAGGTAGCGGCGCTCGTCATTCTTCGCCTCCCCGCTTCGCTTCGCTCGCAACGCGCCAGCGTCACGTCAGCCTTTGACGCGCTGGCCTCCTACGCCACGGCCGCTCCGGAGGAATCCGCCCTCGCGGCTCTGGCAGCAATCGATGAGGCAGAGCGCGTGTTGTCGCCGGTCTCGCTCTTTGGACGCGCCGATGCGCGAGATCTCCGCGCCGTCGTCGACCAATTGCGACGTTCCCGGATCGAACTCACCACGGTGGCCGGCCTTCGCCAGCGACTAACGGCCTACGACGTTCCACTAGTGCGGGTAGCCATCGAGGACACGTTGCGCACCTACGCCGACGCCCTGCGATCAATCGCGCTCGAAATTCGCCATCCCGCAGATAACCCCGTGACACCGCCGCAAGCCATGCGACTACGCCTCGACCTACTCCAACACCTCCTCGGTGACGAAGAGTCCGACGCCAACGCCATCGCCCGCCAGTGTGCGTACCACCTCTCATCGCTTCGGACACAGATGCAGTCCTGCCGCCAGTTAGCGCGGATGACGCGTCTGAGTGATGAGGTCCGCGGCGTAGGAACTTCACCGTCACCGTCCTCTCGGGCGACGTGGCGTGAGCGGTTCTCGCTCGTTCGGTCGCACCTCACGCCCGACGACACCGCATTTCGCCACGCCATCCGACTCACCATTGCCGTTGTGGTCGCCAATACCTTCGTCGAGGTCACCCGACTCCCCCGCGGCTACTGGGTCGTTTTCTCGGTCGCCGTTATCTTGAAGCCCGACTACGCAACGTTGCTGCGTCGAGGGCTCAGTCGCGTCATTGGCACGGCACTGGGCGCGTCGGCAGCGGCCCTCTTCGCGGCCCAATTTCACCCACCCCACGCCGTCATTGCGGTGGTCGTCTTGGTGGTCGCCACCCTCTCCTACGCGGTGTGGGCGGCTAGTTTTTCGGTCGCCATCGGGTTGGTGTCATCGCTCGTACTCCTCATGCTGTCGATAACGACCACGAACACCATCGCCAACGCGGGGGAACGACTCCTCGACGTGACCATTGGCGCGATCATTGCGGCCAGCGCCTATTTGTTGTGGCCCTCGTCACCACAAACCAGTGTTGACGACGCTCTACTTGCGCTTCGCGGTGATCTCGCCCACTATCTCGACATCGTCATGCACTTTGAGCAAAGCGCCACAGATCCCGCCCTTGTGGCAGCCTCGCGTCGTGCGCACCTGGCGTTTTCAAGGGCGGAGAGCGTGGTTGCGCAAGCACTCGACGAGCCATCCTCGATGCGTCCCGACGGGGCGCCCTTGCAGAGCACGCTGGCGACCAGCCTGCGTCTCCTGCGAGTACTCCACGCTCTACGACTTCTTCCGGACCCAATTCCCAAGTCCGCCAGCGACGCGCTGCACGCTTTCCGGAGCATCTGCGTCAATGGAATCCTAGACAACACCGATGCGGAACCGGCCACGATGGCGGCGCTTTCGGCTATTGAGTCGGCCAGCGACGAGTTTTCGTCAGTGCAACTGCTCACGTTTGACGAGATTGCCAACGCGGTCCTTACGCTGAATAGCCTGCACCTCGCAGAGGCGGGCAGCCGCCCCTAATTCGAGGTGGCGCTCGCCACCTTGGAAACTGGGCTGAAGCCCGCTGCGTTGGCCGCCTTGACCTCTACGTAATACTTGACGCCGGTAGACAGGCCGCCCACCGTACAGGTGGTCGTCGGCGCAATGACGTTGCTAACGCAGGTACCAGAAGTGGTCGGCATCGCAAATGGACCAGTAGGACTCGTCGACAGCAGGACGTCGTACTCCGTACACCCATTGGCAACATGGACGTCTCGTTCGTCTTCACCGACACTGACGGCGTCATTGGCGGCGAAGCGACCTCGGAGGACGAAACCGTGCCGATTCGCGATGTGGTTGTCAACGGCGATCAGGTCTTGTGGTTACAGGACGTGACGACGCCGATGAAATTGACGCTGAAGTTCGACGTCGTCATTGACGGCGACACCATGACGGGAACCTCAAAGGCGGGTTTCCTTCCCGCCTCAAGCGTCCAGGGCACTCACCAATAATCCACTCCGAGTACTCGCTTCGAACCTCGTGTCACAGCCAGTCCCTACTGTCATCGACCTAGGGACTGAGGACTAATTGACATCATTTGATACCGGCGAGCTCGCGAATCAACTCGCGCGGCTCTTGGAAGAAACACCGGGGCAGTACGCACCCGCACTGGCAACCACGCTGAAGGTCCCCAAGGGGACAATCAACCCCGTGCTGTACAACGATGCTCGCTTCATCCGAAGTGACGAAACGAAACCGCGTTGGTTTTTAGCCACCCAGGCAGGGCTCGTCGATGCGGTAGCTACTTCGAAATCGGTCATGAACTCGGGACAACGCAACGGCGAGCACTCGGCGCCCGTTCCGGTACTCGCCGACACTGACGATGACACCGATGAGTATGACGAGCTGACGCCGGAAATGCTCGCTCGTTTTGTCAAAGTAAACCCAGCCCCTCGTCGGGAATGGAACCCGCCAGTCGCAACCTCATCCAATCCTCACGCCCTGTACGACTGGCAACGTGACGCTCTCGAGCGATGGCGCGATCGTGGTTGTCGAGGCATCATTGATGCCGTAACGGGATCGGGCAAAACCCGATTGGCCGTGGCGGCAATTGACGAACACGCCCGCAATGGCGGCAAGACCGTCGTGCTGGTTCCGACCATTGTGCTCCTTCATCAATGGGTCGAGGTGATTACGGCGTCACTCCCGGATTTGACCGTGGGCCGCGTTGGTGATGGGTACGACGAACGTCTGGAACACTGTGACGTCATCGTCTCGGTAATCGCGTCGGCCCGCAATCGGGCCTTTTTACTCAAGGGGGCCGAAGGGTTATTGGTGGTCGACGAATGCCATCGCAGTGCCTCCGAGAAGAATCAGGATGCCCTCGACGACCGATTCAACAAACGACTCGGACTCTCCGCCACACACGAACGCATGGATGGTGCGCACGAAACTGTCCTTCTTCCGTACTTCGAGCGCGTGGCTTTTTCAATCGGCTACGACCGAGCAATCGCCGACGGCGTCATCACCAACGTACGAGCCGCCTTCGTGGGTGTTGATTTCACCGTTGAGGAACGTCAGAAGTACCAGAACTACATCCTTGACCTGCGCGCCCTCCGGCGCAAACTCATTCGAGAGTTCGGCTGCCCCCGGGGACCGTTCAGCGCATTCCTCGATGCGGTAGTGCGACTGAGCAGTGGCAGTGGCGGAATGAAAGCTTCCATTGCCGCGAACAAGTGGCTCTCCAAATGGCGAGAAAAGCGAGAGCTTCTTGCCGAAACAATCGCGAAGCAAGAGGCCGTGCAGGCCCTCATCGGGGCAATCGACGATGCCGATCGCACCTTGCTCTTCACGCAATCCATTGCCTCAGCAAACGCTATTGCCGAACAACTCACTGCGAAAGGCATCCCCACAAAGCCCCACCACTCCGATCTCTCCACCGATGACCGAGACCTCATCATGCAGGAATTTGAGCAGGGTGCCTTGCGGGTTCTTTCCTCAGTCCAGACTCTGGAAGAAGGCGTCGACGTTCCCGATGCTGACCTCGCCATCATCGTGGCATCCTCCAAACAGCGTCGCCAAATGATTCAACGAATGGGGCGGGTGATGCGTCGCAAAAACGATGCTCGCGATGCACGGTTCATCATCTTGTTCGTGAAGGACACCGAAGAAGATCCACGACGTGGGGCTCAGGAACTCTTTGTCGAAGAGTTGCTCGATGTTGCTCGTGAATCGAACATCTTTGGTCTTGATCAGACCTCCGAACTTCGTCAATTCCTCGATCCCGATCGGCGTTAGGGCACGGCTGCCACACTAGAAGTACGACCCTGACATCACCACTAACGAAACGAACTCAATGACCTCCGACACTCGCACGCCTAACCAATTGGTTGCCCTTGCCGACCACCACCTTCGTGACGTGCTCGTTCGAATGGCCGGTCCACACGCACTCCCCCGCGACGATCAAGCCATCGCCGTCCGCGCGCTGGTGGCCGGAGGTGAACGAGTGTTGGTGGTTCAGGCCACTGGATGGGGAAAGTCGGCTGTCTACTGGGCCGCCACCTCAGCCCTTCGCTCGATTGGTCGGGGGCCAACGCTGGTCGTCTCGCCCCTCCTCGCGCTGATGCGAAATCAGGTCAGCGCCGCGGAGTCTGGTGGTCTCCGGGCCGCCACAATCAACTCGACGAATAGTGACGACTGGGACTCGGTTATGCGATCGATTGAATCTGGTGCAGTCGATGTACTCCTCGTTTCACCCGAGCGCCTAGCGAACCCGCTCTTCGCCCGTCGGATGGCTCCCTTGATCGCCGGAGCCGGTCTCATTGTCATTGACGAGGCACACTGCATCTCCGACTGGGGCTTTGATTTCCGGCCCGACTACCAACGCCTCAGCAAGATTTTGACGTCATCCCCTGACACGCCCGTTCTCGCCACCACCGCGACCGCCAATAGTCGGGTCACCGCTGACGTGGCCCGTCAACTCGGAGACGACACGGTGGTCCTGCGCGGTGGTCTTGCGCGAACGTCGCTTCGCCTCTCGGTCGTACCAGGACTGAATGGACTCGAACGTTTCGCGTGGGTCGACGAAGCGCTTTCACGCACGGCGGGGTCGGGCATCATCTATGTTCCCACCGTCGCCGATACGGCCCGACTCGCTGACTTCCTCTCTGCGCAGGGCCATCTTGTCGCGGCCTACTCTGGTCAACTCGAAGCATCCGAGCGCGAGGGCATTGAGGACCGCCTTCGCGACAATCAACTCAAGGCCGTTGTTGCCACCTCCGCCCTGGGCATGGGCTACGACAAACCGGATTTGAGCTTCTGCTTTCACGTTGGAAGCCCTGATTCACCGGTGGCCTATTACCAGCAAGTCGGACGTGCCGGCCGTGCCATCGACCACGCCGAGGCGGTCCTTCTTCCCGCCGAAACCGACAGTCGTCTCTGGGACTACTTCGCCACAGCCTCGATTCCCGACCCGGGCAATATTGAAAAGGTCACCACAGCCTTCGCTGGTGACCCGGGCGCATTGACGGTAGCGAGGCTGTGCGACCTCACGGGTATTCGCAAGGGGCGTCTCGAGGCTCTTCTAAAAATTATGGCCGTTGAAAATGCGGTCGAACGAGTCAGCGACGGTTGGATCAGCACCCCGACGCCCTACCGCTACGACGCCGTCAAGTGGGCGTCGGTCGTGTCGGCTCGGCGGGCGGAAGCCGAGCTCATGCGTCGCTACGCCGCCGGCGCCGGATGCTTGATGCAGTTTCTTCAAGAAGCACTCGACGACCCCAGCAGTGGCCCCTGCGGCCGCTGTTCGGTCTGCACGGGTGATGTGCCAGCGCCGGGACGAACTATTGACGAGGCCCGTGTCGAGGCGGCACGCGTCCATCTACGTGGCGTTGACACCACTATTGAACAACGCAAGTTGTGGCCATCAGGGTTGCCCTCGGGACGCAAGGGGCGCATTGCTGGTGCGAGCGAGGGTCGGGCGTTGACATTCGCCGACTCACCGGGATGGACGACCATTCCTGGTCTGATTCAGGGCCCCGATCAGGAGGTCCCAGAAGAGGTTCTAACGGGCGTGGTGGCCCTCCTGGGTCGCTGGCGAAGCACGTGGGGAACACGACCTGTCGCCGTCATTCCACTGCCGTCGCGGCGTCACCCGCGGATGGTGCAGTCGTTGGCTGCTCACATTTCGTCAGTCGGAAAACTCCCATTGATTGAACCGTTCCGCTTAACCGGCACTGCACCACATGGCGAGCTGGCGTCCCTTGAGCGAGTGGTGCATCTCGAGTCGACCCTCACGCTGGACACGACCACGCCACTCCCCCGAGGGCCACTGTTGCTGGTCGACGATAGTTACCGTTCGGGTTGGACAATGACCTACGCGGCGTCGCTACTACGGGATGCGGGCGCTAGCGCCGTGTTGCCACTGGTCATCCAGCAACTGCCCTAGGGCAGTGCAGCGATGTCGTCGAGAATTGACGCGACCCGCAGTGAATCGGACGCGGGAACGAACCAGCTATCGCGGCCCGCAATGACGTTCGAGACGTTTTCGACCATCACGACGAAGGCGTTGGTTGACGCGAAGGTTTCCACTTCGTCACCGATGCGCAGTGAGCTGGGTTCGTTCCACGTGGTGAAGGACTCACCCTCATCGGTGCGCATTTCACCCGTTGACCCGCGAACGACCAATTCTTGACGATTTGGAAGAGCGAACGACGCCAGGGCGTGAGCGCTCACATTCCCAATCCGTACCGAAATCTCAGTGGTCATGTCGACTCCCGTGGGGCCGACCAGTCGATCAACTCGGTCGAGCGACAGGTCGGGGGCCCCACCCGTCAGGGCAACCCAGGCGTGGACCTGGTAGCAACCAACATCCAAGAGCGCACCACCACCCATGGCCGGGTCCAACCGATAGTTCTCGCCCATCTCCGAAGTGAAGGTGAAAGACGAATCGATGTGCTCCAGTGTTCCCAAAGCGCCGCTCGCGACGACGTCGACCATGCGACGGAAGCGAGGATGCCACCTGGCCCACACCGCTTCAACCAAGAGTCGATTGTGCTTCTCAGCGATCTCAAACATGGCTGCCACCTCGCCGGCGTGCAGACCGAGGGGCTTCTCGCACAGCACGTGCTTGCCAGCTTCGAGCGCCTTCACCACCCACTCGAGGTGCTGGTGGTTCGCGAGACTGATGTAGACAGCATCGACCTCATCATCCGCGAGTAGAGCGTCGTAGCTGGCGTGAACGCGGGCGGGTTCGAGCGCTGCGGAGCGACTGGGGTCACGACTGGCCACCGCAAACAAGGACGCACCCGAGGCAGCGTGGACAGCCGGCGCGAGCCCTCGGCTCGCCACGAAGCCGGCTCCGAGGAAACCCCAGCGAACGTTCATTGCTATGAACGGAGGAGTTGTGGAGCGACGGGGAGGCCGTTCTGCTGCGCCGAACGCTCCGCCGACTCCATGATTGCCACCACGTCGCGGGACTGCGTCGCACTGACTTCCATTGGTGTTCCATTGGTCAGAAAGTCGACAATAGAGCGGTGGAACGCGTACGGGGCTCGTTCGGGCAACGGCACCACGCGCGACGTTCCGTCGGCGGCGTACAGGGTCAAGATCGCGGGAAGGTCCGCCACGGCAGGTTCGGCGGCCGGGTCCCAGTCACCCACGATTGCCCCCTGCGTACCGAGGACGAAAAACTTCGGCTTTCGGGCGGCCGCTAGGTCAGAAAAGACGAACGTCGCTTGCTTGCCTGAGTCGAAGGTAATCGTGACCTGCGAGTGGTCAGCGTTCGTCGCGTGCGTCCAGACTCGCTTGTGATTGATACCACTGACGTGTGCGACGGGGCCTGGGAGGACATTCAAGATTTGGTCGATGAGGTGACTGCCCCAGTCAAAGATGGCCCCACCCGACACCTCCGCATTGGAGTGCCAGTAGTCACAGGGTCGCGCGTAGCCCCCGACGAAACTGTCGTAGTGGTACACGTCACCAATCTCGCCGGCGGCGATGAGCTCGCGCATGGTGACGAAGTCGTTGTCGTAACGGCGGTTCTGGTACACGACTAGCAGCAGGGACTTCGCCGCGGCGAGGGCCATCAGTTCGTCGCACCGATCGGCGGTGAGGGCCATGGGCTTTTCCAGGACCACGTGGATGCCCCGCTCGAGTGCTTCTTTGGCCCAGCGAAAGTGACTGTTCGGGGGTGTTGACACCACCACCAGATCCAACAGACCCGAATCGAGCATCTCGACAGCGTCGCTAAATCCTTGCGCATCGGGAGCGAGTTCCTTGGCCGCAACCACGCGCTCAGGGTTGGAGTCACAGACCGCCACCAGAGTCAATCCATCAGTGTGTTGTACCGCCAAGTTGTGCTCGTGTCCGATTGCCCCGTAGGCAAGGAGACCGACGCGAAAGGTCGTGCTTGTCATCGCGGGGAAGTCTAGGGGGCTCCTCGAAGGGCGCTGGGCATCCCCACTGACCAGCGACGTTCAGTACTGCGCTTCGAGTTCCTTGATCTGTGACTCGAGCTGCGCGACCACTTCATCGACTTCGTCATTGAACATCGCCAGAGCAATGCCCAGTCGGTTGCTCACCCAATCGTCGAGAGCGGTACCGAACTGCATTGTCGTTGGCTTCTGCCGGTTCGACACTGAAATCACGAGGCCCCCACCGCCGTGGTGGATGCCCAACAACTTCGTGAACAGACACTCGGCGCTCCGGCGAGCTCCCTGAAACACAATGCGTTGGTTTGAAATGCAGAGCGTTCCGGTGTCCACGGCCGTCGCGACGGGACTCCCTTGGACGTAGTGACCGCGCGTTGCGCCCACGCGATAGCGCACCGACCGGCCGCCAATCTTGCCTATCGGGAACGAGACTCCCTGCGAACCGCCGGTCCACTGTCCGGCGCCCTTGTGCTCTTCGATGAAACCGACGTTCGACAACTGTGCGACGCCAATTTCATCCTTCTTTAGGAACAAGGCATCAACGGATGGCGAGCTTTCGCCACGCGCGATGGCGATCAGCACGTGGAGCTCGTTGATTTGCGCGTCGAGCTCATGGTGCTTGGCGTCACTGGCGGCCTGCACCCGCGCTGCTTCTGCGACGGCTCGCTTCTGCTCCCGCTTTTCTTTGAACGCTTCAAACATACGTCGACTTCAGCCCTTCGCCGAGATTGCTATCGAAATGATACGACCTCGAGGGGCTGCGTGAAAGGCGATGAGTAATCGCAGATGGTGGGCCGTACAGTGTCCTAGTTCATGAGATAACGGACAGCATGTGTCACGACATAGTGGACACTTCCTTATGGAGGTGTTGCGATGTCGAAAGCCCAAATGGTGGTGGATTCTGTCGTGAAACAAGGGC
>Ga0007809_10001314_pt1 | contig 10392 bp, 10 predicted proteins | sample CryBogCBE02Aug07_FD_60383 | JGI IMG/M metagenome (GOLD analysis project Ga0007809, IMG submission 60383) | Freshwater microbial communities from Crystal Bog, Wisconsin, USA - CBE02Aug07 | ecosystem: Environmental > Aquatic > Freshwater > Lake | place: Crystal Bog, Wisconsin, USA | collected...
TGGTGGGCTTTTTCCCAATTATATAAGAAAGGACTAATTTATCGAGGATATAAGATTACACCATATTCCTATGCATTACAATCACCACTTTCTAATTTCGAAGCATCGCAGAATTATAAGGAAGTAGATTGCCGTTCCGTGTATGTTCGCTTTAAAGCCTTTTCAAATCCTAATATACTAGCAAAACTTGGTATTGATAGTAAAATTTGCGTTAAAGATATCTATTTTGTTGCGTGGACTACAACACCATGGACGCTACCTGCTAATCTAGCACTTTGTGTGAATAGTAAACTAGAGTATGATGTTGTATTCTTAGAAAGCCAAGATATTTACATTCTAGGCAAAGATACTGCTAAAAATGCAGGTATCACTGTAGATGGAATGCATGCAGAAATTGTGGCAACTGTTTCTGGTAAAGATTTGCTAGGTATGGAATATGAACCACTTTTTCCCACCTATTCCAATTTACAACTGCACACCGGAGAAGATAAAACTAGCAAATGGTTTAGGATTCTAGCAGATGATTATGTTAAACTAGCTGATGGCGGAACTGGAACTAGTATAGTCCATTTGGCACCTATTTTCGGGGAAGATGATTATCGTGTTTGCAGGGAACAAAATCTAATTACTGAGGCTACTATCCCAAATTTGGAATTAATGGATAAGAATTGTGTATTGATTCCCATTTGTGGATTAGATACCAAATATCACACCAAGTTAATTATAGATATCGAGACTGATGTCATAAAAGACTTGAAAGCGACCTTTGCACTAGTCAGACAACAACAAATACGACACGAATATCCCTATTGCTACCGTACTGATACTCCGCTAATCTATCGCGCATGTGAGAGTTTCTATGTGGATATCCAAAGTATCAAACCGCGGATGATTGAGCTTAATCGAAACATGAACTGGATACCTAATCACGTAGGTGCACAACGCTTTCATAATTGGTTAGAAGGTGCCAAAGATTGGTGTATTTCACGGTCTAGATTCTTTGGCACTCCAATCCCGGTATGGATTTCGGAAGATGGTCGCGACTTACACGTAATTTCATCAATTGCCGAGTTAGAAGAGCTAACAGGGAAAAAACTAACTGATATCCATCCAGAATATGTAAATCATTTAGAATTCACCCGCGATGGGAAGCGATTCACTCGCGTTCTAGATATATTTGATTGTTGGTTTGAAAGCGGTGCGGTTCCATTCGCTCAATATCATTACCCTTTCAACCCCAAAAGCCGTATTCGTATTGATTCATATATCGGAAGCAACGCAGCAATGTGTGATTTTATTGCGGAAGGTTTGGACCAGACCCGCGGATGGTTTTATACTTTATTAGTTCTTAGTACCGCACTATTTAATGTTGCACCAGCTAAGAATATTCTCACTGTTGGGTTAGTATTAGATTATCAGAAGAGGAAGATATCCAAGAAATTGGGTAATTATGTGGATGTAGAATACCTTCTAGAAACCCATGGTGTTGATGCTATTAGATTATATATACTACAATCAAGCATTACTGTAGCTGAACCAATGCCCTTCCGTGAGGATGACTTACAAGTAATAAATAAGACTTTAATTCAATTTAAGAATTGTTGGGATTTTCTAGCAGAACATATTACTCATATGCGCCATCAAGGTAATGAATTCCATCCAACAGCATATCTAGAATACCAGCAAACTGAGGTTCTAGGAGCAATGGATAAATGGATTATTTGTTATATAAATGACCTCAATCAAGAAGTATCTAGTGGAATGGATATGACAAAGGATATGACAAAGAATATTAATTTTAATCTAGCTAGAGTAGTTCGTGCTATTCTAGATGGTGTGGAAAATATTACTAATTGGTATCTAAAATTCAATCGCGACCGATTGAAGGGTAAATCTGGTATAGACGAATGGCGAGTTGCCTCAAGTGTATTATTTCAGATTATCAGAAAATGGTGTATTTTAGCTGCACCATTTGCTCCTTTCTATTGCCAATGGATTTATCAACAACTATGCGTATATGACACTAACACAAACACACAATCTAGCAAAACAAAATGGATTCATCAACTAAGAATAAATGATGTTATTCCTCTAGAAGATGCAACTATGGAATATGCAACTAAATCTCTAGAAACATTTAATTTATTACAACGAGTATCACGTATGGTTCGAGCTGCTAGAATGAAAACCACCACGCATACATCTAGCAAGACACCAATTAAACACTTGGAAATTTGCATGAATAATCCTGAAGGATTAGAAATGATTGCGAGCTGTATTGATTTAATCCAATCCGAATTAAATGTAATTGATATTGCTTACTCTGCTCTAGAGGGAAATATGAAATATCTTATTGTTCCAAATAAAGCATTATTAGGTAAGAAATATAAGAAACAGGCAATCGAAATTTATAAGATGCTAGAGTCTATTTCTAATACTGTATCTAAGAATAATGATAAGAAACAGGAATCTATTCCCTGTTCCCTAGTCAATGGTGATAAAGTAAATATATCTCCAGATGAATATACATTAGAACCAGTATTTGGTGATAATGATATTTATGATAATACTTCTGGCAATACTTCTAGCAATACTTCTAGTAATACTTCTAATAAGGAATTGAATATCTTAGTGCGTATTGATTTTACTTATAATAAAGATATTGAGTCTCTAGCAGCTATGCGGCGGTTCATTTCTCACGTCCAGCAATCACGGAAGGCCATGGGTCTTCATCCGTGGGACCCTATCAGTATTGAAATCAGCCAAGATGACTTTGAAATCATCTCTAGCAATCGGGAATATATTCAACAACGTCTAGAATGTAGTGTCAATCCTAATTCCCTTGTACCATCTGATAGAACATTTGCATTGGCAGATGACGATTCTAGAATTATTAGGTATACGATTCTTCGGATAAAATTCTAGAAGTAGAAAAATAGAAATAATACGATTATATTGAAAAAAATTGATTTTTTATTTGTAATTGCTTATTTTATTATTTACATTTCGTTTGCCTTCCATAGCAATGTCTGCACCCAATATGCCCCCAAAGCCTCCTGTTTTCTATCGCAGGATGAGTACTCACGGCGAAATGCCGGTGAATATTCACAATGACGCTGTTCGCAAGTTCAACACATTTTACGGCCAACCTTCATCTCTTGGAACTATTCCAGAGACAGAAGAAAACTGCAATAAGACTGTTGCAGAAGTGATGCGGTCACCTAAGGTACAAGCACATTAAATTAGTGCTAGCTAATTATATCTTTTTTTGCTTTTTTTCATACTTATGATAATTTATAATAATTTGGAATATATAATATGATATCAAGGAAAATTGATTATTGATTCTCTTGTCTAGGTATTTTATTTCCTTTAGTGGCAAGATGAATTCACCCAATGAATCTTTGTATTCGTATATCCTACGAACCTATCATGGGGATGACGTTCGCAAAAGAAAGAAAACAGTACTATTTAAAAATGTACCTAAAACTATGAATGATATAGTAATTTCATCAGAAGGATGGAATCCTGCATCTGCTAGAATTAATCATAAAAATTTGAAGAAAATGATTGGCTTATTATCAGATGAAGCTCGTATATTTCTAATTCTCAGGCTTATTACATATCTATATATTAGGCCATTCTTACGTCTATCATTGCTAGTATTCTTAATTTTGTTCCGATATCATCATTCAATTCATCCTGAAATTATGTCTGCAAGGATGAATGAATCATTCTTAATAAGGTCTTTCTGGTCTAATTATTACATTAATCCTGGTTTCTTATCAAATACATATTACTACTATTCTATTAAATCTAGATTACAATCTAATCTACAAAATGAAACTAAAATACAAATAAACTTAACCTCTAGTAATGAAGTAAAGATTGAAAAAAATAATACTATTCCTGTCGTATCTCAAAACGGAAATAAAGCAATAGAATATGGTAATCATTCATATCTACAATTAAGCAATTCTAGGAGACACGTTGTTTTTAGTGCAAAATCTAATAACCTTGCAACTAAAAAACTATTACAACCAGTTTTAACTACTCTAAATAATACAATGATATTGGTTGATTTTACTACGCCAGTATCTCCTAGAATGTCTAAATCGTATATATCGTCTTCACCTTCACCAAAAACTATTGCTACAAAATCTACAATTACAGAGCAGATTGTAATCAGCAAGCCAATGTCTGCTTTACCAATTAAACCAAAACAAAACAAGAAAACGCGTAATACCACATCTAGAGGTAAAAATATTAATACAAAGGCTAAAGAGAAAGCCAAGTCTAAGAGTAAATCTAAAAAAACTTCAAAACTTGATTCTACTGATTTCATCTATGTTATTCCAGAAAAACAAATGGTGGTTATCTATGAAAATGGTATTGCATACTTTGTAAAAGTATCTAGAGAATTAATCCGTAAGTATTTAATGTCATCTCGACAGCAAAATACTTTTTAGAATTCAGGATTTACCCATTGCTGTCCTATATCACTAATAGATGGCTTCTGCTTGCCTATTCTTCTTGCCGCAATAAACCATTTTTCTTTTTGTAGCACTTTCCAACACTGGTCGCAAGCCCAATTCCAATGGGCTCCTGTTTCTAGAAACTTATTAAGCCCATATTCCCAACATGTAATCAATTCATCTGCATAGGCACAATTTACAATAAAACCTGCTGTTGTTTGGACGTTATTCGATTTATGGAGAATATCGGAATAAGGTTCGTTTTGCAAAGCATTATATGCTAGCATAACTACTTTAAAATCCGATTGTGGTGAAGAAAAAAGGTCTGATAAGAATTTCCGAAATTCTTCTTTTGATATAAGAAATTCGAAATCATCTTCAAATACTAAATAATATCGTGCTCCCGTACTTTTTGCCTTTCTAGCTACTTCTAGATGTGAAAGAGAACATCCTATTGCACCATTTTCATTCCTAATAGCAGAGAATCTTTCTATACGTGCTTCTAGAGCAGTTCCTTCGAAATAAGGCAAAACATTTGTTTCAATATGTTGTCGCTTATCTACTCGATTATCTAAATTAATATAATAAATTGCATCTAAAGGGATATCCATTTTAAACTTTTGTTTGATTTGATTATTTAATTTGTTTGTTTTATTTTTTTTTGATAATGTTTTTTTAAACTATAAAATAAAAAAAATCAATGAATGAAAGTAATCATCCATTAAACCGGTGTTTCAACTGGTTGTGGCTGTTGCAAACAGAAACCTTTAACACAGCTGTAATGACAGCAACAGCAGGATTCCATCGTGTTAAAAGGTTCAGATGAACCTCTTGGGTCAGCACATGGTGCAGAAATTGCCATACACGCGAAGGATATCACGTAAGGTCCAAGAAGGAATATCATCCCACCAATGTTGGCACCAAGCAGCCATTTGAGCGCCGTCATGTCGACAGACCACCAACTCTTGTATGCAGTGCAAAGCTGTATGGTCTGTGAATAGACCACAAAACTCACAATCATCCATGCGGCAGCGCACAGGAATGGAATGGTGGGTAGTATAACAATCGGTGTGCAAGTGCGGTCATTCTTGTTGTATATGGCAAAGATGGCGAAAGCAATCTCCAGAACTATGCCGATGACTCCACCAATGATGAGTGCTTGTTGCACATTGATGCCGATGGGTGGTGTTGGCAAAATGTAGGGAGCATTTTCGGGCATGTCGCACTCATGAAGAATGCAAGGCGAGACACAGGCGACTGTGGGATTGCGTGCCCCATACACAATCATCATCACCGGGATGATGGTGAAAACACCGATGATAATCAGGCACACCATCACAAACAGGGGCAACTCTTTGCAAGGTACAGACATCTTTTGAGAAGACGTATGGGAAAATATAAAAAAAACACAACGTAAAAAATTTCAATTTTTTTTAGAATATTACTTTTCACTAAAAAGTAATTTGTCAATAGTTGTTCGCACACAAAATAAACGATGTGCTAGAATACCAGCTAGAAAACACGCTGCCACAACCCACCAAATTGATATCCAATGTATATCTAACCAGTTTTCTAGGATAATTTGATGTATTACAAATGCCAAGATTAACGTTGCTAGTACATCTACTATGGCAATATTCATAATACGATAAGAATGTAGACCTGTTCCTGGCACACCAAAAATATTTTTATAAGCACATAAACCAGAATCTGTCATTCTAGATTACTTTATTTTTTATTGCTGAAAAAATTGAATTACAATCTATTCTAGAATTATATTATATTCTAGAATTATATTGCTCTTTTCAGAAAATGAATACCGTACACGAGTCTTGGAATCCATTATTCCAAAAATGGTCTAGCCAGTTAGAATCTATTCTAGAAGATGTTTATAATCCGGGTAGTAAGTTAGAAACATATCCACGAAAAGAACAAGTTTTCAAAGTTTTTGAATTACCAATCTCCGAAATTAAATGTGTTATGCTAGGCCAAGATTGTTATCATGGTATCGGGCAAGCTATGGGATTAGCTTTCTCTGTTCCTTCTAATATTAAAATACCACCATCGCTAGTTAATATTTTCAAAGAATTACACATAGAATTCCCAGAAAGGGATTATACATTTTCTCACGGAGATTTATCTACATGGGCTTCTAGAGAAGGTATATTTCTTCTAAATGCGGCACTTACAGTCCGCCAAGCATCACCACTATCACATATTAAAAGATGGGAAGCATTTACCGATGATGTAATCCGATTTATTCTAGAGACTAATACAAAATGCATCTTTCTATTACTAGGTAATTATGCTAAAGATAAACGTAAGATTATAACCAAGATATGTCCCGGTGGTGATGCTAGAATAATTACAGCAGTGCATCCTTCGCCTCTTAGTGCCCATGCAGGATTCTTTAATTCTGATATATTTAAGCAAGTTGAAAGCAAACTAGGACATACTATTAATTGGCAAAATTAACAAGAAATCATAGAAAAAATTGAATTTATATTTTTTTATTATTAAAAATTATTTAATTACTGAATAAAACAAGGTTTATACAGAAAATAGCAAAAAATGGAATCTTCATCAAACCAAAATACTATCCCGCAAATCGATGTTTATCAACGTCTTGCATTTCTAGAACGTATTATCGATGGTCTAGAACCTGCACGCACACTATCTTTCAATTATTTGTATGAACGCTGGCAACTAGCACAATTCTTTAAACAGCTAGCTGAACTCGGTTTTTTACAAGTATCGTACAATAATAATGAAATAATTGATTTTGAACCTAATGAAGCATTTGGAAATCGTCATCAAGCTTTAGCATTGTCTTGCTTTTTATCAAGTATATATGCAGATTCTTGTGCGATTGTATCATCCCCACACGAACGTGGAAATATTTTTACAGCGACTTTCACTAGAGTATCTAATAATTGTATTGAATACGTGAATGACTATGGTTCTATGGTGCGATTCACATTTGATTCTAGCAGACCATCACAATTTCTATAGATGCTAGATGCTAAATGCTAGAGCTTAGAAATTTTCTGGAAAAAATAGAATAAAGTAAAAAATTAAAAAAAAATGATTTTTTATTTGAATAATGTCAATTTGATATAATTCTTCAGCTTTACGGCAAGAAGATGGACCCGCGTACGTATGTTTGCCGAAGAAGCCTGGCAATTTGCACCCAAGCGTGGGGAACCCGGATATGAGGCAGCTTTAGCCTACATGGCCAGTGTGAACCAAGCTGCAGATGCATACATTTTTCAGAGCCTGCCCGAAGATAGTCCTTGCAAGGTGCAGAAAACTACATCCACGACTACCGACCTGAAGACCACACCAAAGTGAATCCACTAGTCATCTAGTCATCTATTCATCTTTGTGTTGCGTATCTCATTTTTTTTATTTCTATTTATTTTTGGCATTAAATCTTATCCTCCACACCACGAACTTTGTCCATATCAGTTGGTGGCATTACCATAACAGGGAAAGGATAAGGATATCCGCCAGATAGAGCCCAATAATATGCTTTGTGTGGATCAAATACTTGTGGGGGATTTGCAAAGGCTAGAGCTTGGCTTGCATCAACACCCGTGCCTGCATTAGAATTATTAGACTTAGTTGCAAGTGGTTTTGTAGGGTTAAGAGGTGCCTTAGGATAGTAATTATATACAGGATATGTAGCGGTACCATCTACTCCATTCATCCATAATGGGGACTCCGCACCAGAAATCTGTCCCTGAGCTGCACCTGGTGGCACACTAGAATTGTAGTCGATAGGAACCCAGTTTAGACCATAATAATAAGGACGTGAAGTCTCTAGCTGTATTAAAGCACCTAGGTCAGCAAAACGCTGTTTGTCATTAAATAGAATTGCAACCAAGAGGACTGCAGCAATAATACCAATCAAAATAGGTAAAATCCAAGTTTGCAATGCCATTGAAACCTTTACTTTATAAATCAATCTATAATTATCATAGTTTTTTTTCATAAAGAATTTGGAATTAAAAATAATTATCAAAATAAAATTGAAATTATTTTACTACATATTACTTGTTTACATATTGCTTTTCTACTTTCACAAGAGTTTCTGATAAAACTTATTATATTATCAATAAGCAATGGATTCTGGAAAAGGCAAAAAGAAAATTGGTGCTAAGAAGACAGGTCGCAAGTCAAATACTAATACTAAAGAGGATGATATTTCCTTACAGCAAAAATATGATGCTGACATGGAGCTTGCAATTGCATTAAGTGTAGAAGCATCAGATACATCTGGTGTATCTGCAGCAATTGAAGATGATGATTTCCAACGTCAACAACATCTAATTCATTTGCAAGCACAAGCAGAAGCTGATGCTGAATATGCACGCCAACTAGCGGAAGAATTTACAGCAGAAACAAATCATGTAAATAACCAGGCTAGCGCATCTGCTGTTCAAGAAAATCCGGGTGATGATATGGATGCAGTTCTTGAAGAAATTGCTAGAATGGAAGCACAAGAGCGTCTAAAAGCTACCGGGCACGCATATAATGGAAAAACAAACATTAATCGTATTCTAGCTGATGAAGACGAAGAAGAAGCCCGAATCCGCGAAAAAGTAAAACAGGAAGCTGAGCTGCGTGAATGGCGGCAAGAACGTGAACGGCAAGATGCGGAATATGCAGCTGCAGAAGAACACGATAGAATGCAAGAGCTTTCAAGGAAAGCTGTTCTAGATGATGAGCCTGAAGTCGAGCCTGCAGATACTACAGAAGACACATCAGATAATACTCTAGAGGTAGAGGCAGAGATAGAGATTGAAGTAGAAGAACCAATTCCTCTAACTAAAGAAGATTTGCGCCGTGCACGGCTAGCATTCTTTACCACAAAAGCACAGAAATCTTAAACAAATAGCCGGCCATGCATAAAAGCTGTTTCAAGATGTGTTTTATAATCTAGCATTTTAGATGTGTTCGATAAATTCATATCTTTTTTTTTACCAGCATCATCATATTCTCTTAAATAAACCTTTAATTCCGGCATCACACCACTGCGAAATGCGCGTAATTCATCAGTATTCATCATACCACCTTGTAATTGCATAGTTTGTTTGCTAGCATCGCTTAAACCGTCATAGTATCCCGTGCGAATAGTGCAAAGATATCTTTTTGCAGGAACATGCCCTGCCACTAGTTCACAAACTAAACTAGGCATTCCTAAATCTTTTAAAAATGCAGCTCCAACACCTTCATGACCTACTATACCTAGATTTGCACCACCATCTTCTCCAACTCCTAAACGCATCTCCATTTCCCCATTTTCTAATCCAACTAAATGTCCTATATCATGTAGCAAAGCCGAAACAATAACACAATTACGAATGAAATTATCATAACAATCCAATCGCGAATCTTGTGATGCTAACCTAGCACATTGTAAACTATGTTCTATCTGTGTAATGGATTCCCCAATATAATCACTAGAACCCCATTTAGTATATAAATTTATTATATTCGAAATATTGATTGATGTATTCATTCTAGAAAATGTATATCATAATAAATTCAAATAAAAAAATAAAAATACTAAAACGTGACAAAATATTTTATATTATATTTATATAGTAATTATATAATGGCTTCCGGAATTATTCAAGAAAACGGAATTATTCAAGAAAATAATTCGTTTGAAAATCCATTTGTATGTCCCATAGGAGATAATCTTAGTGAAAAAGATTTTGAACAAATAGAATTAAATAATGCAGTTAATGCATTTCCAATAAATAGAATAAAAGAAGAACTAAGGGGTCAGCTAGATGAAACGAAACCATTTAAAATGGTAGAACTGTTCAAAGGTTTAATTACTCCTGAACAAATCAAAGGTGATATAGGTGAAACCTATATGCCTTATGCAATTCAAGAAGAAAAAAAA
>Ga0007809_10001316_pt1 | contig 10388 bp, 7 predicted proteins | sample CryBogCBE02Aug07_FD_60383 | JGI IMG/M metagenome (GOLD analysis project Ga0007809, IMG submission 60383) | Freshwater microbial communities from Crystal Bog, Wisconsin, USA - CBE02Aug07 | ecosystem: Environmental > Aquatic > Freshwater > Lake | place: Crystal Bog, Wisconsin, USA | collected...
CTATGAAGATTATTTCGATATTGCATACCCGCTAACTAAATGTGATTTCATTGCTCTTCCAGATTTTAGTTCAGGAGCCATGGAAAACTGGGGCTGTATTACATTCAGAGATCAAGCCTTACTTGTAGACGAACATGCTTCTTTATCTACAAAGCAATACGTAGCAAGTGTTATAGCGCACGAATTAGTGCACCAATGGTTTGGAAATTTAGTCACCATGAAATGGTGGACTGATCTTTGGCTAAATGAAAGTTTTGCTTCATGGATGAGTTACTTAGGTGTCGATCATCTATATCCAGAGTGGCAAGTCTGGACTCAATTTATTAATGACGAGCAAACACCAGCAATGCGCCTAGATGGACTTGAGAACACTCACGCAATTGAAGTACCTATTCATCATCCAGATGAGATTAGAACTATATTTGATGCTATTTCTTACGAAAAGGGTGCTTCTGTTATTTTGATGTTAGAGAACTATCTTGGACATAAACAATTTCAAGAAGGAATAAGAAAATACCTAAAAGATCATAAATATAAAAACACTGAAACTAAAGATCTGTGGCACTCTATTTCTCAAGCTACTGGTGTAAATGTGAGTGAGATTATGGATAAATGGATAAAACAACCAGGTTATCCGTTAGTTAGTGCATCTTTAGAAAAAGATAAAGTTAAACTGCACCAGAACAGATTCAAATTCTTAAAAGATGATAAAGAACATGAACTGTGGCCAATACCCCTAAATAGAAATGATTCTGATCTAGAAATATTTAATAACAGGGAAACATTGATTGAATATAAAGAAAATATGTTAATAAATAAATCCCTATCCGGATTCTATAGAACTGTATATGATCAGAAATATCTTTCAAAAATTCTAGAAAATATCGAAAACACTGAGGAACTTAACAGATTAGGCATATTAAGAGATGCGTTTGCGGCAGCTTGTGCTGGATTTTATCCTACAGTAGATGTACTTAAGATGCTCAAATCTTACGAGAACGAGCACTCATTAGTTGTATGGGAAATAATTAGCGGAGTAATATCTAGCACTCGACATATCTTAGGCGATGATCAACTTAAAGAAGATATTAAACCGTACCTTATTGAAATAACATCAAAGCAATATGCAAGACTAGGTTGGGATGAGAAAGATTCTGACACATATTTTGATAAATTACTTAGACCATTAATCCTGTCCCTTGGAGCAGTTGGAGAACATAAAGAAATAATAGATATGATTAATAAAACATTTAGTAATAGAGACAAAAATCCTATTAAGGGTGATTATCGAGGCTTTATATATTCTACAATTGCTAGACTTGGAGATATGAAAGAATTTAAAGAATTAATAAAAATATACGAAACTACAGATTCTCCAGAAGAAAAATTGCAAATAGCAGGTGCCGTCTCAGTATTCAAACAACCCGAAATTCATAAATTAATATTCGAATATATTAAATCTGACAAAGTAAGGGTACAAGATAACGTTTATTGGATTAGTGGTATGTTCCAGAATAAGAAATCTTTTGATCTAGCTTGGAAATGGCTTAAAGAAAACTGGACTTGGCTACTTGAAACTCAAGGAAAAGATCTTAGTTTTTCAAGAATGCCAAACATTGTAGCTAGCTCAGTATCGGATAAAAGCTTCCTAAAAGAATTTGAAGAATTCTTCACTCATAGAGGCGGAGTAGCGCTACATAGACCAATACGACAAGCCATCGAAACTATTTCGTGGCAGTCTAATTGGAAAGAACGTGACGCTAAAGAAGTAAAAAAATACTTCAAATAAAGTAAAACTAAACCTGCTTTATTATTTCTGATACAGGCTTAAAGGATCTTCGATGTATTTCTGTTACTCCAAGATTATTTAATGCATCTAGATGTTCCTTGGTGCCATATCCTTTATTGGTCTTGAAATTATATCCCGGATATTTTACATCTAGTTCATCCATAATCTTATCTCTATGCACTTTAGCGACTATTGAAGCCGCGGATACTTCCGGATAAAGATTATCTGCTTTAATAATAGCTTTAGAATTAGATTTGTGGTCTTTTAAATAATTAATATTGCCATCAAGAATAAATTCAGCATCATTACTAGCTTCTTTAGATGATAAATTGAATGCTTTTTCCAAAGCTTTAGATAACCCTATTTGATCTAATTCGTTATTGTCTATAAGAGCAATTTTAAGGTATGTAGCTTTCTCTCGAATCAACTTATCGAAATACTCTCGCTTACTAGCGGATAAGAGCTTTGAATCTTTAAGCCCTTCAATAGGATCGATAAGAGCGACAGCAGCAACACATAAAGGACCTGCTAGGCAACCTCTACCAACTTCATCAATACCTATAAGCATCTTATATAGTATTGTGTTTAATTAATAAAAAGACAAATAGATTTTATTAGCTTTCGCTAATAACGCTTTCAACTTATTCTTTTGGAGTTTCTTTAACTTCTTCAGGAAGATCGTTTACTTCACTTCTATTGAAATCTTTAGAAGATAGTCTTGCGCTCTTACCAGTAAGATTACGCATGTAAGAAAGATAGTTTCTTCGAACTTTGCTTCTCTTAGTAACTTCAACTTTAGTTACAAGTGGTGAGTGTAGTAAGAAACTTTTTTCTACTCCAATACCGCTAGCAATTCTTCGAACAGTAATTCTTGATAGGTGCCCACCAGTTCTAGAAGTTTTAACAACTAGACCTTGGAAAACCTGAACTCTTTCCTTGTTACCTTCTTTAATTTTCTGAGAAACCTTAACAGTGTCACCGCTTCTTACGTCAACAACAGCGTGCTTAAGGTGTTTTTTATTGATTTGATTTATTACACTATCCATTAGATATAAAATTATACCTTTATTTGTTCTAAATTTCAAGATATAATTTATTAAATGACAGATTACAATCAAGAAGCACTTTTAAAGCACGAATTACATAGAGGAAAGATAGAAATAAAAGTTAAAGATAAAGTAGATTCTAAAGAAGCATTATCTACTTATTACACTCCAGGCGTAGCAGCAGTATCCAAAGCAATTGCAGATGATCCAGCAAACTTTAAGAAATATACTTGGGGCGCAAATAACCTAGCAGTTATTTCAAATGGTACTTCAGTCCTAGGTCTTGGAGACATAGGACCAAAAGCTTCTATGCCAGTTATGGAAGGAAAAGCTATGCTATTTAAGCAATTCGCTGGAATAGACGCAGTTCCAATTACTATAAATTCTAAGAATCCAGAAGACTTTATTAAAACAGTTATAGATATAGCGCCTAGTTTTTCAGCTATAAATCTTGAAGACATTGCTGCTCCAGAATGTTTCGAAATTGAAGAGAAACTAATAGAGGCCCTAAATATTCCTGTCATGCACGATGATCAGCACGGCACAGCAATAGTTGTATTGGCTGGACTAATTAATTCCTTTAAAGTTGTTGGCAAGGATCTAAACTCATCAAGAATAGTATTAGTTGGAAGCGGTGCAGCAGGAACAGCAATATCTAAATTAGTACATGAATATGCTAAAAATGCTGAACTTATATTAGTGGATTCTAAAGGTATATTATCTTCCGATAGAAATGATCTTAATGAATCTAAGAAAGAACTACTAGAAATATCTAATCCTAATAATGTCTCAGGAGATTTAAATATTGCTATAAAAAACGCAGATGTATTCATTGGTGTATCTAGAGGAAATCTTCTCAACGCTGAGCAAGTTAAAACCATGAATAAAGACGCAATCATTTTCGCAATGGCAAATCCTACGCCAGAAATTACTCCAGATGAAGCTAAAAAAGGTGGTGCCACGGTTATTGCTACTGGTAGAAGCGACTTCCCTAATCAAATAAACAATGCCCTAGTATTCCCAGGCCTTTTCAAGGGAGCGCTAGATAGTAATACGACTAAAATTACGCTTGAACACAAACTTAAAGCCGCTGAAGCTATAGCTAATATAGTTGAAAACCCAAGTCCTGAAAATATAGTACCAAGTATATTCGATGAGAAATTAGTTCCAGCTCTAGTTTCAGTCTTCTAATCTAGAGTTCTGTAGAGCTCTTCCATTGTGGTTTCGCCCTTAATTAGTCTCATAACAGCGTCCTGAGCCATTGTTACCATTCCGGACTGCATAGCGGCTTTTTGTAGGGCTTCCGTAGAAACAACTGTGTTCTGATCTTCTAGTAAGCTTCTGATCTTATCTGACATAGTTAGCTGCTCCCGGACTGCTATCTGACCTTTGTATCCAAAAGGATTATCCTTGGAACTTCCAGGTTTATACAATTTAAGATTTTCTAAACTTGGTTTCTCAAGTCCTTCTGGGAATGTTTCAACTATTTTTCTAATATATTCAATTTCAGCTTCTGAAGGTTGGTATTCAATTTTAATAGGATCATCCAGTTTACGAATAAGTCTCTGAGCCATAATTAGCCTAATTGCAGATATAAATAAAGGGTTCTTACCAATTACATCAGCAAGCCGTGTGAGCGCCGCTGAAGCAGATCCTGCGTGGAATGTAGTAAGAACTAGATGACCAGTAAGTGAAGCTTGAAGAGCGGTTTTAGCGGTATCTAAATCACGAATCTCTCCAACCATAACAACATCAGGGTCCAACCTTAGAATAGCTTTTAGTTTATCGTTAAAGCTAATATCCTCAACACCTTCTGAAGTTCGAACTGGAATTTGAGTTATTCCTGGGAACTGATATTCAACCGGGTCTTCAACTGTAATTAATTTTCTCTCATTAGTTTTAAGGGTATTTAACATTGAATAAAGAGTAGTTGTCTTACCGCTACCAGTCGGACCTACCACCATAACAAGACCTGATGGCTTTGAGATAATCTGATCTACCACTTTTCGCTGATCTGGACTAAGACCTAACTTATCTAGTGTATACATACCAAGATCCATGTGGAAAATACGCATAACAACATCCATAGAATTAATTGTCTGAACAGTCTCTACACGAACGTTGACATCAACGGGAGTACCATCAGCCATAGTAACTTTTTCAGAAATATGACCTTGTTGTGGCTCAAGTGAAGATGTTGAGACGTTAGCTCCTGAAGCTATGGCGCCAATTAGAATTCTATATTTATCCATTGTAAGAGTAGCAACTGGGTGAAGTACTCCATCAATTCTGAATCTTATATTGCATTTATCTGTAGCAGATTCTATGTGAATGTCTGAAGCGTTTAATTTATATGCCTGCTGAACCAAATAGGCCAACATATCCGAAGCTCGAACTTCTTCTAATATTCTTGATACGTCAGATATTTGTTTTTCTGCATCTGGAGTATTTATATTGATCTCTTGGTAAATAATCTTCTTAGGAGGATCATAAGTTTCTAAATATTCTTTAAACGAAGTATCGGAAATGATATAGAACTTAACTACATGGTCATTAAATCTTTGAGATAAATAATCTATTGTGGTCTTAGATGTAACGGTAGTAATACCAAAATCTAAACTATTCTTATCTAGATTTATAGGAACGGCGCGAAGTTTTTTAATCTCATCATTTGTAAGCACATCTTTAAATAGGGGTTTATCTTTATCGGATAAATCCATATAATCAAAACCTAAGATTGAAGCTCTACGGGAAGTTGTTTCTTCCTCGGCCTTTCTCGCTTGATCTACCATCCTTAATATTATAAATGTTTATGCTTAAAACCAGAAGAATAATTCCAGTCCTAAACGATATCCGAAGCATCCATAACGTCGGATCTATTCTTCGTAGTGCTGAAGCCTTGGGCATTAGTGAAGTAGCCTACGCTGGGTACACTCCCTACCCCACTCTTAAAAACGACACTAGGTTATTTCATATCAGAGATAAATTAAATAAGCAAATACATAAGACATCTCTTGGAGCAGAAGATAAATTAAATCACATACTAATAGAAAATCTTGATAATTTTATAAGTAAAATGCACGAAGAAGGATATTTTATAGCGGCACTAGAATTAGACAAGAATTCAGTAGATATAAAGGAATTTCAAACAGACAAAGATATAGTTCTAATCTTAGGAAATGAAGTAGATGGTGTATGTAAGGAAGTCTTAGATAAATGCGATGTAATTCTAGAAATTCCACTCAAAGGAACTAAAGAATCATTAAATGTAGCACAAGCTACGGCTATTGCTCTGTATCAGTTAAACTACTAAATGATTATGCTATAATTAATCTAGTAAATTAATAAATAAATATGACATTAGTAAAAACAAAACCGAAACCAGCCAACAGTTTACACAAAAAACGACTAGGCGAACACCACAAAAAAACATCTCGGTACAATAAAACTTATTGGCCCTATCTCCCAATGCTACTCATAATCGGTGGAGGCGTAATCTTAACTACTAGAATTAATTCAAATGTATCTGCTCTAGGCATTTCTAATAATTACTCTTACTTAACAAACCAGAATGTAGCTAACGTCACAGTACTTCAAGCAATAATGCGCTCACCAAATACCGCTGTATTCTCGCTGGTAGTTATTATGTTCATTACTGCAATTTTACTACTAAGCTTTAGATCTTACAGAAAATTAAAGAAGTTCTTTGTTCAAACTGAAGAAGTTCTACTTAAAAACTATGCTGTTGATTTCGTTTTAGCACTAATAATAGTTGCCGGACTAGTTCTAACTAAACAACTTAGTTAATAACTAAGTTCTCATCTCCAAGTAATTCTCTTAGATCACTTAGAGCTTCTTCGTTCTCTAACTCAAATCCTTTAGGTAACTTAATAGCTTGTCGCTCTTCCTTATTTTCTCCGATTACTAATATAACTTTAGTGTTACCTGGATTACCTTCAACTAATTTCTTGAGCTTTATTAATTTCTTAGAATCTTCTAGATTAGGAAAATTAATATATAGCTTTTCTTCTTTAACATTCATAGCCATAGCTCCTGGACCCTTCATAATTGGTAGCTCTTCGGCTTCTTTAAGACTATCTATAATTAAGCTCTTTTCTTTAGAATCTCCACTTCCTCTTTCACTAACTTTGGCTTGTACATTAACTATTTCATCTACCTTCAATTTACCTGCTAATTCTTTGTAGATTGCTGGGAATATTACGCATTCTATTGAAGAATTTAGATCTTCAAGTTTCATAAATGCCATCTTCTGGCCGTTCTTAGTTGTGATTTCTTTTACTTCAGTAATAAGACCGATAAGACTGACTGAATCATCCTTCTTCTTATCTTTAATATCTTTAAAACTAAGCTGATTTTTAATTTTATCTGTGTATGGCTTAAGAGGATGATCAGATAGATATAGTCCAAGTAGTTCTCTTTCCCATTTTATATAATCTGATCTATCTACAGTGAGATTATTGCTATCTATGTCTAGCTTCTCCGTGACGGCGCCCTTAATGGAATGTTCTTCGTCGCTAAATAATCCTAGCTGATTGGAATTAAAATCTTTTTGGAGTTTCTGAGCAAAGGCAATTATTAGATCTATATTATTAAGCAGAATTGCTCTTTCATTGAATGAATCGAAGGCTCCAGTTTTAATAAGTGATTCAATAGATTTTCTATTTACTAACCTATAATTTACTCTGGTTAGGAAATCTTCAAGTGATTTGTACTCTCCGCTTTCTTCTCTGACTCTTACTATTTCTTCAGCAGATCCACTACCCACGTTTTTAATAGCCTTAAGACCAAAGCGAATCTTCTTTTTGTTTGGAACAATACCAAACTCCTCGAATGATTCATTCACATCTGGAGGAAGGACTTCGATTCCAAGATTGTTACAGTCAGCTATATCTATGGCTAATCTATCTGTGTCGTTAAAGTCGGTAGTCATAAGTGCCGCCATAAGAGCATCTGGATAATTGGCTTTAAGGTAGGCTGTCCAATATGCTATTTGAGCATATGCGGTAGCGTGAGCTTTAGGGAAAGAGTAATCGGCAAATGGCTGAATTAATGCCCAGATTTCTTTCGCTTTCTTTTCTGTTAATCCTTGGTACAAACAACCTTGTATGAATTTAGGCTCCTCAGCTTCTAGTATTTCTCTCTTCTTCTTACCAATTGCTTTACGGACAAGGTCAGCTTCACCGGCAGTATAACCGGCAATGAGTTGAAGCATTTTAGTAACCTGCTCTTGATAGACTAAGACTCCATATGTATCTTTAAGAATTGGCTCAAGTAGTTTGTGTGGGTATTTAACTGAATCTGGATTGTTTTTACCCTTAATGAACTTAGGAATCTCAGCCATAGGGCCTGGTCGATATAGGGCGTTCATGGCAATAATATCATCAAGCTCGGTTGGCTTAAGTTCTTTTAAGTATCTCTTCATGCCCGCGGATTCCAACTGAAATACTCCAGTTGTATCTGCAGCTCTAAGCAGCTCGAAGGTTTTCTCATCGTCGTTAGGAATACTAAGTAGATCTATCTTGTTATCGTAAACTCTTTTAATAATTGAGAGCGCATTCTTAATAGTAGTAAGGTTAGATAGTCCAAGGAAGTCTATTTTAAGTAGTCCTAGTTCATCAACTGGACCCATTGAATACTGAGTAGCGACAACTCCTTTTTGAGCCATTTCAAGAGGCACATGTTTAACTATTTCATCTGGAGCAATAACAACACCAGCCGCGTGTATACCATGACTACGAATAGTACCTTCAAGTTGCACAGCGAGATCAAAGACACGCTTGGATTGCTTATTGCTTTCATATTCTTTCTTAACATCTTCATTAGTCTCAAGTGTAGTTTTAAGTGGAATATGTCGACCCATAATTGGACTAGGAAGCATTTTAGATAATCTATCTGCTTCAGAATATGGGACCTCTAGAACTCTAGCCACATCTCTAACTGCGTTCTTGGCCGCCATTCTACCAAATGTAACGATGTTGGCAACTCTGTCTTTACCATACTTCTGAACACAATAAGCTACAACTTCTTCACGCCTTGTATCCTGAATATCTATATCGATATCTGGCATGGAGATTCTTGATGGATTTAGGAATCTTTCAAACATTAAGTTATATTTGAGTGGATCAATTTCAGTAATTCTAAGAGAATAGGAAACAAGAGAACCAGCTGCAGATCCTCTTCCAGGTCCGAATATAATTCCTCTGTCCTTACCCCAAATAATGAAGTCTTGAACTATCAGGAAGTACCCACTGAAGCCCATAGTATCTATAACCCCTAATTCGTAATCTGCTCTTTCTTTAACTTCTTTAGGAATAGATTTTTCTATTGCTTCTAGCTTTAATTTTAATGAATCATCTTTATACATTCCCCCATACCTATATGCACAGCCACGGTAAACAAGTTCTTTTAAGTAGACTGATTCGGTTTCTTTTCTAGGTGTATCGAATTTAGGAATAAGTGTCTTTCCTAAAGGAATATTTACGCTACATCTAGAAGCAATTATAGAAGTATTCTTAACCACATCAGGATGATCGCTCCATCTCTTAATAATTTCTTCTGGCTCAGTAACATGTAGTTCTAGATCTTTAAGACTCATTCTATCTGTATCGCTTAGGAATGAACCAGTTTGAACACAAAGTAGAACTTCATGTGCATCCTGATCTTTGTGTCTTAGGTAATGAGCATCAGCAGTAACTACTGCAGGAACTTCTAATTCTTTAGATAATTTTAATAATTGTTCATTAACATCATGCTGAAGTTTATTAAAAGTTGGGTGATTTTCATGACCGTGATCTTGAAGCTCTAGGAAATAGTCATCCTTAAATACGCTCTTATACCACTTAACTATTTCTTTAGCTTCAGTAATATTATTGAGCTGGATGGCATTCGCTAATTCTCCTCCAAGACAACCAGACAAAGCAATAAGTCCTTCGGAATATTTCTTAAGTAGTTGCCTATCTACTCTTGGCTTGTAGTAATAGCCATCGAGATTAGCAATTGAAGATAATCTCATTAAGTTCTGATAACCGATATCATTCTTTGCTAGAAGTATCAGGTGGTAATACGCCTTATCCTTCTGAGCATCTTTGTCGGTATGCTTACGTGGAGCCACATAAGTTTCTATTCCTAGAATTGGGTTAATTTCATTAGCCTTGGCTTCCTTATAGAATTCAATAATTCCACTCATTGTACCGTGATCAGTAATGGCTACAGCTTTCATTCCACTTTCCTTAACAAATCCAATCAACTCAGGAACCTTGGTTAGTCCATCAAGGAGCGAATACTGCGTGTGATTATGTAAATGCACAAAATCACTTACTACTAAGTTTTCTGTTTGTTTACCCAAAAGGAACCTCTTTATTTTTAGTTGGTTTCTTGTCAATAATTATACTACCAATTTAGCTAAAGGTAAGCATTTTGTTTGGTAATTTTAGCAACGAATTTAAAGGGTTTTGATTCTATCTTCTAATAGTTTCTTAGCTACAGCTGGATTTGTTTTGCCCTGAGATAATTTCATAACTTGTCCAACAAGG
>Ga0007809_10001317_pt1 | contig 10386 bp, 9 predicted proteins | sample CryBogCBE02Aug07_FD_60383 | JGI IMG/M metagenome (GOLD analysis project Ga0007809, IMG submission 60383) | Freshwater microbial communities from Crystal Bog, Wisconsin, USA - CBE02Aug07 | ecosystem: Environmental > Aquatic > Freshwater > Lake | place: Crystal Bog, Wisconsin, USA | collected...
GGTCGTGGCAAGCGAAATGTAGATGTCAAGATGTGGGAAAAATTCAAAGCTGCTCAGGATGAATTTTTTGCTGCCAAGAATGCGGATCTAGAGAAGCGCCAAGGCACTATGTCTGAGAACCTCAAGAAGCGAGAAGAGCTCATCATTGCGATCGAAGCACTCTCCCCTGTTACGGATCTAGCTTTGGCTCGAAAAAACTTCCGTGAATTGTCAGAGAAGTGGTTCAAGATCGGCATGACAGAGCGCAGCAAGCGTGCCGCTCTCGATGCCAGATTCGAAAAGATCGAATCTGAAATCGCGGAACTACAGGCCTCCCATGAACGACGTACGGACCCAACCGCCATCGCTCACGCAAATAGCGTTGTCACTGGGCTTCAAGAGGCGATTGCCAATTACGAAAAGCAGGCAGAAAAGGCAGAAGCGGCAGGAAATGCCGCGAAGGCGATGGTCGCTCGCGAGGCGGCAGCAGCTCGTAAGGTCTGGCTTCAAGAAGCGCAAAAGGGATTATCTGAGTTCGGAAAGAATTAATTGTTCGTTACACGATAAACATCGTAAACGCCTTCAACACTTCTTACTGAACTAAGCACCGCATCAAGATGCGATGCATCCGCCATCTCAAAGGTAAAACGTGAGATGGCTACGCGATCCTTACTGGTGCTTACCGCTGCGTTCAAAATATTCACATGAACATCTGAGAGCGCTCGAGTGACATCTGATAGAAGCCGCGCTCGATCTAGCGCTTCTACTTGAATGTTGACAAGGAAGAGCGTCTTCGCCCCTGCATTCCACTTAACCCCCACCAGGCGATCGCCCTGATGTTCCCGTAGGTCAGAGATATTGATGCAATCCGATCTGTGAACCGATACTCCACTTCCTCGAGTCACAAATCCGGTGATCTCATCACCTGGGACCGGCGTACAGCATCGAGCCAATTTAACAAGGAGATCATCCACCCCTTCAACATCCACTCCATTAGTACTGCGCTTAGTCGCCGTTGAATGGGCGATAAAGATTTCATCACTTCGATCCTGTGCAAATTCTTGGTTATCACCAATCGCCGCCGCCAATTTCTCGACAATTGATGCTGACGAGACATGGCCATTCCCTACCGCGGCATAAAGTGTTTCAATATCCGAATAATGCAGATCATGAGCAAGTTCTAAGAGCGCCTGACCAGCAAGTATTTTCTGGAGTGGGAGCCCGGCTTTTCGCATCTGGCGTGCGATCGACTCTTGACCTGCTTCAATGGCCTCTTCTCGCCGCTCTTTAGAGAACCATGCTTTGATCTTTGACCGCGCGCGTGGGGATTGTACGAAGTTGATCCAATCGCGACTTGGCGCAGCAGTTGGATTCTTATTTGTGACAACTTCAACGACATCGCCGTTGGTGAGAGAGGACTCTAGTGGTACTAACTTCCCATTGACCTTTGCACCCACACAGCGATAACCGACCTCAGTGTGAACTGCAAAGGCGAAATCGACGGGGGTGGAACCAGCTGGGAGAGCAATAACAGAACCCTTTGGCGTAAAGACAAAGACTTCCGGCGTAGTCAGGTCATAGCGAAGTGTGTCGAGGAACTCCCCTACATCCTCTGTTTCTTGTTGCCACTCATGCAACTGCTTGAGCCAAAGCATCTCGGGGCCTTGAGCTGGTTCGCTCCCCTTCGATTTATATTTCCAATGTGCAGCAATTCCATATTCCGCACGAGAGTGCATATCGAAGGTTCGAATTTGAATCTCAACTGCTTTGCCATTTGGGCCTATCACTGTTGTATGAAGGGATTGATAGAGATTGAATTTTGGCATGGCGATGTAATCTTTAAAACGCCCGGGGATCGGATTCCAACGAGCGTGGATAGAACCTAAAACACCATAACAATCTCGTACATCGTCAACCAAGACCCGAATTCCTACGAGATCATAAATGTCATTGAATTCACGGCCTCGTACGACCATCTTCTGATAGACCGAGTAGAAGTGTTTTTGACGGCCAGTGACCTTTGCTGAGATTCCTTCGGTAAGGAGATCTGCATTGACCGCTTCGATTACCTCTGATGTCAGTGCATCTCTGGAGGGAGAACGTTCGGCAACGAGTCGCTCAATCTCCTCAAATTTCTTAGGTTCAAGCACCTTAAAGGAGAGATCCTCAAGTTCCCACTTGATCGCATTCATACCAAGTCGATGCGCTAATGGTGCGTAAATATCAATAGTCTCTCTCGCCTTACGGGCAGCACTCTCCGGTGGAACGAATTTCCATGTGCGAGCATTGTGTAATCGATCGGCCAATTTGATAACGAGAACACGCACATCCTTTGACATCGCAATAACCATCTTGCGAAGCGTTTCAGCTTCCGCTGTCGGTCCATAAGTGAGTTTGTCGAGCTTTGTGACTCCATCAACTAACGAGGCTACTTCAGCCCCGAAGTCAGATTTCAATTCATCTAGGGAGTAACCCGTATCTTCAACGGTGTCATGAAGAAGTGCGGCGATGAGCGTCGGTTGATCTAAACCAAGTTCTGCAAGTATCTCTGCTACCGCAACTGGATGGGTGATATATGGATCGCCAGATTTACGTAGTTGTCCCTCGTGCTTCTGTTCAGCGGTTACGAAGGCGCGATCAATTTCATCAAGCGTTGACTCAGGATGATGCTGGTGGAATGAGCTCTTGAGCGGTGCTAAGAGCTGCTCGGCGCCTTTGGAGGAACCGGTCCCGCTCAACACGTGATCACCTAAGCTCTCGAGCGTCGTTACCCGTTAGCGACGACGGGGCTTGCGCTTTGGTTGATTACGAGGTCCACGTTCATGCGATTCCTTAGAGTGTGTTGAAGTCACAACTCCGGCGGTGTTCTTATCGATCGACGACTCAACAGCTCCTCCGCGAGCAGCAACGCGCTTTGCAAGTGCCTTCATCGCTGGTTCACGTTCGCGAAGTGTTGCAAGAAGTGGTGTCGCCACGAAGATCGAAGAGTACGTACCAGTTGCGAGACCGATAAAGAGTGCAAGGGAGAGATCCTTGAGGGTTCCAGCTCCGAGGAGACCAGCTCCGACAAAGAGGATCGACGCTACCGGAAGAAGAGCAATCAACGAGGTGTTAAATGAGCGGACGAGAGTCTGATTGAGCGCCAAATTAGAAGCTTCGGAATACGTCTGCTTCGCAGTGGAAGTGATTCCCTTGGTGTTTTCTCGCACCTTATCGAAGACAACAACTGTGTCGTAGAGCGAGTAACCGAGAATCGTCAAGAATCCGATAACGGTTGCAGGAGTTACCTCAAACCCTACGAGAGCGTAGATTCCAACGGTAATAAATACGTCGTGGATAACGGCAATAATTGCAGAGAGCGCCATCTTCGGTTCAAAGGCCATTGCGAGATAGAGCATCACGACAAGCAAGAAGCCGATGAGACCGTAGATCGCCTTGTGAGTGATCTCTTTACCCCATGATGGTCCAACGGTCTGAATATCAATATTCGCAGAATCAACCTTGAATGTTGTTGCCAGCGCCGCGCGTGCAGCCGAAATTGTTGACTGAGGTAGGTCAGTTGTCTGCAAGCGAAGCTTGTTAGAACCGATCTTTTGAATGATCGCTTCTGATGTTATTCCTGCGCTCTTCAGCGCGGCACTTCCATCAGCGATGTTCACTGTTGGAGCTTGAACGGTGATAACCGAGCCACCTTTAAATTCAATACCAAGCTTGAGACCCTGCGTGCCAAGCGCAATAGCGGAGATGATGATGAGCAGACCTGAGAAGGCAAACCAACGTCGCTTTTGGGCGATGAAGTTGATCGATGTTTCACCGCGATAGAGACGGCCACCAATTCCTGATAGAGCCATTAGAGGGCATCCTTTCCATCAACAGTAACTACACCCAAGCTCTTCGCTGACAATCCCGACCAAGAACTTCCGTGTGCATAGAAGGCGACTCGAGAAAGAATCGTGACGAATGGCTTTGTGAAGAAGAAGACAACGATCAAGTCCACAAAAGTTGTGAGGCCCAAGGTAAAGGCGAAGCCACGCACGCCACCAACTGCAAAGAAGTAGAGAAGCGCAGCCGCGATCAAAGAGACAAAGTCAGCCACGAGAATGGTCCGCTTCGCTCTCTGCCAGCCAGTCTCAACTGCAGTTCGAAGAGATCTACCTTCACGAACCTCATCACGGAGTCGTTCGAAGTAGACAATAAATGAGTCCGCCGTAATACCGATGGAGACGATCGCGCCCGCGATTCCAGCCAAGGTCAGAGTGAATCCAATCCACTTTCCAAGGAGTAAGAATGAGAGATAGGTGATCGTTCCAGCCACGACGAGGGAACCTACCGAAACAAGTCCAAGTCCGCGGTAGTACAAAAGTGAGTAAAGGACAACGAGGATCAAGCCAATCAGACCGGCTAGAAGGCCGGCATGGAGTTGATCTGAACCAAGAGTTGGTGAAACTTGGTTGATCTCTTGAACAGTAAGCGCCAATGGAAGAGCGCCATACTTCAATTTATTTGAGAGATCAGTCGCATCTGTTTGAGTGAAGTTACCAGTGATCTGAGCAGAGCCTGAGTTGATCGCTTCGTTAATGCGAGGCGCACTCACCACTAACCCATCAAGCACGATCGCAGCTTGGTTCTGTGGAGAAGGCAGTGAAGTGACACGAGTTGTCATCTTGCCAAAGGCAGAAGTACCCGCGCCATTAAAGCTCAAGAGGACCATCCAGCCGTTTCCGTTTGTATTATCGAGAACAGCGCTCGCCTTAGAAACTTGGTTTCCTTCTACTTCTGCAGGAGCAAGGATGTATTTCGATGATCCATCGCGAGAGCAAGAAACGAGTGGCGCTGCCGGATCATCAATTGCTCCACCTTGGCGGTTTGCTGCGATTGTGCAATCAAGATTCTTGAATGCGGTATCAAGCGCCGCGTTAACGCCGGCCGGATACGAGGCAGCGGGCGCGGAGGTAACTTTCTTCCCACCCTTAGTTGTTGTGGTTGTCGCTGATGAAGTTGATGATGATGTGGCATTTCCTGAACCAACTGCAAGGACTTGTCGGAAGCGAAGTTGCGCTGTTGCACCCACGAGATCCACGACTCGACTACTTGAATTTCCTGGTACAGAAACGATGATGTCGCCATTGCTCTGCGAAGAGACTTCGCTCTCTGCAACACCGAGTGAGTTCACACGTTGGCGAATAATTGCTACCGCTTGATCGACCGCCGCCTTATCGAGCTTTCCACCAGCTGGGACCTTAGGGGCGAGCGTGACGCTCGTTCCACCTCGGAGATCGAGACCCAACTTCAACTTGGTATCGCCCTGGAAGATCGCAACCGCGCCAAAGGCGATGATCACTACGGCGAGGAGAGCTAAAGTCCGGCCGGATTTGGCAGGCTTCTTGGTGGCTTTAGAGATATTTGCGGACATAAGAGCGAAGTCTAGGCATCAAATGCGGGCGTGTCGAAAAGGTTCGGAATATCGACCCCGAGCGTGGCGGGTGGTGTCAATCCAAGGTGAATCCAGCCTGCAGCGGTTGCCACTCTCCCCCGCGGCGTCCGAGCGACCAATCCAGTTCGGACTAGGAATGGCTCGCAGAGGGTTTCGATCGTCTCCGCCTCTTCACCTATCGACATAGCAAGAGTTGAGATGCCGACCGGGCCGCCATTAAATCGCTTGATGAGAATGTCCAAGAAGGCCTGATCAAGGCGATCCAAACCAATCTGATCAACTTCATACATCTGAAGGGCAGCTACCGCATCATTCAATGTGATCGAGCCCGTTCCATGAATTTCGGAGTAATCGCGAACTCGGCGCAGGAGTCGATTAGCGATTCTTGGTGTACCTCGCGAGCGCGATCCAATCTCTTCAACCGCGGCTGATTCGATACCGATCCCCAATAGACCCGCACTTCGCTCAACAATGCGAGCGAGTTCGGCATTTTCGTAATAATCGAGCTGAGCGGTGAAACCGAAGCGATCACGCAATGGACTTGGCAAGAGGCCAGCGCGCGTTGTTGCGCCAATCAAAGTGAAGTGCGGAAGTTCAAGCGGAATTGCAGTGGCTCCTGCACCCTTTCCAACGATGACATCGACGCGGAAATCCTCCATCGCTAAGTAGAGCATTTCTTCAGCCGGACGCGACATCCGATGAATCTCATCGAGAAAGAGGATCTCACCTTCAACCAGTGAAGAGAGGATCGCTGCTAGATCGCCAGCATGTTGAATCGCAGGACCGCTCGTGATGCGTATTGGTGCTTCCATCTCCGCAGCAATAATCATCGCAAGGGTTGTCTTACCAAGTCCCGGAGGACCAGAGAGCAGTACGTGATCCGCTGACTTACCCCTAGCCCGCGCAGCCTTCAGTAAGAGATCAATCTGGTTTGCAACGCGAGACTGCCCGACGAATTCGTTGAGATCGTGGGGCCTTAAAGCGAGCTCTTGTGAGCGCTCTTCATCATCGGACTGAGAACGAGAAATACTCATTACTTACGGCTCCGAATTTGAAGGGCAAATTTGAGCAGCGTCTCAAGCGAACGATCAGATGCATCTGGATATTGCTCGTTAACACTCTCAACCGCATCGCTGCTCTCGCGAGAGGTAAACCCTAATCCTGTAAGTGCTTCCAACAATTGATCACGCCATTCACTCTTTATAGACGGAAGAGATCCCGTTGTCGCCGAAACCTTATCCTTCAGCTCTAGGACGAGTCGGGCAGCGCCCTTCTTCCCGAGTCCAGGAATCTTCTCTAGCAAACCAGAATTTTCCTGTGCAATCGCACGTTGAATTTCTTGGCTTTCATAAACACTCAGAGCTGATTGTGCGACCTTCGGGCCTATCCCAGTCACTGTCTGCAAGAGTTCAAAGAGCGCTCGTTCTTCTATGCTTTCAAAGCCAAAGAGCGTCAGCGAATCTTCACGAACCAACAAGGTGGTGTGGAGAGAAGCAGTCCGACCTACGACCAGTGAGGCGCCGTGTCGACTTGTTAACTGCACCAATATTCCTACACCACCCACTTCTATAACAGCACTTTGCGCCGTCACAGATTTAACAACTCCTGTAAGTGATGCGATCATCGAGCTAGGGCCTTTAATCTCGCTTTTTCTTTCACCAGTGCATCAGCAATTCGCGAATCACCAGTACCTCGCCATAAGTGACAGATAGCCAAGGCCAATGCATCCGTACTATCCACTGGTTTTGGGATGCTCTCGAGCCCAAGAATATTTTGAACCATGAGAGCTACTTGTTTCTTATCTGCCCGGCCAGATCCAGTTACTGCCGCCTTCACTTCGGTCGGTGTGTGCATCACAACAGGTATCCCTGCTCGCGCTGCGATCAAAAGTGCAACCCCGGCAGCTTGAGCAGTTGCCATCGCTGTTTTCACATTGAGCTGTGAGAAGACGCGCTCAACTGCGATGACATCTGGACGAGTTGACTCGATCCAAGAATGAAGTTCCCGCTCCAACTCAAGGAGGCGATATTCAAGAGTCAGTTCTGTTGATGTTCGTATGACACCAACGCCAACCATTTCCAACTTTTGATAGGTATGGCTTTTTACAACCCCTACCCCGCAACGGGTGAGGCCAGGATCAACACCAAGAACTATCACGTAGTAAGAGTACCTAGCGACAGAAGGGACTAACCGAGGCTCGCCATAACTTCGTCAGAGACATCGAAGTTGCCGTAGACGTTTTGAACGTCATCAAGCTCTTCGATGGCGTCAATGAGATCGAAGACCTTCTGGGCGGTTTCCGCGTCAAGGGCGATCGTCATGGATGGAAGGAATGAGGAATCTGCAGATTCATAATCCATTCCCGCCTCCTGAAGAGCAGTTCGCACTGCAACGAGATCAGAAGCTTCACAGACAACCTGCCAGTTATCGCCGAAGTCATTTACTTCTTCAACGCCATGCTCAAGCACGGCTTCGAGGACAGCATCCTCAGTGATTTTGCCATCTCCCTTAGAGAGGAGAACGGTTCCTTTGCGATTAAAGAGATAGGAGACGGAGCCGGGATCTGCCATGTTGCCACCGTTACGGGTGACAGCGACTCGCACTTCCGATGCTGCTCGGTTCCGGTTATCGGAGAGACATTCAATCATCAGTGCAACGCCACCTGGGCCATAGCCCTCGTACATAATCGTCTGGTAATCCGCTCCACCTGATTCAAGTCCAGCACCACGCTTAATAGCACGTTCGATATTGTCAGAAGGAACAGAACTCTTCTTCGCTTTCGTTACAGCATCGTAGAGAGTTGGGTTTCCATCCATATCCGCACCACCATTGCGCGCCGCAACTTCGATGCCCTTAATGAGTTTGGCAAAGTTCTTCGCACGGCGAGAATCGATAATCGCCTTCTTATGCTTGGTCGTCGCCCATTTGGAATGGCCTGACATGAAACACCCACCTTTTATTGAACGTCTAGTTTTTCAATCCTGGCAGAAGTTTAGCGGGTACTTTTCCCGACTATCTCATTAAGGAAATACTCGTGGATGCGAAAATCCTCCGTTATCTCCGGGTGGAATGAAGTGGCTAATAGCCTTCCCTGAGACACCGCAACGGGATGCGAGCCCTCGGATGTCGAGACCTCCGCCAGCACTTGCACATGAGCTCCAACTCGCTCCACCCACGGGGCCCGAATGAAGACCCCTCTCACTGGTGGAAGTGGAATGCCCTGAAAATCGATATCACTCTCAAAGGAATCAACTTGGCGACCAAAGGCGTTGCGTCGGACCGTCATGTCGATTCCACCAAAGCTCTCCTGGCCAACAGCGGCGCCCTCTATCGAATCAGCGAGAAGAATCATTCCTGCACAAGAGCCATAAACGGCTCCACCCTCTGCAATAAATTTCTTGATAGGTTCGAAGAGATCAAAGGCCTTTGCCAACTTAGCAATCGTGGTGGACTCGCCTCCAGGAAGAATCAGAGCATCTATCTCGCTCAATTGCTCGCGGCGATTGAGACCAAAAGCCCTTTGGCCACAGCGCTCAACACTTGAAATATGTTCGCGAAAATCACCTTGAAGAGAGAGAACCCCTACAACTAATTGCGACAATTACCAACCGCGCTCAGCAAGACGATGAGGTACCGGGATATCGGCAACATTGATTCCAACCATCGCTTCGCCCAATCCACGAGAAACATCCGCGATAATTTTTGCATCGGTGTAATAGGTTGTTGCCTTTACACAAGCCGCTGCGCGCTGCGCTGGGTTTCCAGATTTGAAGATTCCTGAGCCAACGAAGACACCGTCTGCACCAAGTTGCATCATCATCGCTGCATCTGCTGGTGTGGCAATTCCGCCAGCGGTGAAGAGAACTACCGGCAACTTTCCGGTTTCTGCAACTTCCTTAACTAACTCATATGGAGCTGACATCTCTTTCGCAGCAACATAGAGCTCATCTTCGCGCATTGATGAGAGACGACGAATCTCCTTCAGAAGGGTCCGAATGTGCGTTGTCGCATTCGAAACGTCACCAGTACCGGCTTCGCCCTTGGAGCGAATCATCGCTGCGCCCTCATTGATTCGACGCAAAGCTTCGCCAAGATTCGTTGCGCCACAGACGAATGGAACTGTGAACTTCCACTTATCAATGTGGTTTTCATAATCCGCAGGAGTAAGAACTTCTGACTCATCGATGTAATCCACACCGAGAGATTCAAGAACCTGAGCCTCTACAAAGTGACCGATACGAGCCTTCGCCATTACCGGAATCGAGACCGCTGCTTGAATAGCAGCAATCATGTCTGGATCAGACATGCGCGAAACTCCACCTTGTGCGCGAATATCTGCAGGAACTCGCTCAAGCGCCATCACTGCAACTGCACCAGCATCTTCAGCAATCTTCGCTTGTTCAACGTTGACGACATCCATGATCACGCCGCCCTTAAGCATCTCAGCCATCCCGCGCTTAACGCGCCCCGAGCCGGTTACCTTCTGGGTTCCTTCATGCGTTGTCATCTCAAACCATCTCCAGTCATCTTCCGAATTAAGCACCCAAACCCTCAAGTGCGAGAGGCTGAGTCTACTTCGTTGTTGCCACAGATGCAGATTTTGTGAATTTTGGCTCTGAATCCGTGAGTGCTATCCAGATCTGACCACTGACAAAGTTGGCAGGAGAGCCATCCTTTAGCGTCCACGTCGTGGGTTTATCTGCCGATACCCGATTCCAGAAGATTGGATAGGCCTTTCCATCACGAAGGAGGTATGCCGTTCCAGACCCAACCGTCTGGCTGAAAGGGGTAACTCCCCCAACCTTGTCGTGATAGATCGATGGCGTGATGACTACCTTTTGGATGATCAGCGTTGGAGAGCCAAGTTGCATACCGCTTGCAGAAAGATCTGGCGATCCGTTGTAAGAGAGCAACCACCTCTTCTCCTTGGAGGACCAGGATGCAGAATATTTCGAAGCAGGCCACGAAAAGGT
>Ga0007809_10001323_pt1 | contig 10360 bp, 11 predicted proteins | sample CryBogCBE02Aug07_FD_60383 | JGI IMG/M metagenome (GOLD analysis project Ga0007809, IMG submission 60383) | Freshwater microbial communities from Crystal Bog, Wisconsin, USA - CBE02Aug07 | ecosystem: Environmental > Aquatic > Freshwater > Lake | place: Crystal Bog, Wisconsin, USA | collected...
AGTGTCAGCAATAAGAGCACCAGACCGCTTCACAAGTAGTCGGTTGCATTCCTTGATAGAAATGTTCCCTCCAGGTCCCTGGACCCAATCGGGCCACGATCCTACAAGGCGACAGAGATCCACATATTCAGATAACATTAGAGGATTATATGTTTACTAGTTTAAGCTCTCCATATAATGCACAGAATAATCAGTTGAATTAGGCCATCATATCCGTCGCGTAGGGTAGTTAAATGATATCCATAGGAATGGAGAGTCTCAGTTAATACCGTGCCACGAATGTTGGATATAAAGCTATAGGTTGTAATCCTATCGCCCTGTATTATACTATGTATAAAAGGCAATAATTTATCTGTAAGTGCATATTCTTGAACAAGTGTATTTTGTATACTCACTTCAAGCTTAATATTCGTATAGACTTCTGGCACACAGGGTTTATAGCAAAAAATGATATCTGCATATGTTTTTTGGGGTAAAATATAGGTCAGGTAGTCAGGAGTTCTGGCTTCAATAGAGGCGAGCACTTGTTCTAGTGACTTGCCGCGCTGTTCCACATCCCGATTGATTTTCCAGAACCGCTTTAAGCCCTCGTCAGTATCTATGTATATTTTAAGATCCATAATGGATCTCAGATTCTCCTTGTAAAGTGTATGAAGACCACAGAGAACCATATAGGACTTTGGCTCAATGGATTGGGGCGCTGTAAACCGTCCAGTTGTATGGTCATAATCCACTGCAATAACGGTTTGGCCTAGAGATAGTTTATAGGCGTCTGAGGCCATTTTTTCAAGATGATTGGCCTCGGGGCTCAGATGGGTGTGGTTCTGATAGTTCTCAGAACCACGTTCCCATTTATGATACCTGTCCGTTTCAAAGAGGAGCGTATTGTCAAATGGGAGAATCTCCTGTAGAAGGGTGGATACAGTGCTTTTACCAGAACCCGAGTCACCGCACACAGAGATAGAGAAACAGTTGGAGAGAATCAGGCGATAGGGAAGATCAATACGAACGACTGAGATATTGCATAGACGTAGATGTTCAGATAGGGAATGTTCAGATAGGAGGGGGTAAATGCCCGTATGCATAGATAGAATGAAATCGTATAGTCTACTATATTGATTCATAACATTGTAGGAACCGATTGCAAATTGATCATTGATACAATGGTCTATGGTGATCGTATTGGATAGAAGTGCCTGCTCACATATATCAAAGCCAGTTGGAATATAGACTGTATTAGTGGCAGACGCCTGATTCGCAAAAGAACAGAATTGTTCAATGGAACATTCTAAAAAAAGGTCAGGTCGGCAACGAATATAGGTAGTATAGGTCGTTGGAACAAGAGAAAATAGTTTTTTAAATCGGAACCATTGTTGAATTATATTATATTCTCTTTTATTTTTGCATTTATCTGTCGGTGCCTCTTCGGAATCAATAAAAATCTGTTTTATATGGGGATTACCTATAAGTGTATCAATGGATAATTTTCTATTATAAAACCGATCTGCCGTATCGGATACTGGAAATGAAATATAGATATGGTAGTGATCGGGAAGTTCTTGGAGTTGTTTCCAGAGATGTTGTTCAAAGGAGCGACTGACTCCTGAAATAAGAATCGCAATAGGCGATATATCCATTACTTAAATGGGATCTTATAATCATATATAATAAACACGAATGGAAATAGAGTATTATGACATTGAAGATAGAGGACATCAATGGATGTATCATTGGTTAATCTATATGATTGGTGGGCTTCGTAGACTACCTGGAGATTCAGTAATTCATTTCACATTTCCTTCGCTAAAGGACCAAGGATACCACGGTGAATCATTGGCAGTAATAGAAGATAAATATAAGTTGATAAAGGCCCCGGTAAATGGTAAATACCTTGGAAAACACCACGGCGAACCCTTATTAGCTGCAGATAGGGTGGATGAAAAAACATTTCCATTTTTAAGAGACCTATTTCTATCAAGACTACCGAGTCCTGTATTTAACAAAACAAAATACATCTATATTACACGGAAAAATTGTCATATTCTAAATCCAGGAAATGGAGGAAAAGCAACTCGTCAAATACTTAATGAAGAGGAGATTTTACCGGGTCTAAAAGAACTCGGATTTGAAATTCTACAGTTTGAAGATTATTCCTTTAAGAAAAAGGTAGAATACTTTCAAACATCAAAACTAATTATATCTCCTGCTAGCGGATGTCTTACATATTCCCTATTTGCAGATAAGCGTTCTACAATTGTTGAAATTTTACCTGCAAATACCACTCAGATGGACCATTATAAGATAATATGTAGTGTGCTTAATATACCATTTCAGCGTTTTTCTGATGTGACTGTTGTAAATGGGCCTGCCCTTGTGGGAAATACTGGCTGGAATATGAAAATTAACAAGGACTCTTTTTTTAGTTGGTTGCGTGTTTTTTTAAATAAAAATTAAGTCTATCAATAGAAAATGAGGATTGCAATGCTAATATCAGGGCGTGCAGCGCGGTATGAAGTATGTCTGCTGCCCATTTTGGAGGCCTGTGAATATGAGATAGATTTATTCTTATCTATTAATGATACTGATGGATTGTATTATAAAGTGATGCGCGAAAAATTAGAAAAATGGATCAAAGGACTCTATATTCGGCCCTATACAATTCCAGCAGATTTTAAGACAGAATTCAGACCTAATGATTTTACTATGTGCTATCAGCGAATTGACGGGGTATGGGTCCCACGCAATCAACTTTCAATGTATTACAATGATGCAAATGCTTTTAAAATGGCGTGTGACTATTCTGCACAAAATGGATTTGAATATGATCTATTTATGCGATTTCGGTCTGATATTTTTAATGTAAATATTCCCAAACTGTCCCCAATTGATCCGTCCACATTAGTATTGCACAGTATACTGCCTTTTTGTATAACTAATACATTTGGTAAATATAAAAATCGTGCAGTCTCATCGGACTGGGTGTGGGGGAATAAGAAAACAATGGCAGTTTACTGTAACACCTATGAGTATGTATTACAAGAAAATAGGAAAATGAATGGAAGATATTTGTTTCATTTTGAATCAAATCACACAGATAATATGATAGACAATTCTGTAAAAATAGAATATCATAGTATTCATTATAATACGGATGCAAATCGCAAACTCTTTGATAACACCTGGAAAATAGATGAGGATGGTATAACAAATGATAGTCGTCGTGTTCTACCACGTAATGCAACAGTGCGATATATTGATAGCAGCACTGTTAGTGATACAGTATTAGCTCCTCTTGTTGCAGAATGATCGTGTATCTGATACTAACAGTCTTGTAAAAATATTTCCAATTCTTCTTTATTACAGGTCTTATAATCATATGCAATTGTATTCTCTATAGGTGTTCGGAATGTTTCGTGAATGCGTGTTGTTGGATAATTTGGCATATATACTGTTGTAACAACAGTTGAGAAAAGCGCAGCTGCCCAAGAAAGTGTTGAGTTTGAACAAATAAGCGTCTTCGCATTTTGCATAATATGATAATCAGTTATTATATCATTACTTTCAATAGTGCAGTTAGTAAACTGCTTTAAATAACTAATGTATTTGTATTCTAGTGGATTGCTGGCCTTATTCATTACAATACATATGTTTGTTATATTATTCTTTATTATTAACTCCTTTAAATATATAGGGTGCATTACTAAGCCATATGTAATAAAATCTTCAAGACGAAGATGCATAACTGTATCATATTTTCGCACACTTGGATCTTCAAGTAATTGAATAGAATAAAATATTTTATTATCATCTGTGTGTAATTCTTCGTGTGGATGTAATTGAATATACTCTTTTAGTTCAGATAAATATTTTATATATATTCTGTCGTGCTGATAGTAGTCATTAAAACGATAATTAATTGAAGCTATTGCAGGAATATTCCCTGATTCTACTAGATTTTTCCATCTAACAAAATCAGCATCAGATATATCTATATAGGAATTATTATTGTATATTTTTTCAGCCTTATAAAGTATACAGTATAAAGCGCTTGCTAAATAGCGAAATATAGCATTTCCTAATCTACCGCGTTCAGTAGTTATTACTTTCATAGTATAAACTATATAAATATCTTTAGATCAAAAAATTAATCTAAAGATATTTGTATACTAGATTACAATTGTATTAAATGAGGATTGCAATGCTCATATCAGGACGAGCTGCGCGATATGATGTCTGCCTACTATCCATTTTGGAGGCCTTTGAATACGAGATAGATCTGTTCTTATCTATTAATGATAACGATGGATTGTATTATAAAGTGATGCGCGAAAAATTAGCAAAATGGATTAAGGGGCTCTATATTCAACCCTATAAAATTCCAGCAGGATTCAAGACCCACTTTGTTCAAGGAGGATGGCAGATGTATTATCAAAGAATTGATGGACTATGGGTCCCACGCAATCAACTTTCAATGTATTATAATGATACGAATGCGTTTAAAATGGCGTGCGACTATTCTGCGCAAAATGGGTTTGAATATGATCTATTTATGAGATTCCGATCTGATATTTTTAATGTAACAATTCCAAAACTCGTTCCAGATGATCCATCCACACTTGTTTTACACAGTATAGTCCCTCTTGAATTAAATACATCTTTTGGTAAACATAGAAGTAAACCAGTCTCCTCAGACTGGGTATGGGGGAATAAGAAAACAATGGCAGTTTACTGTAACACCTATGCGTATGTTCTAAAAGAGAATGAACTATCAAATGGGAAATATTTATTTCATTTTGAATCAAATCACACGGATAATATGGTAGAGAATGGTGTTCAAATACAATACCATCCTATTAGATATGATACGGATGCTAATCGCAAACTCTTTGATGATACGTGGAAAATAAATGAGGATGGTAGCATAAATGACAGTCGTTTTAATTTACCACGTAATGCAACAGTGCGATATATTGACAGCAGCACTATCAGTGATACACTATTAGTTCCTCGCGTTGCAGAGTAAATACGGATATGGTGGCGCGTTTTTATTTTTGATTTTAAATATAATATAAATTATATTTAAAATGAAATTACTGATTGTAAAAGATGGAATACCGATACATTTTAATCAAAATGAACATAATATAGAAACAGTATTTAGTCTTGATAACACGAACACAATTATACAGAATTTTACATTTAGCTGTCATATTCATTATGATCCTATGGTCCTAAAAAATATTGTAGAGAATGTCACAACAACAATAGATGTATCCCAGGGCTATCTATTTTACAGTTTCAGATATCAGATAAGTTTCCATCATTTTTTAATGCAGACACTGCCGATGCTGGAAACTTATTTAAAATCGTTCCCCTCCTATACACTCCTAATTCCCAGGCATCACTATACCCTATTCGTGAAAGATGTTCTGAATCTGCTTAATATAAACAATATTCTATTACTTGAGGATCATACTATTTATAATATATCGCAGTTTGGCGATCGTAATTATCTGAAGGATGCGTGTTTGCAAATAGACCCTACTCGCTATTCTATTTTTAATCGCTTAAGACAGAAACTAAATATTACACCAAATACAAACCCTCATAGGAAAATATATCTTAAAAAGGATGGGATAGCAAATACCGATTATGGTAATTCAGAAACAGGTATTTTACGAAAAATATTGAACGAGGATGCACTTATTGAACAATTAAAAAAGGAGGGATTTGAAATTATTCATCTAGGGGACAAGCTACTTCACGAAAAAAAGGAACTTCTAGAGAATGCACTGATTATTATAACGCAACTTGGGGCTAATTGTATGAATCTGCTATTTACAAATGCTCCCAGACATTTACTTTTTTTATCAAATGCAAGTGCATTTGGTAACCAATTCTTCTGTAATCTGCCGAAAATATATAATTCTACGCCGGTTCAAACACGCACTCTAATATATCCAAATGATTCAGTGCATTTTGATCCTCTAAATGGCGCAAATTCGGCATTTACAGTATCTATAGAGGATATTATGAAATATATAGGTAATTGTTATTGAATCTAAAGCCAGTATATTTATACTTATAGAATGAGCAGATCCCTGGAGTTAGCAGACATATGTAATAATAATAAGCGAAATATGCCATCCGACGATGTATATAGTGCATTTAATAAGTTTATTTTCTCGGATGATACAAAGCTTCTCGGTAAACTCCTTCATCGCTACAATTTTTTCAATAGCGTCAAGCACTTACCTGGTGATATTGTTGAGATTGGGGTCTTTAAGGGTTCTGGCATTGCCACTTTCAGTAAATTTGTAGATATATTTTGTCCCAATTCCAATAAGAAAATTATTGGATTTGATATATTTACAAACTCTAATAAGGAGGAGATCTTGACAAAGGATGGTGAGCACGATAAGGAAAGTATGAATGTGGTGTATTCAAAGGTGGATAGTGGAGAATTGTCTCTCAGTGCAGTCCAAGAACGTCTAGATCAAATGAATATTCATAAGAAATATAGCTTGATTGAGGGTGATGTTATGGAATCTATCCCCTCTTTTTTAGAGAAAAATCCTGGATTTCGTGCTTCTCTTATATATATTGATGTGGATCTTGAACGACCAACCTATTTTGCACTAAAATATTTGTGGGATCGTCTTCTACCAGGCGGAATTATTGCATTTGACGAATATGAATATCATACATTCAGCGAAAGCAATGGAGTTGAGAAATTTCTGAGGGAAAGGGGTCTTTCATTTGAGTTAATATCCACTAATTGGATTGCGCCGACCTGTTATATGATTAAGAAGACATTTTAGAATCTAAACAACCTGTTAGTATAGTAATTATAATGTTCTCAGAACAGCAGATTTGGGATGTCTTTGATAGACACGTCAATCTTCCAGAATCCTATTTTAAAAAGTATGAACGACTCCCGCCCTGCCCTGTTAAAGCCTGGAACAATTCCTGGAAAAATTATGACTTTCCCAGGAATTGGTGTGTTCTTGATTTTATAGAATGGATTACAAAGCATTCAATTACAAATGTGGGTCATTTAGCCTATACTTGTCATACAGATCCAGAACTTGAATTTATATCGGCATCCAAGAAAACTAAATTGGAATATCCGCCCTATGATCTTCATACAATTGGAAATATATTTAACAATGAATTTGATTTTTTTATGTTTAATCAAACAATAGAGCACCTCTATAATCCATTTGATGCAATAAAATCAATCTATAAAATAATAAAACCAGGAGGATATGTATTTGCAAGTGTTCCAACAATTAATATTCCGCATTCAACACCATTCCATTATGGAGGATACAACCCTATGGGTCTTGCTATGATGTTTAAAGGGGCCAATTTTGAGATCCTAGAAATTGGCCAATGGGGTAATTATAATTACATTAATAAACTATTTTATAATCACGAATGGCTAGGTTATGATTTATTAAATGAGGATGGAATTGTAACGAATGAACCAAGAAATGTTGCTCAATGCTGGATACTTGTTAGAAAACCGATTGAGTAGAATCTGCTCTTATTGCTATTATATCATCGCCATCTATATCAGAAATATCGTATAAAATATAATTATGTTCTAATAATTTTGCCTTTACTTGATTCATTCCATTGAGACCCAGCTCATTTACAAGGTCGGAATTATAGTTTGTAAAACACTCCTGTTTGAAGGGCCATTTTTCAAATCGTATTTGGTTAATTTTATATTTTGATAGATCAATCATTTTAATAATTTCACTATCAAATCCCTCTGTGTCAATTTGCAAATATTCAATATTTGTAATATTATGTCGACTACAAATCTCATCAAATGTTATGCTTTTTGCAGTGAATTTTGCCATATCCTCCTTTTTTCCCCAATCATTCATAGGCACGAGCGAGAAATTTCCGTGTTGATAAATATGACCATTCTCTGCAGGTAATCCGAATTCACCATTTAAAACCCCGTCTTTTGATGGCATAAATAGTGTTATTGATTCATCGTTCCTATAATATATGGCGTTATTGTAAATATGCACATTTGGTATTCCATTATAATTCTCCCTTATTTCTTCTATTAGGGATGAATTTGGCTCTACTAAAATAACAACATCAGGCTTATTGTCTATCACTATTTTACGAAATTGATCATTTCCGTTGTTCGTCCCAATTTGGAAATATACAGAAGACATTATATGTATAATTATAAAGTCCCATTAACTCTTTATATAGCCTAAGAATACCAATAGCGTCCAGTTAGACGATGAGACCAGTAATTTCCATTCGCCCGAATCTGTGCCTGATCTTCTGAGGAATAAGAGCTGAGAAGCACTTTGCTAAAGTCATAGACCTGGTCTATCATTTCACTATACGTCTTTTCCAAATAGTCCTGTGTGATTTCACTGTAGTCTTTTGTATATAATACAGGACAACCCTTGTATTTCTCCATGATTCCCTCGTGATCTTCAATAATTGGAATGCAGCCTGCCATCAATGCTTCATAGTGGCGATGACAGTCAATCCCATTTCCTTCAGGCGAAATTATAAATTTATAGTTCGGCAGAACATTAAAATAGGCTGAACTATCAATATAGGTATTGTGAATCTTATTACGAGAGAGATTGGCAAGTATATTATTGCGATTAATTGGTGTGGATCCGCGACGTCGTATATCGGTTCCTTGATTTATTGCGCAGAATACGAGCTCTTCGTGAGATCCGATTTGAGTATTTTTTAAAGGTCCCTGATAGTTTATAATAGACCAGCCAAGACCAATAGGAAATGGCACCCATTCATCATTTAGTTTGGAGAATTCAGAGCAATTATATAAGAGCTCTGATTTGGGTTTCTCTGTTTGTTGCCATTTACTAAGTGTTATAGAATTCATTATAACACTTAGTAATTAAAACACTTTAGGTCTACAACTCATCATACATTTTTGTAACTTCAGATCTGTATGAATGAATCTCATCTGCAGTTGTTATATATAAACTTCCATCGTGAATGGAATGATAATATTCAAGACCCAGGGGGAACACATAAGTGCCGCCGTGATTTAATAGGAGCCAGGTGCGGAGTTTGGCTTCCCAGGCATTGATATTAAACAGGTTTGAATATTTTGGATCTGATGAGTCCAAATAGAATCGGCGATTAAATATGTAATTCCCAGTATTGATTAGACTTTCTAGGCATTCTATGGACTGGTTTTTGTAGGTTTTGTAATTGGCCCTTGTAAGTGTCTTGCCGAAAAAATAACTATAATCAAATCCACCGTGATTATGTGTGGCCTTGGTTCTGCCAGGTGCATAAATAGTAGAAGGTGTCAAAGGATTATTCGCTATATAATTGGCGAATGCCTCAAAATATGTTACAGGTGCAAAGTTATCGGAATCAATCAGTGCAACCCATTCATTCTTGGCCTTCCTAACGGCCTGTTCCTTATTCCGAAATGCACCGAGACGCTCTGAATTAGTAAAAAGTTTTAGTTTTGGATCCGTGAATTGTTTGGCAAGAAGCGCACAGTCCGCACCTGTTTCATCGCAAATCACAATTTCATCAATATAGGGATTCGCCAAATACTGGGGTATATTCTTTTCTAGAAAAGAGAAACGATTCATTGTTGGAATACAGAGCGAAAGCTTGGGGACCTGACGAATATAAATAGCATCCCCCCAGCCGTGAGATGTCATATTTGTATGGACTCGTGTAAATCCATAGCCCTTTAGAAATTCATCAATTTCACCCATTAATGCACAGCCCTTGTAGAGTTCTGCTATATTGACCTCTAAATAAAGAACCTTCGCATATTGAAGAGCGTTCGTCGCCCCTTTTAGAGCCATCAATTCTGCACCTTGAATATCAAAGTTCCAGAAATCATAGACACTAGGATCTAGCTGTTTATCCCTTAAAAAAGTATCAAGTGTTATTGTAGTTTCCTGTGTGGAGTTTACTACTACAACTTGAGGATGTTCTCTGGCGTGTGTTCCAAATTCAAGAACACTGGAACTCTGCACATTATTTGTATGGTTAAACTTAACGGTATCATTATCCTTGTCAGTGATAACTGCCTTAAACACATTCGGAATACCCCTATCCGTCGCTTGTTTGACTTTCCCGTCCATTGCATCAATCCACACCATATTGGTCTTTGGTATTCCGAGACGTTCATAGAATCCTAGCTCTTCACATTCGTGAGCACCTATATGAAGAACACCCTTGCATTTAATATTGTTCTTGTAGAGAAGTTCAATTACTTCTTCTTGTTTAATTAACATTAGAACTATAGATATAGATATTTGAATGCTTTAGATTAGTAAATAGTGTTAGAACAGTCAAAACAGTCAAAACAGTC
>Ga0007809_10001330_pt1 | contig 10325 bp, 9 predicted proteins | sample CryBogCBE02Aug07_FD_60383 | JGI IMG/M metagenome (GOLD analysis project Ga0007809, IMG submission 60383) | Freshwater microbial communities from Crystal Bog, Wisconsin, USA - CBE02Aug07 | ecosystem: Environmental > Aquatic > Freshwater > Lake | place: Crystal Bog, Wisconsin, USA | collected...
ATTTTGAAGGCTTTTTGTACGGGATGGAGCATGGTGAATAGCGTATGCTATTCATCTAATCTCATGCAAGCGTTATGAGATTAAAAACAGATTAAAGCCGTGAAAACCGAACCCGACTTCCTGAAGAATGAAAGGAAGAAACAGGCCGGATGCATACCGAAGATGCCCTCGGACATCCTGCGACGCACTGACTCAGAGCCTCGGGGGTCGGCGTGCATCCATGCACTTCTTCATTGCAGCCACCCCCCCCCTGCTTTTTTAGCCACTCCAAGACCAGTCCCAAGAGGTACCAACTGTAGGTGGGTGGTGTATTCAGCATGGACTCATTTTTGGCCTGAACGCTATAGTCCAGGAGGGTCGGTGTTTCAGGTCTGGCCCTCCCCAGAAGATCTTCACGGACAATGACTACGGTGATTCCGGCGGGACCCAAATTTTTTTGAGCTCCAGCGTAAATCAGCCCGAAACGATTGACCTCCAGAGATCTTGAAAGGATGTTTGAAGAGGCATCCGTCACCAAAGGGACATCCTTAATCTCTGGAATGGACTGAAACTCCAGCCCCCCGATCGTCTCGTTAGAGGTGTAGTGAAAATAGGCCGTGCGTTCATCAAGTCTGACCCCCGAAAGATCAGGAATGACCGTAAAGCTTTCCGCTTCGGATGAGGCCACCACATCAATCTCCCCATACTTTTCCGCCTCCCGTATGGCTTTCTCTGCCCAAATACCGGTGAGGACATAAGCCGCCCTCCCCTTGGCCCCCAATAAGTTCAGCGGAACAGCCGCAAACTGCGTCGTAGCACCCCCCTGCAGAAAAAGCACCTTATAGTGGCTGGGAATGCCTAACAGATCCCTTAAATCCGCTTCGGCTTTCTGCGCGATACCAACAAAGTCCTTGCCTCGATGCGTCATCTCGAGCACCGAAAGACCCTTTTCGTGCCATTCGAGAAGTTCACTTGAGGCCTGTTCCAGAACCTCTTGAGGAAATGTCGAGGGACCTGCCGAGAAGTTATAGATTCGAGTCATAGGTAGGGATCCTTCAGAAGACTTCAATCCAGATCGCTCTGCTTGCCGCGACCTCACCTTCACTGAAAATAACAGGCCAAACATCAACCCAATAGACTGATTAAGACTAAGGTTATTGATAAATCATTGGCGGTTGCGATCGAAGAAAAAAAACCGCTTTGAAGCGGTTCATTGAACAGAGCGGGGAACCTGAGGAACTCTCAAGTTCCTCAGGTCATGCGGAGATCTAGGTTCGCCTAGATTAATTCAGAAGAGCTTTCCCGACGGCCTGAACACGGCCAAGACCAGCCAGACTGAGATCGCTGATTGCGGAAACAAAATTCGTCTGCTCAAGCCCTGAAACCAGAAAAGTCCACCGATATGACTTAAGCTGAATACGTTCGATTTCCTCCCTTTCGGCTGGACTCAATGTCCGATGAATGACTTTCTCAAGGGTATCGAGATCAAATTTCACCTGCTGTTGCAGCCCCCCATCAAGAATCCCACCAATGGCCAAAAACTCATCGATGGCCTTCTCAATTTCTTCCTGGCTGGAGTGACTGGCCAGCTCTGCCGCAATCAAGGTATCCAACTTCGCGTGCTGAGCCTCTTCCTGCCAATGATGCTTCAAGAGATCTGCAAACAGAGGATCAATGGATTCATCCGTTTGGATGCTCTCGAGATAATGCTTTTGAGTCAGCCATTCAAGATGCAGAACCAGAAGTGCCACGCCTAACTTGCCGTGCCCAAGAACGGTGTCGGCTATGGCCTCGCTAGGTCCAATGACTTCAGGGGTCACTGGAAAATCTTTCTTGAATTCGTCCCAGAAAGCTCGGAACAGCTGCTGATGCTTGGCCTCTTCCTCAGCGAAGTTGACCAGTGCCCTGACCCGCTCTTTATCGCCGTAGGCCCCCTCGCGCGCATGATCCAAGGCAAATGGCAGAATGAAATCCTCAACGAGCTGGAAAAGATGGAGATAGGTCGCACCTCGAATCTGGTTCAAAAGCAGCTTTTCTTTGTCATTCAGCGAGGTAATAGATGAAACCCCCGCCAAGCCATCGGGCAGAAAAGGCTTGGTGAAATCAAGTTTTTTGTCTCCACCAATCAGATCAACAACCTGCCAATTGATCTTGGCGGAAGCAGACAATGCGTTCGAGTAGCTGAAATTGTGCTGGATAGTCATATATTCCTCACAAGCAGAACAAGGTTAAAAAAAGATTTGCCCCGACCGAAGCCATACTGCGGGCTACAAACCTTCTTTTGCACAGACTGTGCCAACATCATCAGCGCGGGATTACTGGGGTTGGGGATGACTTTCCCCGAAGGAACTCACGAAATTGCCGCCACAGCGGCAATAAGTCAGCAGGGCCTGTCGGCTGAACGACAATGGATCGCCACCTTCAGGGTCTCGTATTAAACATCCGGCAGAAGCCTCTTAAGCAGGAGACCTTCCAATCGCGCAAATTCAGGCATCGCCCGATTTCTGGGTCGTTCCAGGGGAATCTCCACAGTCTCTGCAATCCGGCCGCTCTCCATCACCATCACACGATCCGCAAGAAATACCGCTTCAGAGACATCATGGGTAACGATGATGGCTGCAAATCCGTTGCCTTCTCTAATGCGCTCAAAAAGACTATGCATTTCAAGCTTGGTTAAGGCGTCCAGGGCTCCGAAGGGTTCATCCATTAAAAGCAGGGTCGGATGACTCAGAAGCGCTCTAGCCAGAGAGACCCTCTGCCGTTGACCACCAGAGAGGTTCAATGGCCACTCCTGCTCGCGGCCACCCAGTCCGACGGATTCCAGCATCCGAACGGCCTCTGAGCGCCATTTTCCCTGCTGCCCAAGGCCCACATTGTCTAAAACCGACTTCCAAGGCAAAAGCCTCGCCTCCTGAAAGAGCACTCGCAACCGATTGATGGGGCATGATGACCGGTGACTAATTTGGCCCAAGTCCGGCTCATCAAGGCCCGCGATGAGCCTGAGCAGAGTACTTTTCCCACAACCGCTCCGGCCAACCAACGCAACGATCTCCCCCTCGCTCAAGCTTAGATTGAGCTCATCAATGACGTGAATTGTGCCAAACCATTTGGACAATGCCTCGATCTTTAGACACGGTCCGTCACATGCCTCATTAGGAGAGATCAATTGGTGCCCCCATTCCCGAAGCTCAAGTTAATGGTCGCTCGAAATCCGATAGGCTGGATTCCAGCTCAAAAGACGCCGCTCCAAAAGTCGCACAAGAAAATCGGCGACCTTCCCCAAAAGGGCATAGATCAGAATGGCAAGAATCACGATGTCGGTTTGCATGAATTCACGGGCATTCGTTGCGAGGTAGCCAATTCCGGAAGTGCTCGCAATGGTCTCGGCCACAATCAATGTCAACCAAACGACCCCCAGGGCATAACGTAACCCCATGAGGATATTGGGAAGCGCCCCCGGAAAAATAATGTCTCGAAAAAGGGCCTGAGGTCCAAGGCCATAGACAGCCCCCATTTCAAGCAGCAAGGGGTCAACGGAGCGAACACCATGATAGGTATTGATATAGATCGGGAAGAAAGCCCCCAAAGCAACGAGGCTGACCCGGGCATGCTCACCGATTCCCAACCAGAGGATGATCAGCGGAATGAGCGCCAAATGGGGAATCGTTCTGATCATTTGGATAGATGAGTCCAGCAGTCGCTCGGCAAGTTGACTCACGCCGGTCATTAGACCCAAAACAAATCCCAGAGAACCACCCAAGGCAAGACCGAGACCTGCTCTGATCGCACTGATTTTGATATGAGTAAGCAACTCTCCCGAAATCCCTAAAGAGTATCCTGCCCTGAGAATCGCGTCAGGCGAAGGAAGCAGAGCGGGATCTGAGTCACTACGACGTGTCGCGAGCTCCCATATGGCCAGGAGCAAAAGGGGAAGGAACCACGATCCAAATCGGAGCCAAAACCGATAAATCCAGCGATTTCCCCTCGGAGAAAAGTGACGCGACATTCCCATAGCAGGATCAATCAATCGCCGGAAATGCGTGACCGATATCCAGCGGAGCAGGAATCAAACGATAGCGAAGGAGCGTTTCAGCAATGCGCGCCTGATTGCTGCGAAGCTCTGGCGTTGAAGTCGTGGCCCCAAAATGTCGCCGCCCATAAGCTGTGTTCAGACTCTTCTGATCGACTCCGAGCTCTCTCGCGAGTTGCAGCACAGCCTCTTGCGTGTGACCCAAAATCCACTCATCGGTCTTCGCCAGTTCCTCTATGAAGATCTTGATGAGTTCAGGATGCTCCTCCAGAAAAGTCCGTCGCGTGGTATAGCACTCAAAGTTTTCAACCAAGCCTCGACCATCGACGAGCGTTCTGGCGCCAGTTTGTTGTTCCGCGAGAGCCTTTTGAAAGTCCCAAATCGCCCAAGCGTCAATAGCGCGGCTTTTAAACGCTGAACTCGCATCACCTGGCGCGAGAAAAACCCACTCGATCTCCGTCAAACCGAGCCCCGCTTTCTCCAGTGCTCGCAAAAGAAGGTAGTGAACATTGGCCCCCTTTGCGACAGCAACGCGCTTCCCCCTGAGGTCAGCTAGCGCGCGAATGGAGGAGTCGCCTTGGACCAAAATCCCCTCGCTTTCTGGGGAGGGTGGCTCCTGACCCACGTAGACCAGTTCAGATCCCCGCCGAGATTGGGCAATCACCGGTGGCGTCTCTCCCGTAGTCGCAAAATCGAGCTGTCCCGCATTCAAGGCCTCGAGCATCGGGACACCGTACTGAAATTCAGACCAGGCCACTTTCTTTCCTAAACCAGCCAGTCTTCGGTCCAGATCGCCTCTCAACTTTAAAAGATAAAGGCTGCTGTACTTTTGATAACCGATGCGGATGACGCCATCATCCGGGGTCGCAGCCACTGCCGACAATGAAATCAAACACCCAATCAAGAGCCAAGACCCAAAACATCGGTCAAACACAAAAGCCTCTTTATCCTTAAAGAATGATCGAAGGCCCCGTAGGGCAGATTTCAGCCAAGGTCAAACAGCCCGCCCCGCCTGAATGGCCTCCGGAACCTCGACCAGCTTGCCGGTCCTGACATCGTAAATAAATCCATAGATGGGAATGTAGTTGGGAACCAGGGTACTGTTTCGAATCCTGTTCACATCCTCCACAACGCTTTTTTCATTGTCCTTGAAGGTGAGCCAGTTGATGTACTTCCCATCGGTGGATCCTGGACCCTGACCGACATCGTGCCAGCCACTCTCATCAATGGTGGCCGTGTCAAGGCTATGACTTAAAAGATCACTGATAATCGTGTTATCGAAAAGCTGCATCCCGCAATCGCTGTGATGAATGACAAAGAACTCCTGAGTGCCCAGCAACTTATGTGAGATCACCAATGAACGAATGGCATCATCACTGGCTCGGCCACCCGCATTACGAATCACATGCGCATCCCCCTCAGAGAGTCCCGCATATTTCGCCGGATCCAATCGCGCATCCATGCACGTCAGAATGGCAAATCCCCTCGCTGGCGGAAGGGCCAAGTGCCCCTTGTCAAAAGCGGAAACATACCCCGCATTAGCGCCAATCACTTCATTAAAGATTTTTGTAGCCATTGAACTCTCCTCAAGCCATCAATTGAAAAAACCTGGTTTCGAATACACACATCCAATCTCAACTCAGAGCCAAGGATGCCTGGGAGGCTTTACCCCGTTGAGAACAAAATTGCCGACATGGTGGTACTTCCACCGCACCGGGTCATGCAGGGTATGCGTTCGTGCATTGCGCCAGTGACGGTCATAGTTGTATTCCTTCAATGTTGAGCGCGTTCCCGCTAATTCGAAAAGCTTGTTACTTGCCTGAATCGAGATTTCCGTCGTAAGCACTTTGGCTTCAGCAACCGCAATGGATGCCGCGGCGACGGTCTCTTCATTGGGTTCTTTTTGCGACAGATCCACCGCATCCGCAGCAATCTTGAGAAGAGCATCAGCGGCGTGAAGTCGGATTACCAAATCACCAATGTCACGGATAATCAGCGGATCCTCGTATCCGTGTTCGACCTCACTATCGATCCATGGGCGAGTATGTTTTCGGACAAAGTCGAGCGTGTCTTCCAGCGCGGCATGGGCAATTCCGGAATCAACAGCCGCCTGAATGATCTGGGCAACCGGCCCCATGGCGGTGGGTCGATCAAAAGCCAAGTGATGGGGAATCACGAAATCGTTCGGAACAAAAACGTTCTCAAGGATGGTCGTACCACTTGCAGTGGTTCGCTGACCAAAACTTGACCAGTCATCGACAATGGTCAGCCCTTCACTCCCTTTCTGAACAAAAGCGACAACCGTCTCGTCATTGTCATTTTTGGCGACAACGGGAACCCAGTCCGCCAGTAGGGCACCGGATGAGTAAAACTTCTTTCCTGACAAGCTATATCCACCTGGGACAGGTGTCAGACGTGTTTTGACATCATTCACCGTCCGAGTCCCTATCTCGGAAAAGGCATTTCCAAAGCGACTCCCCTCCAAAACAAGCCCAAAGAAGAATCTTTTTTGCGCCTCGGTCGCATCCAGCCTCAGACCCTCGACCATATAGAAATGGTTCTGCGGCACCTGTCCAACCGAGGGATCTGCAGCCGCGGCCAGTTTGACCACCTCGACCAATGTCGCATTGGTCACCCCAGCGCCCCCATACTCCTTCGGGACCGTAATCGCCCAAAGACCACTCTGAGAAAACACATCCAACTCACTTTTTGGAAGGATCCTTTCCTGGTCTCTCCGTGAGGCCTCTCTGGCGAACTCAGGGGCCAGAGTTTTTGCAATCAGTATGGCCTCGGCATCATCGCGGATGACATGGGCTTTTTCACGGCCGTGCGCATACCTTGAATCACTCAAATCCAGGACATCTGTAACTTCTGCGGTCTTCTTCGCTGCACCAGAACCAAAAAAAGACATATAAACCCCGACTAATAATAGAGATAGATCAAGAATCCAATAACCACAAGTAAGTAATCAAATTCTGCAAGCATCTAGAGCACCACAGAGATAGAAAGACAGCTCACCAGCGAATCGCTAAAAGTATTGCAAAAATCGTAAAAGCTTCAGATTGCTTACAAGGCTCAACATCAAAACGTAAATTGACTCAACACATTCAAGAATGCAGTTTCGATGCCAATCTCAACCCGCTGTTTTAGGTGAGCCAAATAAAGGCTCCCCCCCCAGATCTGCCGCTATTCCGGCAATGGCGCCGAGAGGCTGCCGCACAGACAACAGTTCCACGCATAACCTAAAGCAATCCCTGACCAATATATAACCAAAAAAATATTATTATTCATATTTGAAATAAATAGTGCTGATATATCGGCAGCCTCTGCCCCACACAAAGCAGACGAGTAATATTTCTGCCTCCCTATCGGCAAATAATAAATTAATACTCTCTTGGCATGGTTCAAGCTTAGTTAAAAAACAACAGGCTGTTGTTATTTCCACAAATATGGGAATACCAACAAACCTGAGTCGTTTTTTGCAACCTGTAAGGAGTATCAATATGAGAGCGTCGAAGAGACTCTTGAAGAACCAATCGCGCAGTAGCGGCCAGGGTCGGCTAAGAAAAGTGCAGGCAGCGACCCTGCTGATCTCGATAGCCCCCGCATCATGGGCGCTCAATACCGGTACTGACCTTGATCTCAGCACCCTGCCTATTGCAGGAGGCATGGCTGGCGCCGCCTTCACGGCCCCGCAGGAAGTCTCTGCCGCCCTCTTTGGAAATCCCGCAACCCTGGCAGGCTTTAAGGGTTATAACTTCGAAGTCGCTGCGGGACTTCTTGAGCCGAACGTTGTCAGCACCCAGACCAGTCACGGCTATAGCAACCAATCAATTAGCCAAGCACGAAATTACGTCATTCCAAATTTCGCGGTCAGCGGTGAGGTGAGCGATAACATCACTCTGGCAGGTGGCGTCACCGTAGACTCTGGTCTTGGAGCCAACTACCGAACAGCACCCATCAACGCAGGTGCTGGGCTTGGGTTAGGTGGTGCCGGCGTGGGTGGCGCAGCAACCCTTCCCCTCACGGACGAGTTCATTTCATTCAGCGGTAATTTCGGCGCTGGTTGGGCGGTGACGCCAGACCTACACCTTGGGGCGAATGTGGGACTTGGATTTGGCCTTGCACAATTGGGCACAGTGGGTAACACGACCGGACTTCAAGGGCTAAGTGGAAACTTTGGGGGCACCACCGCTAGTACTCATAGCATCGGTGTCAGAGGGAGTGTCGGCGCAACTTATGCGGTCAACCCCGAGTGGACTCTGAGCACCTCCGTCAAAAGCCCTCTGAGCTACAACTATCACAGCATTCTTTCAACCTCCATCAATGGCTATAACCAATACCAGAATGCCCAGGTTGATCAGCCTCTGGAAGTCCAGTGGGGTTTTTCAAATACTTCTATCAAGAATCTGCTTCTTGAGGCTGATGTCCTTTGGAAAAACTGGTCGAATGCAAACCTCTACAAAGATGTCTGGCAAGATCAGTTCCTCGCCATACTGGGAGGTCAATACAGGCTAGATAATTGGTCGTTCAGAGCCGGCTATAGCTACGCGACTCCGATCCTGCAGTCCAGCCCCAATGGAACGATTTCCGGATTTAAGGGAATTGGTACTCTGCCCTTTAACACCCAAGTGCCTGGGGTTCTCAATTCAAACGATCTGGTCAGAGTTGTCCAGACAACCCTTGCACCCGTCATTTGGCAAAATACGCTGACAGGTGGCCTAGGCTATAACTTCACCCAGAATTTCCGATTAGACGGATATGGCGCAGTAGGGATTCCACAAAACGCCAGCCAGAACGCGCTTGCCTTGGGCCGTTACTCAGTGAATGCCGGCGAATGGTCAATTGGTCTCGGTGCTAATTTCAAATTCTGATCAAAAATCATCTTCAAGGGCTGCCCTAGGTTTAGTCCCCTAGGGCAGGTTAGAAGCCCCACCAATCAGAATGAGAATCCCCGGCTGTCTTTAAGGTAGTTACGGGGGTTTTACTGATGAAATGAACGAAATGTTCTAGCGCATGATCCACTGGATGGGCAGACTCCTTTTGCTCGGCAGGAGCCGCTACCACCTTGTTGGCTGAGATCAGCAAGCCATGCTCAAGCAGGCGCGCTCGAACCACATGGCGACTGAGCCCAAGAAGCCGGGCGGTAGCCAGCTGATTCCGATTAGAAGCCTCATAAGCTGTTTTCAGAACCTCTCGCTCTACAGCGTGATAGAGACTTGGATGCTCTTCATCACAAAGTCGCTTGATTGAACTACGCAACTGATCCAGAGGTGTGCCTGAGAACGCCCCCTCTCGTGATCCCCCCTGCAAGGAGGACGAACGCCCTGAAAAATTGGATAGGTGAAGATCATCCCCACTAACCTCACCGCCCCGTGAGACCAGGAGCGCATGATGAATGACGTTCTCTAGTTCACGAATATTCCCGGGCCAAGGATGTTCAGCGAGCGCCTCTCGCGCACAAGGCAAAAGCAGGACTGACTCCAACCCTAGACGTTTTCCGTAGAAGGCCAAAAAATGGCGTGCTAGCGGAAGGATATCGCCAGGGCGATCACGAAGCGGAGATAAATGAAGGGCAGCCACATTGAGGCGGTAGTACAAGTCCTCGCGAAATCGGCCCGAAACCACAGCCTCTTCCAGTTTGACATTGGTCGCCGCAACGACACGCACATTGATCGGAATCGGACGGTAGGAACCCACCCTGACGACCTCTTGCTCCTGGAGGACGCGAAGAAGTTTCACCTGAATCTGAGGCGGCAAGTCACCAATTTCATCGAGAAAAATCGTGCCTCCATGCGCGGCTTCAAACCATCCCTTGCGCTCACTGTTGGCCCCAGTGAAGGCCCCTTTCTCATGGCCAAACAACTCACTCTCAACCAGAGTTTCAGAGAGAGCACCACAGTTCACCGCAAGAAACGGTCCTTGCTTGCGTCGGCTTAATTCATGGATATGCCGTGCAACGAGCTCCTTCCCCGTTCCAGTTTCACCGATGATGAGTGCATTGAGATCGCTTGGCGCAATCAACTGAATACGTTCGAGCAATCGCTGTGAACTTTCATCTTCGAAAACCAGTGCAGATGCCTTGATGGACCGGGTGACTTCCGCAGGGTTTGGATGAGAGAGAAGTGGCATATCCATGGACCTTTCAGTAGGTAGATCGATCACACTTTAAATCCATCAACCCGTCCACAACAAAGAACGGATACCCATTAGCTTATAGCCATAGGTAAGCGATATCGAATCTCTTAAAACTAGGATGCTTGCTTTAGCTTCAGAGCAACCGCCCCGGTGTCCCCGACAGGGCTATGATGAAAAA
>Ga0007809_10001346_pt1 | contig 10281 bp, 10 predicted proteins | sample CryBogCBE02Aug07_FD_60383 | JGI IMG/M metagenome (GOLD analysis project Ga0007809, IMG submission 60383) | Freshwater microbial communities from Crystal Bog, Wisconsin, USA - CBE02Aug07 | ecosystem: Environmental > Aquatic > Freshwater > Lake | place: Crystal Bog, Wisconsin, USA | collected...
ACAGTTGTTCCTTTACCAAAGAGTCCCCCGCAAAAAGCGGATTTATTTGCCTTCGAACCGAGCGCTAGTAGTCGTACCTTACAGTTTTTTTTAGATACCAAAAACATTTCCGTTGAAAAAGATATTGTCCGTTATGTCGTCGTGATTCGAAATCCGGAAGGCGGTGAACAAACTCTATATGCAGGTATCGATTGTGATCAATCGCAGAAAATTTTATATGGATTTTTACTTCCAGACAACAATTGGCAACGTACTATCAATCCAACCTGGCAAAACATCATGCCCGCAGGATACAACAATTACCCTCGATACTTACAAAGTAAGGGGATGTGCGTTGGGAATTCTGCGAACTCAAATGTAGCTGAAATGATTCAAATCTTAAAGTCCAACGATTTTAAGCCGAAGTTTTAAGTCTAAACGTTTGCCGTTGCATTTAACTGGGTACCAATCATTTCGCCAGCAGCTAAACGCTTCAACACATCAGGCTCATGCCCAGATGCGATAATGGTGTGCGTGTGACAACGTGCAACCATTTTGGCAGCCAAGACTTTTGTCAACATTCCACCTTTACCAAAAGTACTTCCTGATCCGCCAGCAATCTCTTCCAAATGAGGCTCGCCAGCAAGCGCTTGTTCAATAAGATGTGCAGAAACATTTTTACGTGGGTCATCGCTATATAACCCGGCTTGATCTGTAAGAATAATGAGCAAGTCCGCACCAATCAGGTTGCAAACTAAAGCTGCTAGGGTGTCGTTATCTCCGAATTTAATTTCATCGGTTACCACCGTATCATTTTCATTGATGATGGGTACAACCTTTAATTTAAGCAAATTATCTAAGGTTGCTTTAGCATTATCATAGCGTTCTTGATTCGCCAAATCAGCGTTCGTCAGCAACACTTGTGCTGTGCGGATGCCATGTTGATGAAACGCACTTTCGTAAACTTGAACCAAACCCATCTGACCAACAGCTGCGGCTGCTTGCAAGTCATGAATTTCTGCGGGTCGCTGCTTCCAACCCAGCCGTTGCATGCCTTCTGCGATCGCTCCAGAACTTACCATCAAAACTTCTTTTCCCTGTAACTTGAGGGATGCAATTTGACTTGCCCAACGTTGAATGGCAGCGACATCCAAGCCCTCTCCATTATTCGTCACCAAAGTGGAACCCACCTTGACTACGACACGTTTAGCTGATTTACAAACGGAGACCGTCATGTTGGCATTCCAGAAATCGGCTCATCTTTAAATCGGACATCTGCCTCATACTCCTCCTGAGCATCCACCTTCGCACGCTTTTCATCCAAGTACTTCTGAATAGCAAAACATAATTGTTGGCAACCTTGACCTGTTAGCCCAGAAATTTCGAATACGGGACCTTTCCATTTGTAGGCTTTCAGAAAATCTTTCACCCGCTTAACGCGCTCTTCCGCCTGAAGCATATCAATTTTATTCAGCACTAACCAGCGAGGCTTGTCGTATAAAGCCTGATCATATTTAAGTAGCTCTTGAACAATGCCGCGGGCTTGACCGACGACATCTACATCTTCATCAAATGGTGCCAAATCAATGAGATGCAAAATGATTCCAGTGCGTTGCAAATGTCGTAAAAACCGGTGTCCCAGTCCGGCGCCCTCGGCAGCGCCTTCAATCAGCCCGGGAATGTCAGCAATGACAAAACTTTTTTCAGGACCTACACGTACGACCCCTAAATTTGGGTGCAACGTAGTAAATGGGTAATCTGCAATTTTAGGTCGGGCATTTGATACCGCCGTAATGAAAGTGGATTTGCCAGCATTGGGCAAGCCCAATAAACCCACGTCTGCAAGTACTTTTAACTCGAGTTTGAGTTTATGCCGATCGCCTGGCTTCCCACTGGTTTTCTGTCGAGGTGCGCGGTTGGTACTGCTTTTGAAGTGGATATTTCCCCAACCACCTTCCCCGCCCTTGGCAAGCAATAGCCGTTCACCGTGCATTGTTAAATCGGCAATACGCTGACCCGTTTCCATATCTTCAATTAATGTCCCAACGGGAAAGCGTAACTCAATATCGTCACCAGCCCGGCCATAACAGTCGGCTCCACGACCAGGCTCACCATTTTTAGCAAGATGGGTTTTTGCAAAACGATAGTCAACTAGAGTATTGATGTTTCTGTCGGCAACCGCCCAGACAGAACCGCCACGCCCCCCGTCACCACCATCTGGGCCGCCAAATTCAATAAACTTTTCGCGGCGCATTGACGCACTTCCAGAACCGCCGTCTCCAGCGATGACTTCAATACGCGCTTCGTCAATAAATTTCATGTATGTTCCAATAAAAAAGGCCTCGCTAAGGGGCGAGGCCTTGATCTGAATGGCATCAATCAGTCAGGCAGCATTATGCTTGCGGCAATACTGATACAACTGATTTTTTCAAAATACCTTTCACAGCAAACTCCACATGCCCATCTACTAAAGCAAATAATGTATGGTCCTTGCCAATTCCTACATTTAAGCCCGGGTGAACACGGGTTCCACGTTGGCGAATAATAATGCCACCCGCGTGAATTGCTTGTCCACCGTAAACTTTAACGCCCAAACGTTTTGATTCTGAATCGCGACCGTTTCTTGTCGAACCGCCACCTTTTTTCTGTGCCATAAGATACCCCTGTTATGCCTTTAATTAGCCAAAATGTTATTAATCAAGATTTCTGTGTAATTTTGACGATGCCCTTGACGCTTTTGATAGTGCTTACGTCTGCGCATTTTAAAAATCTTCACTTTGTCATGACGACCCTGGGCGATAACAGTGGCTTGCACGGAAGCACCAACAACCAAAGGCTCACCAAACTGCAGTGATTCACCAGCCCCTATGGCTAGTACTTGGTCAAGGGTGATTTCGCTACCAATGTCCGCAGGTATCTGTTCTATTTTCAATTTTTCACCGGAAGCAACTTTGTATTGCTTGCCACCAGTTTTTATGACCGCGTACATATAAAAATCCTCTCGAAAGGGTTAATTCCTAATAATCTAGGAAGCCTTATATTGTATCTCTCTTCGAACAGCCTGTCAAAGCCTATCCAATATGTCGGATTTCGGCTTAAAATAGGCTACTTTGGTTTGATAAAACCACCATATTCATCTAAAAGAGTAACCCTAAATGAGTTCAATCTCTACTGTGGAGCATGTACCCGTTTCGATTGCCCAAGTATTAGCTCCAATCCATACGGATATGGAAGCGTTGAACCATGTCATTCAAAGAAGTTTACATTCAGAAATCACCCTAATCCAGCAAATTTCTCAATATTTGATTGAGGCTGGTGGCAAACGTGTGCGCCCTGCGCTCCTTTTTTTAATTTCAAACGCCTTAAAAGGGACAACTCCTGTTCCTCACCGTCACGAAATTGCTGCCGTTTTAGAGTTTATCCATACCGCAACTCTCTTGCATGACGATGTAGTTGACGAATCGGACTTGCGTCGCGGTCGCAAAACGGTTAATTCGGTATTTGGTAACCCTGCTAGTGTCTTAGTTGGAGACTTTTTATATTCCAGGGCATTTCAGATGATGGTTGTACCGGGGGATATGAGGATTATGGAAATTCTCTCCAGTGCCACTAATGTGATTGCCGAAGGGGAAGTGCTGCAGCTTCTAAACTTAAACGACTCACAAGTAACTGAAGATCGCTACTTTAAGGTCATTATGTACAAGACGGCGAAGTTATTTGAAGCATCAGCCGAACTTGGAGCGCTTTTAGCTCAAGCGAGTACCCAGCAAATTCATGCCGCTAAAGAATTTGGTACATTAATTGGTACCGTATTTCAATTGATTGATGACTGGTTAGATTACGCCTCTGATGCTCAAACCATGGGTAAAAATATGGGAGATGATTTGCGGGAGGGAAAACCAACCCTTCCACTCATCTTTTTGCTACAAAAAGGCAGTCCTAGACAACGCCAGATGGCGTCCAAGGCGATTGATCAAACAGAAGAGATGGATGACACTTTTTATGATGGGGTGTTGGCGGAAATTCATGCCAGTGGAGCACTGGACTACACCCTCAAAAGAGCTCAAGAAGTCGCACAACAGGCACGCGACTGTTTATCATCCTTCCCCGAAAATAGATACACCCAATCCCTTCATCATTTGTGTGATTATTCCCTCGCACGCATTGCTTGATGGGCAAGCCAACCATGATTTGAGTTGCGTTTCATGAAATGGGTAAAATGAATTGAAGTTAATTTAAAGAAGCTTATGACAAATAACAAGAATCCATGGAGCGTAGCTGAAGTCGAAGCAATTTATCGACTCCCATTTAATGAGTTGATGTCACGTGCGCAACAAGTCCATCAAGCGCACTTTCCTGAGGGGGATATCGAACTAGCGACCTTGCTTTCAATCAAAACGGGTGGGTGCCCTGAGGATTGCTCCTATTGTCCGCAAGCGGCTCGCTATCATACTGGGGTTGAGGCGACTAAATTAATGGATTTGGAGGAAGTACTGGAAGCTGCGCGCGCTGCCAAAGCAGCGGGCTCCAATCGGTTTTGTATGGGGGCGGCTTGGCGTGAGCCCAAAGATCGTGATATTGAAAAAGTGGCTTTGATGATCAAAGAAGTGAAGGCACTTGGTTTAGAAACCTGCGCAACTTTAGGGATGCTCGAACAACATCAAGCCCAAGCCTTAAGTGAAGCAGGCTTAGATTACTATAATCACAATCTCGATACCAGTGAAGATTTTTACGGCAGTGTTATTCAAACCAGAGAATACAAAGACCGCCTCGATACGCTTGAACGTGTCCGTCATAGTGGCATGTCGGTCTGTTGTGGCGGAATTATTGGAATGGGTGAGACCCGCAGACAGCGAGCCGCCCTCATATCTCGATTAGCCAATCTCTCGCCCTATCCAGAGTCTGTGCCAATTAACCATTTAGTACCCGTCGCTGGCACTCCACTTGCCGATCAACCACCCCTTGACCCCTTGGAGTTTGTTCGGACGATCGCTGTGGCACGAATCACCATGCCAACTGCGAGGGTGAGATTATCTGCAGGGCGGCAAGAATTAGGGCGTGCAGTACAGGCAATGTGTTTCATGGCGGGTGCGAATTCCATTTTTTATGGCGACAAATTACTCACAACCCATAATCCTGAAGCTGAATCCGATCGTGATCTGCTGAATGAACTGGGGCTCAAAACCAAGGTCAATCAAACTGCCGAAGTGACTGTTTAATTTATAGCATTACTTGGAGCATAATCTTGCCAATATGGGCGCTGCTTTGCATGCGTTCATGCGCTTTCACAGCCTCATGTAAGGGATAGACCGAGTCGATCACCGGCAAACATTTACCATCTTCTAACAGGGGCCAAACCTGTTGCAACAAGGTCTGAGCAATCTGGGCTTTTTGCGCGTCACTTCGTGGGCGAAGAGTAGCTCCACGAAATGTTAAACGTTTCCGCATGATCGCCTGGACATCTAAGTTTGCACGACTGCCTTCCAGAAAAGCCACTTGGATCAAACGACCATCCATCTTTAAAGAATCTAAATTACGTTGTATATATGCCCCACCCACCATATCGAGAATCACATCCACACCTTGACCATCTGTCAACCGCCTCAGCTCCTCTACAAAATCCTCTTCTCGGTAAAGAATTCCCACTTGTGCACCTAATGTAAGGCAAGCTTCACGTTTCTCGGAATTTCCTACTGTAGTAAATACCGTCGCTCCAAAATGTCTTGCCAACTGAATCGCCGTAATGCCAATCCCGCTTGAGCCACCATGAATCAAAATAGTTTCACCTTGGCTTAAATGCCCCATATCAAATATATTTGACCAAACAGTGAAATAATTTTCCGGAATCGCCGCCGCTTGGAGCATGGAAAGCCCCTTTGGAATCGGTAAGCAACTGCCTTGATCGCACACACAATATTCGGCATATCCACCACCTGGAGTTAAGGCGCACACCCGGTCGCCTACCCGCCAACTCGTAACGGATTCTCCGACTGCCACGATCTCTCCAGCGACTTCCAATCCCAAATAGGGGGAGGCGTTCGCAGGCGGAGGGTAAATTCCCATGCGCTGTAATACATCAGGCCGATTCACCCCCGCAGCATGTACCCGAATCAACACCTGATGGAATCCGGGCTTGGGGATCACCACGTGAGATTCATGTAGGACATCCGGCGGACCACCAGCTCCATGAGCCATTACCAACATTGTGTTTTCCATGCATTTCCTCTGTTCGTCAATGCAAAAATACCTCGTACTTCCTTATAAATTTTCTTGTGCAAATAAATTCGCTCCAGCAACTAATGCTTGTAGTTTTGCCGTTGCAATCTCACGCGGTAAAGGCACCATACCGCAATTGGTACATGCTTGAATATGCTCAATCTTTGCGTACTTACTTGCTTGTTTTAATACCTCAGCAACTTGTTCAGGCGTTTCTACCTGATGGCTCGCCACATCAATTACCCCCACCAAAACATCTTTTCCCGCAAGAAGAGAAATTAACTCCATTGGCACTTTTGAGTTTTGGCACTCTAAACTGACCTGTTGAATCGAGCTTTGTGCCAAGAGTGGGAAAACAGACTCATATTGACGCCATTCATCGCCAAGCGAATTCTTCCACTTAATATTCGCCTCAATCCCGTAACCGTAACAGATGTGGACTGCAGTTTTACAGGTTAAGCCCAAAGCAGCACGTTCCAAAGTCTTGACGCCCCAATCCCTCACATCGTCAAAAAACACATTGAACGCAGGCTCGTCAAACTGAATTACATCCACCCCCACAGCAGCTAAATCTTTTGCTTCTTCATTTAATATTTCTGCAAATGCCCAAGCTAATTTTTCGCGACTGTGATAGTAGTCATCATAGATCGTATCAATCATCGTCATCGGTCCTGGCAAGGTAAATTTAATGGGTCCTTTTGTCAGGCTTCGTAACTTTTTAGCATCTTCCACGAAGAGGGGTTTTCCACGTCTTACGGCTTCAACTAAAACTGGAACGTCAGCATCATATCGATTACGGATCCGAATCGTTTTACGATTGACAAAATCAACTCCACCCAAACTTTCAATAAACGTTGTGACAAAATGCTGGCGGGTTTGCTCTCCGTCCCCAATGATCGTCACTCCGGCGCGTAATTGATCATCAACAGCTAAGCGCATGGCATCTTCTTTAGCCTGTTGTAAAGCAATTCCTTCAAGTTGCCATGGCGCCCAAAGCTTCTCGGGTTCGGCTAACCAGGCAGGTTTCGGTAAACTGCCAGCAATCGTGGTGATTATTTTTTTGCTCATCATGTCTCTTTCGTTTAAATTTTTATTCTATATTATGATTGAATTGGTAATTTAAAATGCAATTTTTACCAATACCATGACCCCCTTTTAAGGTGGTCATTGATAAAGACCAAAACAGGAGGAGACACCCTATGGATCGTAGAAAATTTATTGCTGGAACCGGAGGTCTTGCAGGAATTTTAGCCGCAAGTGTTGCGCCCGCAGTGCATGGACAAACGACCAATATTCGTTGGCGCTTAGCCTCAAGTTATCCAAAGTCTCTCGACACTTTGTTCGGGGCTTCAGAAGTATTTGCCAAAAAAGTGAGCGATATGTCTGGCGGCAAATTTGTAATTTCAACGCATGCGGCTGGTGAATTAATGCCTGCTTTTGGAATTTTTGATGGGGTGCAACAAGGCGCTGTCGAAATGGGCCATACAGCAGGCTACTATTATTACGGAAAAGATCCGACGCTATCTATCGACTGCTCGATCCCCTTTGGTTTGAATGCAAGGCAAACGACGGCTTGGTTTTATGAGGGCAATGGCCTAAAGCTATTCCGCGAGTTTTATAGTAACTACGGCATCGTCAATTTTCCGTGTGGCAATACAGGGGTTCAAATGGGTGGGTGGTTTAAAAAGGAAATCAAAACCCTCGACGACCTCAAAGGCCTCAAAATGCGGATCACCAATCTCGCTGGCGAGATCATGACGAAAATGGGCGTCATTCCCCAATCTATCCCTGGAGGTGAAATTTATCAAGCACTTGAAAAAGGAACCATTGACGCTGCTGAATTCGTTGGCCCTTATGATGATTTAAAGCTTGGTTTATCCAAAGTTGCCAAAAATTATTATTTTCCAGCTTGGTGGGAAGGTGGACCTCAATTAAGCTTATATGTAAATAGCAAAGCGTATGCAACTTTATCTTCTGAAAATAAAGCGATTATTGAATGCGCCGCTGCCTATACTCACACCGACATGTTAGCAAAATACGATGCCCGTAATCCTGCAGCGCTCAAAGAACTGGTAGCAAGTGGTGTAAAACTTAACCGCTTTCCAAAACAGTTTATGGATGAAGCATTTAAACACTCCGAGGAGCTGTATGCGGAGCTCAGTGCGAAAAACCCGCAGTGGAAAAAAATATTTGCCGATTACAGTACGTTCCGCCGAGATACCAACCAATGGTTCCGTTTTGCTGAGGCTGGTTACGACACCTACATGCAAAGTTTAAAGCTGTAGTAGAAGCAGCCTGCTCAGAAGTTTTTTTGAGCAGGTATTTCCTCTGTTTCGAGCTTTATTTCTTTTGATATTCTTTCATGAGGTCATCCATCATTGACTTATCGGTTTGCTCTGCGGGATGAGAGGTATCCTCAGAAGGTGCTTCTAATTGAATACTATTCAAATCAACCTTAACCTCTTTATCTAAAAAAATGGTGACGGTCTGTGGGACAAAAATCACAATCACAACCAGCAATAACTGCAGACAAACCCAAGGGATCGCCCCTAAGTAAATATCATTCGACTCAATTTTTTTCGGTATCGAACCATTTTTAAATAAGGTATCCGCAATCCCGCGTAAATAAAAGAGGGCAAAACCAAAGGGGGGATGCATGAAACTACTCTGCATATTCACGCACAATAGCACCCCAAACCAAATCATATTGATGCCCATTTTTTCTGCCACAGGGCCCAACATGGGCAGAATAATAAATGCAATCTCGAAAAAATCGAGGAAAAAAGCCAGAAAAAAGATAAACACATTCACTGCGATTAAAAAACCAACTTGCCCGCCTGGCAAACTAATTAACAAATGTTCAATCCACTTTGCTCCATCAACCCCCTGAAAGACCAATGAAAAAAGGCGGGAACCAATCAATATAAAAACCACCATCGCAGTAATCCGCATGGTGCTAGTCAGCCCTTCGCGAATCACTGATAGATTTAAGCGTCGGGATAAACCTGCCAAAATAAATGCCCCCACGGCGCCCATTGCGCCTGCTTCAGTTGGTGTGGCAATGGCCATATCGATGCCAGGTAAGCCTCCCATACTTCCCAATACAGCAAAAATCAATATCGCGGATGGAATAATGCCACGTAGACATTTTTTCCATAATGCCCAGCCTTTCAGTGTTCTTGACTCTTTAGGAATTCCAGGTAAATCATTTGGTCTTAGACGTGTCAGAACAAACGTATAAACTGCAAACAAGAGAATTTGAATCAGAGAAGGCCCCCAAGCACCTTTGTACATATCGCCTACTGACTTACCCAATTGATCTGCCATCACGACCAAAACCAAAGACGGTGGCACAAGTTGTGTAATCGTCCCAGATGCCGCTAGCACACCTGTTGCGTAGCGAATGTTATACCCATATCGCATCATGACCGGTAAAGAAATCATCGCCATTGCGATCACCTGCCCTGCCACGGTTCCAGTAATGGCACCTAAAATAAAACCAACTAATATGACTGAATAACCAAGCCCCCCTTTGACCGTGCCAAAGAGCTGCCCCATCGAGTCCAACATGTCTTCAGCTAGGCCACATCGCTCCAAAATCGTACCCATGAGAGTAAAAAATGGAATAGCGAGTAATAAATCATTCGATAGAATGCCGAAGACATTGAGAGGAAGGCCACTTAAAAAACTTGCTGGAAACCACCCCATGTAAATAGCAAAAAATCCGCTCATTAAGCCAAGTGCGGATAATGAAAAAGCGACTGGAAAACCAATCAACATGATCAATATCAACCCAGCAAACATCAGTGGGGGGAAATTTTCGACACTCATTGCAAAGGTCTTTCGTATTGAATATTCATCTCAAATTGATGATTCAACCACGCAATTCGCTTGATAATCTCTGCGACAGCTTGCAACAGTAAAAGGCTAAAACCCAGAGGTAACATCAACATAACCGGCCAACGGATTAAGCCTCCAGCACTACCCGACATTTCACTGGAAAGGAACATCTTTAAAAAGAGTGGCCAAGAAAAATAAAGCATCAACAACGTAACAGGAATTAGAAAAAATAGAAGTCCAAACAAG
>Ga0007809_10001348_pt1 | contig 10258 bp, 11 predicted proteins | sample CryBogCBE02Aug07_FD_60383 | JGI IMG/M metagenome (GOLD analysis project Ga0007809, IMG submission 60383) | Freshwater microbial communities from Crystal Bog, Wisconsin, USA - CBE02Aug07 | ecosystem: Environmental > Aquatic > Freshwater > Lake | place: Crystal Bog, Wisconsin, USA | collected...
TCTACTGCATTTCCTGGAACTGCAAACACTGCTAACAATGCATCTTATTTGGGTGGAACTGCGGCTGCAAACTTTGTTCAAAATACCGATAGCAGAACGCTTAGTGGAAACTTATATTTTACTGCTGCCAACGTTTATTATAGTACGGGTTTGTTTGTAGGAGCAAACTCAATTGTAAACACCTCATCTCATTTTGTTGGTAATAGTACAGTCAATACTAACATTACTGCAGGAAACTTAAACGTCAATGGTGCTTTTGTTGCAAACAATTCTGGTGCATATCATACTGGTACAGTCAACGCTGCATCGCTAACAACTTCTTTTGCAACAGTCAACACAACTACTATTGCTGCTGGTGCAAACAACTATATGAATGCCACACACCATTTTATATCCACAAATGCGACAATGAATGCCGTAATTACAGCTAACCAAATAACATTAAATGGTTCAAACGTGATTACTACTGCAACGGTAGTTAAGATTTACTATGCAAATGGAACTCAAGCATATCCATAAGATAAATAAAAATAACAAATATTAACCGAGTAAGCCCAAGGGAAACCTCGAATGGACATTGATAAATTAAACGAAGACTTTGATAGCAATCTTGCGAATAATAACAGCAAGAACACCGACGATAGCAAATCAGATGGTCGTCCTGGTAATCAGTCTAAAAAGAAACTCAAAACAACAAAAGTAAATGATGGTATATCAAAAGGTAGAACTATGACTGGTTCTAAGCCTGACCAAATTACTATCAACCCAGTTATGGAAACATCCGAAAAGACAGCTGTCATTGGTATGGCTCGTATGAATCCTCCAACAACTGGCCATCACAAATTCATTAAGAAGATTGAAAGTGAAGCTGAAAAAGCTGGTGGAACTGCTCATGTGATTTTGTCACATTCTACTGGAAGCACAAAAAATCCACTTTCTCCTGAAAAGAAAAAAGAATATGTAAAGAAGCTAGTTAAGCCTTCAACACATGTTGAAACTACTTCACCAGAAGCTCCTTCCATGCTTCATCAGGCTGCAAGAATGCATCAACATGCACACCACTTGGTAGTAGTTGGAAGTGCTGGTAAAGGTGATCAGGATAGAGCAAATCAATTCCATCAGTTGCTTACAAAGTATAATGGTGTCCATGGTCCACATGGCTATTACAACTTCAAGTCAATTAAGAAAGTATCATCTGGTGACAGAGATCCTGATGCAGGTGGCGTTGGTGGTATCTCTGGAACAAAGATGCGTGAACATGCAAATAATGGTGATGTTAAGTCATTTAAGCAAGGCCTTCCAAAAGAACTTCATGATCATGCTGAAGAGATGATGAAAGCAATTCAAAAAGTAAAAGATGTTGAGCCTGTCAAAAAGAAAAAGCTCAAAGAAGAGTTGCTCGATGCATTTGAACAGGAAATGGATATTAGTGCAAAAGGATTGAATGCTCTTAAAGAAAAAGCTTTCAAGACTGGTATTCCATTTGATGATATCTTTGAGCAGTACACAATCGGTTATGTTGACAATCTAGTTACTTTCAACGATTCAATGACAAACGAGCAAGCTGGTTTTGCTTCTGTTAACTCATATGTTGCAAACAGATTGTTTGAAAGTGGCGTTCCGTTTAACACAGCTTCAGGCTCGTTCATTAGAGGGATGGGTTATGTTTCTGGTTCTCCAGATGGTGATGGTGGTTCATACATTACAACAAACATTGGTGATGCTGACACTCAAGACAACATTATGAAAATGATGAAAAGTGCTCATGATGCACTTCATGCATCTGTTGGTTCATCAGTTCCAGATCCAAATGGTAAGGAAGATGGTCCTCTTAAACCAGATCCTAAAGATGTAACTATTAAGGGTGGTGTTAATAGAACCGTAAAGACAGAAGACTTCCAAGCTGCAAAAGGCGAAGAAGCTGATAGTCCTGCTAACCGTGAATGGGGTACAAAGTCATTAACAAAGACTTACAAGAAAGATACTCCAGGTGAACAAAAGAAAAAACATAATCCAGTAGACAATAACATCAGTGATATGTTTGAAGCAGCAGTCGAGAAGTTTGGCAAAAACAGAGAAGCAATTCCTCGTTCTAATCAACCAAGAGACTACATTGATCTTACAACACGCAATAAAGAAGATCGTAAGAAAGATGATCGTCCTTATCGTCAGCAAGCTATCACAAAGCAAGTATACGAAAACTATATGACTCCTGTAACTAAAGAAAAGTTACAAAGTCCAAATCACTATTCTGCAATTAAAGATATTGCTCTTAATACAAAGAACAGAAATCTTACAATTAAAGAATATTCATATGGTCCTGTTGATCCTAACGATGAAAAGAATAATGGTCAATTTTGGCAGGACAAGGCAAGTCTTTGGAATACAACAGTAGAAGCAGCAAAAGAAGCTCGTTGTGGAAACTGTGCTGTGTTTAATCAATCACCAAAAGTATTAAAGATGATTGAAGATGCTATTGGTGAAAACGGTCAAAAAGTACAAAAATTAGCAAACCTTGGATTTTGTGAATTATTTGAATTCAAATGTGCAGCAGCAAGAACCTGCGATGCTTGGATTATGAATGGTCCCTTAAAAGAAGAAAAAATCATGAACGAAGACAATAAGAACACAGACAAGCATGAATATGACTATGAAGGTGAAATGGCAATGACTCAGCTTCGCACTGTCATGGCATGTGCTAATGAGCTTTACAAAATGATGAAGCCAGATACAAATCTTCCTGAATGGGTTCAGGCAAAGATTACAATGGCAACTGACTACATCTCAACTTGTCGTGATTATATGCAAAGCGAAATGAATGAAGAACACAAAAGAGGTTTGTGGGATAACATTCATGCAAAGCAACAAAGAATTAAGAATGGTTCTGGCGAGCATATGAGAAAGCATGGCGAGAAGGGTCGTCCTACAAAAGCTGACTTCGTTCGTTCACAAAAAGAAGATGTTAATTTAGCTTTTGAAGATTATGCTGGTGCAGTTGTTCCTAATCCAACACCACACGATCGTCCTACAATGGTTTTAAAAAAAAACTCTTTGGACGAAGCGTTCGTAACGGAAACGGAAGCATGGCAAAAGAAGGCGGGAAAGAACCCAGAGGGTGGACTGAATAGAAAAGGTATTCAGTCTTACAGAAATGCTCATCCTGGTTCACATCTTTCGCTTGCTGTAACCAAAAAGCCATCTGAGTTGAAAGCTGGATCAAAGTCTGCTAATCGCCGCAAGTCATTTTGTGCAAGAATGGGTGGAATGAAGAAGAGACTTACATCTGCAAAGACTGCAAGAGATCCTGACAGCAGAATAAATAAAGCACTTCGTAAATGGCATTGCCACGAAGACACAATTAATGAGCTAAGTGTTCCTCTTGGTGACACTGGTAAAAGAACAAACGTAAAGACACCTATGGTTGGCATTAGAATGGCTAACGGTAAAATTGAAAAGCACCCCCCAGGTAAAAGCGGATCATCTGGTGGTGGAGATGGGAGCGCGTAATGGATCAACTACAAGAAGCAATGAAGAAGTACTTGGCTACTAACTTCTCATTCTATCTAAAATTGCACTTTTTTCATTGGAATGTTGAAGGTCCTAACTTTCCACAATACCATAAGTTTTTTCAAAAGCTGTATGAAGAAGTGTTTGATGCGCATGATGCTATTGCAGAACACATTCGTGCAATTAAAGGTTATGCTCCTGGCTCATTAAAAAGATATTCTGAATTGACTATGATTGAAGATCAAGTAGATACAGTCACTGATCATCAAATGATAGGTATTGCACTAGCTGACAATGGCACGGTTATGGAAGCTATCAAAGCAGCTTACAAGCAAGCAGAAAGTGCAAATGAAATTGGTCTTGCAAACTTCTTACAAGATAGAATGGATGTTCATAAGAAACATGATTGGATGTTAAGAGCTACGTTTAAAGGTCCAGCTAATGGTAGTAACTAACACTAATATCTCAGTAACTGCTGTTGTACCAGTACAGCCTGCTAATACTGCGACCCAACCTAGTGCTAGTCTTATAAAACCTAAATACATAAAAGACAAATCTGTTTTTTACAAGAAATCAGGCTATTTAAAAGATTTATTAGGAGAAAAATAAAATGGCACTATGGGGTAACAACGATTCAAAAAATGCTTCTGGTTACGCTAACATCAGCTCAAATGGCTTCGTTAACGGAACTTCATCAGCTTTCACTACAGATGCTAAAGTTGGTGACTTTATCATCATGGCTAACACAGACTACATGATTGTATCTATTACATCAGATACACAGGCACAAGTTGTCGGACAATTCCAAAATACATCAGTTACAGCTCAAGCAAATGCTGCATACGTATTGAGTGAAAAGCCAAAATATTCTCTATTGGATGCAAACTTCAACATTGGTGACACAAACAATATTGATTTGTATTCTAATTATTCTAACACTGTATACGGTGTTGATACAACAGAAAAGAACGTATCAAATGGTGCAGTTCGTGAAGTTGTATTCTCTTCATACGGTTCAGGATATTCTGCAAATGCTACAGTAACAGTTACAGGCGGTTTAAGCAACACAGTTGCTGTATCAGCAAACGCTCAAGCAAACTCATCTGGTCGTATCACAGCAATTAAATTTGCAAACAATGGTGCAGGTTTTACTTCAGCTCCTACTCTTGCAGTATCTGCTCCAACACCATTGTACTTCAATGGTAACGTAACATCGGGTGCAGTTGTTCTTGGTAACGCAACATCTGATTCTACTCAGTTCAAGCTAGACAATGGTTACATTGTTACAAGCACCAACACAGCATTCCTTGCTAACGGTGACGTTGTAACATATCTTGTACAAGCCGGTAACACTGCAATTGGTGGTTTAACAAATAACACATCATACTCAGTGTATACTATCAACTCAACTGCTATTGCTCTTTATGTTAATAGTGGTGGTGCTAACGCATTCATCAACCTTTCATCTGTTGGTACAGGTGCACAGGCTAACCACTCTTTCACTGGTCAGACAGCTAATGTAACAGCAATTCTTTCTGGTGTTAATATGCGTGGTTATCATTCTGGTTGGGTTAAGCGTACAGTGTTTACTGGTGGTCGTGCAGGTCGCGTTCAGTATGAAACATTGGTTGCTGGTGGAACAATCGCTGGCGATGCAAACGACGACAACGTATTCCCAGACGCTTAATAATATTGTAAATTAGGAAATAGATCAATGGCCGCTACTAAACTTTCAAACCTTGTTACTACTAATACTATTAGTAGCAGTGATCTTTTAGTAGTGGTCAGAGATCCTCTTGGTACTCCTTCTACAAACAACATTACATTTGGTCATCTTCTTGCTAACATTTCATCTAATGTCCATTTTAGTGGCAATGTTGTAGGGTTTTCAAACACAACATTAATAACATTTGATAATGGTGGAAAGTTGGGTGCTAATATAGAGGGCGAAGGCAATAATGGATTTGAGGTATCTGCTCCTGCTACTCTAGACTACATGGGAATGTCATATGGCACATATCCTGCTAATGGATATGCTAGTTATCTTACCATGAACAAAACAGGTTCTGATCTTAATAGAGACCATCAATTAAATCTTCAACTTTGGAGAGGAACTGCTAACGGTGCTGATGGCGGTCTTACACAATGGTTTTTTAATGCAAACGGAAGTTTTGTATTTCCTGATGGATCTTATCAATATACTGCTTTCAATACAAATACTCAGTATACATTTGCCAATACGATTACATTTTCAAGCAACGTTAGAGTTCAAAGCGTTATACCGACAGCTAACTTAACCTATACACTAGGCAACACAACTAACCGATTTGCATCAATGTATGTTGGTTCAAACTCTATTACATTTACTGATACATTAGGTGGACCTGATCAAGTTCTTTCTGTTGCAAACCAAATATTCTATATCACTCAAGGATCTGGTTCTAATACTTTATTTAATGCAAATGCAGGATTCAATGCTGGCGGTATTATTTTACAGAACTATAATATGAAACTTGCAAACAATTCACAAAATCTTGTGATTGGTTCTACATCAGTTAATACAAACGTTATTGTTAACCAAAATCTTCTAGTAAACACAACACTAACATTCTCTGATAACACAGTTCAAAATACCGCATACAAAGTTCCAAGTGTAAGAATAGCAAACGTAATTTCAAACACAGTCACAATTGACTTTTCAACAGATAACTTTGTTCATATTCATACAAATTCAGGTACAGTTACAGCTAACTTGCAGAATCTTACAGCTGGCAAAGTAGTTGAATTGTTTATTTACAACAACGTTGGTGGAACACAACAATTTAACCACGGTATTTCCTCAACACAAGCAACAGGTGGTTCATCGTTTTATCTAAGCTCCCACAATACAATGTATGTTAAATATTTTTGTTTGGATGGAAATGCAAACAACACATTTGTGACGGCTATTACCTAAAAATTTTATAAAAAAGTAAATATAATATGGATAAATTGGACGAGTCGAACTTTCTACTCTATGCTGCAAAACATTATGATAATCCACAATGTTTTGATACTATTGAATTCTACGAGGATCTAAAGCGCTTCAAGTACATTAAGCGTTTGTTCAATAGATATACCGATGAAGGAGATCTCAAAGAGAGACTTATTTTAAATCATATTGTAATTTTGTTTAATCTTTTTGGTGTAGAACCTGCAATCAGAATGTTATTTTTTAAATGCAAGGGGCAAGAATCATTACTTGCTCCTTTCCTTATTGCACTAAATAATCTGCCAGAAAAAGTTAAAAACATTGGTGTTGAAAATAGAACGGTAATTACTTCTGACATAGTTTTAGATAGATATGTCATTGAAGCTCTCAGAAAGATCTAAAGGATGCCTAGTCTTTTAAACACATATATGGTATACCAGTTTGTAAGACAATTGGTAACACCATTCACTCAGATGCCTGCATATCATCTTGGATTGATTGACGACCAAGGTAGTTTCATTAAACAACCTGTCACACAAGAAGAACAGGATGCAGCATCTCCATTTACAATTCTTGTTATTAATTTAAAAAGACTTCTTGCAAGACTTCCAGGTGGAAGCTCAAGACTTGCATCATTTGCAGCTGCATTGTATCTTCTAAAACAACATAAGAAAGTGTATGAAGGCAATCTTCAAGACACTCTTGATAATATGCAAGCTGAGTTCTACAATTGTCAAGTAGAAGCAGAGATCATGATAACTGAAGACGGTGTTGCAGTCAATGCAACAGGTCCTGCTGTCTCTGGTACAGGTGCTGGTGATCCTGTTATTGTAAACAGCTACTCTAGAAAAAAATATAAGAATGCAAATGCTAAAGGTGAAAAGGGTATGCAATCTTTTTCTGCTATGATGGCAAGAAGAAAGAACCCTGTTAATGAAGACACAACACTTGAGTATCATCAAGATCTTAATACTAAAATTTGGACTAATGATCACAAGCTAAAGCCTGAAGTAAGAGGAAAGCTACTTCAGATTGCAGAAGCATGGAGAATGTTTGCAAAGATTCCTTTGAACAAAGTACAAGACATTATTCTTACTGGTGGTAATGCAAACTATAATTATACACCAATGTCTGATCTTGATCTACATCTTGTCATTGATAGAAATGACTTCAATGTTGACAGAGAGCTTGTAGATGAATATTTACAGGACAAAAAGACTCTTTGGACGTTGACACATGAAGACATTAGCATCTACGGATATCCTGTAGAACTATATGCACAAGACATTACAGAAGTTCCTCATTATGGTCAAGGTGTGTATGATGTTGAGAATGATCAATGGATTCAAGCACCAGAAAAGCTAAACATCGACTTCACAAAAGATCCTATGTTACAACAAAAGGTTGACGGATACAAGGCAATCATTGATAAGCTGATTGCGGACAAAGCAGACAAAGCAAGTGTTGATGTTGTAAAGAAGAAGATCAAAAACATGAGAGGTGCTGCTATCCAAAAAGGTGGTGAGTTCTCATTTGAGAATCTTGTATTCAAGGATCTTCGTAATCAAGGGTATCTTGATAAGCTAGATGATTATCAAAAGACAATGATGGATAAGGCTTTGTCACTATGATTGGTTTGATACTAGGAGCATATAGAATCCCAGCAATGATTGCAGGTGGAATGATGTTAGTAGCATCTTTCTATGGGTGGTTGCTCGTTCATGATCATAACATAAAAGAAGAAGTTATAGCTGAGTTCAATCAAAAACAAGAAGAATTACTGGCAGAAAAAGAAAAGATATTTGCTTCTCAGCTGGAAGAATTGAAAAAACAAAACGATACTTTAGCTAATCAGGCAAAGGAAAAAGAGGTTGTATATGAAACGCAAGTCGTTACAATCGAAAAAGAAGTACAAACCAAAGATAAAACAAACGAAGCTCCAGAGTACTACAAGCAGCTTCTCAAGCAGATGCAAAAGACCTATGGAGAAAAAAAGTGAAGAATATATTAGTGCCGGTGATAGCATTGCTTACACTGTCTGGTTGCTCGACTCCAACAGTTAAACTTCTTGCACCTGAATATAAGGTTGTCGTTCCTCCTGATTCATTATATAATTGTCCACAAGTTACCAACTTTGGAAACTACAGCAAGTTGACCAATCAACAAGTTGGTCAGGTAATTCTTACTTTACAAAAAAACAATTTGGTTTGTAGAGACTCACTAGATAATATTCATAAGTATATCGACTCTGCAAAAGAGAATATCGAAAAAAAGAGTTGACGTTTATAATTAGCTGTATATAATCATACCTGAATCAATTAGATATTAGGATGTGTTATGTCAGCTTTATGGTTAGATCAGAAGTACGCTTCACTTGTTGGTACACAACTGGAGCAATTTAAAATTACAAAAACGAATCCTTATATGGCTCGTTTTAGGTGTCCGATCTGTGGTGATAGCAAACAGAATAGGTTCAAGACCCGAGGACACTTTTACGAGTATAAAGATGGAATTAATTTTAAATGTTTTAACTGTAGTCATAGTAGCTCAATTGGCAATTTTATTCGCACAATTAATCCGTCTCTCTTCGGTGAATACAGAATTGAAAGCCTTAGAGAAAGTGGTGGCGGAGAAGGAAGCAGAGCACAGACTACGCAATTCACGCCAGAGATAGACAAATGGTCATCTCGTCGTATAGATCATTTTGAGCCGTTCAAACAGCTTAAAAAAATATCTCAGCTATCTCCTAATCACCCAGCTAAAAAGTACGTAATGGCGCGTAAACTGCCGCCACAGCAGCATTATCGAATTTACTATTCAGATACATACTGCACCTGGGTAAACCAGATCATACCAAACAAGTTTAGTGAAAAGACGCTTGCGCTCGACGAGCCAAGGATCGTCCTTCCTTTCATTGACTCTAATGGATATGTATTTGGTTTCACCGGTCGAGCAATCGGCAAAAGCAATCTAAGATATTCCACAATCATCCTTGACGACAAGAAAGATAAGATCTATGGTCTCGAGACAATTGACAGAAGCAAACCTGTATACATTGTTGAAGGACCACTTGACAGCTTATTTCTTTCTAACTGTTGCGCTATGGCTGGTTCTGATGTGCAGTTGAATAATATTGCAGATCAGAGTAAGCTAGTCGTTGTGTATGATAATGAGCCAAGAAACAAAGAGATTGTCAAAAAGATTGACAGAGCTATTACTAATGGATACAAGGTTTGTATCTGGCCCGATCACATCGAACAAAAAGACATCAATGATATGGTTTTGATTGGAGGATATGATGGTCCTTCGATACAAGCTATCATTGATCAAAACACGTTTCAAGGACTAGCAGCAAAAATGAGGATGCAACAGTGGAGCAAGGTATAGAAAGATGGGTAGTTCAAGTCGAGCAAGATGAGTGGGGATTCCCTTGTATTTATATTCCTGACTCACTGCTTGCAATATTACAATTGAATGTTGGTGATACCATTGGGTGGATTGACAACAAAGACGGATCGTTTACATTAAAAAAGAAAGAAGAAGAAAATGACAGCATATAAAGATACTAAGAAACTACTTTCCGATGCAAAGTTCTTTGAGGGCTATGCAAGGTTTATTGAAGGAGAAGGTCGTTATGAGACATGGAAAGAAGCAGTCGACCGTGTCATGAAAATGCATCTTGAATTTTATGCAGACAAGATGTCTGTAAAATTGATGGCATATATTGACGAGGCTTCATCTGCATATAAAAAGAAGTTGGTTCTTGGTGCTCAACGTGCA
>Ga0007809_10001353_pt1 | contig 10244 bp, 11 predicted proteins | sample CryBogCBE02Aug07_FD_60383 | JGI IMG/M metagenome (GOLD analysis project Ga0007809, IMG submission 60383) | Freshwater microbial communities from Crystal Bog, Wisconsin, USA - CBE02Aug07 | ecosystem: Environmental > Aquatic > Freshwater > Lake | place: Crystal Bog, Wisconsin, USA | collected...
CCTTATCTTAGTGGGTATCCCAAGCTGTCTCTAAGTCGTCTCACCGGGAAGTGTCGGCGGTCAGAATGGGATTAATCTTCCTATAACTATTAATACAAAAAAAATGAATTTGACGCCCTAGATAGCGTATTTATTAGATTTTTTGACGTTTTCTTCGCCGGGGATTACTCTAAGATTTGAAAATACATGTAACCCAGAAACATTTTTGCCCTGTAAAGGAATAATGTGGTCTACATGATGTGGTTTGCCGGTTTCACGTGTTAACATGGCGGCGACTTGATATTTTGCTGCAATAAGGTGCGCGTCTTGATCCCATATAGGAGTGCGTTGTAATTGTGAGGCGCGGCGTTTGCTTTCTAAAGCAGCTTTAATTGGTTTGTTGTTTTTATTCCATTCCCGATTTCGAGCATTATGATTTTCTAAATCTTTTTCTCGATTTTTTCTATGTATTGCATAACGCTTTTCCGGATTAGCTAAAGCCCATTGACGCGCGCGTTCCTTGGTAAGCTCTTTGTTTCGCTCGTACCATTCTTTACGTAATTTTTTTGCGTTTTCTAAGTTTCTAGTCATACACATATTAATACAAAAAACCCAGCTTTTTGGGCCGGGTTTTTTGGGTTTTTACAACTTTTTTAAAGCTGATTAGAGACCTGCTGTACCATAAATGTTACGAGCATCATGCCATCCTGTAGCATAACGTTCTGTTGCCTTATAGCGCATAGAGTCAGTCTCAAAGTCTCCCTCCATCGATTTCTCCATTGGACGGCGCATAACGAGCATTAAACCGTTTTCTGCGTCAGTCTGGATCCACCAGGCTTTAGAAGAACTCAAACGAGTTACAACGTGTGCGCCTTTTGGTAACATACCAGTTGACTTGATTGGGTTTAAGTCGTTATCAGCTGTACCAGAACGGAGAACAGACTTGAGGATTACCTCTGCCTGGAACTCGAGTGCTGGAGGAACAACTAACTGCTCTGCCTTCAAACGAATACGCTTACCGTTGTTGTCAACAGCAGAACGAATTTGAATCAACATCTGTTCAACAGAAGTTTGGCTCAAAGAAGCAGCTGTAGATAACTGGTTAGAGTATGATCCGCCGTTAGCGATTGGGTGAGCTGTGTTAATCAATGTTACGCCGTCGCCACCAACATATCCTGCTGTGAAAGCGAAGTTTAACAAGTTAGCACATAAAGTTTCCTTAGTTTCAATCATAGATTGAGCTAAGTGCTTAGCAAAAGTGCTGCCGATACGGATATGATCACCGTCTTCCATCAATACTTTAGTTAAAGCGTATGCTAAACCATAGATTTGATAGATGAAACGTGTGATGTATAATGTACCACCCTGGTCATAGCTGACAGGAGTTCCGTCAGGCATTGCAGGAGCGGCATTCATACCGTATAACATTACTTCTTCGTGATAGTTACGTGGAATACCTTGGATCTGCTCTACAAATCCTTTCCACTCATCGTCGCGTTGCTCATAAACGCCATCAAAGACTTCGTTGATAATCGGCTCGACTACCGCACGAAAGTCTGTACTACGCATTGGGGTTGCCATGTGTTAGTTCCTTTCGTTGTTAATTAAACCGATACCTTAGGAGCAACAAAAGTGTTGTTCGCTATGATAACTTGAACGATCGTGTAAGCGTCGCCCCACTGGTTTGTTGAACCAGCTGGATACGCAACTTCACGTCCTAAGCCTACTACGCGTACTTGACCTTGTGTGCCAGAAGTATTCTTAGTAGCTGCTAAAGCTGCTTGGCTAAAGCCAGCTCCGCCGTTACCGATAGAATAACCAACAGCTGGGGTATTCGTTGCGTCGAAGTCGTACTCAGCGCCAATAGCCGCAGAAGTTGCAGAACCATTGATTTGAGCTTCGTACACAATGTTAGGATCCTGGAAAATCCAGAAAACGATTTGTGTTGAAGCATCTAAAGTGGTTTTTGATGCCCACTTAGCTACTGAACGACGGCCTTGGGAGTCTGTAAACTCTACACCATCAAATACACCGTAAACAGGTGATGTTGCGGCTGCAGTTGCTGCGATAGTTAATTGACCTGAAGATGTTAAACCTACTGGTTGGTACTGGTAGAATGCTTGTCCAGAACTCAAAGAGTATGGTGCGCTATACGCAGTGGCAGGCTGGAATGTGTTAGTACCGACAAATGGTACCGCACGATCCAAACCACTTGGGTGGAACGCAGGCTTCAGACCAAAGGGTTGGTATACTGTAGACATAGTCTATATTTTCCTTTGTTTAAATTGAAGAATGTTATTGAAAGCGAATATTACTATTTGCTTTGTTTGATTGTTTTTCCATTTCCAAGATTCCGCCTTCAAGAATTGATCTGCCGCCTTTTCCTTCTTGCGCCGTGCTACGTACCTGTGAGGTAATGTTGCGTTGGTGCTCAAGGGGATCCTCAAGGTGAAGCATTTTCATAACTTCTTGGTAGACGTCTTCTGGTAATTTAAAAAGAATCATCTCGTTACAACTAACACAGCCTTCAAACTTGCCTGAACTCATCTTACCTAGTCCCTCAAAGCCTTTACCTAATTCCGAGGCTTTAACTGGTTCATAGCCCAATGCCATACGTTTGTCGATACTGTCATAATTATTTGTGGTGGATAACCAGCACAAATGCATTCCAGGGATTAAACTTTTTGGAATGTCCGGCAGTGCACTATTCTGCCATTTATCACGGAACGCATCCAACCGTTCCCGGTGCAACTTTGTCTCAGGGTCTTCTGTCAAAGCCCTTTCTTTAACTTCTTGCGCACGATCCGCTAAGCGGTCATCTAAATCTCTTGCTATTCTTGTATTTGCCATGTTGTTTATCCTCTGTTCTCTCTATCAAATCTCGCGTATGCGCGAATCATTTTGTTTCTCTTCTCCACGTTGTCCCATGCGCCCGCGTCTTTAATTGCTTGCACCCGGTCACGGCTTAATGTGATGGTTCCAGGTCGCGCGGTTGTCTCCGCAGCACGCGAAGACGACGTTGGGTTGGTTCGTTTTGCGCCACCCTTCACAGAGTAGCGGTGTGGTAGACGACTTGAGAGACGACTGTCAAGCTCGCTCCAGTACTCAGGATCCGCTGGATCCCATCCTTCTGATGCTAGCTCTTGGTCAACAACTTTAGCTATTCTACTGTCGGTATCCCTGGCTTGTGGGTCAAACCAGTTGTTTTTCTTCAACCACTGCGTGGCGTTATGTTGCACTTCCTCGGCAGATGGGTTTGGTACATTTTGCTTTGGCTCCTTAGCCGCCGCAATTTGTTCTTTTTTGTAATGCTGGAGCTGCTGTAGTCGTTGCTTGGACTCAGTTAAGTTCTCCAGGAACTCCATTTGGGCTGCTACGTCGCCGGATTGCGCCGCTTCAACCATTTTCATCTTTGCGTATTCAACGCGCGTTGCTTCATCCTCTAAGGCCTTGTCAAGCTGGGCAAACTGATAAGACGCCGCTGCGTTTTCAACGGCTGCTAGTCTTCTTGCTAGCTCCTCGTTACGTCTTTCAAGCGCGCTAATCTTGTGTTTAGCAGATGCCTCGCGTTGCTTTGATAATTCCTTCTTTAGTCGGCGCTCTTCGCGTCGTGCCTCGCGTATTTTTTCGCGTTCGTCTTCTTCGTGTTCCTCTGGCTCATCACCTGACGCCTCAACGTCGCCTTCATCTGCGTCGTCTTCGTGTTCGTCATGATCATCTTGCTCTTTTTCGTCTTCGAAGTGATCTATATTCTCTTCTATTTTTGCAAGTACGCTTCCGTCCTCGCGTTCCTTAATCGGAACATCTTTTTCATTTTCACTCATCATTTTCTTTCAAAATTTAATCTACAAATGCTTTCATTTTCTGTGCGTGCGCGAAACTCTTAATGCGGGATATAATTTCTCGCGCCTGAAGTGTAATAAACACCACGGGTGCGCCTTCATCTCCAGCGTCAATCACACAACGGTCACCGCCATACTTAATGGTTCGTACTAGGTCACCTTCCTTGCACCAGGGGCCTTCAGGCCAAGGTGTTAAGTCATCGGGTGATCTGTACGCCAGGGGGCCAATTTGAATGACCTTAGCAACGGTTTCGTTGTACTTAATCGTTTGTCGCGTTTCGTCCACTAAAATAATGCCGCCTTTACTGGTTGTCTTTTCCCTGCGCAACTGCACAAGTACTCGGTCACCGGCGACTTCAATTCCGTGGTCCACTACAGGAAAACATTCTTCTTCCGAGCGTAAGTCTGGCTCGTCTTTTTCTTTCATATCAAACAATTTACATTGCTCCTACAGGCTATTCAGCCTCTTCGTCCTCTGAGAGTATATTTTCAATAATCAGGAGTGCCTCAGATATACCTTCCCGTTTACCCAACATCCTTTGATACGTGTCAAAGTTGTGTACGTTAACGCCTGAGGCAATCGCCTCGACGTATTCCTTATCAGCGCTTTTCAAGCGCTTTATTAATTCTGATATAAGATCTTTCATATTTTTATTAATACAATAAAAATATGAATTCCGCCCTAAAAAAATTAATAAAAATTCCCGCCGCCGATTTCGTTTAGGTTCTTATCTGGTCCAACCTTGCTGCCCTTAGCCATTTTAGCTTGAGCTGCGCCTTTTTTCCAGTTGTCGTCGCGGTGTGAACCAGACGCGCCTTTGTCTACGGCTTGGTCAGGACCGCCTGCGTATCCTGGTGTGCCAGTCATTTTATATGCCTTGCGGAATCCTAATTCTTTTTCCATTATTGTTGCTCCTGTGTTGGTGGTTGTGGCTGTATTGGTGTTTGTGGTTGCGCCATTTGCTGCTGTTGTAATCCTTGCTGGTGCTGCTGCGCGGCAAGATTAGCTTGCGCCTGGTACTGCGCGTCTTGTTGCGCCTGCTGCTTTACCATGTCTGCTTGCTGGTTAAAATTCTGCTGCTCAATTGCTAAGCCATGCTGACGAATGTCCTGGCTGGCCGCGGTGATTGCCTCCATCGCTGACATGTCCTGCTCATGCTCAAGCTGCATCTGTTGCTGGTCCATCTGTGCGCCAGTGTTGATCATTGCAATGCGCTCACGTGCGGCGTTGTTGATGTTTGCCATGGCGATATCTGTGGCGTTACGTTGGCTGTCAATATTAGATTGTGTCTGATACTTAGCCTGTAACTCCGCAACTTTTTGCTGTAACTCAGCCACCTTAATTTGGTAGTCCTGCGTTGCTTTTTGTACATCTGCTTGCATTTTAGCTTGGAACTCTTGCGTTTTGCGGTCTGTCTCAGCCATTTGTGTCTTGAGCAATACCTGCGCGGTTGGGTCTGAGTTCATGGCTTGCTGCTGCTGTGCTTGCTGCATCTGCTGTACTTTTTGTACCAGGGCCGTGATGTCCTGCATGTAAGGCTGCAACTGTTGCTGTGAGTCCTGATCCACAATTTTTGAGGCAATCGCCAAGGCGCGTTGTGAGTCGCCGTCAATGGTTTTCTCTTTGTGTAGATCCAGTACGTCCTTGCCGTTACTTGCCTGCGCCACGACGCCGCGCATGGACTGTAAGTAATGCAGCATAAGGTGCTGCTTAATGTGCTCAAGCACCTTAGGCGCAAACATCGGCCCAATCACTGGGCTGCCGCCGTACATTGGGTTCTTCGCGTACTCTAAGTGAATCTCAATGTGCGCTAGGTGGTCCTGGTCGGGGTAAGCCGCGGCCATTCTGCCCATCGTCATCGCGACGTTTTCCAGGGCCGGGTTAGACTCCTTGGCGCCTTGTGGGTTCGGTAGCACCTCCTCAACGGCTGGTACCTTAAGCTGCGTTAGAATACGCTTGTACACCGCGCGGATGTCAAACATCCCCGGAGGCGCACTGGTTGCCATCTGTAGAAGCGCTTGGTTCTGCGCTAGGCGCTGCGTCTCAGAGAAAATGTTAGGGTCAGAGATTGGGCGTACGTCGCTGTTGTAAGCGAAATCACGTACCTCAATCTCCTCGCCGGATTGGTTGTCCATCTCGCTGAGGTACCAGTTATTGATACGCGAAATAATAGCGAGTGACTTAGCCTGTGAGCGGTGCAAGCGGGCGTGGATACTGGAGAATACCTTTGCGCCTTGCTCAATGAGCGCCTGTGTTGTGCCCACCGGCATGTTCTGGTTGGCCTCACTGATTTTTTCTTCAGCGGTTGTTACCACGCCTTTTGCTGCGTCGGTTAGCCAGCCTAAAAGATTAAACAGCACGCTTGACGGCTGGTTAAACGGCATCGGCATCGCCAGCTTGCGAACGTCGTCAACGCCAGGGGATCCCTCAATTTCTACTACCTGGGTGGGTTCTATCCTATCATTTTGCCCACTAATTCTTCCGCCTTTGAGTTTAAGAAGTGTCTGGCTGTTGTTAATATGCGCAGCATCAAGGAGAGCGCGAAGTGCGCCAGTGAGAGCGGCACTAAGACCACCAATAAGGTGAGGTAGACCGATAGCATAAGCGCCGCGCCAAGGTATGAACTTAAATTCAACGATCCAGTCCAATTTCTCAAGTTTTTCATCTCCAGATGCCCAGTTTCTGTATAACGAAAGCACCTTACCAGTGGTTTCATCAATGGTTAATATGTACGGCGCGCGTTTGCCGCCGCTTTCTTCGTCTTCCTCAACGCGCATGAAGCACGTGATCTCATACACACGACGTAAGCCGTCAATGTTCTTAGATGGTAGGTCCTTACCTTCGATCTTATCGTTGGCTTTTTCGGATTGTGTCTGGTCATTTAACGGCGCGTCGGATGTGTAACGTGAGTCAATGTCGCGGTACTCGCCTTGCTCAACGCGCTGTAAAAAAATGTCTTCGGTAATGTCCTGCATTTCTGTTGCGCGCGGGGACGTGTAAAAATTCGTTGTTGAGTACGGCAACAAAATGTTGTCAATTGGTATCCACTCACAGATCGGACGGTTTTGCTCGGAGTCGTAGCGCCATTTAAGGTACTGCGATCCGCCGAGTGGTAGCTGCGTTAGTAGCTGCTCCATTTCGTCGCGGTACTCAGGGATCTGCTCGGTGAGCTGCCAGTTTAGGAAGTTAACCTTACGGTCCGCTGTTTCCTCACGTTTGCGGTCTGCCTCGCCCTTGATGTTTGACTTCACCACGCCGTCGGGTGGCAGCAACTCCTTGGAGCTTGACGCCGCGAAGTCAACGCATGCCTCGGCCATGACCGGGTGCACGACTTTAGACGCGCCGTCAAATGTTGCCCCTCCAGGGGCGTCCTTACCAAGACCGGTGCGTCGCAGCCCGTCCTCGTACTGCTTATCGCGCTCCTTACGTGCCTCTTTGTCGACCTCAATGAACTCCAAGTAATCGTCGGCCATCTTGTCAAGGATGTCCTCGGGGAACACCTCGGCTAGGTTTTCATAAAACTCAGGCGCCTCTTGTGGTCCCTTGGGGTTCTCCATGTTAATGACCACGGAGCCGTCCTCCAGCTCAATAATCTCGCCTTCGGCGTCGTCTGGGTCCAGGCCCAGCGCGTCCTCAATCTCCTCGATCTCTTGTTCTTGCATTTGACCTTTGCGAATATTTTCTTCGCTGTCAAGCCCAGGTAAGTTACCGCCTTGTTGGATTGGTATTTGTGGTTGTGCCATGGTTTATTGTGGGTATTTTGATCGTATTTTTTCCAGCGCCGCTTGTTCCTCTTGCTCGTTTGCGATATCAGTATTCGGCAAAAGAGATTGAGCTAACGCCAGGGGTCCTGAAAATTTTGAAAGTATAGGGAATACTTTTGGTGCGGCGGTCCCTAAGTTTGCCGCGTTAATTACCGCGTTAAAGTCGTTACCTCTTTCTAAATCGCTTTGTACACCTAACGCGGGCAACACATTAAACGCTCTGTTTAATGTTTTTGTTGGGGCTGATGTGTACTTATGAAACAACTGCTGTGTCTCGTAGCTTGGTGTTAGGGCCTGCCCGATTTGTTGCGCGGTGCGTCTTAAGAAACCCGGTTGCGGGTTTCCTTGCGGCGTTGACTGCGCTTGATGCGTGAAACTTTTTGGATCAAACGGACCCCACGCCTCGGCTTTTGGTCCGCCCATAATGGCTGTGTTTTGCTCATGCAAATGCGCAGGGATCGCCTCTTGTTTTAATGTGTTGGACAAACTATCCAGGAACTCCTTGGGGTACTTCGTGTTGCTTTTAGTTGTCACCACCGCGGTGTCCTCAAACGGCCCATAGGGTAAGTTTGGCCGCGCAGGGATGGTTTTAATATTTTTAACTTTGTGCCCGCGGTCCTCCAGGGCTCTAATAATTTCTTCGTCGCTCAATGAGTTAACGTTTTTACCGACGTTCTTACCAATGTTCAATGTCATGGTTGTCGTTGGCTGCCCACCGGTTTTTAATTTTTGCGGTGTCTGCCCGCGCGCGATTATTTCCGCCTGCATCATCTCAGGAGATAGCGTCGTATGCTCAAGAAGAATTTCCTTAGGGGATTTTAGAATGTCCATATCTGTATTAATACATAAAAATTTGTTTGTTCGCCCTAAGCGGCGTACGGATTGACAAATCTTTTTGAGTACCGGTCGTCCACGTAGGAGTAATCGCGTGCTGGTAACGGATCCAGTTGTATCCATCCGGAGTCCCTGAGAACGCGTAAAGCCTGCGTCAAGGAGTCAACGTAGTCGTCGTGACCCTTAGCCTCCGGAAACGAGCAAACCTGCCGTATAAAGCGTTTTGCCCAGTCCGCAAACTCGCCTTTACGTTTGGTGTCCTCTGGTATGTAGACCTTACCTTTCGCCACAATAGGCGCCACGATGTTAAGACGCTGCACCTTATCCGCGCGGCCGGGGTTGTACCCACGCACGGGCACGCCTGCGCCTTGCAATTCCTGAATCAATGATATACCAGCGGACTTATCTTCCATGAGCAACAGGTCGGCTTTTCGGCCCTTACCGAACTCATTGTCCGCGCCGTACACGACCTCTTTGAAGTCATCAATCACCTTACGGCGCAGCTCGGGGTACGCCAGGTGCCCGTCCCATGCGTCCAGTAAAATAATCGAGGTGCCGGCGTCTTGTTGCTCGAACACGCCCCACACCGTACACGCCGTTGGGTCGTTCGCGGTTTTCTCGGACGTCGCGGGGTCGTAGCTAGCAATCACGTACTCCAGGGTTGGGGTTGGCTTACTGGCCGGCCAAACGCGGAACTGCTTGCGCTTGATGATACCCGCCTCCTCTGGGTCAAGAATCTCCCCGTAGATCTCCTGACGTCCCAGGTTGGTGCCGTCGTAAGACTCTAACTGCTTGAAGAAGGTATCGGATAGGTTGGCGCGGTTGTCGTAGGAGCTTGCGTTTGCCACGTACACGTCGCCGCCTACCTTGCCCTCGTTAAGGTCAACGATAAGCTCCAGTGGTTTCGGTGTGGTGGTAATGATCTGCTGCACACGGCCAATACGTGGATCCATCAAACGCAGCGTAAACTGCGCCTGGTCGTAGGCGTCGTCGATGTACTCAAACGCGCACAGCTCGTCGAACCACGCGCCGTGGTACTGCTTACCCCTGTAACGCTCCGGCTCAGAGCCAGGGATGCCCTGGATCAGTGAGCCATTGATCAAGGTGATCTCCAGCAAGGATTTGTTGTAGTCGCGAATAATTGAGTTAGGCAAAATGTTGAGCAGCCCGGAGTCACCCTCAAAACATGTCGCGCGGATGTCGTTAGTCGTTGGTGCCGTGACTAACCAGCGGGTTTTATCAAAACGCCACGCGCGCTCACCGATCCAGTTAGACGCGGTCCATGTTTTACCTGCTCCCCGGCCGGCAAGCATCAAAAAAGTGTCGTACTCGTTGTCCTCAGGTGGGCGTTGGTGTGGCAGCGCCTGTAGCTCGTACTTTACAAGCCACAGTAACGCGTCAAGCTCTGGTTTTGGCCAGTGCTGGTTTTGCTCCACGTATTTTTTGAGTATTTGCTCTTGTTTTGCGTTTAACGGCATGCTATAAATCCCTCCCCAACCAAAAACGTGCCGTCCTCACAGTCTGTTTCAATGTGAACGCACATTCTACCGGGTACTTGTTCAATTTGTTTAATAAATCGTCTATTTTCATGGACTTTTATGGGTGGTGAGTTCTGAAAACTTAGCAGTTGCCTACGGCACTTGAACTCCAAATAAAAATACTTGTATACCTTGTGTTTATGCAGCGCGGTTTTACATCCGATGGACTCCGCGATGTACTGAAACGTTCGCGCGTCGTTCCAGTTGGTTGTTTTCATTCTAAACGTGTCCCGTTTGGTGATGTACTCACCATTTTTTGCCATTAAAAGCCCGCGCAACAGCTCAA
>Ga0007809_10001356_pt1 | contig 10234 bp, 10 predicted proteins | sample CryBogCBE02Aug07_FD_60383 | JGI IMG/M metagenome (GOLD analysis project Ga0007809, IMG submission 60383) | Freshwater microbial communities from Crystal Bog, Wisconsin, USA - CBE02Aug07 | ecosystem: Environmental > Aquatic > Freshwater > Lake | place: Crystal Bog, Wisconsin, USA | collected...
CGTTCGATCTTCAAGCATTCGCGCATGCACTCTCACGCTTATCGTGGCTGATTTATGATTTTCAAGATCAAATCGAAGAAATTGATGTCAACCCCATCTTGGTATTTCCAGGTGATAAGGGGGTCAAAGTGATCGACGCATTGATCATCAAAAAGAAACAACATCAAAAATAAGCCACTGACATGGACCAACCCAGTTTGATTGTGGACGATCACTCTCACCCAGGTGTGAGAATCCTCACCCTCAACAGAGTCGCCAAAGCGAATGCACTGCATGAACAACTGTATGGCTTACTCAACCAAGCCTTTGAAGAGGCCAATGACCTCAAGGATCTTCGTGCTGTGGTCGTCAAATCAGCCAGCAATAAGATTTTTTGTGCAGGCGCTGACGTGAATGCATATGCTGAGCTCTCCCCCGCCCAGGCATCCGTAAAACGTCGGCGACAATTGGTTCAAACCATGATCACTATGCTGGGATGTCACAAGCCCGTGATCGCAGCTCTTGAGGGTAAGGTCATCGGCGCAGGCGCCATGCTAGCCTTGGCTGCCGACGTGGTCTTGGCAACCGAATCCGTTACCTTGTCTTTCCCAGAAATTCACTTGGGCATGCCCTCTCCAATTGGGATTGCAATTTTAAAAAAACGTGCAAGTCTTCACTTGATCCATCCTCTCATCCAACTGGGGGAAGTCATGCACGCCAGGGAATTGGTCAACCATCGCCTCATTGATGGGCTCTGTGAAAGCCAAGATCTCATCGCACGATGTCTTCAAGATTCCACCCTAAGGCTGGACCCACAAGCGTTCCAGGTCAATAAGCACTGGCTCAACCGCAGCATCATGGACGAGATCCTAGAGGCCGAACGCTTTTTGAACGAACTCCCCTAGTCAACTACTTTAGACGCATGAGCAACTTCCATGTTTAGACAAGAAATCAATCCAGATCTCGCTGAAATTAGACCGGTATTGCGTAAATTCACCGATGAGATGCTAGAACCGATCGCTCAGGAAATTGATCGCACCCATGCCGTTCCTGCAAGAGCTTTTGATGTCTTACGAGAGCATGGGTATCTGGGTATGCGCTTGCCTCAAGAGTTTGGGGGAGGCGGGTATGATTTATTGACCTATTGCTTGGCGCTGGAGGAGTTCAGCCGAGCACACCGTGTCTTCACCTTGATCCTGGACTCAACGAGTGGGCTCAATCCGATTGCCATTGCCAAGTTCGGTAGTCCAGACCAAAAAGACCGATATGTCAGAAAATTAGCCACTGGTGAGATAACGGCTGCATTTGCCTTGACGGAGCCTGGCGCAGGATCGGACTCACAATCCATTCGAACTCAGGCTAAAAAAGTTGATGGCGGATGGCTTCTCAATGGCCTCAAACACTGGATCAGCGGTGCGGACAAAGCCGATCTTATTTTGGTCTTGGCGGTGAACGACTCAACCAAACGAGCCAAGGGAGGGATCACTGCCTTTTTGGTTGAAAAAACAAATCCTGGTTTCCATGTGAACCGGGTCGACACCACCATGGGCTCGGAGGCTATCAAGCTCGCAGAAATCTCGTTTGATGACTGTTTTGTCAAGGACACCGATGTGTTGGGCGAAGTCGGTTTTGGCTTCAAAGTCGCGATGGAGAGCCTCAACAGTGGACGCCTGGGAGTGGCGTGCTCATGCATAGGAGCAGCGCAACGGCTTTTGGAGATGTCCATCGATCATGCCAAGAACAGAGAAACATTTGGTGAGCCTTTATCAGAGAGACAATCCATTCAATGGATGTTGGCCGAGTCAGAAACAGAATTGAGCGTGGCCAGAGCCCTCACCTACGAGTCACTTAGAAGAACACAACTCGGTCAAGACATCGGAACTTCCACCAGCATGAGTAAGCTGTACTGCTCTGAGATGGTGGGGCGTGTGGCAGACCGTGCTGTTCAGATACACGGTGGAATGGGTATTGTCAAAGGCTACCCCGTCGAGCGGTTTTATCGCGATATTCGGCACTACCGTATTGGAGAAGGCGCCTCTGAGATTCAAAAAATGATGATCGCCAGAGATTTGCTCAAATGAAACGTCCAGCTCACTTGGATGCGGTGATTGTGGGTGTGGGTGAGAGCCCACTTGGTAAAACACCTGCAACCACTCCTTTGGCATTGCAAAGAATGGCAGCGATCAATGCGTTAGAGGACGCTGGATTGAGGCTAAGTGATGTGGACGGACTGATCAGCTGCCCCTTGCGAGTGCAAACCTGGGCCATGCCATGCGCTGTGGTTGCCAAGGGGCTGGGTATTGAGCCCACCTATATGTCGAGCATGGACATGGGAGGGGCAACAGGAGTGGCCATGCTAGAACAAGCGGCCATGGCCATTGCAAGCGGGCAATGCGAGACGGTGCTTTGCGTGACGGGTCAAAATCTTTTATCTTTCAGTGCCAGTGGCGCAGCAGTTCAAAAAATGGCTGATGCAGGATGGGCCCATCCCGACTATGAAGCCCCCATGGGTCCGTTGATCCCATCTTTGTATGCACTCATCGCACAAAGACACATGCATGAATATAAAACCACGCCTGAGCAAATGGCACAAGTGGCGGTGAGTATCAGGCAGCATGCACACCTCAACCCATTGGCACAAAAGCGCGAACTAATCACCATTGAAGACGTGTTGAATTCAAAAATGGTGAGCTCACCCTTGCATGTCTTGGACTGCGCGTTGGTCTCCGATGGAGCTGCTGCCTTTGTAGTGACCAGTAAAGCACGTTCTAGAGACCTGAAAAACCAAGCCATCAAAATGCTGGGACATGGCTTGGGGCTCTCTCACGTCTATATAGGGGATACCCAAAATATGACCACGACAGGCGCCCTGACCTCGGGCAAGACAGCTTTTACCCAGGCTGGCCTCAAACCCGCAGACATTGATGTTGCTCAACTCTACGACTGCTTTACCATCACGGTCATCATTGAACTTGAAGACCTGGGTTTTTGCCCCAAGGGCGAAGGAGGTCGCTATGTACAAGACGTGGGTATTGGACTGCAAAGCGTCTTACCCGTCACCACCCATGGAGGTCTTTTGTCCGCGGCTCACCCAGGAACCGCAGGTGGAATGATGCATGTGATTGAAGCGGTCAGGCAGCTAAGAGGACAGGCTCAACAACGCCAAATACCCAACGTCAAAACCGCTTTGGTCCATGGCAACGCAGGCATCATTGGCCTGCATGGCACATCCATTTTAGGAGTTGATTGACATGCGAGACGACCTGTATCCATCCTTTAACCCTGGATTCAGCGATGTCTCCTTCACAGCTTGGTGGGAAAGCCATCAAGACTTGCCCCTTAAACTACCCTTTTGCCAATCTTGTAAGCGGTATCACTTCTATCCCCAACCCTTTTGCCCACACTGTGGCTCGGGTGACATCAGTGCGGGCGAGGTTTCTGGTAAGGGGACACTGTACAGTTTCACCATTGTTCACAGGGCCCCCAGCGCCCTCTTCAAGGACGATGTACCTTATGTTGTTGGTGTTGTGCAAACTCTAGAAGGCCCCAACTTGATGGCACGCATTGAGTGCGAAATGCATGAGCAACTTCAAATTGGAGTGCCCGTACATTTCAAGTGCCTAAAGAACAGTCCACAAGCCTCAGCAGCACTTTTCCCCGTCTTTATTTTGTCCTGAATCATTCCTAAAACAACCGATCCTGAAACAGTGGGGCCAGTGGCCCTACTCCCATCAACGATCAAGGAGGTAACTTAGATGAAAACATTTCTATTGCGATTAAAGACAAGTAAGCTCTGGCCTCTCACGTTTTGGGCGCTTGTAGTGTCATGTCTGATTGGAAACTCTCTAGCACAGACCTATCCCAATAAACCCGTCAAGGTGATCAATCCGTGGACAGCCGGGGGGCCTGCAGACATTGTGGCGAGACCTATCTTGAACAAATTAAGCGAAAGACTAGGCCAAGCTGTCGTGATGGAGAACAAAGCGGGTGCTAACGGCGTCATCGGCTCGGCCTACGTCGCCAAATCTGCGCCAGATGGATACACACTCCTCTTTTCACATGTGGGCCCAATTGCCATCAGCCCATCTATGCAAAAAGATATGCCCTACAACTCCATCACTGACTTTGAACCCATCACACAAGTGGTGTCTGCGCCCACTGTACTATTGGTCAGATCTGACTTTCCAGCAAAAAATTTTGAAGAGTTAATTGCCATCATCAAAAGTAAACCCGGCAAACTCTCCTATGGTTCTGTGGGACTAGGGAGCACCACTCATTTAGCGGGGGAGATGCTTCACCTACTGGGTGGCTTGGAATTGCTTCACATCCCTTATAAGGGAGCCGCTCCAGTGATCACCGACTTATTGGGAGGACAAATCGACATGGCCTTCATCAACATCTCGGGCGCAATCTCCTATATTGAGTCAGGTAAATTAAAGGGCCTCGCTGTGACCACATTAAAGAGGTCGACGCTCTTGCCCAATTTACCGACCGTGGCTGAAACTTATCCAGGCTTTGAGGTCAATTCATGGTACGGCTTCATGGCGCCCGCCAATACCCCCAAAGCCATCATTACGCGACTACAGCAAGAGTTGGCTGCTATTCTTAAAATGCCCGACATCGTCCAAGCGCTGAAAGCGGGTGGCCTGGATCCCGAAGGCAGTACTCCAGAACAATACACCATCAAAATCAAGGACGACTTGGCGCGTTGGTCTGCTGTGGTCAAGAGCACTGGACTGACAGCCTCTCAATAAAAGACCACTCTAAAAGACCAATCGCAGTGCGCAATTACTTTGAATCAACCTTTAATCCATGAGCGAAGTCAACCCATGAAAACCAAAATATGGCACCAGAGTTTCACTGTTTTATCGGATGTACCGACTTATCGCGATGCTTTAAAAAATAGAATTGCCAAAGTTGTCTCAGCCGATACGGAAGTGGTGATGCACGGACAAATCGTGGGAACATACCCATCCGAATACCCAGGCACGGATCTCAAATACGAATACCTTTTTGAGTTGCATGGACTGCAGTGGATTGCAGCGGCTCTCCAAGCCGAGAAGGAAGGCTATGACGGGATGGTCCTGGCAAGCATTCCTAGCCCCATGATTCGTCAAATTCGCAGCTTAGTGAGCATCCCTGTGGTGGGATACGGGGAGTCGGCTTTTCATTTGTCAGGACTGTATGGCCGCAAATTTGGCATGCTTTTTTTCAATATTGAAAGAAAAGACTTTTGGCTAGAGCAAACTCGTAAATGGGGTGTGTCTGAGCGTTTTGCTGGCATTGCACCCGCAGGCGTCACCTTTCACCAAGTGGCTGAATCGCTCACCAACGTTGAGTTGCGGAAAAAGGTCATTCAAACCATCATAGAAAATGGCGAAAAAATGACGCAAGAACTTGGTGCTGATGTGATTGTTCCGGGCGAGTTGCCGATGAATTTGCTTTTAGCTCAAGAAGGGGTGAATCAAATCGGAGGCGCGACCGTGATTGACGGTATTGCCACATGCTACAAAATGCTAGAAACGCTTATTGCACTTCGTCAAGTGTCGGGCATGAAACCCAGTGAGCGTGGATACTTTCATGATCGTCCAGAGCGAGCCAGAGTCATGGAAGTTTTGAAGTTCTATGGGCTAGACAACTTAGGCGAGCGCATCCAGGTCGACTAATTGAGGGCCACCGATCAACCAAGCCAGTCACACCTCAAGGCTGAATGGCAATATTTTTTGACTTGATCAGTTTAGAAAACTTCTGAACCTCAGATTGAATGTAGTCACCAAATTCATGGCCTGACAGAGTTTGGGGCTCACCCGAGAGGGCGAGTAATTTTTCTTTGAACGAACCGCTTTGTCCAGCTTGTGCCATGGTGCTGATGAGCTTACTCGTAATAGCGGGGTTCACCCCACTGGGAGCCATCAGCCCGTACCATCCTGAGGCCTCAGCTTCAAAACCTTGCTCATAGGAGGAGGGAATTTTTGGAAATAGTCCAGAGCGCGTTTTACTCAAAATCGCAATCGCCTTGGCTGAGCCACTATTGATGAGTGGACTTGCAGAGGCACTTCCCGCCACCACAAAATCAACGTGTCCCCCCAAGAGATCAGATATCGCTGGCGCGATTCCTCTGTAGGGGATGTGCTGGGGATCGATATTGAGCACCTCACACAAAGCGGCAGTATTCAAATGTGTACTGCTTCCCGTACCTGATGAACCATACTTTAAAAAGTGATTATCTTTGGCCATCTTGACCAAGTCAGACAAAGAATTGATCGCACTTGATTTATTGACCAAGACAAATTGTGGTCCTCGGTACACCAAAGAGACTGGTGTCAAATCGGTCATCAAATCATAGGGCAACTTACGGGCACTCGCAGCATTGATCGCCATCGCATCGTTTCCCATGAGTAAGGTATACCCATCGGGTGCAGACTTTGCCACAAAATCCACGCCAATGATGGTTCCCGCTCCGTCTTTGTTGATGATCACTACAGGTTGAGACAGATCTTGCTGTAATCTCTCTGCCACCAGTCGTCCAATAATGTCCGCAGCCCCCCCAGGGGCAAAAGGAACCACCAATTTGATCGGTTTAGAGGGATAAATTTGAGCTTGTGCGCTCAAATGGCAAGTGAAGGTCATCCCTATGCTCAGGACTGCACCCACTAGGTTACGAGCTAACTGCAATGCTTGAGGCGCTTTAAACTTCAAGTCAGCCCCCTTAGTTTTTGGCCATTTTAAAGATCGCTGGGGAAAACAACTCTTTAGAGTCCACCAGTCGTTGAGATAGGCCTTGCTCAAAGTGGTACTGCATGAAGGTATCGAGTACGTGCCGGTTGGACTCAAAGCCATAACTCCAGTAGTCCTCACCCATCATCGATTGGGCCTCTTGCATTTGAGCCAACGCCCACGGCAAGGTCACAGCAAAATGCCCAATTTGCCCCAACTCTTTCAACGCGATGGCCTTGGCCTCAATGAATGCCTTGAAAACACTGGTGGGTAACCATGGATGCTCCTGGACCAAAGACGCACGGATACCCACCACGTGCATGGTCGGAAACAATTGGGTTTTTTGGTAGTAAGCTTTCTCGACCTCCATGAAATTGGGAAAGAGGCGTTTGACTAAAGGGTCTCCTTGCAAGAAGGATGAGGGGGCTTTGGCAGAAAACACCGCATCGATCTCTCCAGTGGCCAAGGCCTTGGATAAGGATAAATCGCTGGGAAGAGCGCTTACTTTAATATCGTCTGGTAATGAGATGGGAGAGCGTTCATCACGGCCTGGGACCTCAAGGCCCCCTCTCCTCCAAATCAATTCACTGGGGTGCACTGCGTATTCATGCCAGAGAAGCCCCCTGATCCATACATTGGCCGTGATTTGGTATTCTGGTATTCCGATGCGCTTGCCCCTCAAGTCCACCGGTGTATCAATACCCCGATCAGCACGGACATAAATTCCTGAATGCCTAAAGGCACGTGATAAAAATGCAGGGACAGCCACGTATTTGGCGGTACCTCTGGCGACGTTGAGGGTATGACTACTTAAAGAGATTTCACAAATATCAAATTCTTGAGCATTGAATGCACGGTGAAAAGTCTCCTCAGGATCGAGGGCAATGGGCACAATCTCACAGCCCTCGACTCCAACCCGACCATCAAAAAGTGCCCTGGTGCGGTCATATTGACAACAGCCTAAACTCAAAGTCAGTTTCTTACTCATTACTCAGCCTTAATGTTGGATTGTTTGGCCGCCTGGGTGTATTTGATCTCATCAGAACGGATCAACCTCATCATCTCGGCCGAGTTCATTAAAAAAGGCTCTAGACCTGAGGTCTCAAGCTTGGTGTGGGTATCGGGCATCAACGCAACCGTGCGAATGTCGTCTTCAATTTTCTTTTGGATCGCAACCGGTAAACCCAAAGGTGCCATGAAACCATAATAATTATCCAATGAGAAATTCTTCAGCTCAGCAATTCCAGACTCACTGGCCGTAGGAACACCTGGGAGCGCAGGGCTTGCTTTGCTCGATAAAAGCGCAATGGGGTGCAAACTGCCTTGCTTGATAAAGGACACCACAGCCGGGATGCTGGCTGCCACTATCCCCACCTGCCCGCCCAAGGTATCACTCACGGCAGGTGTACACCCCTTGTAAGGGATGTTGATGGCGTCAAGCTTGAGAGAGTTCATGTAGATCGCCATGGCAAAAAAATGAGGGCTTGCCATGTTGCATGCCGCGTAGGAGTATTTCCCAGGCTCAGATTTAATCAACTTCGTGAGCTCTTGCAAATTGGTGGCTTTGATTTGGGAATTCACCGCAATCAACATCGGCGCTGAAGTCACCAGACCCAGTGGGGTAAAGTCTTTGGTGAAATCAAATGCAAGCTTGGGGATCAAGACTTGATTGATGATATGGGTGTTGGTGGCGAGTAAGAGTGTGTAACCATCCGGCGGGGAGCGGAACACAGATTCTGCACCAATGGAGCCCCCGGCACCAGCCTTGTTGTCCACCACCACGCCTTGCTTCCATAGTGCAGCGAGTTTTTCAGCGAAGATGCGTGCAGTCACATCTGCAGCACCGCCTGGGGTGAAGGTCACCACCAATTTGACCGAATGGTTGGGGAAGTCGCTTGGCCTCTCTTGAGCTTGGGTGTTCATGGTGCCTAGGACCATGAGCACCCCTAAAGCACACTGCGACACTTTATTGACATCGGTGGAGCATTTTCTAAGAAATTTCAAAAACATGTCAAAGCTCCAGTGATTGTGAAAAAAAAATGGTCTACTCTTTTTGGACCAAGGCATCAGAACCTTAAGAATAACGAAAGGGTAGATGAAAAGCCAAGCGCTCAAACACTAGAAATTATAGGTCAAGGGCAATACGCCAAGTTGCCATGCCGAGCTCCACTGGGTGTCATTTGAAATGCGTTTGAAACCTGAAAAGTGCCTGATCCGATTGAGCTTACGACTCATGCCCAATCCATGAGGGATTTCAGCAATGGTACAAAAAAAATTTAAACCAATAATCTGTTTTATTTAGAGAAACATCATGACGCAAAGACTTGCAAATAAAGTCGCCATCGTTACAGGTGGTGGACATGGAATCGGTAGGGCTTACTCCATTCGATTGGCCAAGGAGGGGGCAAAGGTTGTGGTGGCAGAAATTGACATTGAAGCCGCCAAACGAGTGAGTGAAGAAATTAAAGCACTGGGCTTTGAATCCTTGGCCATCAGGACCGATGTGATTGACACCAAGAGCTTGGAGGCCATGGTTGAAGAAACGCTCAGGGTGTTTGGACGCATCGATATTTTGGTAAACAATGCAGCAATTTTTGCAACCATTCCCATGTCTCGACTGCCCTTTGATCAAATCAGTGTGGATGAATGGGACCGAATGATGTCGGTGAATATGAAGGGCACTTGGCTAGCCAGTTGTGCGGTCTTGCCGCAAATGCGTGCACAACAATACGGCAAGATCATCAACATCAGCTCAAGCACTGCAATCAAGGGCTCACCGAGCCGGATTCACTACGTAACTTCCAAGGCTGGCATCATTGGCTTTACTAAAACATTGGCCAACGAAGTGGGTAAGGACAATATCTGCGTGAACTGTGTGGCGCCTGGGAGCACATTGTCTGAGGAAAATCCGGATGAAGGCATTCTAAAAATGCGGGGTGAGGCGGCCAACACTCGCGCATTAAAAAGGGTTCAAACACCGGATGATTTGACAGGAGCAGTCGTATTTTTTGCGGGCAGTGACAGTGACTTCATCACGGGTCAAACCTTGGTGGTGGATGGCGGGAACTGTCTACATTGATCATTAGGGTCTGATGTTTTGTTTTTGAGGTTTTGGTTTGCTGCTTTGGTTTGCAGCTAAGGTTTGCAGCTTAGGTTTAATTTTTTCGCACTCAACGCCCCCTGGGCTTTGAAGAGGATTTTTTGTCATGAACTTCGCAAAATTTTGGGGCCTGTTGCTCCTTTGCCTTGGGGGTGTGGTTGGCGCACAAAACATCCCAAACAAAACCATCACGCTTTTGGTTCCCACGACCTCAGGCTCAGGCAGTGATATTGTGGCGCGCTTGGTGGCGCCAAAATTATCCAAGGCCTTGTCTAGCCCTGTCATTGTGGACAATAAAACGGGCGCCTCGGGGACCATTGCCATCACCACAGTTGCCAACTCGACGCCTGATGGCACCACCGTCTTGGTCGTTCCCAACACCATGGCAATGATCTCGGCCATTTATAAGAATTTGCCCTGGAATCCAGCCACTTATTT
>Ga0007809_10001365_pt1 | contig 10200 bp, 7 predicted proteins | sample CryBogCBE02Aug07_FD_60383 | JGI IMG/M metagenome (GOLD analysis project Ga0007809, IMG submission 60383) | Freshwater microbial communities from Crystal Bog, Wisconsin, USA - CBE02Aug07 | ecosystem: Environmental > Aquatic > Freshwater > Lake | place: Crystal Bog, Wisconsin, USA | collected...
TATTTGAATATAATAAACCAACAGATAAATACATACCAGCAGCTAAGCAATATACTATTAATGAAATAATAAGAATTTCATATAATGTAAAAGAAGATTTTCAGGGAAGTGCTAGAGATGTTGCTAAAAAATTTGGTAAAGTTGAAGAACATCAATATAAATTTCTTGGATATATAGCACGTTCAGGTAATACTAAGGACAGAGCACATTATACTTTTTATAAATATAAATATAATAGTGATAAATGCTTTTTATTAGATGATACAAACGTGTTAGAAAACAATTGTGCTGAAATTTTAAATGTAGGACAAAATTTGAATTATCCTACGGCATATATATTATTATTTGAAAAAATTAATACTGAAGAATCAGTAGCAACATCACTAAAACCAAATCCAGTAAAATCAATTGCAGCATCTGCATCAACACAACCTGCACCCAAGGAACCCACAAGTTCTTCAACTGAAAAAGATATTACTGATTATGTAAATTATTATCTTACCCAAAACAAAATCACTGAAACGGGAGACAAAATTAAAACACGTTTAGTTGAATTTATAAAATATCAATTAGGACAAGGAAAAGATTCTAAAACTCCATTTCAAACTGCATTACAAGAAATTCAAAAATGTGACAAAAAATCTGATTGGATATGGTATGTAATTCCATCCAAAACACCAGATTCTTTTCCTTCGGCTTCAGAAAATAATAAAAAATTTTGTATTAATAATACAAAATATTCTCCAGTTATGGTTTCACATTATTTAATGATACCATATCTAAAACAAAATTATGAAAACATAATATGTACTATATATAAATGTTTAACTAAAAATAAAAAAAAAATACAAGAAATACTGAAACATGATGTCGTAAAATTTAAAAGCTCTATTGATGAATTCTTAGACGGATACGAAGAATTAAAAAAACAAAATAAAGAAACAGAATCAGACAATGAATTTATAAATACATTAAAACATTTGCAAAAAATATCTAAATCTACCAAATCAACTGCAGGTGGTGGTATTAATTATCTTAGCACAAACCATAAAACCACTAAAAAAAATATCAAATCTACAAACCAATCAAGCAAATTAACTAAACGCAAACGAGCTCTCACTAAATAATTTAGTGTTTATCCAACTGTATTTTTTTACTTTTTTTTCGTATATTCATTTTATGGAATATATTCATTATATTCAAATACATAAAAGTAAACATATTTTTATTAATTTAGTATCTTTTATCTAGTGTCAATTAACTATGCCTCTAGATAACAACAAGAACAACCACACCCACGCCATTGGTTGGGATATTGGTATTAAGAACCTAGCATATTGCGTTCTAGAACAGTGCACTTCTAGCACACCTATCACTTCAAATCATATAACCTTCAATAATACCACATATCAAATAACCAATTGGGCGGATATATCCCTTCTTTCGCAGATTACTAATAACTTAGCAGATGCAGGTCAAGCGACTTCCCTTGCTACTAAACTCACTTGTTCCTGTCCCAAGAATGATAAAATAAATGCCCCGGCATGTGGTGCTGTAGCATCATATTGTCATGAAACTCTTTCTCCTAGTGGAGAATACCGTGGCTACTGCAAATCCCATTTTAAGAAATCTGGTATTTCCAGAATGCCTACTGTTCCAGTTAGTAAATGTTATCACCCTTCTGGATGTACTAGCAAAGCTAACCATGTTTTGAAAAAACACATATACATGGGATATTGCAAGAAGCACGTAGCCGAGTTAATTAAATCTTCCAAAGAAGGAGCAGGCACACATAAACATACGGAAGCAGATTTCTTGAAGATAAACAATGTTAAAAATGCAGGAAAGATAGATATTAATCAACTAGGAATGGCACTATTCCAAGAACTGGATAAAATGAAAACCATAATTACCAATCCAGATGTTATACTGCTAGAGAATCAACCAGTGTTGAAGAATCCTACAATGAAAAGTATGCAAATGTTTCTTTATTCATATTATTTAATGAGGATTCTTGAAGGAAATCAGGCCAAGGGTATTTCGGGATTGGGTGGCAAATATATCCAATGCTATACTGCTAGTAAGAAATTAGATTTAATAAAATTCTTTCCTGCAGGGGAACAGGCTAGAATCAGTGGCTTGTTATCAAAAGTTAAGAATGGATATACTAGGAATAAGAAAATGTCAATCTTGATGGTTGAGTACCTACTTAAGGATAATGCTAAATGGCTACAATTATTTAAAGGTCATCCTAAGCAAGATGATTTAGCAGATTCTCTTCTAATGACCTTACATTATTTTGAACGGGATAACTTGGCTAAGTTAAATAGAGCTGCTAAGAAGGCAACAACTAAGGTTAATACTAATGCGAGGGGTGGTGCTACTGCTAATGTAGATAATTCCGATGAGGAGACTGAGAATGATGTGGAAGAAAATGATAGTCTAGAAGAAGAACTTTATGAAATGGATATTGATGAATAGTTGGAATGGAAAAATGGAAAAAAGAAGATAACAAATGAAAAAGTCAACAAGTGCAAAGTTATTTATTTTCTTCACCACTCCATGCACTGATAATCAACTTGTTTTCATATAAGTAAATCATGAGTTCATTTTTTGTCTTATCTCTTATATTCGTTTCTGATGAATATGCGCCTTCTTTTAACATTGCATTTAGACCATACTTTTCTTGTTTAGAAGGTGTATCTATTTTCCAGCAATGTATTTTATAGGTATTATATTTATTGTATGCTTCTTCATTATATTTACGAAGTATATTAAGCATACTTTTGGAATCTTTAAATTTGCTTTTTTCTTCATCGGTAATATTAAATATAATAATAGGGTTTTGACCTTTTTGACGGATAATAGGTAAATCAACTGGTTCTAAATTGGGAACATGTATTGGTGAAAGCATTGTTGGTTCAGAGTTTATTTTACCTTTCTTCTTCTTGAAACCTGCAGTCTGATAAGAGTTATTTCCAAATGGGTCAAGATATATCTTTTCATATTCTTCAATTGCTTTGATTGAAGTTCGATGGGGTCCGGTTTTATGACCTCCTTCAATTTCACTACGCCAATATCCAGTCATACGACCTGTTAGACCTTGTATTTGAACATTATTGTCTATAGTGTTTGTATATAGTTCATGTGTAGCACCTATACGCAGTTTCCAACGGTTTGGAATTAGATTTGCTCTTCGAAAGAATCCCTTTACACCTAAAACAAGATGTTGGTTTAATGGTTCTTTAAAGAATTCATTAATTTCATCTTCTGTTAGACGGTCGGTTGATGTATGATTTCTAAAATCAATACCTTTACGAATACATGCATTTTGAACTACACCAACAATCTTGGTATTTACACGAACCAAATGAACTCTATAATCATTTCCATAATTAGTTAGAATATCCTCTTGAATCCATTTTTCTGCATTTTCATTAGTATTTAGTGGATAGAATTCTTGCACCAAACCTTTTGCCAATAAATCTTGATGACCGAAATATGAATGTGGAATAGTCATTTTATAAAGTTCATGTAATTCACCCCATCTGTAAAGATCATAAAGTTCTTTTATCATTGTAGCGCTTATGAATACGAACCTGTTATTATTATCTATCATATGCCTAACATTTAGTATACCTGCTTCTTTCAAAGTATTATGTAAGACTTGATATTCTTTATCACCAGTATCAATTTCATCGATAATCAGCAGGCCATTGCGAATATTCAAAAGTTCGGCTCTTGATAGTTTTCCGTGATGAAATATTTTGTTTTTGAAGCAACTAGGTGCTTTATCAATCATATCTTTTTCCAATCCAGCATTACTCATACCTGTAAGAATTCTAATATTAGCAGGATTAACCACAAAAGCATCATCACTATGTGTAGTTAATAGTTTTGCAATTTCTATCATAAGACCATCCGCACCTACTTTTGTTTTCTTTTGAATACTTATAACCCGACGATTATTTTTATAGAACTTATCTACTATGTTGTAAGCATCTTCAATTTGGTTTGGGAAGATATATTCGGCAGTTGCTTTTACATCACCCTCTAGAAACAATCTATGATTAGTTGCCTTTGCGGAATTGTATGCTTGTAACACATCTTCACGCCTTGCAGATATTAATTCACTTGATAATGACATTTTACTATTTATTTTTTCAATTGAAATAATTATAAATATCAATTTTTTTATTAGATTTTATTAGATTTATTTATCCGATAATAACAAAATAATAAAATAATAAAAAAATAAAGTTAAAATAAACAATTAATAGCAGAAAGAACATTAGAATTTGAAACAGGTTCTTCTAGGCACGGGACATTTTAACGAGTTTATGTCCGGACATACCATAGTAAATCCAAGCCAACACTAAATAGAAATTACCTAGTAGTAGATATAGAACAGCTTGCAATACACTATCAGTTAGCCGATAAGTAGCGATTACACCTAAAATGCAGAAAATAATTGCAATAATTACAATTATAACAATAACTGCAATAATAGCACTAGAAGTGTTATCAAACCCATTTGGCTTGGGTTGGTTCTTAATACCAATAAGTGCACCTAGGGCACCACCCATACCTAGAACTGAACTAGCAAGATTGATAGCACTACCAGAAGACATTTTGGAAATATGTAAAAATAATTTTGATAACTTAATATAATATGATATAAAAAATTGCGTAAATTATAAAGTATTTCTTTACGGTTTCTTATTAGTATCTTCGTTATTGCATTAGTATTTTTTTTTTTGTTCTAGATGGATACATTTGATTTAGACCTAGAAGACCTAGACCTGAAAAGTGTTGATATTAAGCCCTCTACTAATCCAGTTACAACATCTAATGATTTTAAAAGCATATCATTCAATGGTTCTAGTTCTGGTAGTGGTAGTAATATACCAACCGCAAAACCTAATCTCACCGTAGCTGGTAGTAATTATGACCCAATGCCATCTGGGCTCAGTTCGGATAAAGAAGTTGATTTTGGATTAGATTTACTTATGAATAAGAAAAAGATGCGACCGGATACAGAAGTAAACAAGCTAGGAGGCAGTTCTCAAGCGCCTAGTCCAACTCCTCCTCGTCCTGCATCAAGCAGTGGTTTTAATCTAGGTGGAAATGCAGGTGGTTTTCCTGAAAAGGTAGATGCAACTACCGAACTATTACAGAATTCCCTATTCAATGATAATATAACAGATATTGATCTTGATAAGGAATTAAGCACACTGGATTTAGGTGATATTGCTAAGCCTAAGCCGGCTATGAATGGTCCTAGTCTACCGTCATTCAGTTCTACATCTGCTAATACTACTACACCTAATATAAATACTAATATGGGCTCTGGTATGAGTGGTGGATATGGTGGTTCTAGTATAGGTGGTGGTACTGGATATATCAATACTGGTGGTGTTTCTAGCAATGCTGGTTTGAGCTTTGAAGAAATCCAGACTAAGAAGTTCGATTTGCTATGTAAGTTTGAACGGCTGAGGGATAAGGGGGTTCGTCTTCCTAAGACGTTTTCTATGTCTTCTAGCCTAGATGAAATGGAATTGGAATATAAGAGGCTAGTAGAACATCGGCAACTGGATAACTCTGTTAAAATGCAACGTCGAATGTTAATTTCTTTTGCTAGCATGTTGGAATTTCTTAATGGTAAATTCAATAATCCTTTTGATTTACATATTGATGGATGGAGCGAACAATTGAGTGAAGATGTTTCAAAATTAGAATATGATTCAATATTTGAAGACCTCCACGAGAAGTACAAGGACTCAGTAAATATGGCACCAGAACTAAAGCTTGCAATGATGGTTGGTTCATCTGCATTCTGGTATCATCTTACTAGTAATATGTCAAAGTCTATGATGCCAAACTTAATGAATAATGTAATGCAACAAAATCCCGACCTAATGAGACAGTTTCAAAATGCCACGTTAAATACTATGAGTCAAGGTAATCCAGGAATGGCGCAGTTTATGGGTGCAAATATGCCAGGAATGAGTCAAGGACCACCTAAATATAATCCTATGGCTTCTCCCCCATTTTCAAATCCTCGGGATGCCCCACCCCGCGGACAAACTAATATAAATCAAACTGATGATATTGATGCTTTAATTGATAGCATAAGCAGTTAAATAATTAAAAAACATCAAAAACAAAAATTATTCATTATAAACATTATATTCATTATTCATACAAATATATACTATTTGCGGTGCTTGATTTTTAATAGTATTAATAGTTTTAATTAACTTAGTTTTATAATCATATTTTTTCTTATAAACGTCATTCTGTAATAATCTAATTACAGAATATCCATTTTGCAAAGCCATTTTCATTTTATATTTATCATTTTCTTGTTGTTTTTCAGGTGGCTGCCAATTTCTAACTTGTTTGAAATGCTGAGCGCCATCTAGTTCAATAATTATTTTTTCATTTTCCAATACAAAATCAAATGGTAAACATCTTTTCGTTTTGTTATTTTTACACCATTCAGTTTTGAAACCACGTTTAATTTGGAGTATATTTTCTAGTGACTCAAAAAGAATCTTTTCTGTTTTGAATCCTTTACTACATAATGAACACCAACGATGATTATTAATTGAGTCTGGTGTCATATTAAAACTATGTTGATTTTCACAAATAAACCAATATTTTTTAGTATTGCTAGATTTAAAAACTTTTCTAGGGTTTATTGTTTTATTTTTTTCATTATCCCAATATATACTTTTATCACAAGATGCAAATGACTTATTAAAACATTGTTTACAATTATCATCATCACAAAGAACATTAGATGGAATAGCACAATATCTACATTTTTTTCGTTTCTTAGCATGATCTAATTTATTTTGAAACTCGTGCCCGCAAGAACATTTAAACCAATATGTTTCACCTGAACTAATATTTGCATCTCGTGGTGATATTGTATTTTTATCGCCCCAATATTTAGCCATTTCCGTATTTGCAAATGATTTCTTATAACAGATTTCACAATCTTTATTACATAATTTACTACCTTTACAATAATTGCACCATACACCACTACTTACACAATCTAAGCGTTGCTCAAATTCATGAAGGCAAACATTACAATTAAATTTATATTTACTACCAGATGCTTTGGAAACCATTCTAGGCGATACCTTATTATTTTTACTCCAAAATTCACTTTTTGGATTAGATGCAAAAGATTTATTAAAACACATATTACAATTATCATCATCACAAATACCATTTGAATTACAATACGGACACCAACAATTGTCTGATAATATACTATTAGGTAAGCCTTCAAAATCGTGTTTACACTCATTGCAAGTAAACCAATACCTTTTTTTACAAGAACCTTTGAAAACCTGTCTAGGTGTTATATCTCCATTTTTGCTAAGATGCCAATATTGCGCATATGGACTTGATGCAAATGATTTATTGAAACAATAATTGCATATCTCATCAGAACAAATAATGTTCCCAGAACATATACCACATCCATTATTTAGATTATTAAATAAATTATTTGGTGTTGTTAAATAATCGTGATTGCAATCAGGACATCTTAAATATATTTTTTGTTTTGATGATTTCCAAACCTCATCTATGCTAATAGTATTTATTGGACTCCAAAGATGTGATTTGGGATTGGCTCTAAAACTTCTTTCTACTGGTATTACACGTTTGACTTTTGATGGCATTTTATTACTATTCATTAGGTAATTTATATTTATATTAAATTAATTAAATAAAAACATATAAACCAAAAAAATAAATATAAAAATCCATTTGATAAAACACTAACTCCTAAAAATCTTTAATCAACTTCTTCCATCATACTATTTCTAGAATGATGAATTCCGGGATAGTTATCAATTTTACATCCTAATACTAATACTTCATTTTCTAATTTTGTTATTTTTGTATCTAGTGTAATAATCTTTTTATCTAATTCTGCAAGCTTTTTTAAAATAGTTTCAAAAAAAGGCTCAACAACATTACGAACAACAGATTCCATTTCGCACTAGCAATACAATCTAGAAATTTATTTTATATGTTATATTTTTTCATTTATTTTTACTCAATACGACTTACTAATTCTATCTAGCTAGAAACTTTATTATCCCCTACAGGCATATTTGCAGCAACTAAATTATGTTGTGTTTTTTGATGTGCCGCCATTGAACTACCACTGCTAGAACTGCTAGAATTAATAGACCCACTAGAACCACCTGGGAATCCAGGTGCGGGTGGCATTGCAGGATGGCTAGCTTCGTAGTTAGAAACCATCTTTTTTGCTATTTCATATTCCTCCTTACTAACCATTGAAGGGGCTTCTATTGGCAATATGCAATAATCACTCTGTTCGTTTAATAAAGTATTAGAAAGTAAGATGAAACACGTAGTAATAACAAGAGATACTATAATATCACGGGAACCCATCCAAATCACTAAGAAGATGAGAAATCGCCGTGCAAATTTGTGGTTTAATACTTTATGTGAAAATTCATTGAGTTCATTACCAATATATCGCGCACCTAAGTTAATAAGTAATATCATTATACCTAAAACATATTTATTAGAACTGAGACCTGCAGTTGCTAATGCTAGAATACTTGCGTTTCCACCTGTCATATTTGCTGGTGCAGTACCAGATTGTGGTAATGTTCCCATCATTGCAGACATTTTTGATAGTATTAAATGCTTCTAGCTAGGCTACTAAATAATTAGAAAAAAGAAACAGAAAACATAAAAAATAATTTTGAACTAGTAGATATCTCATAGTTTCCATCAGGTATTCTAATTCTACAAGGTTACAACACGTTTTGCACGATTCCGTGCCGCTAGAGCAAGTAGCCATGATGGTGGATGTGGTTCCAGTTCAAAATATGAAATATCTATTGGTGTAATGCGAAAATCTTCATATAACCTGTTGTGAATAGCACATTGAACCATGTTGCAGTAGTTGATTCTGGGATGCTTTTCGCGTTGTAGTTGCAAGAGGATGTTCCAAATGCGCATGACATTGTCAAGCTCGAAATAGAACGTAGAATTTTCATTCTGCCATGTCTTGATAGTCTTCATAGCTTCTACATTGCAGTGGTCTGTAATGACATCTGAAATGTCGTGTGGCAAGCTCAATGATGCCATAATCTTTCTTTTTGCAGCAGGTTGGTTTTGGAAATTCTTTCAAAAGAGAAAGGTAATATAATTTTTTTTGAATGGTTTAGATAACATTCAATTTTTGTTAGAAAAAAAAATATTTTCTAATAGAAATACAATTCCAATATCCCTTGAACGAGACTGCTAAGAATACTTAGCAGTTTCGGTTAAAGGATACCAGAATTAAATATTTTAGGTTCATGTTAATTGATGGTTCTAGAGGTGATAGCAAATTCATCTAGACGATTTCACCTGACTCGGTTATAATAAATTGGCAAGATGATGATATTATCAATCTTGCTTAGATCGTTCAATAGGCGATTGCGAATAGATTCCATTAGTCGTCGCCATGGAATGTTTGTCATCTCTTCTTGTATTTCTGGCGGAATTCCGTATATGGCACTCATGTTTTGGCGGTTCAAACTTTCTAATTGCTAGAAGTAATTTTGTTGATATTTACTCTTATAATTCATTACATAATTCAATTTTTATCTAATTAATTCAAAAAATTCTAAAATTAAAAATCTAAAATTAAAAATCTAAAATACAAAATAAAAACTATCTAAGTATTTTAAGCATTTAATGGATAAAATACCGTACCTATCTTGCTGACTTTACTAGCATCATAGGTGCCGCACCGGGCAAGTGGTTGACCCCACTTTGTTAAATTTTGAGGAGAATCCTTCATATCATAACGGCATCCAGTGCAATCATACCCATCACGGTTCAAAGGACCTACCTGGGAAAGTGAATCGTTTTGATTGCATGCAATGGCAGGGCGGATTTGTGGTGTGAGAGCTGCAATTTGGTCTTGTGCGACTGGTTGGAAAGGTGGAATGTTGCCATTGGGGATAGCAGGCTTATTATAATTGATTTCTGATTCGCTAGCATATGCACGGGGGATGTCAGAAAGAGGGTTGCTAGTGAGAATACCACCTGCATTCATAACATCACTAAATCGTTCTTGCTTTGCTTTTAGCCATTGTTTGACCCATACTGCTAGATAGAGAACTAAAAATGTTAGTAAGATTCCAC
>Ga0007809_10001368_pt1 | contig 10195 bp, 7 predicted proteins | sample CryBogCBE02Aug07_FD_60383 | JGI IMG/M metagenome (GOLD analysis project Ga0007809, IMG submission 60383) | Freshwater microbial communities from Crystal Bog, Wisconsin, USA - CBE02Aug07 | ecosystem: Environmental > Aquatic > Freshwater > Lake | place: Crystal Bog, Wisconsin, USA | collected...
CACCGGCGCCCTGGTTTCCTGGTTCTCCGACCATTCTGGCGGGAAAGCTTCCGAGCCTTAATTCGAACGCTAACCTGATGTGCGTATGGCCCTCCTTGATCAAGCTGACGTTTCCAGGTCAGGTTCCCGTCATGGTCACAGGATAATTGGCGGTAAATTCCATGCCAGAACAGTCTTTGATCTTGGCCCCCTTTTCTTTGGATCTCGCATCCGAAGCCTCTTCTATTCACCATCGGACGCTTCTCGGTCAGTGGCATCAGCATCAGGGTTACAACAGTAAATCGTTTCCTCAAAAGACCATTGACTTTTATGCTGATTGCCTTATTCGCCATCTCAGCAAGGATGGTGTTGCACTGCGTTGGTATGAGGATGGGAAATTAAACGAGATCCGTTTTACCGAGTTACACGCTGCGGTCGTTGAGTGTGCCGAGTGTTGGCATGGTAACGGCATCGAGCCTGGAAGCAGAGTCGCGATTCTCTGCGCATCTCCTTTAAGACGCACGATCGCATTGCTTGCAGGCTTTAAACTGGGTCTCAAAATTTCCTTGATTCCCGTCACGGGATCCTTGCTCCTAAAGCAACACCTTCAACGGCTTGCACCTGACTATCTCCATGTCGATAGTGCGTATCAATCCTGGGTCGAGGAAGGTTCCCCGTGCAAAGCGATCAACAGACAGTTACATCGCACTCTGGATATAGGCGATGAAAGGAGTTATGAAAGAGATGAAATTGTTCTGAGACTCCTTGATCCTTACTCCGAGAGTGAAGATTCGGTACTGGAACTTCGAGCAGGGTATGTATTTGAACGTTTACTTCACGATGCGCTACTGATATTGGAGCTTGAGCGAGGGTATCTTTATGCCGGCATGAGTTCAATCAGTAATGGCGTCGCCCCTTTTCCGGAACTCTCCACTTTACTCGTAGGTGCCACTTTCTTTTTCATCGAGCCCGCCGACTGGCGTCGTCATGCACTTGATCTGATGCAGCGTAGCGTCGATGTGGTTTCTATTCCAGCACAAGCTAGAACAGCCCTTGCCGAGAGTGGCGCAAAAGTCGAAGCAGGGCTGTGGCGACGCTGGATCAGAAACCCCATCGAGTCCCTTGATTATCAATCCTGGCGTGATTTTGGAACGTTAACGGGCCTGGATGAAGTTCCCCATGCGGATCTTCTGTATACGAGCCAGATGGCGGGAATCTCTCTGGGTCAGCCCTGGTCGACGGACTTTCTGAATATGGGGCTTTACACCCCGACTGCGACCCATTACCACTTGGGGGATTTGGTAAACCCGGAGGCTCCGTCTGCCCTCGCGCATGGGAGATTATGTGCCATTGCTCTGGTGGGAGAAGAGGCGGTGGTTTCACCGACGCCCTTCATGCTGACCAAGTTTGATGGCTCATTTCGCTTCGTTGGCCTCTATCCACCCGGCCGTCAGGGCAAGGCCTATCCCATCTCGAGCGTTCTAGAACTTCTTGCCACCCCTGATGCGCATCACGCAGTCATCGAAAAGCCAGGTTCGGAAGGCGTCGAAAGTAAGACCTACTTTATTCTGACGGCCTTCAATGATGCGCGGACCGAAGAAGAATTGGGCCTTCTCATTCAATCGCGTCTTGGCGAGGCCGCTCTTCCTGACGAAATCCTTGGGGTGCCCTTGTTTCCAAGGCTCAAGCTCAATGGGGATGTCGATGTGGACTGGGTCAGTCGGCTTTATTTTCGAGGTGAACTGGCCCTGCGGGGCAATCGTGATTTCTATCGTGCGATGGGTGCCTTCAAACACCTGGTTTATCAACGATTGGGAAAGCGCCCACAATAAATAAATAGTAAATGGTGGAAATAATTTGTCCCACAAAGCCATTCATTCACCTATTCCTGTATTGATGTTTTTAGAATAGTCCCATACTTGATTTTACGATCAACTGAGGTCTGCCATGATCATTGAGAAGCTCACCCCCGCGGCCCAATCCTTCATCGAGAAGGCGTGCCGTCTGGCCGTGCGACATAACCATGCGAATGTCTCACACTGGCACTTTCTGAGCGCACTTCAGAGTGATTCGGTAGGGATCGCCTCGGCACAAGGCGTGGATCAGGATACCTTAAGCCTCAAGCTGGATATCCGTTTGTCGGGTCTCGATAAAGCACTCAAAAATGCCCAGAACACACCGATTAGCCGAGACTTTGAACGTCTCCTGATCGTGGCTGAAGATCAGGCGCAACCAGAAAAGATCGCATTGCACCACTTGCAGATGGCTCTTTTGAGCCGTGAAGATGTGGTGGAGGTTCTTTTAGCGACGGGGGCGACGCTGGAAGAGCTTCAGTTTGCTGCGAGAGGAACGGAGGCCCTTGAAAAACAAAAAGTGCTGAGTGATCGCACCACCGGCGATGGGAATGGCGATGACAGCATGATCAACAAGTACACCCGCAACCTGACCCAAATGGCGAAGGACGGTCTCTTGGATCCTGTGATTGGTCGACAAAATGAGATTCGCCTCGCCATTCAGATCCTCTGCCGGCGCATCAAAAATAACCCCATTCTTATTGGTGAGCCGGGCGTTGGTAAAACGGCGGTCGTTGAGGGTCTGGCACAACTGGTAGCGGGCGGGGATGTCCCTGAAAATCTCAAGGATGCCCCGATCCTCTCGCTCGATATGGGGCAAATGGTTGCGGGTGCAAAGTATCGCGGGGAGTTTGAGGAGCGCCTCAAGGGTCTGGTCACGGAGGTTCAAGCACTTCCCAAGGCGATTCTATTCATTGACGAAATTCATATTCTGATTGGAGCAGGGAAAGGCGAAGGTTCCATGGATGCCGCGAACCTGCTGAAGCCTGCCCTTTCACGCGGTGAATTGACCTGTGTCGGGGCCACGACCCTCGAAGAGTATCGGATGCATTTTGAAAAGGACGATGCCTTGATGCGTCGTTTCCAGACCCTTGAAGTCCCCGAGCCTTCCTATGATGAAACCATGACGATTCTACGGGGGCTTGAGGAGAAGTACGAAAAGCATCATGGCGTGATCATCACTGAAGAAGCCCTGGATGCTGCCATCCGGTTTTCACAACGGTATATCACGGACCGCTATCTTCCCGATAAGGCGATCGACCTGATTGATCAAACTGCTGCGGCCCTTCGTATTCGTCTTTCTTCCAAACCTGAAGATTTGGATCAGATTGACCAGAAAATCCTCACGCTCAATATTGAGCAGCGCGCTATCAGGAACGAGAATAACGCAGAAAGGATGCAGGCCATTGAGTCTGAACTCGCCGAACTCAATCAGGAGAGTGCGCGCTTGACCCAAATCTGGGAGCGCAATCGCCAGGGCATGGAACATGTAAGAGAAGCTTACCGGACGCTCGATGAGGCCCGTCAGGAGCTCAACGAGAAGATTCAGGTCGAGGATTTTGCAAGGGTTGCTGAGCTTCAATACAAGATCATTCCCAATGCCGAAAAAATTGTCGCGGAATTTGCGGATATCGACCTGTCTGCAACGGCCGTTGAAACGGCCGTAACCGGTGAAATGATTGCCCTCACTGTTGAAAAGCTAACGGGCATCCCGGTCAGTCAAATGGTCGATAGTGAAAAGGAAAGACTGGTTCAACTGGAGTCAGTTTTGCAGGCCCGCGTGGTCGGACAGGATGAGGCGGTCAAGGCCATTGCCAGAGCCATTCGTCGATCAAAGGCAGGGCTACAGGATCCCAGACGCCCGTTGGGCTCATTTTTGATGCTGGGTCCAAGCGGTGTGGGTAAGACAGAGCTGGCTAAGACGCTGGCTGATTTCCTCTTCGATGATGAGGCTGCCATTATTCGCTTTGATATGAGCGAATACATGGAAAAGCATGCCATTTCAAGGCTGACCGGCGCTCCCCCAGGTTATGTTGGCTATGAAGAAGGGGGCCTTTTAACGAACCGCGTTCGTCGGAAACCTTATTCCGTTGTGCTCTTCGATGAAGTCGAAAAGGCGCATCCTGATGTCTTTAATTTGTTCCTTCAGATGTTGGATGAAGGACGACTGACGGATTCCCAGGGTCATGTGGTCAATTTCTCGAACACTGTGGTCCTTCTGACCTCCAATTTGGGGGCGCAGTTCATCCGGCCGACCACGACCGAAGAAGAGGCTGCCGAAGTCCATGACAAAATCATGGAAGCCGTCAGGGCCCATTTCAAACCGGAGTTTTTGAATCGGCTCGATGAAATCCTGGTCTTCAGTCAGCTGACAGCGGACGCCATGAGACCGATTGTTGATATTCAGCTGAATCACCTGAAAAAGATGCTGACACAACAGGAAATCGACATCGAGATCTCTGAATCTGCAAGGGATCTTCTTGCAACCTGGGGATATAACCCATTGTATGGAGCCCGTCCTCTGAAGCGTGTCATACAATCCAAACTCCAGGACACGCTCTCCGATATGCTGCTTCGGGGAGAATTGGAATCGAAATCCTTGGTCAAGGTCGATGCCAACGAAAATAATGATGCACTGACCTTTGAGGTTTGGGGCTGAAGGCAACTGAACGATATCGGATTAGGATCGGAACTACTTCTTCATGCAAAAGGTTGCCGCGTTTGTCATCGCCTGGTTAAAGGTGCACTGGGCTGAAATTCTGGTTTGGCTTTTCCTTCTGGCAATTCTGATTCTGATCGGATGGATTTTTTGGCGCCGTTTCGGCGAGGGGATCATCACCCGCGCTCAAAGCTTCTGGCAAAGACTGACCCGAGTCCCGGAAATTCCTTCAGACGCTCTGACGCGGATCTGGCGTGAGTTCAAACGCGAAATTCCTCCAAAGCTTAGGAGAGCCGTCAGGCGGTATCCCATTTTCGTTGTGATCGGTGATCATGGCTGTGGAAAAACCACACTGATCGACATCTGGGGTCATCTTGATGTCCAAAGACTTCGCTATCACGGGAGTTCGACCGATAGCAACCTGATGCAGGCGCATTTGGGCAATAACGAGATTATTCTTGAAATCTCTTCAAACTTTCTCTATTCGACGGACAAGGACCACGCCAATGCCTTATTGGCACTTTGGTCTCAATTGCCCCAGGGAACAACCATCATTCTGACGATTGATGCGAGAGGGTTACTTTCGCCAGATGTTGACCAGCAAAGTCGCATTATCAATGCACTGGTTTCGAAGTTTGCTCTTTTTAATGAAGCCTCAGAACGACCGATTCCCGTTCGAATTGCTCTTTCCCATATGGATGAAATTGAAGGGTTCCCTCCCTTCTATGCCTTTGCGGCAAATTCCGGCCTCGACATCCATGTGGAAATCGAAAATGGATCTTCTGGCCCCGCATTTGCCCATGGTCTGGACCACTATCTTCAGTATTTGAGCAACTTTCTTGTGGGGCTCTCATCCCGTGACTTCATGGCGTCGATGGGATTTCTTTCCCATATCCGGGAGGTCCTGGGGGCTTTGCAAAATCAATTGAATGCAGCCTTGGAGCGTCATGAGGTCAAGGGTCTGACACTGGATTCGGTCTGTTTGATCTCCTATGGGGACCGGGATCTGCAGCTTGGGCTTGAGAGTAATGATCCCTTCCGTTATGTCCCTCAAGCGAGTCGATTTAGCGATGTTCTGTCCCCTAAACATTTGCGCTGGGCGACCAGGTTAGGGGCTGCTGGATTGGCATTGATCCTTTTCAACTACACGAGCGAACGCCTTTCGATTGAAAGAGCTGCTGATTTGGTTCAAAGCATTCCGGGGCTTACAGCGCAGGAATATGCGATTCAAGCCCATCCTCATTTTGCGCATCTTCAAAACAGTCATCACCACGGGCATTCATTCGATTTCTTCCATCTGGGTGCGCGTTATTATCCGACACAGGCGCGCATTGTCGGATTGGCCCTGGCGAAGTCGATTCGAACGCACTATTTGCTTCCGGGATTGAAGCTGGCTCAGTCGGAGCCTCACGTGTATGCGATGACAGTCCGCTGGCTTGCCTTAATTCACGCCAACGCCACCAATCAGCTCGGAGCCTTCTACATGAAGGAGGGCATAGATACCGGAATTCAATTGCCCTATGAACTTATCCACGACTATGTCTCCTGGAATATTGATCTGAAGGAGCCTCAGATTCTGAATCTTGAGAATGAAGATTACGGAATGCTGGCCGGTCGGGATGTGAGCGATCGTCCTTGGCCCAGGTTAGCTCAGCTTCTCGATTTCTCGGCACGAGACACTTACATCACTCAGTCGGAGCTTGTGGACATCCAGAATGCGGCCCGTGATCTTCAAGGCTCGGTGAATAGCGCTCGAGCATTTCCTCAATTGGACGAACAAATTCTCTGGTTAAGTGAGAATGGTCATATTTCAAACAATACGCGTCAGTACTGGAAGGATTCGCCATCAGATGGTCAGCTTGAGTCGGATGCTCTGAAGCGTTCGTTGGATCTGATCGTCAGCTCCGCTGTCAATCGGGGTGAGCAGCCGCAGAACATCATGCAAGTTCTGGAGCTGATCCAGAAACTCATGAACGACTACAAGGATCTGATTGCCAAAAACACGTTGGGGGTCGTCGGGACGACCATCAACGGTCACTACTATTCGTTCGATACCAATCGTTGGTATCAATTGATGCTCCGGAGTCAGGTCAAGGAGATCCTCACCAGTTACTATGCCTTGAATTACAGCAACACCGGCTGGATTTTCTTTAACCCACAGGCGCAAGCGTATCGCGTGCCCTTGGGTATCAGCACGGACATTTCCGGCGGGCTCGTCAACAATGCCCAAGTCGATATTCGTCTGACGCGCGAAAGTTTCGAGCAGAAGGTCAAACCTGCGATTATCCTTCTCACGACCATGGTGGGAGAGATCCCCCTTCAGAATCAGGATAAGCAGGCGCTCATCGACTTTTTTGTGAGCAACCTCACGATCTATGCTGGCAATTATGCCGATGCCTACTGGGGTTTCTTCAAAAACATGATCATCCGGGTCAATAGCCCTGACAATCTGGAAGCTTACCTTCGAGAACTCCAGCGCCCAGGATCGGCGTTTGTCCAAAATCTGATGCGCATCAAGGAAAATGTACTCCTGGATATTCCGACCGATCCCAACTTTCAACCAGTGAGAGATCGTCTGGCAGATTTCCAGTTCATGCAAAAGCTCATGCAGGAACAGGCAGGATCATATCCTCAGCTACAGCGCTATATCGCCTTGTCAGGAGAACTCCTTGATCACATGTCCAAGGATGAGGCATTGCCACCGGCAGGACTGGAAAAACCGGGGCCCGATGCCGGTCTCAAAAAAGTGCTGACCCCACTGGGTCGTGTGTCGTATGAGATGCTCAACGGCGGTTCGTCCTCGTTGCTTTATCGCGTAGAGGCCTATTTGCGAGAACTCAATATACCGGCCAGTTGGCAGGGACCCTTTGTGGTTCCTTTTCAGAAAGCCCGTGAGTTTGGGCGGCAAGAGGCCAATACCACGCTGTACAGGCAATGGCAGCAATTGTGGGATTCGCAGGTCGTTCCTTTGCTGAGCTGCTTTCCCTTTGAGTATCAAAAAAGTACGACGACACAGGATTGTGAACCTGATCAGATCCAGCTGGTCTTCCATCCATTGAATGGCACCTTCTGGTCACGCATGAAAGAGGTGTTTGGTGGCTTGTTCCAGGTGAGCGATAGCCAATGGAAGCCCCGTCAAGACATCGTTACCCAGTTTATGTTGCCGGAAAATATGTTGAGGCGACTTGAGGCTGCATCCGCACTGACCCAAGCCCTATGGACTAAAGAAGGTGCAAATCAGCCCTTGGTTTTCAAAGTGAAACCAGAACTCCTCCCTGAAATCACGGTGATGAACGAGGAAGGACAAGAGGTTCCCATGCCTTCGTTGGCTTTCTTGCGAAGCCCCGGTTCATCCGTCCTTGGGTTTAATCAGAAAAAAGCCTGGCAGGATTTCAATTTTGAATGGTGGCAAAAATCGCAAGTTTCTGCCGGTATTGAATTTGTCAGTCCGACGGAGAAGACCCGAAAGTATGCCAGCACAGATGTCGATGATTCACGTTGGGCCTTTTTCCGCCTTTTAATGACGTCAGATCGCAGCGCCAATTGGCTCTATACCTGGCGGGTGATCCACCCCGAGAAACCCGACAAGAAACTTTCGGTCTCCTTTACCTTGAAAAAGGATCCCTTTGAACTCTTTTCTGCCATCAAGCAGCGGTAAACGTTTTGGAGGGCGCCATGCAAAAGTTTCGTATCAAGTTCCTGAGTGTGGTGGCAATGGTTTTTCTGACCGCTTGCGCAGCGGATGGACCTGAGCCCCCAAAGCCAGTCACCCTCTATGTGAGTGCGAGTCATGATACGAATGACTCACGAATGGTCTATATGGTGATACGGAATGTGAATGAAAAACAGTTCATTGACGAGCCCTATGGCCTGGTTGCCGAGAAAGCCTTCCCCAAAGCTGAAGATGCCACTCTCTTGGGAGCTCATCCCGTATTTCCCGGAGAGAAGATGAAGTTCAATTTCATGACTCCGGTCAAGGGGACCGCTGCCGTCTATTTCCTCTTCACCAATCCAGGTTCCCACTGGAAAACGATCCTTCAGTTGCCGATTCAAGATGATTATGGCATCACTCTTTCAGGGCCAAATTCGGTTGTCGTCGGTGACAAACCCGATTGGCTCGATCGCTGGAGTTACCACTAGTGATCGGGCCCATTTCGACCTCTGATAGGGGATTGAGATGAGTGCCTTATTAGCCTCACCGCACGTGATCATATCGATCCTCCTTATTGCTGCTTGCATGGGAGGGGCCTTGGTTTACCTGTTGGTCCGGCCACAATCTCACGATCAAGAGTACTTTGAGGATGATTGGGATTCCTTTGACCTGGACTCCGGCTGGAGTGAATCTTCAAGGAATGGACCGACATCCGACCCGCGCCAGGGTGGATTGATGGGTTCAAGGCTGGCATCCACGCAGCAAGTCCACCAAGACCCTGCTTCGCCGGTGCTCAGTGCGTATGAGCTCGATCTTGCGGCGCATAACCTTCAACCAAAGTCGCCTCCTGAGGCGGATCTGATCAATGAGGGCTCAGGTTCGCAAGGATTGAAGGAAGCAGCGAGCAACCTATCTCAATCAGAGCAAGACCGATCTGAGCATTCGATTCGCTCGCCGCATCCTGATTCGATCGATTTTCACCCTGAGGCTGTCGTTGAAGCTGCCCTCAAGGATGCAAAGGAACCTGAGGAGAAGGGGGTGAACCCCGAATTCGATCCCAACCTGACCCATTCAACCATGAAGGCTTCGAATGAGCCTGGCGGGATGGACCCATGGGTTAAAAAGCTCAGGGCGATTCATGGAGGGATGGAAGCCCTGGACCACTCTCTTATAACGCCGAAAGCAAAGTTCAACGAGAAGGGCTAAGTGGGGAGGGCTATGCTGAACGACCATCCACCCAGCCATCCCAAGCTTCATCCTTTGGATCTGAACTTTGACCACTGGTAATCCACACTCAAAAGGCATGGTGCGGTACTGAGGAGAAGACCCAAAATGATTCCCCACTCGATATGATCCATGAAGGCTGCAGGGAGAGCCACAAGAGTGGAGTAATACGAAATGACGGCAACGATATTCACGAAGAAGAGAGCAAGGGCGGACAGGCGGGTTTGAATACCGAGGGCCAGTAGAACGGAGAAAAACAACTCACCGAATGCCCCTGTGAAGGCGGCCATGACGGGGGGCAGGAGAGGGACCTGATATTCATTCATGAATAAGAATAGGGTCGTATCCCAGTCGGAAACCTTGTTTACTCCTGAAAGAAAGAAGACTCTTGCAACGTAGAGCCTCGCCAAAGGGACAAAGAACTCATGGCTTCGAGTGAGGTATTGAGAAAGCGTGAGAAGTTTTTCTTTCAATTCTTCGATCATGACACAGTGCCTATGAAGAGTCGGATTGGGAAGCAAACGATTTCTTTTGTATATGACTTGTTGACTGAAACTTGAAGCAATATCTTACTCCAATACCGGAATGGCAAAACTGACGCTTAAGGAAGCTGCCGCGATCACAGGCTTTGAGGAAGGTCGTATCTGGAAGCAGATGACCCGAGGCTGGTTAATGGCCTCAAGGAATGCAAACGGTGAATGGGTGATTGATGAAGAGGATCTCTTTCGGATATTCCCGCCTCGCGAACCGGGTGTTGAGCATCAGGTGACCCCTGTTGTTGTTTCTGCTCGCATTGAAACTAAGCCAATAGAGGAGGTGAACTGGGCT
>Ga0007809_10001369_pt1 | contig 10194 bp, 3 predicted proteins | sample CryBogCBE02Aug07_FD_60383 | JGI IMG/M metagenome (GOLD analysis project Ga0007809, IMG submission 60383) | Freshwater microbial communities from Crystal Bog, Wisconsin, USA - CBE02Aug07 | ecosystem: Environmental > Aquatic > Freshwater > Lake | place: Crystal Bog, Wisconsin, USA | collected...
ATTTGTAAATTATACCGATATTGATACAGTCACTGGTAACTGGAATAACGCATATACCTTAGCAACAGGCTTGACGAGTCTCTCGTCAAATTGGCAAAGTGTTTATACGACAGTTTGTAGTTATAGTGCAGGATGGGGTACTGGTGGGTCAGCAAATCTCGGTCAAATACCTGTATTGAGTGCTAATTGGAATAGCTCGTATAGTACCCTAACAGCCAATTCGGCTACCTGGATAACTTATTCGAATCTCAATACCGGTTCTTTCGTTCAGTATACAGATATTGATACAGTTACTGGAAATTGGAATACAGCTTACACATTAGCTACAGGATTAACAAGTTTATCAAGTAATTGGCAGAGTGTATATACAACCGTTTGTTCTTATAGTGCTGGATGGGGGTCAGGTAGTAATGTATCTCTCGGTCAAATACCAATCCTTAGTGCTAATTGGAATAGCTCATATAGTACTTTAACAGCTAATTCTGCTACATGGGTAACATATGCTAATTTAAATACAGGTTCTTTTGTAAAATATACAGATATCGATACTGTAACAGGTAATTGGAATATATCTTATACATTAGCTACTGGTCTAACAAGCTTGTCGAGTAATTGGCAAACTGCATATACAACTCTCTGTAGTAATAGTGGTACTTGGGTTACATATAGTAATCTCAATACTGGGTCATTTGTAAAATATACCGATATTGATACGGTAACCGGTAACTGGAATACAGCATATACTTTAGCAACAGGCTTAACAGGCTTATCATCAAATTGGCAATCTACGTATACAACTCTCTGTACAAATAGCGCTAACTGGAGCGCTACAACCACTGTTGTGAATAATAATAGTGCTGCCTGGGCTGTCGAAGGATTAATGCCTGTCGGTATTACAACAAATTCAACCGTCGGTGGTTTGACACAAGGAACTATATTTGCTGCAAATACTCCATTGTCAGCTATCTTACAGCGTATGATTGTCGCTGCTATTTCGGCAACCTATACATACCCTACACTTTCTGCGAGTACATCAGCTTTTGCTTTTGAAGTAGGTACAAGTATCTCACCGATCATTTCATCTGTTTGGACACAAAATGATGCTGGTAGTGCTACAAGCTATACTATTCTCTCAAGCTATTCATATAGTAGCGGGTATGCACCGGTTACCTCGTTTGCAGGTTTTACTTCAACATATAATATTTCAAGTTTATCATCTGTAACTCTTACTCCGTTTTATCTATTATCCACAACATATTTTGAAACATCAGCGACTTACGCTCAAGGTCCACAAAAGCAGGATAATTATGGCAATAATTCTGGTACACCTATTTCTGCATATTTCATCGTAAGTTCAGCTTTTGGTTTATCTGCGTATAGAAAAGGGTTTTATTCAGCTGATACGTATACCTGGTCTCTATCAGATTCAAATGCTGTGAGATCATTAACAGGTACAGCAATCGTACCAGCTGGATTTAGTGTAAATGTACCTATAGGCACAACACGACTTGTATTTGCATATCCTTCAAACTATGCATTAACAATAACAAATCCGAGCTCTGTAAATATCTCACCTGCTAACGGTTATAATGTTAATACAACTCTTTTTACAACATCAGGCGTACAGGTATATGGTGCTAACAACTTTGCTTTAACAGGATATAGAGTATTTACATATGTAGGTACGCCTACCACGGGTAACTATACGATCACAATATCGCAACCTGCATCAAGTGTTACATACACAAGCCCTAGCTTAGGTAACAATATAACAACAACTACTCCTCTTTGTGGGGAAATAGGTACGTTATCAGCAATCAATTTTACATCAACATTTACAAATAACGATGCTGGTGGTATAACGACATACTCTGTACTTACAAGTTGGGATAATACTACATATACACAAATTACCGCTGTAAATACATCACAAACATCCTTTACAGTAACTACACCATCAGTACCTCTTTCATCTAACGGCGTAAACCCGAATAATACTTTTTATATTCAGTCGTCGGCAACCTACTCTACAGGACCTGTAAAATATAATACCTATAATGATTTGAATGCTACAGGTCAAATACAAGCCGGTGGATTCAAAACTACAACGAGTGTAGCGATCTCCGCTTTTAGACGCATGTATTATTCATTTGATACAAGTACATCTACACCTAGTGATTCAAATAGTGTAAGGGCGTTAACAGGTGTAATTAATAATCCGCAAGCAGGTAATACCTATACATTTACACAATCACAAATACCTGCAGGATTAAAACGTATGGTATTTGCTTATCCTTCTTATGCTGGTCCTATTACCTACGCGCAAGATACAACTGATAACTTCTCCTATCTTTCAAATTTAACGTTAACTGTAGTTTCTGTTTCAGGTGCAAACGGACAGTACCCGATAAATTACAATGTATATACCTACATAGCAGGTGGTACATTCGGTAATTTTAACTTTACACTCACCATCTAAAGTATGGCTAATATTTCAATACCAAATCCGTTTCAAAGAAATGATGCATTTCCTTTAGATGCTACCTCAATTTTTAGTACATATGCTCAGTTAACTGCATACGCTAGTAATATAAATTCCAAATATCCTGGTATTATGTACCCGGGTCAAATTTGTGCGGTTTCAGGTGCACCAACTACAGCTTACATAATTAATTCTGATTTTACTGTAACAGCTTTAACGCTTAACAGTAACATCAATTCAATAAGCGGTCTATTTGTACAGTATACAGATATTGATACCGTTAGCTCTAATTGGAATAATGCATATACTCTGGCTACAGGGTTAACATCTTTAAGCAGTAATTGGCAGTCAGCATATACAACGCTATGTGGTACTTCTAGTAATTGGAATAATGCGTATACTTTAGCTACTGGTTTATCTAGTATTAGTTCCTCTTGGGTTACGTATTCTAATCTTAATACCGGTATTTTCGTAAAATACACAGATATTAATGCTACAAGTGGTAATTGGAATACAGCTTATACATTAACCATAGGCTTAACAAGCTTATCTTCTAATTGGCAAAGTACATATACAACACTCTGTAGCACTAGCGCCAATTGGAATAACGCTTATACTTTAGCTACAGGGTTAACAAGTCTATCAAGCAATTGGCAATCAACGTACACTACTCTCTGTACTACAAGTGCTAACTGGAATACAGCTTATACTTTAGCTACAGGATTAACATCTTTAAGCAGTAATTGGCAAAGTACATATACAACCCTTTGTTCTAATTCCGGCAATTGGAATAATTCATATACATTAGTTCAGAATAATTCTGCTTCATGGAATAATGCATTAAGTTCATATGCGTTTATAGCAAACGGTAGCGTTTCAATTTTCAATCTAAGTTCAACAAAGCCATTCACTAACGCTGCAGGCTATATTGTATCAATGAATGGAGCAATTCAAACTCCAAATACTGATTTTACAATAACCTATAGCGGTACAAATTATTTAAATCTTAATTTTACCCCACGTGCTGGAGCTTTAATAGATGTTCAAGTTCTTGGTAATGGTGTAGTAACAAATAGTAGCGTGGTAACAGTTAGTGCTAGTACCTATAACCCGTTATATACGTATGTAAATAGTAATTTCTCTGTTAATCCACCAACAGGTAACTATATGGTTGACACAACAACCTCTGGTGTCACTGGTACTTTACCAACTACACCAGCCTTAGGTACTGTTGTCGGATTTATGGATCCGTATTATACATGGGCTACAAATAACTTTGTGCTATCAGCGCCAGTAAACATTGAAAACCAGAATCAACCGGTATTCATGAACATTGCGGGATTTTCTCTGAGAGCTGTATATGTCGGAGGCAATTACGGATGGAGGCTAACACAGTAATCAATAAATAACAACGATGGTATACTTAACTTCATTATTAAATCCGACGAGTAGTTACGTACTACCTCAACCCTTACCGGTTACTACAGTAAATGCTGTAACTTCTTTAAGTGCATATATTACCAATCCTCAAATTGAGGTAACAAATGATGCAGGTAATGCAATTCCTACATCAGTAACAACTGCTGTTACAGCAATTCCAGTAGGTGTACAATATGTATCTTATGCAAATGGTTATCAACTCGATCAAACCGGTCGTGTAAGAACAGCTCTATTAGGTCAGCAGTGGTGGTATAACTCATCAGTTGATAAGGATGGTGATTATCGAATGGTAGAATCGTTTACGTCAACGGCAACTAGCGTATTCATTCAAAACTATAGTAGTACATTAATGTCATCAGGGACAGCAAATGGTGCTACAGCTATTAGAACAAGTCGCCGTAGACATAAAATGCGCCCAGGTGTTGGATTGCAGTGGTTTGGTACCTGGTGCTGGGATGGTTATGATAATAATGTAATTAAACGTAAGGGTTGGTTTACCAATTACAATGGTGTTTTCTATGAATTATCAGGTGGTGATATGAATGCTGTTGTTCGTCAGCGTTTACCTGATGGTACGTTAAATGAAATTCGTGTACCAAGAAGTCAATTTAACGGCGATCAATTAAATGGACTAGGACCAAGTGGTGAGAATTGGAACATAGCAGGTCTTTCTGCTTATACAACAAATACAATAACACCAACGGTTACAGCTAAAACAGTTAATACTGTAAATGGACAAACAGTCTGGAATGTTCAGTATAGTGTGACAAATGCTGCACAAGCAAGTGCCTTTCCTATTAATTCAAAAGTTACAGTTAATGGGTTTACACCGACGACATTAAATGGTCCTGCTATCGTACAATCATATACTACAAGCCCGCCTACTATTACTTTGACCTATCCCTTAAGTGTTGGTAATTACAGTGCTGGTGCTAATTCAGGATCAATGGTTCAAACTGCTTTTCATGGTACGCATACCTATTGGATGGACTTTATTGGATCAAGAACTAATCAGATTCGAATTGGAAAGCTAACCGATCGCGGTGAAACTATCTTACATACGTTCTCTTTTGACGGTCAATTTGGTTCAACATATTTTAATGCTCCAGCAATGCCAGTTAGAAAAGAAATTTATAATACCGCTAATATTAATTATCAGCCTACATTATCTCTTTTCGGTTGTTCGGTAAACGTTGAAGCAGAAACGGAAATTAATTCATATTTTACTACAGTATATAATAATGCAGGAATATCTATTAACGCTAGCAGTACTCCTAGTCAAGAAGTAGTTATTTTAGGTGTTGGGCAACGATTTGGTGAACCCTATCAAAGAGGTGATATACAAGTCCAAAACCTTGGTATTCAAGATCTAAATAACGCACCTGGTAAGAATGCAAATAATTCTATTATCTTCTGGCGTCTTTTATTGAACCCTGGGTTAAGCGGTTTACCTGCTCCAGTTAATACTGGTAAGTCTATTCAGTACTGGCCTTGTACATCAACAACTGGTTTGACGGGTAGTCAACCGAGTGGTTACGCTTTTGCAGGTGGTGGCTGGGAATTATTATCAGGGTATGCACAATCCGGTGATACTATTAATGTTAATACTCAATTAAACTTCCTCAATCTTGGAGCTAATATAAGTTATACAGATTCTGATAAGATTTTCCTAACTGCTAGGATTCTTACAAATGGCGGTAATAATACATCTAATTTAGTAGCTAACATGAATGTTATTGAATCGTTATAAACAATGCCAAACCTAATCAACAGTTATTCTCTTTCTTCTGTAATTGGAATCGGTACCGATACTCCAAATCAGAATCTTACTGTTGTTGGTGGTATTAGTAGTAATAACACTATATATGATGTTTCTAATAATAGTAGACAATGGTCAACGGCTTATACATATCTAACAGGAAATAGTGCGTCACTTGCTACCCAGAGTTATGTTGGTGCTAATTTTCTACCTCTAACAGGTGGTACATTAACTGGTTTTACAGCGCTTCTTTCTGGTGCACAAATTTACGGTAATTTAACAATTAACGGTAACCTAACAGCAACCGGTACTACAACATTTGCTAATACAAAGTTTACAACAACATCAGCTTTAAGTGTTGTTAACGCAGGTCCAGGTCCTGCACTCTACGTGCAACAAGCTAACGGACCATATGATATTGCTTCTTTTTATGATAGCGGCGGTGTAGAGGTTGTACATATTGGATCCATTAATCCTATTACAAGTCAAGGTAAAGTAGGTATTAATACAGGTGCACCGAATAATGAATTAACAGTTGTAGGTTCAATTTCAGCTACCGGTAATTTTAATACCAACGGTCAGGTAAATGCATATACAGCTAATTTTACAAACCCTGGTGCTCAACAGACGAATTTTTTAGCGTTAAACGTTGTTGGTGCTGGTTACGATTCTGTTTACCAGCAGTTACAGAATACATACGCAGGTATTAGTGCGAGCGCTGATATATCAATTTATAACGATGCGAGTAATTATCTTGATTTAGGTATTGCTAGTTCCGTGTATAATGGTAATAGCTACCCTGGTGTATTTACTATTACAAATGCTAATGATGCGTATGCATATAATGCAGGTACTGGTAATTTAGTACTCGGTACTGCTGGGGCAGGCGATTTAGTATTCTTTACAGGTGGTGTTTTAAGCGGTGTACGAGCAAGCGGTGGTAATGAAAGCATGCGCATTAATTCATCAGGTAATATTGGCATTGGTACCTCTACACCTTTAGCTCTTTTAACTGTTGCTGGTGTTATTAGTAGTAATAATGCATATTATGCAAGTGGAGGAAATAGTAATCAATGGAATAATGCATACTCATTAGCTGCAGGATTAACTAGTCTATCTTCAAATTGGCAATCAACATATACGACGTTATGTTCAAATAGCGCTAGTTGGGGTAATGCTTATACATTAGCTACAGGCTTAACAAGCCTATCTTCTAATTGGCAGAGTACCTATACGACATTATGTTCTAATAGTTCTAACTGGAATACAGCTTATACTTTAGCGACAGGATTAACAAGTATTAGTTCAAACTGGGTTACATATTCAAATTTAAATACCGGATCATTTGTCAAGTACACAGACATTAATTCTGTTAGTTCCAATTGGAATAATGCTTATACTTTAGCTACTGGATTAACATCTATTAGTTCAAACTGGGTTACATATAGTAATCTCAATACAGGTAATTTTGTCAAATATACAGATATCAATTCAGTTAGCAGCAACTGGAATACAGCCTATAGTAATCTAACAGCAAATTCAGCAAATTGGAATAGTAGCTATACCGTATTAACCGCTAATAGCGCTAATTGGCAATCAACATATACAACGCTATGCTCAAATAGTGCTTACTGGACGACTACTAATAATATTACTGCTAATATTGCAGCTGGCAATATAGGAATAGGTTATGTAGTTTCAGCAGGTACTACGCTACAACAATTTATAACAGATTTAATTACAACTGTTTATTATCCAACAATTGCAGGATATCCTTATGTTGATTTTTCTACTAATTATTCTACTGTTGAAGCAGGAACAATTATAAATTCCCTTACGTTTACAGATAACTATCATCCTGGTGCTGTAAATGGTACACTTGTTAATGGATTTTGGAGTGCTAATACGCAAGCAGGTAATTTAGCAGGCAACGCTTTAAGCTATACATTTAACGGTATTAATGTCGGTACAACAAACCCTTATACTTCAGCTGTTAACATTCAAATTGGTGATAATAGTGTAACATTTACTACATCTGTCAGTTATGGTCAGGGAGCACAGTTTACAGATAGTGCAGGTCATAATTGGAGTGTACCATATCCTTCTGGTACAGTTTCTAATACTACGAGTATAAATAGTGCACGTAATTTATTCTATGGTACTAATATTACAAATGTAGCTAACATACAAAGTTCAGATGTTAGAGCTCTTGCCAATCAATATCTCGGACCGTATGGTGGCCAACAAATTTACATAAATGTAACACCAACAACTACCAATGTTGTTTTTGCATATCCAGTGAGTGTTGGTGCAGCTACAGCTGCTATTAACAGTGGTACAGGTTATAACGATCTAGGTGCTTTTAATGTATATACAATACCTGTATCTGGTGCTAATGGATATACACCCGTAAGTACATATGTATATGTATTGACAGGATCATTTACAACAAATTATACGTATACAATAACTATTTAAAATCATGGCATTTGTAAATACCCCATTACAGTTTCAACGTACATTCGGAGGACCATTAGATACAGATATTGTATTTAATAATACTTCTACACGTTTGGCATATTTAACAGGTATTACAAAATATCCTGGGCAAATTGTTTCTGATCTTCAAGACGGTAATGTATATGTCTTAAATAGTGCAGGCAATGCGTGGGTAGCTGTAGGTAGCAATACATCATTAATAGCTAATTCAGCTAATTGGAATAACAGCTACACAACACTTACTGCAAATAGTGCTAATTGGCAAAATACATATACATTTCTAAGCGCAGCTACTGCTACTACATTTAACTTAAACACTCTGAGTGCTATTGGTACAGTGATTGGAAGAGGTTCTTGGGCTAATAATACATATACCGGAGTTAGCGGTGATGGTGTTATTATTGATTATCTACAAGGATCACCTGGTTTAGGTCGTATCAGTGTTGGTAATGGAACAGGTGCTGATAGTTTAGCCTTTTATAGTAACGGACCAGGATTGTCGAATCCATCAACAACGATGTATCTTTCCTCCAATGGTTATGTTGGTATCAATACAGCTACACCTAATCAAGTCTTAACTGTTCTCGGTACAATTTCAGCTTCTAATACTATATACGCAAACGGTGTACAATTAGGTACAACGAATTTTGGTCAAATTCCTGTATTGAGTGCTAACTGGAATAATAGCTATACCACCCTTGCGGCGAATAGCGCTAAATGGAGTTCTTCGTACACTACATTATGTGCTACTTCCGGTATTTGGAATAATACATACAATAATGCAATTTTCACTCTAACAAATACAGATAACAATATTGTTCTAGCAAAAACACAAAGTAATGGTGGTACATCTTATAATGTAAATTTCGCAAACTCGATTAGTGCGCAAAATGTTTTAACAACTAATTTAACAGCGAATATAATATATGGAATTAATAATATCGCATCTGCAGGTTATATAAATTTACAGCCAGGTAGTCCAATTACAAACCCTGTCTTTGTCACGCTTTCCGGTGGAAGCGGTGGGTTTATTAATACTAGCGGAGGTTCGTCAAATGTAGATATAAACACAAATACAAATTTCGCAGGCGGGTGTGGTGGTTATATATCTCTACAAGGTGGTTCCGCGGCGATTTGCCGTGGAGGTGCAAATGCAGGAAATATAAATCTCAATGCAGGTCAATTTATAAACAATCCTAACGATTCTGGAATATATACCGGTAACGGTGGATGTATTTATCTATACGGTGGTAATGCCTATCAAGGATTTCAGAATGCTGGTGGTAACGCAGGTAGTATCTTACTACAAGGTGGCGATGGAAGCACGGCAGTTGGTAATGTTGGTGGTAATGGTGGTAGTATTATTTCATGCGGTACCACTGCCTCTGCATATGTTAATGGTGGTAATGGTGGTACCTTAAATATGAGCGCTAGCGGTGGCAACAACGGCGGTAATATATTTACATACAATGCTGGCGGATCGATTGATACATCGGGTGGTGGTGGTTCAATTATTACTAGAAATGGAGGCGGGTCGATTAATACAACAGGTAAAGGTTGTATTCAGCTTGGTAATTCAAGTACATCAAATCAAACGTTTTTATGTGGTACAGCGACACAAAATCGAAATATATGTTTACCGGATACTTCTGGTACTTTAGTTGTATTCTCTAGTAATAATAGTATATCAGCGAGTTCGTTTTGTACATCTAATGGCACTAGTAATAATTGGAATTCTTCATATACCACACTTACTGCTAGTAGTGCAAATTGGCAGTCGACATATACAACTGTAACTGCAAATAGCGCTAAGTGGAATTCTTCATATACAACACTTACTGCTAATTCTGCGAATTGGCAAACAACGTACACAACTGTTAGTTCAAATAGCGCAAATTGGAATACAGCTTATACTTTAGCTACAGGATTAACTTCAATAAGCTCAACCTGGGTTACCTATTCAAATTTAAATACAGGATCGTTTGTTAAATACACAGATATCAATACAGTTAGT
>Ga0007809_10001370_pt1 | contig 10188 bp, 8 predicted proteins | sample CryBogCBE02Aug07_FD_60383 | JGI IMG/M metagenome (GOLD analysis project Ga0007809, IMG submission 60383) | Freshwater microbial communities from Crystal Bog, Wisconsin, USA - CBE02Aug07 | ecosystem: Environmental > Aquatic > Freshwater > Lake | place: Crystal Bog, Wisconsin, USA | collected...
TGGCATGGTTGGTGTCACTTTGTTTGGTATTTTTCTGACCCCAGTGTTCTATGTGCTCATGCGCAGAGATCGCTCACAAAAAAATACGGACGGACCGTCAGGCCCCGCTCATCAAACTGGTGAAGGAGACTTGCGATGAGATCAATGACGATTAGATCGATCGTGGTGAAGCCAGTCCGTCAGCGTTTGAGCGTCGCGCTTGTCGCGCTCAGTCTGGCTGGTTGCGCAGTCGGCCCCGATTATCAGAAACCAATGGTACCCATGGATTCAGCCTTTGTCGGGGCTCGCAATACTGAAGCCGTGACAGATATTCGTACTTTCTGGCAAGGTTTTGGCGACGAAAAACTGAATGCGCTGATTGACAAAGCCTTGCTAGCCAACGGCGACGTGAAGCTGGCAAGCGCGAGGTTGCAAGAAGCCCGTGCCAGTCAGGATGAGACCAATGCGGCGTTCAGACCACGCTTCGGCGCCCAGACTGACGCGAGTCGCGGGGTGACACCGATCACGTCATATCCTGGCACCTCGGTGTCAGATCGCACTGGTAATATTTACGACGCTAATTTTCTTGCTGCTTGGGAAATTGATCTTTTTGGTCGGTTGCGAAGAAGCAGCGAAGCTGCCGCAGCTCGCGCAGAGGCAGGGTTGGCGACATTAGAGGCGGCAAGGACCTCTGTTGCGGCTGAAGTCGCCCGCAATTATCTTGAACTACGCGGGTTACAGCAACGGCTTGTATTCACCCAATCCAGTCTGACCTTTCAGCGTGACACGCTCAAACTGACCGAAACACGCTTCGATCATGGTCGAGGTAATCAGTTAGACGTGTCTCGCGCGCAGGGATTGGTAGCCTCGACAGAAGCAGATGTGCCTGCCCTTCAGAACGCTATCGAGCGCACGATTTTCCGGCTCGCCACTTTGACTGCCCAGCAACCTCGTTTGCTGCTGGCTGAGCTATCTGCCGTGTCGCCGCTCCCAGCTTTGCCAGTGACCGATTTATCAGCGCTACCGGCAGGTACAACCGAGCAATGGTTACAACGCCGACCGGACATCATGGCGGCGGAGCAGCAAATCGTGGCGGCCAACGCAGGGATTGGTATTGCAACGAGTGAGCTGTTTCCCAAGCTATCTGTAGCGGGACTATTAGGTCTGAACTCAGCAAATGTAAGCGACCTGAGTGGGACCGATTCAAGGCTGTTTTCGCTCGGGGTGACGTTGGCGTGGACACCTTTTGATCTGGGTGCTGTGCAAGCTAGAATCCGCGGCAATGAAGCTCGGACACTACAAAGTGTGGTCGTTTATGAGAACACGATTACGGCAGCACTTGAGGAGACGGAAGGCGCATTCAGCAGTTTTACGCGCAATGCCGAAAGGACTCAAAAACTGGATCTGGCGGCCCGTAGTGCGTCTAAGACTGCCCAGCTTGCACGTTTGCGCTACGAAACCGGGGTTATTGATTTTCTCTCTGTGCTGGATGCAGAGCGTCAGTTGCTTGCGCAACAAGATCAACTGATACAGGCACAGGTTTTGACCGCGACTTCTCTCGTTGCCGTTTACCGGAGCTTGGGGGGCGGTTGGGCAGGACCTCAGACGATGTCCCCCGTCACCGGTAAAAATTAAGCAGAGCTGTTTAACCAGCACTATTGGCTAAAGGATTTCGGTTCAGCAATTTATTGAGATGCATCACATTCCGCTGTAAACCGGTCCCTCTCCACCCTGTGGCGTTACCCAAACAATATTCTGTGTGGGATCCTTAATGTCACAGGTTTTGCAATGCACACAATTCTGCGCGTTGATTTGCAAACGATCGGTGTTGTCGTCGTTTTTCACGTACTCATAAACGCCGGCTGGGCAGTAACGCGATTCGGGGCCGCCATACTTAGCCAAGTTAATTGAAACAGGCACGGACGCGTCTTTTAACGTCAGATGAATAGGCTGGTTCTCTTCGTGATTGGTATTCGAAATGAACACTGAACTCAAGCGATCGAATGTCAGCACGCCGTCCGGTTTCGGATATTCAATCTTGGGACACTGGTCCGCTGGTTGCAGGCAGGCATAATCGGGCTTAGTGCGATGGATCGTCCAGGGCATGTTGCCTTTGAGCAGCCATTGCTCGATTCCCGTCATCAGCGTGCCGACGCCACGACCCTTTTTAAACCATTGTTTAAAGTTGCGTGCCTTGTTGAGCTCAGCGTGTAACCAGGAGCTTTCGAAGGCTGCGGGGTAGGCTGATAATTCATCATGGCTGCGCTCGGTGGCCAAAGCAGCAAACGCTGCCTCGGCCGCCATCATGCCCGACTTGATCGCAGCGTGACTACCTTTGATGCGCGACGCGTTTAAAAAGCCTGCTTCGCAGCCAACCAAGGCACCACCTGGGAACACCAGTTTAGGTAAAGACAGTAAACCACCAGCAGTAATCGCGCGGGCACCATAGGCAATTCGCTTTCCACCCTCAAAGTGTTTGCGAATAGCAGGGTGAGTCTTGTAGCGCTGAAACTCTTCAAAAGGCGAGAGCCAGGGGTTGGCATAATCCAGTCCGACCACCATGCCGACGGCGACCTGATTGTCGTTCAAGTGATAAAGAAAGGAGCCGCCATAGGTGTCGGCATCCAGAGGCCAGCCAGCGGTGTGCACAACCAGACCCGGACGCGACTTGGCGGGGTCGATCTCCCATAATTCTTTGATACCAATACCGTACGCCTGGGGATCACGCCCGTCACCGAGCTTGAATTTGTCGATCAGTTGACGACCCAACTGTCCGCGGGCACCCTCAGCGAAGATGGTGTATCTGGCGTGTAATTCCATGCCTTGCTGATAGTGATCGGTGGGCTGACCGTCACGACCGACCCCCATATCACCCGTTGCAACGCCGCGCACAGCCCCTTGTTCGGTATACAGAACTTCCGCTGCGGAAAATCCTGGAAAAATCTCAACGCCGAGCGCTTCAGCTTGTTCACCTAGCCACCGTGCAACCTTACCCAGGCTAATGACGTAATTGCCATGATTTTGAAAGCACTCAGGCAGTAGCCAGTTCGGGGTCTTGCGCGCGCCGGTTTCAGTCAAGAACAGAAACTCATCTTCAACGACAGGCGTATCGAGCGGGGCACCCATGTTCTTCCAGTCAGGCAGTAGTTCAGTCAACGCCTGTGGATCCATCACTGCGCCAGACAAAATGTGAGCGCCGATCTCGCTACCTTTTTCAAGTACACAGACGCTTATCTCCTGGCCTTCCTTGCTCGCCAATTGCTTGAGTCTGATGGCAGTGGCTAAGCCGCCTGGGCCTCCACCCACGACGACAACGTCATATTCCATTGATTCGCGTTCTGACATGCCTGACTCCAAGTGTTTATCTACATTCAGGTAAATAGGTATGATTTCGCCTAGGATTGTATTGCAGTGAAAGGCGGTCGGGATCGTCTTTGCCTTGCGAATCAACAAACTACCACTTTTGCAACCACGAGGGGACACTCTTGACCACAACTTCGACCGCTTTATTGAGTGTCGGTGACCGATACGATTTCGAAATTCCTATGCGCTGGGCAGATGCGGACAGTCAGAACCATCTCAATAACGCCATGTATTTTCGTTACTTTGAGGAGTCCCGGATGCAGATGTTATATGTGAGCGGGCAGAAATTTTCAGAAGACTACTCGTCGGTCGTGGTCTCAACAAGCTGCGATTTCATCAAACCCGTGATGTATCCGGCCCGGATCAGAGTTAGAAATAAGATCGTTCGATTAGGGCGCAGCAGCCTTGAGGCTGAAGCAGACCTTTTCGTGGTTGACGAGTCCCAAAGCGGCCCCTACGCAAGAGGAAAGTGGGTGCTTGTCTACACTAGCAATCAATCGAACAAGGCGGTGCCGTGGTCAGAGGATATGTTGCGGTTTATGGCGACCGCGATTGCTCCTTACCGCGTCATAGAAGAGTGAGTTAAGCTAGGCCCGGTGAATTCAAGTGCAGCGAACTGTATCCCGAGAGCGATGCACCAAGATATGCAGAAAACCTGAAAGGAGCACGAACAATGAATAAGCTATACGCAAGCGCCCTAGAAGCGCTGACTGGCCTGGTGAAAGATGGGCAGACCCTGGCCGTAGGAGGCTTTGGCCTCTGCGGCATCCCCGAGGCTTTGATAGACGCAGTCAAAGATTTGGGTGTTCAAAACCTGACGTGTATCAGCAATAATGCCGGTGTTGATGGGTTCGGCCTGGGCATTTTGCTACAGACCCGGCAAGTTAAGAAAATGATCGCCTCGTACGTTGGCGAAAACAAAGAGTTTGAGCGCCAATATTTAGCAGGTGAATTAGAGCTTGAATTTACGCCGCAGGGTACCTTGGCTGAACGTCTGCGTGCGGGAGGGGCAGGGATCCCTGCGTTCTTTACCCGCACTGGGGTGGGTACCATGGTGGCAGACGGTAAGGAAGTACGCGAATTCGATGGTGATCACTACGTGATGGAGCGAGGTCTGGTGTCGGACGTGTCGTTGGTCAAGGCTTATATTGCCGATCGCAGCGGCAATCTGGTCTTCCACAAAACAGCGCGCAACTTTAATCCGCCTGTGGCGATGGCCGGCAAAATAACCGTAGTCGAAGTTGAAAAAGTAGTCGAAAACGGTGAGCTTGACCCGGATCAGATTCATTTGCCTGGCATTTACGTTCACCGCATCGTAATTAATGCCAACCCAGAAAAACGTATCGAGCAGCGCACTGTGCGCTCGGCAAATTAAGGAGCGCACGAAAATGGCATGGACTCGTGATGAAATGGCCGCTCGCGCGGCGCGTGAATTGCAGGATGGTTTTTACGTCAACCTCGGGATTGGGTTGCCAACTCTGGTCGCCAACCATGTCCCTGAAGGGATCGAGGTATGGTTGCAATCCGAAAATGGGTTGCTGGGAATTGGTCAGTTCCCTACCGAGGACGAAGTTGATCCCGACATGATCAACGCAGGAAAGCAAACGGTCACCACTATTCCCGGCTCATCGATTTTTTCATCTGCAGACTCGTTTGCAATGATTCGTGGCGGCAAGATCAATCTGGCTATTCTGGGTGCGATGCAAGTATCCGAGACCGGTGATCTGGCAAACTGGATGATCCCCGGCAAGATGGTTAAAGGCATGGGCGGCGCGATGGACTTAGTTGCGGGCGTGGGCCGTGTACTGGTGCTGATGGAACACGTGGCCACCAAAAAAGACGGTACGACCGATCTTAAATTGTTACCCAAGTGCACCTTACCTCTGACAGGCGTAGGCGTAATCGACATGATTATTACTGACTTGGGCGTGATGGCGGTCACCCCTGACGGGTTGAAGCTGCTTGAACTTGCCCCTGGCGTGACTGTTGAGGAAATCAAGTCCAAGACTGCCGCCAAGCTTGACGTCTCTGGCGTTTGATCGGGCGCATACGTTGAATCCAGTCATCGTTGTTCACGGCGGCGCGGGCACCATGAGCCGCGCCGCGATTACTCCTGAGAAAGAACGTGAATATCACGACGCCCTGAAAAAGGCGCTCGTTGCCGGTCAGGCGATTCTTGAGCAAGGGGGTGCGGCGCTGGATGCAGTGACCGCAGCGGTAGTTGAGCTTGAGAACTGTCCGTTATTCAATGCAGGCTACGGTGCCGTGCTTACGTCCGACGGCACACACGAACTGGACGCATCCATCATGGATGGCAAAACGCTTCGCAGTGGCGCAATTGCAGACGTGCATAGAATAAAAAACCCCATTCTCGCGGCTCGAACGATCCTCGAAAAAAGCCGGCATGTCTTCTTTGTTGGCAAAGGGGCGGAGCGGTTTGCCGAGTCTGAGGGCTTAGAGCTGGTTGATCCGTCGTATTTTTCTACCCCAGCACGCAAAGAGCAATTACTGCGCGTGCAACGAGAAAATCCCGATGCGGCGATACTTGATCATGACGGCCAGGCATTGGTGGCAGAGCAGCAAGTAAAGTCACCCGCACATCCGCTGGATCATGACAAAAAGTTCGGCACAGTCGGGGCGGTAGCGCTGGATCAGCACGGCAATCTGGCCGCGGCAACCTCAACGGGTGGCATCACTAATAAGCAGGTAGGGCGGGTAGGTGACTCACCGATCATCGGCGCGGGTTGTTATGCCAGTAACGAGACGTGTGCCGTCTCGGGTACAGGTACCGGCGAGATGTATATCCGCACGGTCGCTGCTTACGATATCGCAGCTCGCATGAAATATGCTGGGCAAAGTCTCTTAAAAGCCTCCCATGCTGTCATGTTTGAGTCTATTCCTTCGATTGGCGGCAAAGGGGGCTTGATTGCTGTCGACAATACAGGCAATATCGAGATGCCGTTCAACACCGAAGGCATGTATCGAGGCTACGCCCGACTTGGGCAAGCGCCTGTCACCGAGATTTACTAAGCCATGACTGAGTCCGCCATCCCTACCCAGCTAGCCGACAACGACGTGATTCACGTTGATAATTTGAGTGTGCGCTTTGCCGGCGCCGAGCGGACCGTCGATGCGGTTAAGAACCTCTCATTTCACGTAGGTAGAGGCGAAACACTAGCTATCGTGGGCGAATCCGGCTCGGGTAAATCAGTGACTTCACTGGCGTTGATGCGCCTGGTTGAATATGGTGGTGGACGTATCATCGATGGGTCGATGACCTTGCGCAGGCGCGATGGCTCTCTGGTGGATTTATCCAAGGCGGATTCCAAAATCATGCGCTCGGTACGTGGCGCAGATATGGCCATGATTTTTCAAGAGCCGATGACCTCGCTCAACCCTGTTTTTACTGCCGGTGACCAGATTGCCGAGTCAATCCGGCTGCACCAGCACGCCAGTGCAGCGCAAGCCCGCGCCGAGACCTTACGGTTGCTTGAGCAAGTACGTATCCCCGAGGCGAAATCTGTCATGGATCGCTACCCGCACCAGTTGTCTGGCGGTATGCGTCAACGGGTCATGATCGCAATGGCACTCGCTTGTAAGCCCGCTTTACTGATTGCTGATGAGCCAACAACTGCGCTTGATGTCACGGTGCAGGCGCAAATCCTGCAATTGATCAGTCAACTGCAACAAGAGATGCAGATGGGGGTGATCTTTATTACCCACGACATGGGTGTGGTGGCTGAAGTCGCTGACCGTGTGCTGGTGATGTACAAAGGTGAAAAGGTAGAAGAGGGTGAGTCCACCAGGATCTTTGCATCCGCTCAGCACCCCTATACCCAAGCCTTGCTGGCTGCCGTGCCGCGGCTGGGGTCCATGCACGATACCGATCTGCCAGCTCGGTTTGCCTTAGTCTCACCGGGGCATGCCGATACGCCAGCCTCCGTTGAAAGTGAAAATCAGTCAGTAGCAGACGCCGGTTCACTGATCCTGCCATACCGGGATCAAGCACCCATCCTGAGCGTTCGCAACCTGATCACGCGTTTCGATCTGCGTGGCGGCATTCTCAATCGTGTGCAGCGACGGGTACACGCAGTTGAAAAGGTGAGCTTTGATTTGTTCCCTGGCGAGACTTTAGCCTTGGTGGGTGAATCAGGCTGCGGTAAGTCCACGACCGGGCGATCGCTACTAAGACTGGTTGATATTCAGGGCGGCCAGATTACCTTTGACGGACAAGATGTATTGGCACTCAAGCACCAGCAATTGCAGTCGCTCAGGCGCAACATCCAGTTTGTTTTCCAAGACCCTTTTGCCTCACTCGATCCACGCCTCACGGTTGGCTACTCAATCATGGAGCCGCTGTTAATTCATAAGGTTTGCAGTCCAGCCGAGGCTCGCGAACGCGTCGGGCAATTGCTGGATCGCGTCGGTTTGTCGCGCGAAATGGCGCGGCGTTATCCACACGAATTTTCGGGCGGTCAGCGTCAGCGTGTGTGTATCGCAAGAGCACTGGCTTTGAACCCAAAAGTGGTGATAGCGGATGAGTCCGTCTCAGCGCTGGATGTATCGATTCAAGCGCAAATCATTAATTTGTTGATTGACCTCCAAAAAGAACTGGGTGTGGCGTTTCTTTTTATCTCTCATGACATGGCGGTGGTCGAGCGTATTAGTCACCGCGTTGCTGTGATGTATCTCGGACAGATTGTTGAGATTGGTCCGAGAAAAGAGATTTTCCAGAACCCGCAACACCCCTACACGCGCAAACTCATGTCTGCTGTTCCAATTGCCGATCCGACTCGTCGTCATCAAAAAAGGGTGTTGGATGTCGATGATTTACCCAGCCCTATCCGTGGTTTGAATGATGATCCAGTGGTTGCGCCTCTGGTGCAGGTTGGGCCTGATCATTACGTCGCTCGTCATCAGATTGGTGGAGCGTTTTAAGCCCAAGAGCGTTCGCCAAGTATGACTACAATGAGGCCTCACGCATGACAGCGCCGGCAGTGGCCTTCGTGCGAACCATCAGGCATCACACACACGGTAATTAAATGGAAATCATCACTGGCTTGCTCAATCTTCTGTTGCACATCGATAAAACGATGCTCGACTTTATCGCTCAGCACGGCAACTGGATCTACGCCTTGTTATTCCTCATTATTTTTGCCGAAACGGGTCTTGTTTTTGCCCCCTTCTTACCAGGCGATTCACTGCTATTTGTTGCTGGTGCGATTGGTGCGATCGGCAAGATGGATCCGCTGCTATTAATGGCCTTGCTATCTGTGGCAGCGATTGCAGGTGATGCAGTCAATTATGCAGTGGGTCGCTGGTTTGGCCAGGCGCTGATTACGAAAACCAAGTTGATCAGCCAGGAAAGGTTGGCTTATACGCAAGGCTTCTTTGATCGACATGGGGGCAAGACAATCGTTATTGCCCGGTTTTTACCGATAGTCCGCACGATGGCCCCGTTTGCTGCGGGGTTTGGTCGGATGCAATCCGGTAAGTTCTTTCTGTTTAATGTAAGCGGCGGTTTGTTTTGGGTGATATCCCTGACCCTCGCGGGCTACCTGTTTGGCAATATGCCTTTCATCAGTAATAACCTGACACTCGTCATTATTGGCATCATCATCGTGTCGTTCATCCCTGGCATCGTGGCGTACTTGCGCGAGCGCAGTCGTTCAAAATAAAAAGCGAGTTCAACATGAGCCAAGCCGCTACACTTGCCGCCCTGCGCGACGCGATGTCTCAAGCAGATGTGCACGCTTGCCTGATACCCTCAGCGGATCCGCATCTGTCCGAATACTTGCCCGAGTACTGGCAGATTCGCTTATGGCTGACAGGTTTTACGGGTTCGGCGGGCACGGTCCTGGTCACTCAGGATTTTGCTGGTGTCTGGGTGGATAGCCGTTATTGGGTGCAAGCCGAGACTGAATTAGCTGGAACCGGCTTTGCCATGATGAAAATGGGTACCTCTGCCGATCCAGGGCACGTCGAATGGTTGGCAGAGCATTTGCGTAATGGCCAATCTCTTGCGATTGATGGTCGTGCATTAAGTTTGAGTGCTCGCGATGCCTTGGTAACAGCGACTCAGAAATGTGGCGCGACTCTCAGGCTGGATCTTGATATCCCGGGTCAGGTCTGGCTTGATCGTCCTTCCTTGCCGAAGGCGCCTGTGCTTGATTTTTCTCTCGAGTATGCGGGTCTTAGTCGTGTAGACAAGATTGCGCGTGTGCGGGCGAAAATGCAAGAGGCTGGCGCGCAATGGCACTTGATTTCGACCTTGGACGACATCGCCTGGATTCTGAACTTGCGTGGTAACGACGTGGATTACAACCCGGTATTCCTGTCGCATCTTTTGATCAGCGAAGGGCTGACAAGGCTGTTCATTGGCAAGGGCAAAATCCCGCCTCCGCTCGTAGATGAACTGAAAGAAGAAAGGGTCGCAATATTGCCCTACGAAGACGTGGCGGGTATTTTGACTGGTTTGCCTGCTGCCGATACCCTCATGTTTGATCCAGCACGAACCACTTGTGGCCTCATCGACCAGATCAAGATCAAAACGGTGCGGCAGATTAACCCCAGTACGTTCATGAAGTCGCAAAAAACGCGACACGAGTTGAAGCATGTCAGACGAGTCATGGAGCTCGATGGTGCTGCCTTGTGTGAGTTTTTTGCGTGGTTTGAGGCAAACGTCAACCAACCCGGTCAGCCTGCAATCGACGAATTACAGGTTGATGAAAAACTGCTCGAGTTCAGGGCGGCGCAGTTTGGTTTTGTATCGCCTAGCTTCTCGACCATAGCTGCCTTCAATGCCAACGGAGCAATGCCTCATTATCGGGCAACCCCTGAATCCTT
>Ga0007809_10001375_pt1 | contig 10162 bp, 10 predicted proteins | sample CryBogCBE02Aug07_FD_60383 | JGI IMG/M metagenome (GOLD analysis project Ga0007809, IMG submission 60383) | Freshwater microbial communities from Crystal Bog, Wisconsin, USA - CBE02Aug07 | ecosystem: Environmental > Aquatic > Freshwater > Lake | place: Crystal Bog, Wisconsin, USA | collected...
AAGAATTTTTTTCATCCGACTCTTAAGTGCACTTCAATTTGCTTTGAGGCCAACGGCTTTGGCGATTTTTGCAGCCGAATCCATCTCGGTTTTGATAAACGCCGTGAAGGCCTCTGGGGACATGGGCATAGGCTCAGCGCCCACCACTTTGAGGCGTTCCACCACATCACTTTGAGCCATGGCTTTAAGAGCCTCAGCGTGCAAACGTTTCACCACTGCAGGTGGGGTCGCAGAAGGCACAAGCATGCCCACCCAAAACACATAGTCCGAGCCTGGTACACCGGCCTCCACTGTGGTGGGCACCTGCGGCAGCGTGGGCGAGCGCTGAGCGGTACTCACGGCCAAGGCTTGCAGCTTGCCTTCTTTGATCAAAGATAGGGCTGAGGACAAGGGGGCAAAGAACCAATCATTACGACCCCCGATCACGTCTGAGAGTGCCTCTGGTGTTCCCTTAAAGGGAACATGCACTGCATCAATACCAGCTTGAAGCTTAAATTTCTCAGCATTCATATGCGTAGCACTGCCCATCCCCGCCGATGCGTAATTGAGTTGACCGGGCCGAGCTTTGGCTGCGGCCACCACATCGGCAACACTCTTCCAACCCCGACTTGGCGAGACCACCATCACATTGGGCAACGCCGCCAAGGGTGTGACACCCAACAAGTCCTTGACGGTGTCATAAGGCAAGTTGGGATAAATGGAAGGGTTTAAGGCATGGCCAGAAGAGTGAATCAACACGGTGTATCCATCAGGCTCGGCGTGTGCCACTTGGGACGCTGCGATGGTGCCTCCGGCTCCCGGATGGTTCTCAATCAAAATCGGCTGACCCAGGCCCTTACTCATGGCGTCGCCCACAGTTCTGGCCACGATGTCGGTGCCTGAGCCTGCAGTAAATGGGACATAAAACTTGATGGGTTTGGTGGGATAGGTTTGAGCTTGGGCACCCAACCCGCCAAGAGCCAGTACACAACCCAACAAAGCCACCACCATGGCGCGAGCGCCCAATCCCATGCGAGTGGGCACAGTCAGTGTGGACTTGTGAGCTTGGGGTCGAGAGTTCTCAAGGACACGGCCATCAAGTGTCGGTCCCTCACACTCGAATTGTGCAGCGTCATACAAACGATTTAGTAGCCGACTTTGGCTATAGCTTCTCAAGTGAGTTTGAAAGCGGTGCATGATCAAGGTCTCCTAGCGTTAATTTTTTTGGTTATTCTGGGGGCTTTAGCTCTACGGTCTCTTAGTGTCTGATTTTGTGGGTTTCTTCAGGCTTACTCGATGGGTGAAAGGGAAAGGAAAAGGGCCGGTCAAAGATTAGATCTATCGCTCTGGCTTTTGCTTTTGCATGAGCTGGAGCCAAGTACTTTATCCTAGACACCCCCTCTCCTTAGGCTCAAGACTCCAAGCCGTCACTCAATTTCACATCTTCGGCAACCAATGTGAGCCCCGCATCAAGCGCCAAGTCTTGCAGCAAGATCGAGAAATCCACCTGATCATGACCTCTGCCCACCATGCGCGCAACCGACTCTCGGGTGGCAGCGGCAGCAGGCATGGGAACCCCATAGCTCTTGCCTGCAGCCATTCCCAAATCCATGTCTTTGAGAAGCAATTTGGGTGTGAAGGTCACATTCTCAAAGGTCAAGTTACTCAGCACAGGCGTTTTATAGCGGGTGTACATGGAGCCCAGGACCGAGTCATTGATACTTTGTAAAAAGAGATGTCTTGGAATACCGGCTTTCTCGGCCAAGACCGTGATTTCACACAAGTTTTGAATCACCACGCCAAACATGGTGTTGTGTGCAATCTTCCACACGCGGGCGAGTTCTCCCTCTCCCACCCACATGGTTTTTCTGGCCATGGCTTGTAAATAGGACTCAAGCGCGAGGTACAACTCATGGGGTCCTGAGGCGACCAAGAGGAGCTTGCCGGCTTTGGCCACCTTGGCGTTACCCGACACGGGGGTGCACAAATAACCCACGCCCAAAGCCTCCAGAGCGTGACGAATTTCCTCAGACCCCTCTTGAGAGATGGAGGAAGAATCGACTAAAACTTTGGGCAATGTTTGACCCGTCATCAAGCCGCCTTCACCAAAAAGGACTTCCTTCAAATCATCGGTGGTGGAGACCATGGTGAACACCACATCACAAGCGGCCAAGTCCGCTTTGTGGTCGACCAATACGGCGCCGTAAGCCTGCAGTGGCTCGGCTTTGCTGCGCGTTCTGTTCCACACCTTGACCGAGTGGCCGGCAGCGGTCAATTTCTTGACCATCGCCTCGCCCATTCTTCCAAGCCCAATCCATCCCAACTGGTGTGGGCCTTTGCCCAACTGGGGCACTTGATGAGTTGCTGTTGACATACAAATTTCTTTATAAAAACGATAATAAAAACAAAATCAAATAAAAGTTTGAAAAGATGCCAAGCGGTAAACCTGGCGCTTTGTCACACTCTCTCCAAAATCACGGCAATGCCTTGACCCACACCAATACACATTGTGCAAAGCGCGTAGCGAGCCTTGGTCTTTTGCAACTGATTAACCGCCGTGGTCACCAACCGCGCACCACTGGCCCCCAAGGGGTGACCCAACGCAATGGCACCCCCATTGGGGTTGACTCGGGGGTCATCATCAGGCAAACCCAAAGTCCTCAGAACTGCCAAGCCTTGCGCCGCAAAAGCCTCATTGAGCTCAATCACATCCATTTGCTCCAGGCTTAATCCCGTTTGAGCCAAAACCTTCAAAGTTGCAGGTGCTGGCCCCATGCCCATGATGCGGGGAGGCACCCCAGCTGTGGCCATGCCCACGACGCGCGCGCGCGGGGTTAAGCCTTCACGCACGGCTGCATCGTGGCTGGCAAGCAGCACGGCGCATGAGCCGTCATTGATGCCACTGGCATTGCCGGCTGTCACGCTACCCGTGGGGGTCACAACCCCTTTAAGCTTGGCCAAGCTCTCCAAACTCGTTTCACGGGGGTGCTCGTCTTTGGCAAATACGATGGGATCGCCCTTTTTCTGCGGCAACGTGACACTCACGATTTCATCGTCAAAAAATCCTGCCTTTTGTGCAGCAACGGCCTTCATTTGACTGGCCAAGGCCATTTTGTCTTGAGCTTCTCTTTCAATTTTGTACTCAATCGCCACGTTTTCTGCAGTCTCAGGCATGGCGTCCACGCCATACATTTTTTTCATGGCTTCGTTGACAAAGCGCCACCCAATGGTGGTGTCATAGACTGCGTTTGCGCGACTAAAGGCCGAGTGGGCTTTGGGCATCACAAAGGGTGCTCGACTCATGCTCTCGACACCACCGGCAATGATGAAATCGCATTCACCTGTTTTGATCGCGCGCGCGGCCGTGCCCACCGCATCAAGACCAGAGCCACACAAGCGATTGATCGTGGCACCAGGCACTTGATACGGTAAGCCCGCAAGCAAACTGGCCATATGGGCCACATTTCGGTTGTCCTCTCCGGCTTGATTGGCACAACCATAAATCACCTCATTCAACCGCTCCCAGTCCACTTTGGCGTTTCGTTGCATCAACGCCTTTAGGGGAATCGCGCCCAAATCGTCAGTGCGCACCGAGCTCAAAGCACCTCCATAACGACCAATGGGGGTTCTGATCGCATCGCATATAAAAGCATCTTTCATCTAGGGTCCTTTGGTCAAAAAATGAGAGCAACAGCTTGAGTTGCCCAAACAAAAAATTATTGAAATCGACTGTCAAGTTGGAAGACTCAAAAGTCTGGGGATTGAATGCTGAGTGGTTTACGCTAAAAATTTACAAGACTTGGGGTCAATGCACAAACGTCACACCCATCATCTGGGCCAATGCGGCTTCATCCAAGCCCTCTACACAATCGATCAGTCTCAGTCCCTCAGGGCTACATTCAAAGGTGCCCAAGTCTGTATATACGCGCTTGACACAGGCAATGCCAGTCAAGGGATAAGTACACAAGGGCACAATTTTGCTTTGACCCGTCTTGGTCATGAGGTCCATCATCACCCAAGTCTCTTTGGCACCAATGGCCAAGTCCATGGCACCTCCCACAGCGGGAATGGCCCCCACTTCACCAGTGTGCCAATTGGCCAAATCGCCGTGCACACTCACTTGAAAAGCGCCCAAGACACAAATATCCAAATGCCCACCTCGCATCATTGAAAAGCTGTCGGCGTGGTGAAAAAAAGCACCCCCGGCTTTCAAGGTGACCGGTTGCTTGCCGGCATTGATCAAGTCATAGTCCTCTTGTCCAGGTGCGGGCGCTGCGCCCATGCCCAAAATTCCGTTCTCGCTGTGAAGGAGTACCTCCAACTCAGGGGCAATGTAGTTGGCCACCAAGGTGGGCATCCCAATGCCCAAGTTCACCGTCATGCCCTCATGGATATCTTGGGCCACTCGGCGAGCCAGGGCCTGTTTGTCTCGTTTGATGGCACTCATGATTTGATCCCTCCAGCGACAGTGGCGACACGCTCAATGCGTACCACTTGATGAACAAAAATACCTGGGGTCACAATGCTCTCAGGATCCAACTCTCCCAACGCCACCACCTCGTGCACGGAGGCGACCGTTTTTTTAGCCGCCATGGCCATCACTGGCCCAAAATTACGAGCAGCCTTACGGTAGACCAAATTGCCCCATCGATCCCCTTTTTCAGCTTTGATGAGGGCCAAATCCGCATGAATAGGCAACTCAAATACATAATGTTTACCGTTGATGAGACGGGTCTCTTTGGGCTCGCCATTGGGCAGTTTGGCCAAATCGGTGCCGTAGCCTGTGGGCGTGAAAAACCCTCCAATGCCAGCGCCAGCGGCCCGGATGCGTTCGGCCAAATTGCCTTGGGGCACGAGTTCTAGCTCGACCTTACCGCTTTGGTAGAGACCATCAAAAATGTAAGAGTCGGCTTGTCTTGGAAAGCTACAAATGATCTTTCTCACCCGGCCCGCCTTCAATAAGGCAGCCATCCCGTGCTCACCATTGCCTGCGTTGTTGTTCACCACGGTCAAATCCCGGGCTCCCGTCTCGATCAACCCCTCAATGAGCTCACTGGGGATGCCGGCTGTTCCGAAACCGCCCACCAAAACGGTCGAACCGTCTTTTGTGCCGCTGAGCGCTTGGGCGATAGAATCTGCAATCTTATTGATCATGTGAAAATATGTTCAGTTAAAAAAAGGTCCTCGACTCATGACAATTGGGCTAAGCCTATGGCGCCTGAGCCTTCACTCACCCCAGTGCCCTGCAGCATCCCGACACATGGGTCTTTGGAGACTCACACGCAATTGCACTTGAGATTGCTATTTCAATTATCCTAGCAACTGCCCTGGCAGCTTGCCCCTAGATCTTACCCAAACTCGGCGGTAATTCTTGGGCTCCAATCCACTGAATTAGCCACTGCCTAACCAAAAATGTACACACCCAATCAACAAGACGTGCGGCGTTTTTTTTGTCGTATCAGTGAAAAATTGCTGACCCACGAGGCACTCGAGCCCATCGAACAAGTCGCCGCCCCTTGGGTGAGTGAGCATCCAGAGTATGCCAACGAGTTGAGTGACGTTGAGCGAGCACTCAGACTTGATTATCCAGTAGATGCTGGGCGAGAGAATCCGTTCTTACACCTATCCATGCACCTCTCCATAGAGGAGCAGTGTTCAATCGACCAGCCCAGAGGGATTCGTGCAGCCGTGCAACATCTGTCTGAGCATCTGGGTTCACGCCATGAAGCTCACCACGCTGTGATGGAGTGCCTGGGGATCATGATCTGGGAGAGCCAGCGCAGTGGTTTGTCTCCCGACCCACATCAATACCTTGAGTGCGTTCAAAAGAAAGCCTTTTCTTAAAACGACACAGGCGTGATTTGCTTTCGTGTTGAGTCTTCAGGCAAACCCAGTTCAGTCACATTGGGCCACACTCAGCCGCATTGAGCCATAAAAAAACCGCCCGAAGGCGGTTTATAGCAGTTCAAACGACAAACTTCGATCAGTTGGCCGCCCAGAACTTGAATTTGTTTTGTGGCACGGTGTGCAACTCGGTTTGTTGCTCACTCACATACTTGGCCAAGATGGCCAATTCGTCAGTGCTGAACTGTTTGGCAACCCCGCCCATGATGGCATTGTTGCGACCCCAAACGCTTTGGGTGTCGGCTTTGTAGGAGCGAAGAGCCACCAAGACGTAGTCAGAGTATTGGCCTGCAATCTTGGGGTAGTTGGGACCAATAGGAGCACTCAAATTGGCACCATGGCAAGAGGTGCAAGCGCCTTTTTGAACCAAAGCAACGGCCTCGCCCTCTGGCTCACTGGCTTTGGCAGGCATCACATTGGCGTCGCTGTGACCCAACTCTTGATAATAAGCAGAGATATCGGCCATGTCTTGATCAGTCAAGCTCTTGGAGATGGCGCGCATTGTGGGATTTCTACGCTCGCCTTTTTTGTACTCATTGAGAGCCGTGGTGATGTAGGTTGCCGTTTGACCCGCAATTTTGGGGACTTTATAGACCACAGGAAAGCTGGCTTGATAGCCAGAGATACCGTGGCAACCAATGCACATGGCTATTTTTTTAGAACCAGCTTGGGCATCACCCTTGACTTCGTCAGCGCGAGCAAAAGAGGTGAAGGACAACGCAGTTATTAGCAATAGAGAAAAGAGCTTGGTCATTTTGGGTCGACAATCGAGGTGCTATTGAATCAAAGATTGCACTATTATATAGGCGCTCTTTGGCCTGAAACTCAATTCCCTCATCAAAAGACCCTTTAAAACATGAAATTTCTTGGCTCCAGTGATTACGTCGCCACCCCAGATTTGATGCTTGCAGTCAATGCGGCCAGCACCCTCAAAAGACCCTTACTGATCAAGGGAGAGCCTGGAACAGGCAAAACCATGTTGGCCGAAGAGGTGAGTCGGTCATTGGGACTGCCTTTATTGGAGTGGCACATCAAATCCACCACCAAAGCCCAGCAAGGCCTCTATGAATACGATGCAGTCTCTCGCTTAAGAGACTCACAATTGGGTGATGAGCGCGTCAAAGATATCCACAACTACATCTCCAAAGGGGTGCTATGGCGAGCATTCACAGCAACACAACCCGTGGCCTTGCTGATCGATGAGATTGACAAAGCGGACATTGAGTTTCCCAATGATTTATTGCGCGAACTTGACCGCATGGAGTTCTATTGTTATGAAACCAAAGAGCTGGTGAAGGCGACCACCCGGCCCTTGGTGTTCATCACCTCCAACAATGAAAAAGAGCTGCCCGATGCATTTTTGAGGCGCTGCTTTTTTCACTATATTCAGTTCCCTGACCCGGAAACTATGCGCAAAATTGTGGACGTCCATTTCCCAGGCTTAAAACAAGAACTATTGAGCGCAGCCCTCAAAGCTTTTTATGATGTGAGAAATTTGCCTGGATTGAAGAAAAAACCCAGCACAAGTGAGTTGCTGGACTGGATCAAATTGGTGGTAGCCGAGGATATCCCCTTGAGCGCCCTGCATTCCAGTGACGAGCATGTAGTGATGCCGCCTCTTTTGGGGGCGTTACTGAAGAATGAGCAAGACATCTCGCTTTTTGAGAAATTGCTGCACATGCAAAGCAAACACCGCTAGAGCTCAACACCTCAGTTCACCTTCACTCTACCTTGCCACGCCTTTACTCATTCTTTACTGAACTCTAGAGATCCATGGAACCACCACCACCCAGCGCTTCAAACTTGTTGCTCCAAGGACTCAGCGATGCCTTGGGTTTTTTAATCGGCTCTGCCCTCGGCTGGGGACTGGGGCAATTGGCGGGCCTTGATATCTTTGAGCCTGGCTACAGTGTTCGCGCCATGGTGGCCATCAGCCTCATTGGTCTTGGGGGAGGCATGGGCCTCCAAGCCGCTCGGCACTGGAGAGCCAAGAGAGCCGCCAACTCTACACACAACAATGCTCAATGATTTCTTCTACACCCTGAGGTCCGCAGGCCTGCCCGTCTCCATCAAAGAGTTTTTGACGCTGCTGGAGGCCTTGAAACTCGGGTTGGTTGGCCCCAATGGGCTTGCCTCTCTTAATGGCGAGCACGTGAACTTAGACCTGCCCCAACCCCTACCCCACCTCTATGCTGATCCAGCACAAGAGATGCTAGGAATGGAGGAGTTTTATTTTCTAGCTCGCATGATCCTCATCAAAGATGAGAGAAATTTCGACAAATTTGACCGCGCCTTCCAAGCCTATTTCAAAGGTGTAGAACTCCTCACTCCAACCCGTACTGAAGCCCCTCTTCAATGGCTCAAAGATGCCATTGACAAACTCTTGAGCCCCGAAGAAAAAGCCCGAGCGCCAAAGATGGACTGGGATGAGCTCATGAAAACCTTGGAAAAACGTCTTCAAGAGCAAAAGGAGCGCCACGACGGAGGGAGCAAATGGATAGGCACGGGTGGCACCTCCCCCTTTGGTCATTCGGGCTTTAACACCCAGGGCATTCGCATCGGGGGGGAGAGCGGGCAAAGGCGTGCACTCAAAGTCTGGGAGCAACGGGCTTACCAAGACTACGATGATGGTCAAGCCCTGGGTACTCGTAATATCAAACTCGCCGTGAGGCGTTTACGGCGATTTGCAAGAGAGGGCCAAGCCTTGGAGCTGGACTTGGAGGACACCATCCACAGCACCGCTGCCAATGCAGGATTTTTGGACATCAAGATGGTCCCTGAGAGGCACAATCAAGTCAAGGTGCTGCTCTTAATGGACGTGGGCGGCTCCATGGACGATCACATCCAACGCGTGTCTGAACTCTTCTCGGCCGTGAGCGCCGAACTTAAGCACTTGGAGTTTTATTATTTTCACAACTGCGTTTACGACTTTTTGTGGAAAAACAACCGTCGTCGCTTTGCTGAAAAACACGCCACCTGGGACATCATTCGAAAGTACAACAAGGACTACAAACTTATTTTTGTGGGGGACGCCACCATGAGCCCTTATGAAATCGTCCAACCCGGGGGCAGTGTGGAATACAACAACGAGGAAGCGGGTGCGGTGTGGCTCTCTAGGCTCACCCAAGCGTTTCCCAAATCGGTCTGGATCAACCCTGAACCCCAAGGGGTATGGGGCTACCGACAAAGCATTGAGCTCATCTCACAATTGATGTCCAAGCGCATGTTCTCCCTCACCCTCAGTGGTTTGGAGCAGGCCATGAGAGAACTCAACCGCTGAACGTTTAGAATGTCTGGTTGGATGGCGTTTTGAGACGATTTTGTGAGCCCGATTAAACAATGTCGTGAGCGAGACGTGATGACACACCGCCAAAATTGATTTTCCATTCTGAGTGACTCCCGCCTCTTCGTAGTTCAATGGATAGAACGCGGCCCTCCTAAGGCTGAAATGCAGGTTCGATTCCTGCCGGGGAGACCACCCTTGGAATTTTTGACCCCAAGGGCGAGCTTACCCAAGACTTAGCTCAGAATTTCTTTGGCCGTGATCTTGTACTTGAATTGATCAGGCGCATATGAATCAAATCGGCCCAAATCATTTTCTGCAATCGGGTACATCAAAAAGGGCAAAGGGTCTCGCTCCCTTGTGCCCGGCAACACCACATCATGCGTAGTGTTCCAGCCCACCCAGTTACCCTCCCACCCCCCAAACAATGAGGCGTAAACAGGCTTGACCACGGGATGGTTGAGCTCTTTGATCCAACTCGATGTTTCTTGGCGCATGACTTTGGCGACATCGGCTGGATCCATCGCCACCCAACCTCGGTGGGGTAAATAAACCTCACTTCGGCAGTGTTGTGCTCCACTCAAATTGGCGGGGTTGCCCGAGAGCTCTTTGTATGAAAAATGAGAAGGCACCAAGCGAAGGCCATAAACGTCCCGAGCGGGCAAGCCCAGTGAGCGACAAAGACCGACAAACACCGCATTGATATCCGCGCATTTCCCGCCCAAGTTGCCAGTCTCAAGCATGGTTTTGATGTCCCCCTCACCACACCCCAGCACCTTGGGTTCGCGGTAAGTGTTCTTCACCACCCAGTCATACAAAGCGCGAACCTTCTCCTCAGGGGAGTGAGCACCGCGGGTGGCTTCTTGAGCCGTGGTTTTGACAATCCCATCGGTGGGCAACCAACGTGTGGCTCGGGTGTAGTAAGCCAAGGTGGATGGCGCCTCAGGGGTGAAGTAAAGCCCTTGGCCGGGAGCCACTTTGGCGTCTTTAATATCG
>Ga0007809_10001376_pt1 | contig 10162 bp, 7 predicted proteins | sample CryBogCBE02Aug07_FD_60383 | JGI IMG/M metagenome (GOLD analysis project Ga0007809, IMG submission 60383) | Freshwater microbial communities from Crystal Bog, Wisconsin, USA - CBE02Aug07 | ecosystem: Environmental > Aquatic > Freshwater > Lake | place: Crystal Bog, Wisconsin, USA | collected...
TGCGTATACTAAAGAAAATTCAAGGAAACAGACCAAAAAGAAAAGCGCTGATTTAAGCAAGATTTAATCCCACTTCAAGAAAGATTGAATTATTAAGTAGTTTAATTTAAATAGACTGAAAAATTGAAAATTCTTTAAAACTTAAATTACTTAATTTGTTCAACTGATTTCACTCAAGATTTCTAGTTTGTATCATTATGATACAAACTTATCGGGGGTAACCCTATAAATTAAATTCTGAATCAACACCAGTAGTTAAAAATTCAAAAAATTAATTTGATTAAGAATTGAAAAAAGCTAAGTTTATTGATTGAACTTTTTTAATTGCTAAGAACCTACATTTCTATTTTCATAGGATCTGCTTTGGTTCTTAGCCTGAATTTTATTCCGTCGCTTTTTGACCTTTTAATGCCTAATGTTTAAGGGCGGTTTAATAGGGAAAATTTGTTAAATCAATATTTTGTCAATGATTGCTTTTTTCTGCTCCAGTGTATAACCGATACTTCCATAAGCTGAGAACTCTGTCTGATTGCGTCCATGACCAGTAATACATTCTGCAATATGAATAGGGATGTCATTTCTGGCTTTGATTCGATCAATGAATGCGTGTCTGAACATATGAGTTTTGAAGTCAAAAGGGCGCATCGCTTTGTTCATTGTGGCTGAGCAGGTTGCACCGCCAATTTCTTTTGCATATTGAGGAACAAGCCAATCACTTTTGAGAGACTTTGCTCGATCACTCAATTCCCGAGCGGCTTCAAGCGAAACTCCGCAAAGCGGAATGCAGCGGATGCTTGCTCGAGTTTTACGGTCTGTGTATTTGTTGCTTTTGATCCAAATATGAGGGATGTCATGCTCAAGAACTACATCTTCTAGTCTTGCAATAGCAGGTTCTGAAACACGACAACCAGTATTAAGCTGAATCAATCCTATCAACTTAGATGGAGTTGGATTACTGAGTAGAAATTGTTTTATTTTTACAATTTTTGTCTCACTGATCAAAGGAATGGGTTTAGACCTTTCGCACTCACCAATTATTTTGAGTCCGCGAAATGGACTCAAGCGATCAATATCCAAGTGCTTAAACGACATGTTGATCATGGCGTTCAATATATTATTGTGTTTTCTAATACTGTTTGGATGAAGTCCTCTTGATAATAAGTGATCACGATATTTGGTGATATGCAAATGTCTGAGTTCATGCAATGGAACATTTCCAAATAGGTCAATAAAAGTGTTGTAATAAGTTGTGGCGTTAGTGATAAATTTTCTTCTCCTTGATGATGGATTTTCTTTTACATAAATCTCAAATGCTGTCGATAGAGTGGGGCATTCATTGAGTGAATGAGTTCTAAAATAATTTGAAATCAGTTCGCAAAGAAAACGCTCGTCGAAATCGATATTTTGTATTTTTATTCGTCTTGTTAAATCATGAGTTGAACCAGGTAAAGAAGTCAGATCAAATTTTTTTTGCATGATGATTGAGGAGTTAAGTTTTTGAAACGCTTGTAAGCCTAACTAGTAGACACAGCAATAATTCAAAGACCTAAAAAGTCTCAATTTAAAAGAATGACCTTAACCCCTTTAATCAACAGATTGATTTTTAGATTCTAGAAACGAAAAAACTAATTTTTCTATTTCTTTTATATTAAAAATTTCATAAAAAATACTAATTAATGAGTAGCTAATAATGTATTCGTGTATTTCGCGTGTAATTGATAAATCACATTAAAAAGCCTTTACAAACTGTTGTTTATAAAGGCAATAATTTTATGATTTTGAGAAATGTGAGAATTTCTGCAGATTTAACAGTCTGCTGCTCTACCGCTGAGCTATCAGGGAATAAATCTATTATAGCAAAAAAATAGACGGATTTAGGGGGCCCTCATATCAAACTTTTTATTTCATATTGACCGGACCGCACAAGAAGAGACACTTGATCCCCGATATATGCATTTTCCCGAGCTATGAGTCCTATAGAGGTGTTTTTTTGTGACTATTTTAGGCAGACTTGTTTGTCGTAAAAATGCATACTTTTTCGATATCCACGCTACCTAAGTAATTCTAATTCCCGTCCTTAAAGGGATGTCTGAAGCCATTTCATCATTGAGCAGTCGACTGAATTCAGCAGCCACTATTATTGATGGTGCCGTCAGGCATCGTTGTCTTACAAAAAACCGCATCCTCTAATTTAGCGTTGTCTAGATTTGCACCTTTGAGACTCGAATTTCTCAATGAGGCATTTTTCAAGTTGGCACTGCTCAAATTGGCATCAGTTAATGTGGAGCCATCCAAGAGCGTCTCTCTTAAATAAGCATTACTCAAGTTGGCACCCGTCAAGTTAGTGTCGCTTAAATCAGCTTTGCGCAAATTAGCACTTTCAAAACTTGAGCTCAAGGTTCTCTTTTCCATCACTCTGGGCGAGAAATCTGAGGCTTTGAGATTGGCGTTTGAAAGGTTGGCGTTTTGAAAATCTGCACCCTTCATATCCTTTGCACTCAAAACTGCACCCGTTAAGTCACAGTATTTGCAAACATTGGTGGTTTTGAAGTCTTCTAATTTTTGCGCATCAAAAGCACTCACTGCAAAAGGAATGGTGGCTATGGCGGTCACCATAAGGGCAGGGTGGATGTATTTCGGGAAAAGTCTCATTTACTCAAAGAGGCAATGTAGTGCCCCAAATTCTCAATGTCAGTGTCATTTAAAGTTCCAGCCACGCTGGTCATGTTGCCCGCATCGTTGGTGCGAGTTTTGTCTTTGAAGGCATGGAGTGTTTTAACAACGTAGTCGTAATTTTGGCCAGCCACCTTGGGGATTTCATTTTGCCCCCTGAACTCACCCAAATGGCACATGGCGCATAAAGTTTCATCCGCTTTGGCTTGACCCAATTTGGCTTTGTCTGGATCGGCTTTGAATTTTTTATCCGTCAAAGTTTGTTTGGAAAAATAATCCCCCAACTCTCGCATGTCATCTTTGCTGAGTTCCATTGTCATGGGGGTCATCATGGGGTTATCTCGACGGCCCTCTTTAAAGTCTCTCAGTTCAAGATAAATGTAGCGAGCATTTTGTCCTGCCAAGCTTGGGATCTCAGGCATGACAGAGTTCCCGTTGGGGCCATGACAAGAAAAGCAAACCTCTGCTTTGGCAGGGACTTGGGCCCAAGAGGTGAGAGTGAATAAAGATAAAGAGGAGGCGAATAGCCAGGGGGTAAAGAATTTCAATGGGCTCTTCATTTATGGGGTCTATAGATCTGCAAATGAGCGAATGATTCGTGATGGAATCTCAATGGAATGACAAAAACATCAAAAAAAAGGCCTGCGATAAAGCAGGCCTTGATTTTATCGAAGATTAAAAGCCACCTTCGTTAATAGGGTTCATGGCAAAGCAAAAACCACAACAGAGTTACCGCGTTTGGCATCAATTTGATTGTTACCACCCGCAGCCACGGCAACGTATTGTTTACCGTTCACTGTGTAAGAAACGGCAGGTGCATTCACACCCGCACCGGTTTGGTATTCCCAGAGTTTTTTGCCAGACTTGGCATCAAAAGCACGGAACAAACCATTGGCCTCACCATTGAAGACCAAGTTACCAGAAGTGGTTAAAACGCCGCCAATCAAAGGCTCATTGGTATCAAACTTCCAAGCCACTTTGCCGGTGTCCACATTCACTGCAGACAAACGACCTGTTTGCTTTTCAGAAGGAATGGTTTTGAAAGCACCACCCAACCAAAGTTTGCCACCAGGATACTTGGAGGGCTCAACGTGGTAAGTCATAGGTTGGAGCAAGTTGGCTGCGTAGGTTAGGCGAGTCTCAGGATTGAAAGCCATGGGGCTCCACTCCACACCACCATTGGCGCCGAGCATCATTTTTGCGCCATCTTTGGTGGGCAAAGTCCACATGCCATCTTGGGGCACCATGCCTTCGGAGTAACGAATCAATTCGCCAGTTTTACGGTCATGGATGTACACATAGCCCGTCTTACCGGCGTGCATGGCCACTTTGGTCATTTTGCCGTCTTTGCCTTTGGCCTCAGTCAAAATGACCGGTGACACTGCATCCAAATCCCACACGTCGTGAGCGACGTATTGATAGTGCCACTTGTATTCACCCGTGTTCAAATCAATCGCAACCATGGAGTCGGTGTATAGATTGTCGCCAGGACGCTCAGTGCCGTAGAGGTCAGGGCTTGGGTTGCCGACAACGAAGAAGACGGTGTTGGTCTCTGTGTCTACAGCCGGAGCCATCCAAACACCACCGCCCAAGGTTTTATAGAAGTCACCGCCTTGTTTGGCCAACTGAGCTTTCTCAGCAGCAATGTCACGGTGCATGTCCTTGCCTGTGGCATCATTTTGAGCCCAAACACCTTCGTGACCTTTTTCAGGAATGGTGTTAAAGGTCCACTGCAATTTACCGGTCGCAGCGTCAAAGGATTTCACAAAACCACGAATACCGTATTCACCACCATTGGTACCAATCAAAATACGACCATTCACAGCCACTGGGGCCATGGTCTCGGAGTAACCGAGCTCAGGATCCGCAATTTCTGTGTTCCAAATGAGCTTGCCAGTTTTTGCATCCAATGCCACGAGGCGTGAGTCCAAAGTGCCCATGAACACGCGGTCTTTGTCAATTGCAACACCACGGTTATTGGGGCCGCAGCAGTAAGTAGTGACGGGTCCCATCTTGTGTTTGTAGTGCCACAACTCTTTACCTGTGGCCGCATCGATAGCGTACACATGGTTGTAAGAAGTTGTTAAGTACATCACACCGTCCACCACAATCGGAGCAGTCTCCATCGATTCAAGCACTTCAGTTTGGAAGGTGAAGGCGGGGCGTAATTTCGCTACATTGCTCGAGTTGATTTGCTTGGCAGGGTAGAAGCGAGTCTGAGCGTAGTTGCCATTTGAGTGCAAAAAGTTTTTGCTGTCCGTGGCCGCCGCGCTCAATTGAGCTTGGTCCACCGAGATGGGCTTGGTGACTTCAGCATGTGCTGAGGTTGCAATTAAAGTGATAACAGCGGCACTGATTAAACTTTGTGCAGTGTTAATGGCTAATTTTCTCATTTAGGCTCCTGTGATTTCAATGAGGCGAACAACAAAAATTCATTTAACTCCAAACCTTGGCGCGCCAAGGTCTGTACCCCTACGACGTGGTTTTGACCATTTGTAAAGGCCCCTGAATGTAACAGCTTTACTCTGGGGCTGCGAAATTCAGTGAGTGTGTAAATGCTATACTAAATTTTATCTGATTGGGAGAGTGGTTTTGCGGCACATGCAAACACTGGACCTCGAATCGCGCCCCAACTCTACTGGGCTTTGGGTTTTCGAATCCCTCCTTAACTTACTAAAACTTTACATGAAGTCCCCATTCATCAGTGTTCGCCTTGTTCACCTTGTTCGCATAGGTTTGTTGGCATCTGGGTTGTTAAGTGTCATGACCACTATGGCTCAGACCCCTTATTCACCCGGAGTGAGTGAGCAACTCTTGATTTCAGCCCGAAGTGCAGATGCCAAAGGCATTGAGGACAGCTTGGCCCATGGTGCTGCCCCGAATTCTAGAAATCGGTTTGGTAAAACAGCACTGTTCACGGCTGTGGAGAAAAACCGAGCTGACATTGTCAAAATCATGCTTGATCACGGGGTGGATGTGAATTTGGCCTCACTTGAGAAGGTCACTCCCTTGATGGCCGCTGCTTACTCCGGCAATTTGGAAATTGTTGATCTTCTCCTGAGTAAAAACCCTAAGCTTGAAGAAGATGACCGCGTTCACAAATCGGCCCTCATTTATGCCTGTGGCATGGGACACGCCGATGTGGCCGCGCGCCTCATTAAGGCAGGTGCCAATATCAATGGAGCCTTTGCAGACGCTTTGACCCCTCTCATGTGGGCCGCCGGTCAAGGCCATGTTGAGACGGTTAAAACCTTGCTTGATTTGGGAGCCAATCCTCAATTGAAGGACGACCGTGGGCTGACAGCCTTGGAGATTGCCCGAGCCAATAAGAAGACCGATGTTGTTGCCCTTTTAGTCTCCTATAAGCCCGCCCCCGCCCAACACCAGGTGTTCTCAACTGATGAGGGCTCCCTCTCTATTTCGGTGATCGACGGCTTGAACGACCAAGTGGTTGCAACCATTCAAGACGTGGGCAAGCCCCGAGGACTGACCTTTTGTCCCCATGACCCGCGTTTGTATGTGAGCGATCAAAAAAATGAACAATTGATGGTCATTGATGTGCACAGCCAAACCGTGATTAAACGCATTGGTGTGGGCCACTCCCCTGAGGCGGTTTATTGCTCAACCGATGGCCAATGGTTGTCTGTTGCCAATGAAGAAAGCAACTCGGTAAGTTTTATCTCAACTGCAGAACAAAAAGAGGTTTTCTCCGTTGGGGTGAAAGGCAAAAATCCTGAACATGCAGTTTTCTCTCCGACGGGCCAATACATGCTCGTCTCGGCTGAGGAGGCAGATCAAGTCGACGTGATTGATTTGGCCAAACGTAGCCAAGTTAACTCTATCCAAGTAGGCGAGCGTCCAAGGGGGATTGCTTTTACGCTCGATGGCTCCAGGGCTTTTGTGGCGGTCGAGAGTGCCAGTGCCTTGGTGGTCATTGATATGGCCAGCATGAAAGCCATTGAGAAGATTAAAACCGGACAACGCACCAATGGCTTATTGATGCACCCCAACGGCAAAGTGCTCTTTGTCACCAATGGGGGCGATGCCGATGTGGCCGTGGTGGATGTGGCGACTCTCAAAGTGTTGGCTCATGTGCCCGTAGGCCAGCGTCCCTGGAACATGTCTTTGAACCCTGAGGGTACCAAGCTTTATGTCGCTGCAGGTCGCAGCAACGCGGTGAGCGTCATTGATGCTTTGAGTTATGTCCCCCTTAAAAACATCCCCGTAGGCCGTTTGCCTTGGGGCACGGCAGCCAATTAAGATGGCCCAAGAGTCTTCACGGTATCACCGAATCTCAGTGGCATTGCACTGGTTGGTGGGATTGGCCATTTTGGCACAATTGAGCCTTGGATTTTGGATGGAAGGCGTCCCCAAATCCCCGCCTGGTGTTCGTGCAGGATGGTTCAATTTGCATAAATCCACGGGGATGCTCATTGCCGTGTTCATTCTTTTCAGAGTGATCTGGCGCTTAACCCATCGCCCACCTGAATGGTCTGGCCTATTGATGCCTTGGCAAAGAGCATTGGCCAACTTGAACCATCGGCTACTTTATCTGTGCATGATGGTGATGCCCTTGAGTGGGTTCTTGGGCTCCACTTTCACACCGTACCCTATCAAGTTCTTTGGCATGACCTTGCCAAGGTTTTGGGGGCCATGGCCCGAGATGAAAGAGATCATGGCGGTGATCCATTTCTCCACCGCTTTTATCCTGGCCTCGATCGTTGCCCTTCATTGCCTGGCTGCTCTCTATCATGCGTTTAAAAAAGATGGTGTGATGTCTCGAATGATGTTTTCTCGCTCACCCAGCGAACCCAGTGCTGCAACTCAATCCTTGTCGGAGCCTCATTCACCAAGTTGAGCCCCCTTGGCTTTGATCAACATGAGGTTTCTAAAGTTACATATCCGCTGGTAATTTTGAGATGCATGGACTACTTTGAGCAATATCCATCCTTTTGCCGTATGCTGCTATCGAGTCCATTTCGTCTCCAAACCATTCTGTTGATCTCAGGGCTCTCTTGGGGCTTGATGAGCGTGGGGTTGGCTCAAAATGTCACACTTGAAAAGGTCGAGGTCGTAGCGACCACACCTGTCAATGCTTTGGGCATGCAGCAGCAATTGATTGCCAGTGACGCGCAGACACTGGGCACAGGCGTCATCAACCCCTTGATCACGACCAATTTGGCAGATTTACTCAATGACAATATTGGGTCTGTAAGTGTCAGTAATAGCACAGGCAACGGCTACCAAAATGATGTGAACTACCGAGGATTTCAAGTCACCTCCATCCTGGGTGCGCCGGTGGGCCTGTCGGTGTACTTTGACGGGGTGCGTTTCAATGAGCCTTTTGGCTCGATTGTGAATTGGGATTTGATACCGATCAATGCAATATCGAGCATGACGCTGATGCCGGGCTCCAACCCCTTGTTTGGATTGAACACACTGGGTGGGGCGGTCTCGGCCAATACAAAAAACGGCCAGGACAATCCAGGCTCATCGCTCTCAGTAATGGGGGGCTCCTTTGGGAGGAAGTCTCTTCAGTTCGAGCGAGGTTTCAGTGATGAGGGGCACAACACCGACTATTTCTTGGCTCTCAATCTCGACCACCAGCAAGGTTTTCGTCTCTACTCTCAAAGCGAAGTGGCCCAGTGGTTTGGAAAAGGACGTTGGCAAAGTGATGATTTGGCGACTAAGTTGGAGCTGTCTGTGACAGGAGCTAACAACTTTTTACGCGGTACCCAAGCCCTGCCTTTGTCCATGATGGACACCCCGGCCATGTCCTACACTTGGCCTGATTCGGTCGCCAATCAAATGACGCTGGTCAATTTCAGAGGCTCACACTGGGCGGGTGAAAATGATTTGATCAACGGTAATCTATTTTTTAGACAATCCAATTCTCAAACCATTAACAGCAACGCTGCACTGGACGACGGGTGTTACGCCTCGGACGGCTCCTTGAGCGCTAAGTGCTTGAACCTTGCACCCAACGGCACGGTCAACAACTCTATTGCTACCAACGCTTTAGGCTTGGCGCGCTATACGGGGGACATCAACACCTCTCTCATTGATTCCTCCACTGTGCAAAGCACTGTGGGGGGGAGCGTTCAATGGACGAACTTAGATGCCCTCAAAGGCATGAATAATTCATTCACTTTAGGGGGCGCGTTTGACTATTCACGCATTGGATTTGATCAATCCAGTCTGTTGGCTAGACTGATCAACTACCAAACGGTTGAAACAGGAAACTCAAGGTATTTTTTCCCGTCCACCGGGTCCACCTCCGGTAGCAATTTGATTGATTCGGTCCACTTGTCTGCTCATGCAAGTGATGTGAGCCTGTTCTCTTCAGACACACTGTTTCTAAACGAGCACTGGAGTGCAGTGGCCTCAGGCAGTTACAACGTGAGCGTCTTGAGTCAATCGGGTGCCAATCAGCAAAATCTCAATAGCGACGGCGGATACTCATGGACCGATCCTTCCTCACTCATCAATTACTACAACCCGTCTTTCATTGGCTCCCAGTACTTGAGTGGCTCTACGGTTAAAACCATCTCTGCCCCCGGTTCTGTTGCTGCCCCCAATGTGAGCGTGGCCAATGGGCAAGCGGGCCCACAGGTGAACTCTCTGAATGGAGATCACCACTTTGAGCGCTTCAATCCAGCCTTAGGTCTCAATTACAACCCCTCTAAACAGCTTGGGTTTTTTGCCTCCTACAGCGAGTCCATGCGCGCGCCAACTCCCATTGAATTGTCCTGCGCCAACCCCAATTCGCCTTGTGCTTTGCCCACAGGCTTTAATGGTGACCCCGATTTGAAAGCTGTGGTTGCCAAAACACTGGAGCTTGGGGCTCGAGGGAAAATGAATCCTTCTTTGAGTTGGAACGTGGCCATTTATGACACCCGAACCAGTAACGACATTGAGTTCTTGTATGACACGTCCACCACAGGTTTTTTCAGCAACGTGGGCAACACACAGAGAAAAGGTTTTGAGCTGGGCATCAATAGCAATGCCGATCCGTTCAAATGGGCGTTCAACTATGGCTTTGTGAATGCCATTTTTAGGTCTGCGTTCACCACGGCCCAAGGCGTGAGTGTGAAATCTGGGGACCAAATTCCTGGCATTGCCAATCAAACCCTCAAACTGAGGGCTTCTTATCGCTTCACCCCTGAGTTGAGTCTGGGCGCGCGCGGGCTGTTGGTGGGCAGTCAATACGCTCATGGGGATGAAAACAACCAAGACCCCAGTGGTAAAGTACCCGGCTATGTGTTGGTGAATTTAGATCTCAAATATCAACTCAATGAGCAATTGAGTTTAGTGGTCATACTCAATAATGCCTTTAACCGGACTTATTCCACCTACGGTATTCTAAGCACCAACGTCTACACAGGCACAAACGAGCAGTTCAGAACGCCTGCACCTCCCAGAGCCCTATGGGTTGCAGCCCAATATAAGTTTTAAAGCTTTATTCGTCGTTGATTGCCATCGCTTTGCA
>Ga0007809_10001377_pt1 | contig 10161 bp, 7 predicted proteins | sample CryBogCBE02Aug07_FD_60383 | JGI IMG/M metagenome (GOLD analysis project Ga0007809, IMG submission 60383) | Freshwater microbial communities from Crystal Bog, Wisconsin, USA - CBE02Aug07 | ecosystem: Environmental > Aquatic > Freshwater > Lake | place: Crystal Bog, Wisconsin, USA | collected...
AATATTGGTGAGGAAGTCATCAAAGGTAATGAGATGATCAAAAAAACCGCTGAATTGCTTCGCAGTGCTGCGCTCACCGGCGATTTGAATTTTGTGGGGAACGTTGAGGGTAACGATATCTTCAAAGGCACCACTGATATCGTGGTGTGTGATGGTTTTGTGGGGAATGTTGCCCTGAAAACTTGCGAGGGCCTGGCGTGGATGGTGAGCAGTTTACTTAAACAAGGATTTGAGAAAAACATCTTCACCCGCATGGCCTACTTGATCAGCGCTCCCGTGTTGGCTGGATTTAAGCGCCGGGTGGACCACCGACGTCACAATGGCGCGGCACTCTTGGGGTTACAAGGCTTGGTCTTTAAGAGCCACGGCTCAGCCGATGCCTTGGCCTTTGAGACCGCACTCAACCGGGCCTATGAAGCAGCAGACAACGGGCTCTTAAAGCGTGTTCATGAGCGAATTGCGCGTGCCTTACCCTTGTTGCAATCCACCACCCAAGCCCACTTGCACGGCGAAACGCCCGAGTTGGATCCTTTATTCAAAGCAGACACGGGGCTGTCATGAGTCAATACTCCAAGATCGTGGGAACAGGAAGCTACTTGCCCACTCAGCGCGTCACCAACGAAGCGCTGGTCGCTCAATTGGCCTCGAGCGGGGTTGAGACGTCCAATGACTGGATCGTTGAGCGAACGGGGATTCATGCTCGTCACTTTGCCCAAGCCCACGAGTTCAGTAGCGACTTGGCCTTTCATGCCTGTGTCAATGCTCTCCAAACCGCCGGTTTGGGCCCGCAAGACATTGATCTGATCATTGTCGCGACCTCGACCCCGGACATGGTATTTCCCTCCACGGCTTGTATATTGCAGCATAAATTGTCCAAGTTAAATGATGAAGCCAGTGGCATTGCCGGTGCTCCCGCATTTGATGTGCAAGCCGTTTGCAGTGGCTTTATTTATGCGTTGACGGTGGCTGACGCTATGATCCGCGCGGGCAACGCCAAGCGTGCATTGGTGGTGGGTGCCGAAGTGTTCTCTAGGCTTTTGGACTTCAAGGACCGCACGACGTGTGTGTTGTTTGGAGATGGTGCCGGAGCGGTGGTCTTGCAAGCGAGCGACACGCCCGGGATTTTGGCCAGCGATTTGCACGCCGATGGCCAACATGTGGATATTTTGTGCGTACCGGGGCATGTAAACGGCGGCCTTATTTCGGGCAACCCGGTTTTACAAATGGATGGACAAGCTGTTTTTAAATTGGCAGTGGGATTACTTCACGGTGCGGCCCTGAAGGCGCTGGAGAAGGCGCACATGCATGAGGCGCAGATCGATTGGTTGATCCCTCACCAAGCCAATGTGCGCATCATTCAGTCCACGGCCAAGAAGTTAAAGCTCTCTATGGAGCGAGTGATCTTGACCGTTCAAGACCATGGCAACACCTCAGCGGCGTCGATTCCATTGGCACTCGATGTCGCGGCGAGGGGTGGACAAATCAAGTCTGGCCAGCACTTGCTGCTTGAAGGGGTGGGTGGTGGTTTCACCTGGGGTGCGGTCGTATTGCGGTTTTAACTTGCAAGGCGGCTTGCTTGCGCCAAAAAATACACTTAAAGCTTTGAAATCATGACTAAACAATTTGCATTTGTTTTTCCCGGCCAGGGTTCTCAATCCGTCGGAATGCTTGACACGTGGTCATCGCACCCAGAGGTGATCACCGCACTCGAGGAGGCTCAAAGTGCCTTGTCCCAGGATCTAGGCGCTTTGATGCGAGATGGTCCCAAGGAGGATTTGGCACTCACCACCAACACGCAGCCGTTGATGCTCTTGGCCGATGTGGCCATTTACCGTGTTTGGATCAAAGAGACGGGCCTTGTGCCGCAGATGATGGCGGGTCACTCGTTAGGAGAGTACGCCGCGTTGGTGGCCAGTGGTGTACTGAGTTTGTCACAGGCTTTGCCTTTGGTCAGATTCAGGGCACAGGCCATGCAAGAGGCTGTCGCAGTGGGTGAGGGCGCGATGGCGGCGATTTTGGGCTTAGATAGTGATCAAGTGAAGTCTGCTTGCCAGGCTTTGTGCGAGGAGTTCGCTGCGGCCCATTCAAAGGAACTTGTGCAAGCGGTCAATTTCAATGACCCGAGTCAAACCGTGATTGCTGGTACCGCTTTGGGTGTGGAAAAGGCTTGTGAGGCTTTGAAAGCTTTGGGGGCCAAGCGTGCGTTAAAGCTCCCCGTCTCCGCCCCATTCCATTGCACTCTGATGCAGCCTGCAGCGCTAAGACTGCGTGAGATGCTGGCGGGTCTGGAGTTTCAGGTGCCCACGGTTCCTGTACTCAACAACGTCGATGTGTTGAGCCCAAGCACTCCCGATGAGATCAAAGATGCGTTGTATCGCCAAGCCTATCACCCAGTGCTTTGGGTGCAAACAGTCAAAACGATGCAGTCACGAGGCATTCATACCTTGGTGGAGTGCGGGCCAGGCCAAGTGCTCAGCGGTTTTACCAAACGCATTGCCCCAGAGCTAGAGAGTTGCTCACTCAAAGAGTTGGACAACGTCCCAACCGTGCAGCAATCCCTCTTAGCCCCATTGGGCGTGAGCGCCAAGTCTGATAGCGAGGAGAGAGCATGAGCGAGACAAACATGAGCCCACAAGTGGCGTTGGTCACGGGCGCGTCTCGTGGCATTGGACAAGCCATTGCAGTGGAGTTGGCCAAAGCGGGCTGGGCGGTTGTCGCAACGGCCACTTCCCAAGATGGGGCCGATCGCATCACTCAAGATTTGAAGCCCTATGCCCATTGTCGGGGTGTGGTACTCAATGTCAACGACCGCCAAGGCTGTGAAGACCTGGTAACGTCCATCGTTGGCGAGTTCTCGGGCTTACATGTCTTGGTCAACAATGCAGGTATTACCAAAGATATGTTGGCCATGCGGTTAAAAGACGAAGACTGGGATGAGGTCATTCAAACCAATTTGAGTGCTGTCTTTAGGCTCTCGCGTGCAGTTGTTCGTCCCATGATGAAACAACGTCAAGGTCGAATCATCAACATCACCAGCGTGGTGGGCGCCAGCGGTAACCCTGGTCAGTCCAACTACGCCGCGGCCAAAGCGGGGGTGGCTGGTATGACCCGCGCACTCGCAAGAGAACTGGGCTCCAGGGGGATCACGGTCAATTGTGTGGCCCCCGGCTTCATTCAAACGGATATGACGGCCAATCTAACGGTTGCCCAACAAGAAGCCTTGCTCGCTCAAATCCCATTGGGCCATTTGGGCCTTCCTAGCGATGTTGCTCATGCGGTGGCTTTTTTGGCCAGTCCTCAAGCGAGCTACATTACGGGCCAAGAATTACATGTCAATGGTGGCATGTTGATGGTTTGAAATTTTTTTATAATATGAAAATTTCAAACCCCTGAGCGCGAGTAAAATCGTCCATTCCATTACAACCCTCTGAGTAAAAAATGAGTGATATTGAAGTTCGTGTGAAGAAAATTATTGCCGAGCAACTTGGCGTTGAAGAGTCCCAAGTGAGCAACGAAAAAGCGTTCGTTGCCGATTTGGGTGCTGACTCTTTGGATACTGTGGAGTTGGTGATGGCCTTGGAAGACGAATTTGCCATTGAAATTCCCGATGAGGATGCTGAAAAAATTACGACGGTGCAAAACGCCATCGATTACGCCCTGACCCATCAAAAGGGTTGATTGAAATCGCTTTTAGACTAAGCGTTTGTAGAGAAAGTTAAAACCGCATGACCCGACGTCGCGTTGTCGTGACTGGGCTGGGTTGCGTGAGTCCTGTGGGAAACACGTACACCGAGTCTTGGTCCAATCTTTTGGCTGGACACAGTGGCATTGACCTGATTAAAAGGTTCGATGCCTCTGGCTTTGCTTGTCATTTTGCTGGCGAGGTCAAGGGACTGGATTTGGAGCCCTACATCAGCGCCAAAGACGCTCGGGGCATGGACGACTTTATCCACTACGGAATCGTTGCCGCACTCCAAGCTGTGGCCGACTCAGGTCTGCCTACGCTTGATCAATTGTCTGCTGAACAAGCAGACCGCATCGGTTGCTTGATGGGGTCTGGTATCGGAGGCTTGCCTTTGATTGAGTCCATGCACGGGGAGTTGACGGCCAGAGGCCCACGCCGAATATCTCCATTTTTTGTGCCTGCATCGATCATCAACATGATCTCGGGCCATGTCTCTATTCGAATGGGATTTAAGGGGCCCAATTTGGCCATGGCCACTGCTTGCACGACAGGGTTACACAGTATCGGTATGGCCGGGCGCTTGATTGAATACGGTGATGCCGATGTCATGATTGCTGGCGGCGCTGAAGCTACGATCTCGCCTTTGGGCTTGGGTGGTTTTGCTGCCATGCGCGCCTTGTCAACTCGCAATGACAACCCCAAAGAGGCCTCACGCCCCTGGGATAAAGACCGCGATGGTTTTGTCTTGGGTGAGGGTGCAGGTGCCTTGGTGTTGGAGGAGTACGAGTACGCGAAAAAGCGCGGCGCTAGGATTTACGCCGAACTGATTGGCTTTGGTATGAGTGGGGATGCGGGTCACATGACCGCTCCCAATATGGATGGCCCCATGCGTGCCATGAAGCATGCGCTTAACAATGCTGGCCTCAACGCTGATCAAGTGAACTACCTGAACGCCCATGGCACCTCAACGCCTTTGGGTGATGTCAATGAGACCCAAGCGATCAAGGCCACCTTTGGGGACCACGCCAAACGTCTGGTCGTGAATTCGACCAAATCCATGACGGGTCACCTGCTCGGTGGAGCAGGAGGTATAGAGAGTGTGTTCACGGTCTTGGCTTTACACCATCAAAAGAGCCCTCCCACCATCAACTTAATGACGCCTGATCCTGAGTGTGATTTGGACTATTGTGCCAATACCGCTCGTGACATGCCCATTGAAATCGCGATGAAGAATAACTTTGGTTTCGGTGGCACCAACGGCACTTTGATTTTCAAACGTTTTGTTTGAGCCCTGTCGGTTTTGTTTTACCGGCTTTCGCGGGAGTTTTAGTGCTGAGAGACTTGGGTTGATACAAGGTCACGTCTTACTCTATTAAAGCGTTTTACAAGTACTTTTAAAGTTCTTGTAAAGTATTTTTTGCCACTTGACTCAAGGCTAGCCCTTGCCCATGCTCAGTGGAAAAACCAGGGATGTCTGCGCCATTTTTTTTGAGCACAACGTTCGCTCGCTCAACCCTTGATGAATTCATGTGGCATGTCGTTGAATGTCGGCCATTCACTCAGCTTGGGACCACTGGGTGTGTGAATTTTTAGCCAGAGATTTAAAGACTGAGTTTCAAGGGCTGAGTTTCAAGGGCAGAGTTTCAAGGCTAAGTTGGGCATTGGAATAAGCCCTTTGGCTGATACGGCATTGTGTAAAAGACTGTGAAGGCTAGTAAGCCATGACAACCAATGAGAGCGCCTGCGCGTTGAAATATAGGGGCGCCAAGGCGCTAAAAATCAAGAAAAGCAAACGCAAGCAAACGCAAGCAAACGCAAGTTAACGCAAGTTAAGGCAAGTTAATGCAAAGTAAGGTTCGGCGAGCGAAAACCTTGCCACGCAATTTTGTCCCTTCTCTTGTAAAACCCAAATCGCCCCCAATCTACTGGCGACACAATTCCTTCAATCGGAATCTCCTTGTCCATCAGGGGTTGTCTTCATCGTGTATTGTCGGTCTGAAATACTTTTTTTCTCGGAGTTTATTCATGCCTCGTGTTTCCCACTTTAAAGCCTTAAGAGTACAGCAGCGGATCGCTTGTCTCACCACACTAGCTGTGCTGCTCTCTAGTTCTTGGGTGAGCTTTGCGGCCACACCCCTTCTTCCCAACACCAACTCAAACCCCAATGCTGCTGCCGTCACCAATAGCGCCCCTAGTGCTGGGGCAAGCGTTGTGCGCACATTGCCTGATTTCACTGACTTGGTCGAACAGGTGGGACCCTCCGTGGTGAACATCAAGACCTTGGAGAAGGTCAGTGTTCGTGGCAACATGCAAGACTCGCCAGACGATCAAGATATGCAGGAGCTTTTCCGGCGTTTTTTTGGCGTTCCCTTTCCCAATGCTCCAGGGGCCAACCCCAACGCTCCCAAGGCGCCTCGCAAGTCTCCTAGCGTTCCCCAAGCACCCTCAGAGGAGGAGCAAACCAAAGGTGTAGGCTCTGGATTTATTTTGAGTGCGGATGGCTTGATCATGACCAATGCTCATGTGGTCGAAGGGGCCGATCAGGTAGTGGTCACTTTGGTGGATAAACGCGAGTTCAAGGCCAAAATCATTGGTGTGGATAAAAGGACCGATGTGGCCTTGCTCAAAGTTGAGGCGAGTGGTCTACCCGCAGTCAAAACGGGCGATGTCTCAAGGCTCAAAGTGGGTGAGTGGGTCATGGCCATTGGTTCTCCTTTTGGATTGGAGAACACCGTTACTGCAGGCATTGTGAGTGCCAAGAAAAGAGACACTGGAGACTATTTGTCCTTTATTCAAACCGATGTGGCCATCAACCCAGGCAACTCCGGTGGACCCCTCATCAATATGCGAGGTGAGGTGATTGGCATCAATAGTCAGATTTATTCTCGCTCCGGTGGCTTCATGGGGATCTCGTTTGCCATTCCAATTGATGAGGCTCTACGAGTGTCCGATCAGTTGCGCACTTTGGGCCATGTGCAGCGTGGCAAGTTGGGCATTCAAATCGAGCAAGTGAACAAAGAACTCGCTGAGTCCTTGGGGCTCTCCAAAGCTCAAGGGGCTTTGGTGCGCAATGTAGAGTCAGGCTCGCCTGCAGAAAAAGCTGGGATTGAGCCGGGTGACATTGTGCTCAAATTGGATGGTAAAACCATTGAGCGCTCCATTGACTTGCCGCGATTGGTGGGAAGCATCAAGCCCGGCACCAAGGCTGTGCTGAGTGTGTGGCGCCGTGGAGCCAACAAAGAGATCACTGTGACGGTGGGTGAGTTTGAAGCGGACAAGCCCGTGGTGGCCAAGGCCAGCAAAGACAAGCCTCAAGGCAGCAATGTCTTTGCCAGTTTGGGCTTGACGATCAGTGACTTGAGTGAGTCGCAAAAGAAAGAACTTAAGCTGAGCGGTGGCGTGAGGGTGGAGGCGGTCGCAGATGGCGCCCCAGCCGATCAAGCTGGACTTCGTGAGGGTGACATCATCACAGCCTTGGCCAACACTGAGGTGACGTCGGTGAAGTCCTTTGACGCGATTTTGTCTCGCTTAGATAAGACTCGCTCGACCAATATTTTGTTCCGACGGGGTGAGTGGGCGCAATTTGCCATTATTCGCCCTTCACAAAAGTGATCTCTCCCTGAGCGGTGCCCTCTTTGAGCCGCTTCAAGCTTAAGAGCCTCAGCGCTTGAGGCGATCCTTGAATTGACCCCATACTGAAGTCGGATATGGGGTCAAATCCACTTAAAACACACAGCAAAAAGAAATATTTTTTTTATTTTTTAACCCTTTGATCCCATTCAGATCCTAGGTCACGGATTTAAAAAGAATGGTTTTTTACTACTGTATAAGCTAGAATGACGATTGGCGTGCATTTGTGTTGCCCCAATTTTGTCCCCAAATTGTCACTTAAGGCCCAGATTCGTGAGTCTCCACAATTACTCCACAGCTCACCCACAACTTGTTCTCGAATGTATTTGGTCGAGTTGTGAATAAGCTGTGCATAACATTCGTGTTGCAGTCCGGCAACGATCCCTCAAGGCCCAAGTGGGCACTGTGCAAGTGGGCAATTTTGCCTACAATGAAGTTTCCAACTTTCGCAGTTGCCAAAAGATCGTTGGTTCAGGGCGCGTCAACACTGACGCGCCCTTTTTTATGCCTTGAGCGTTTAATTTCAATCACTTAAGTCTCACCCTTGATGAAACACATCAGAAATTTTTCAATCATTGCACACATCGATCATGGTAAATCAACGCTTGCCGATCGTTTGATTCAACGCTGTGGCGGCTTGCAAGCACGCGAGATGCAAGCGCAGGTCCTTGACTCCATGGACATTGAAAAAGAGCGTGGGATAACCATCAAAGCACAGACCGCTTGTTTGCAATACAAAGCGGTTGACGGTGTTGTCTATAACCTCAATTTAATTGATACACCGGGTCACGTTGACTTCTCGTACGAGGTCTCACGATCACTCTCGGCTTGCGAGGGCGCGCTCTTGGTGGTTGATGCCAGTCAAGGAGTGGAGGCGCAAACAGTGGCCAACTGTTACACGGCATTGGATCTTGGGGTTGAGGTCTTGCCTGTTCTCAACAAAATGGATTTGCCTCAAGCCGATCCAGACAATGCTGTTGCGGAAATAGAAGACGTGATTGGCATTGATGCCTCCAACGCCATCCCCTGCTCAGCCAAAACAGGCATGGGGATCGAGGAAATATTGGAAGCCATTGTGGCCCATGTGCCCGCTCCCAAGGGAAATCCCGAGGGTGCCTTGCGCGCCATGATCATTGATAGTTGGTTTGACAACTACGTGGGCGTCGTGATGCTTGTGAGAGTGGTTGACGGCTTTATTGCACGCGGAGAGCGTATTCAGATGATGGCCACCCAGGCGAGCTATTTGGCCGACAACTTGGGGGTCTTCACGCCCACGAATGTGCCACGCGAGATTCTCAAAGCGGGTGAGGTGGGCTACATCATTGCGGGCATCAAAGAGCTTCAAGCGGCCAAGGTGGGGGACACCATCACCAAAATTAAAACTGGTACAGGTGGACACTTGGCCACCGCTACTGAGGCCTTGCCCGGCTTTAAAGAGATTCAACCCCAAGTCTTTGCGGGACTGTATCCCACTGAAGCCAATCAATACGACTCACTCAGGGATAGTTTAGAAAAACTCAAACTCAACGATTCATCCTTACAGTATGAGCCCGAAGTCTCGCAGGCTTTGGGTTTTGGTTTTCGGTGTGGATTTTTGGGCTTGTTGCACATGGAGATCGTGCAAGAGCGCCTGGAGCGTGAGTTTGACCAAGACTTAATCACCACTGCCCCAAGCGTGGTCTATCAGGTGCTACGGGCCGATGGTGAGCTCATCATGGTTGAGAACCCCTCCAAGATGCCCGATCAAGGCAAGATCCAAGAAATTCGTGAGCCCATTGTCACCGTGCATCTCTATATGCCCCAGGAGTATGTGGGGGCAGTGATGACGCTTGCCAATCAAAAACGTGGCGTACAAATGAACATGGCCTACCATGGTCGTCAAGTCATGCTCACCTATGAAATGCCTTTGGGTGAGATAGTCTTGGACTTCTTTGATAAGTTGAAATCGGTCTCTCGCGGCTATGCCTCCATGGACTATGACTTTAAAGAGTACCGAGCCTCGGATGTGGTCAAAGTTGATATCTTACTCAATGCTGAAAAGGTCGATGCGTTGTCCATCATCGTTCACCGCTCACAGTCCCAATACCGGGGTCGTGCGGTGGCGGCCAAGATGCGCGAGATCATCTCGCGTCAAATGTTTGATGTGGCTATTCAAGCCGCCATTGGTGCTAATATCATTGCTCGTGAAACCATCAAAGCTCTTCGTAAAAATGTGATTGCCAAATGCTACGGTGGCGATATCACCCGCAAGAAAAAGCTCCTCGAAAAACAAAAAGCAGGAAAAAAACGCATGAAACAAATCGGTTCAGTCGAAGTACCCCAGGAAGCTTTTCTGGCCATCTTGCAAGTGGAGGATTGACGTGCCCAGTATCACCGCAATCATTTTGGCGGCCTTTGCCGCTTACATTGGCGCTTGGTATTTGGGCGCTCTCGAGGGCAATTTTGCTTTATTGCTTTTTTTAGCCACCAGCGTGACGGGTGTGTATTGGGTGCTAGAGAAGGTGATTTTCTATCCCCAGCGCTTGAAAGCTTCTCAAGACATCGAGGCACGCGAGAAAGCCCGTCAAGAAGAGCTTGTCAAAATGGGGTTGACCCCTTCCAGTGTCGATTTGCTCCAAGCGCGTGAGGAGGTATTGCGCCAGCCGTGGTGGCTTGATTGGACCGCGGGTCTCTTTCCAGTCATTTTGGTGGTTTTCGTCCTGCGCTCTTTTTTGTTCGAGCCTTTTAAGATTCCGTCGGGCTCGATGATTCCCACCCTGTGGGTGGGTGATCTCATTTTGGTCAATAAGTTTCACTACGGTATTCGCTTGCCAGTGATCAACACCAAAATCACAGAAGGCTCGCCG
>Ga0007809_10001382_pt1 | contig 10149 bp, 9 predicted proteins | sample CryBogCBE02Aug07_FD_60383 | JGI IMG/M metagenome (GOLD analysis project Ga0007809, IMG submission 60383) | Freshwater microbial communities from Crystal Bog, Wisconsin, USA - CBE02Aug07 | ecosystem: Environmental > Aquatic > Freshwater > Lake | place: Crystal Bog, Wisconsin, USA | collected...
GGGGGAGGCAAAGTCCTTCAAGACGAAGATCAAATCGGGCTCAATGAGGACTTCAAACGCATCTCAATCCTTGCCAAAACATTGACCCCCGCTGAGCTCTTGGGGCTCTCACCCGATGAGGTCTTGCATCGATTGTTTTGGGAGGAGCGTTGCATCAAGCTCGAGCCCAGCATTGAGGCACCGGCCCTTTCTCCTCGGTTTGCCTGCTCTTGCTCTAAGGAGCGGGTATCACGCATGATCCAAGGGCTGGGGGAGGAGGAGGCGCAAAGTATCATTGCAGAGCGCGGGGAAATTGAAGTGGGGTGCGAGTTTTGTGGTCGCCAATACCACTACGACTCAGTGGACGCGGCGGCCCTATTTGCCACGAGCTTGGTGTTACCAGGCCAGACAGAGCCTGATCAAATGCACTAGATACTCCACATCAGAGCCTTCACACCTTGTAGGGGTGTGGCGAGTTTTTTGCTGAACTTGGGGCTCGGTGGTGTTCTGAGCTTAAGGTGGGCTTATTTGCCCAGTTGAACGAATATTTCATTGGCGCGGACCATGCCAATCTCTTTTCTGGCGCGCTCTTCAACCATTTCCAACCCGTTTTTCAAGTCCAATAGCTCTGCATTCAATCGCTGATTGGTGATTTGAGCCTGGCCATTGAGTTGGGCTTGTTGCGAGAGTTGTTGTTGTAGGCGCCACACCTCGGGCAAACTGCCGCGACCAATCCACAACTGTCCTTGCAAAACCACAAGGATGGTCAGGAGAGTCCAAGTCACGGCGCGTTGCATGGAGTTGTGGCGGGCTAAAGAGTTGTTGGCGGTGTGGTCTTACGAAGTCGCTTGACGTTTGGGATACGCTTTAGTGCAGGTTTGTCGGTATTTGAAAGGACTTGCCTACACTCCAGTGCGCATCTTAAACGTGCTTTAGACTTGACGCAAGTTGTAAAACGCGAGGCGACCTGGGTAGGAGGCCACGTCCCCCAAGTCCTCTTCAATGCGTAGGAGCTGGTTGTACTTGGCAATGCGGTCGCTGCGGCTCAAGGAGCCGGTTTTAATTTGACCGGCGTTGGTGCCTACGGCAATGTCTGCAATGGTGGTGTCTTCGGTTTCGCCCGAGCGGTGAGAAATCACATTGGTGTAGCCCGCACGTTTGGCCATTTCAATGGCCTCAAAGGTCTCACTCAAAGTTCCAATTTGATTAATTTTGATCAAAATCGAATTGGCAATGCCCTGATCAATGCCTTGTTTGAGGATTTTGGTGTTGGTCACAAAGAGATCGTCCCCGACCAATTGCACCTTGGACTTTAAGCGATCAGAGAGAGTTTTCCAGCCCGCCCAGTCGCCCTCGGCCATGCCGTCTTCAATGCTGATGATGGGGTATTTGTCACACCATGAGGCCAGCATATCGCTCCATGCAGGTGCCTCAAGACTCAAACCCTCGCCCGAGAGCTCGTAGCGACCGTCTTTATAGAACTCACTGGAGGCGCAATCCAAGCCCAGCACAATTTGTGAGCCCGCGGTGAACCCTGCAGCATCGATGGCATCGAGCACCAACTGGATGGCCGCCTCATGGTTTTTAACACTGGGGGCAAAACCACCCTCGTCCCCCACGGCGGTGCTCATGCCTTGTTTGTTCAAAATGCCCTTCAAGGCATGGAACACTTCGGCTCCGTATCTGAGCGCTTCTCTAAAGCTCGTGGCCCCGACCGGGATGATCATGAACTCTTGCAAGTCCAAGTTATTGTTGGCATGAGCTCCACCATTGATCACATTCATCATGGGAACAGGCATTTGCATCTTGCCCATCCCGCCAAAATAACGGTACAGGGGTAAGCCCGCTTCTTCCGCTGCGGCCTTGGCCACTGCCATGGAGACGGCCAACATGGCATTGGCGCCAAGCTTGGATTTGTTCTCGCTGCCGTCCAGGTCAATCAAAGTTTTGTCCAAAAACGCTTGTTCGCTCGCATCCAAGCCCAATACAGCTTCGCAAATTTCGGTGTTGATGTGCTCCACGGCCTTCAAAACACCCTTACCCAGGTAACGACTCTTGTCGCCGTCTCTCAGTTCAATGGCTTCTCGCGATCCTGTGGAGGCGCCAGAGGGAACGGCTGCGCGACCCATGGTGCCGCTTTCTAAGAGAACATCACATTCAACGGTGGGGTTGCCTCGGCTGTCTAAAATTTCCCGGCCAACGATATCAACAATAGCGCTCATGAATGAAAAACTTTCACAAAGTTAATGAAAAAGAAAAAAACAAAACAAAGAGATCAAAAGTAAAAGTCAGATGAAGAAATCAGATGAAAAATTCAGATCTAACACACACACACCTGATGTCCACGGCCCCATCCCATGCGTAAACTCAGAGGTGGGTGGTTGGGGTCCGGCGCCTATTTGGAGTGTCACGCTTCAAAATGATTTTCTAAAAAAGGGTGGCGTTTGGTCACCTGATCAATGGCCATCAAACTCTCCAACAAAGCCCGCATGTGTTTGAGCGGCACGGCATTGGGCCCATCGCTCATGGCATTTTTGGGGTCTGGGTGAGTTTCCATGAATAGCCCACTCACGCCCACAGCCACGGCCGCCCGCGCCAACACCGGCACCATCTCGCGCATCCCGCCCGAACTCTGGCCCTGACCGCCCGGTAATTGTACGGAGTGAGTGGCATCAAAGACGATAGGCACCTGACTCTCGCGCATGATGGCCAAGGAGCGCATGTCGCTCACCAAATTGTTGTAGCCAAAGCTTGCCCCTCGCTCACAGGCCATGAACACGTCCGAGTCCAAGCCCGCTCTTTGGGCTGCAGAACGGGCTTTGTCGATCACGTTTTTCATCTCATGGGGAGAGAGAAACTGGCCTTTTTTGATATTGACGGGTTTGCCTGAGCAAGCCACCGCATGGATGAAATCGGTTTGGCGGCATAAAAAAGCAGGGGTCTGTAAGACATCGACCACTTGGGAGACGCGAGTGATGTCTTCCTCTCGGTGCACATCGGTCAAAATGGGAAGGTTCAATTCGCGTTTGACCTTGGCCAAGATCTCAAGTCCCTTGTCCATGCCTGGGCCACGAAAGCCACTCTCAGAGGTACGGTTTGCTTTGTCGTAGCTCGATTTGAAGATAAAGGGAACTCCAAGCTCGGTACACAACTCTTTCAGAGTGCCCGCCGTGTCCATTTGCAGTTGCTCGGACTCCACGACGCAAGGGCCTGCAATCAAGAAAAAGGGTTGGTCTAAACCGACTTCAAAACCACAAAGTTTCATAAGGCATCCAGAGTCACGGACAAAAAGTCTGAGGGGTGGGATAAGGAGCAGGGGATCATTGGGCAACAGGGCGGGCGGTGGTGCTTAAGACGCTGCCACACTTGAACTGGTATTTGTACTTGTACTTGAGTTGGCCTTTGCTTTGTTTGACTTCAGGGCCAACGCGCTGGCAATGAAATGATTAAAGAGCGGGTGACCATCCCAAGGAGTCGACTTGAACTCGGGGTGAAACTGCACGCCCATGTACCAGGGGTGCACGCTTTGGGGGAGCTCAATAATTTCAGTCAAGTGCTCACTTTGGGTGATGGCGGAAATCACCAAACCCGCTTTTTGCAATTGCTCTAAATAGTTCACATTCGCCTCAAAGCGGTGGCGATGACGCTCAGTCACTACGCTGCCGTAGATTTGATAAGCCAAGGTGTTGGGGCTGACATCCGAGGATTGGGCTCCCAAGCGCATGGTGCCACCCAAATCCGAGTTGGCATCGCGCTTTTTGATACTGCCGTCAGCGTCCTTCCACTCATTGATCAAGGCGATCACAGGGTGAGGGCTGTCGGGCTCGAATTCAGTGCTGTTGGCATTGTCCAAATGGGCCACGTGGCGGGCAAACTCAATGGTGGCCACTTGCATCCCGAGGCAAATGCCAAGGTAGGGAATGTGGTGAACTCGGGCAAACTGGGCTGCTGAGATCTTGCCCTCAATGCCGCGTTTGCCAAACCCGCCGGGGACCAATACCCCATCCACACTGGCCAACTGACCAATGTTCTCAGGTGTCAGTGTCTCGGAGTCAATGTATTGAATTTTGATACGAGAGCGGTTCTTCATGCCCGCATGACGCAGTGCTTCATTCAATGATTTATAGCTGTCCGAGAGGTCCACGTACTTGCCCACCATGGCGATGGTGAGTTCGTTTTTGGGATCCTCAACTTCGCTCACCAATTGGTCCCACCTTGAGAGGTTGGCAGCAGGCGTGTGCAAGTCCAATTTCTTACAAATGAGGTCATCTAGGCCTTGCTCGTGCAGCATCCGTGGAACCTTATAGATCACATTCACATCCCACATCGAGATCACACCCGATTCGGCAACATTGGAGAAGAGCGAAATCTTGCTGCGCTCCTCCTCAGGAATGGGGCGATCAGCCCGGCAAATAAGGGCATCGGCTTGAATACCGATTTCTCTGAGTTTTTGGGCCGTGTGTTGGGTGGGCTTTGTTTTGAGCTCCCCCGCCGCGGCAATCCAAGGCACGTAGCTCAGGTGAACAAAGGCCGCGTTTTGAGGCCCCATTTTGAGGCTCATTTGACGCACTGCTTCTAGGAAGGGTAAGGACTCGATGTCACCCACCGTTCCTCCGATCTCGACAATGGCCACATCCACGGCGCTCTCACTCCCCACGCCAGCACCACGTTTAATGAAGTCCTGGATTTCATTGGTGATGTGAGGAATCACCTGGACTGTTTTGCCCAAGTAAACACCGCGACGCTCTTTTTCAAGGACGCTTTGGTAGATTTGACCTGTGGTGAAATTGTTGGCCCGGCGCATGCGAGTCGTGATGAATCGCTCGTAATGGCCCAAATCCAAATCCGTTTCAGCACCGTCATCGGTGACAAAGACCTCACCGTGCTGAAAGGGTGACATGGTGCCCGGATCGACGTTGATGTACGGATCGAGCTTAATGAGGGTGACTTTCAAGCCGCGAGACTCTAGGATCGCAGCAAGGGAGGCTGAGGCGATTCCCTTACCCAGGGAGGACACCACACCGCCAGTGACGAAGACAAATTTAGTCATGCCAATCGGGGACGAGTGCCCAAGGAGGTGGTAAAGTGAGATTATAGGGCTTGTTTGAAGTCAAGAGATGAGGTTGGAGCGGGCATGAAGTCGATTCGGGGTAAAAAAATTATTTTGGGTTTGAGTGGGGGCATCGCTTGCTATAAGGCTGCAGAGTTGTGTCGCTTATTGATCAAAGCGGGTGCTCAGGTTCAGGTGGTGATGACAGAGGCTGCAACCCATTTCATCACCCCAGTCACTTTGCAAGCGCTCTCCAATCAAACGGTGTACACCTCACAATGGGACGCCCGAGAGCCCAATAACATGGCGCACATCAATTTGACGCGCCAAGCCGACTTGGTGGTGGTGGCCCCTGCGAGCGCCGATTTCATGGCCAAATTGCTTCATGGCCAAGCCGATGACCTATTGAGCCTGATGTGCTTGGCCCGTCCGATTGAGACTTGCCCCTTGGTGTTGGCGCCAGCGATGAACCGAGAGATGTGGCAGCATCCCGCCACAGTGCGAAATGTGACCCAGTTACGAGACGATGGTGCTTGGGTCTTGGGAGTGGGGGCGGGTGAGCAGGCCTGTGGTGAGAGTGGCGATGGGCGAATGCTCGAGCCCTTTGACATTGTGCAGGAGTTGGCCCGAGTCCTCACGCCTCAAACCCTTTTGGGCCGGCGAATACTGGTGAGCGCTGGCCCCACGTTTGAGGCTTTGGATCCCGTAAGAGGGATCACCAACCGCTCCAGTGGCAAGATGGGCTATGCCTTGGCCCGAGCAGCATGGCTCATGGGCGCTCAGGTTACTTTGGTGAGTGGCCCTGTGGCGTTGGATTGTCCAAGAGGGGTGGATCGCATCATGGTGGAGACGGCGCTTCAGATGCAAGACGCCGTTTTGAGTTGTGCTGAGCAAAGCGATGTCTTCATCTCCACTGCTGCAGTGGCCGATTGGCGTGTCAAGCACTTGGAGCCCCACAAAATCAAAAAAACCAAAGAGTCACCTACTCCTCACTTTGAATTGATTCAAAACCCGGATATTTTGGCTGGCGTGGCCCAGGGTGTTCGAGCCCAAGCAAAAGCGCTTTATTGTGTGGGTTTTGCCGCAGAGACCCAAGATTTGACCAAGTACGCCCAGGAAAAACGTGTCTCCAAAGGGGTGCCTTTGATGGTGGGTAATTTAGGGCCGGCCACCTTTGGCTTGGATGACAACGAATTGCTCTTGGTCGATGAGAATGGGGTCAGCACTCTTCCACGAGCGAGCAAAGATGAGTTGGCGCTGGCCTTGATGGCCAACATTGCCGAACGCTTGAGTTCATTTTTAAGAATCAAATCAGCCTAGACTACTCAGAGGATGAAGACATGAACCTAGAGCTCAAAATTTTAGACGAGCGAATGAAAGACCACTTGCCCCAGTATGCAACTCCTGGGAGTGCTGGGCTAGACTTGCGAGCATGCTTGGATGCGCCCATCACCTTGGGGCCCAATGAGTGGCAATTGGTCTCCACTGGGATCGCGGTTCATGTGGCAGACCCAGCCTATGCGGCCATGATATTGCCCCGCTCAGGACTTGGTCATAAGCACGGTATCGTTTTAGGCAATTTGGTGGGTCTCATTGACAGTGACTACCAAGGCGCGCTGATGGTGAGTGCTTGGAATCGTTCCGGGGTGCCTTATGTACTCAATCCCATGGAGCGTTTGGCTCAATTGGTGATTGTGCCGGTGGTGCAGGCGAGTTTTCAGGTGGTGCAGGAGTTCTCGGGTGCTAGCCAACGGGGCGAAGGTGGTTACGGCTCTACCGGCAAAGCTTGATCAATGAGGGGTCCGTGGACTCGGGCCTGTCGGCTTGAGTTCCAGGAGCGTATTCAGTGTAGCCTTCCGTTGTGCGCAGGGTCAGTGGGGGTTGGGTTTTTCCCACCTCCTTCACGATCCTCGCCATCCTCCTCACCCTCAATGTCCTCATCTTCGAAGTCAAAGATCGCATCCAGGCTTGCCAACGCAGGATTGATTTGGGCTAAATCAATGCTCTCATTTTGAGGGTGCTCATGGCCTTCAGATGGCTGAGAGTGGTTATGAATTTGTCCTTGGTTTTTCCCAAGCTCGGGTGAGTAAAAGAATCCCACCCCCATGCTTGAGGCTTTGAGCTCGGCGTCATTTGCCTCTCGCACACCCAGCACCTCCAAATGTAGCCTCAGTGCAATGCCAGCCAAAGGATGATTGCCGTCGAGCACCACATGCTCGGGGTAGATTTCAGTGATCGTATAAAGATGCCCCTCAGGCACTTTGGCCAAGCCATTTTTAGGTAAAGCACTGGCCTCCAAGCATTGACCCTCTTCGATTTCAGCCGGAAAGAGTTCTCGTGACTCCAAAAAGACCAAGTGCTCATCATAGTCGCCAAAGGCATCCTCAGGCTCCAGGTGCAAATCCAAGCTGGCGCCAGGCGCCAATCCGATCAAGGCTTCTTCAATTTTGGCCAGCAAGTCATGCCCACCGATGAAAAATTCCACCCCTTCTTGAAGTTCATCAAGCAGGGTGCCCAAAGTGTCTTTAAGCGTCCAGGTCAATTCGACCACGCAGGGTATAGTGATGTTCATGGTGAGGATTGTCGCATTTCAAATCCGTCTCGCTTATTGTTTCTCCTTTTTTAACCATTTTTAAGTATGCCCATGACCTCAATTGATCAACCCTGCGCCCTTTTGGGAGGTCTCACACCTGAGTACTTTATGCGCCACTTTTGGCAAAAAAAGCCTTTGCTCATTCGAGCCGCGATCCCAGGCTTTAAGGCCCCCATTTCGCGCTCTGAGCTTTTTGCCTTGGCCCAACGCGATGAGGTGGAGTCGCGTTTGGTGGTGAAATCCGGGCCCCAACATCGGGCCAGCAGTTGGAGCTTGAGGAGGGGGCCGTTTGAGCGACGTGCGCTTCCAGCGCTTACCCAAAAGGATTGGACTTTATTGGTGCAAGGTGTGAATTTGTACGACTCGCGCGCCCATGATCTCTTGGAGATGTTTCGCTTCATTCCGCGCGTGAGGCTTGATGACTTGATGATCTCCTATGCCAGTGAGGGAGGAGGCGTGGGTCCTCATTTGGACAGTTACGATGTGTTTCTTTTGCAAGCCCATGGCCAGCGTCGCTGGCGCATCCATCAAGCCCCCGATCCTCAGTTTGTAGAAGGTGCAGCGCTTAAAATTTTGTCTCGCTTTGAGCACGCTGAGGAGTGGGTGCTCGAACCTGGCGATATGCTCTACCTCCCTCCAAGCTATGCCCATGAGGGCGTCGCCGTGGGGGAGTGCATGACCTACTCCATTGGTTTTAAGGCTCCTCGTGGACCCGACTTGGCGCGCCAGGTGATGGCATGGATGGCCGATGCAAGTGATGAGGACGAATCAAGTCTTCAACCCACCCAACTCTACAAAGACCGAACCCAAGCCGCCACGTTAAATCCGGGTGAGATTCCCTTGGCTTTACAAAACTTTGCCTATGAAAACTACCAACGTTTGGCGCTCAATGAATCGGAATTTAAGCGTGCCTTGGGAGAGACGCTGACCGAGCCTAAACCTCAGGTGTGGTTTGAGTCCAGTTGCGACATGGACGACGCTTTGTGCATGAAGCGCTTAAAGCATTGGGCCACCCATCAAGGAGCGGAGCGTCTCAGACTTGATCGTCAAACTCAGATGCTCTTTGACTCCAAGACGGTATTTATCAATGCTGAGAGTGTTGGGGCGAGTGGCATAGAAGCCAAGATTTTGCGCGCCTTGGCCAATGATCGTGAGCTATCAGCCCAAGCCCTGGCCCCTCTACTGAAGCGCCCCTCACTAGCCTCTGGCCATGAGGCCAAGCGTTTGGCCGCCAAGAGAAGTTCCACTCGCTTGGAGGCGTTGCTGGGTCTATTTGTGCAGTGGTTACAGTCGGGGTGGATGCACTGGCAGGAGTGAAGGCGGGAGGATGATTTTTAAGAGAATCACTTTAATTTGACAACTCAAAAGGCCTGTGCTTAAGCTCCAAGAGGTTCCAAGAGCCAGGCTCTTTTGTCAATTGTGGGTGGGTTCGTTGTGATCGTTACTGATTTACCCTATAATAGATGGCTGAGTTGAAGGAGCTTTAAAAAAAACCAACAGCTCAGTCACATCCTAATTTGTGGCAATTTCCGGAAATTGTTAACCCTACCTTACCCTCAAAGGACAACTGACATGACAAAGACACTTCTTTTGGCAACTCTTTTAGCTGCTGCCTTGGTTGCATGTGGTAAAAAAGAAGCACCAGCTCCTGAAGCTGCACCCGCTCCTGCTGCTGCACCTGCTGCTGATGCTGCCGCTCCTGCTGCTGCACCTGCTGCTGACGCCGCCGCTCCTGCTGCTGCTCCTGCTGCAGAAGAGAAGAAGTAATCACTTCTTGACGAATAAGGCCACCTTCGGGTGGCTTTTTTTTTGGGGCAAAATTGTTTCTAGCGCCGTTTTGGGCCTGTGATGTTGGGGCCCATGGTTTGATCGCCGTGTTTAAATTATGGATAGCCTCACAGAGATCAATGCGCAAGGGGCAGTCTTCGGCGTCAAACCACCCACCACTCAGTCCCATGGTCTTGGTGGGCGATGATCACTTCATCAGCCGCACAATTAAGGACCGCTGCAAAAGCTTGGCCGACCAATTCGGGCGTATTATTTTTTTCACTCAAATGTGCAGCGACCACTGTTTTGAGTTGATCGTGCATCACGTTTTTGAGAAGCTCTGCTGAGGCTTGGTTAGATAAATGTCCCAAAGGGCCGGAGATGCGGGACTTTAGAAATGAGGGATATTTGGAGAGCCTGAGGAGGTCTTGGTCGTGGTTGGCCTCCAAAATCAATGCTTGGCAGTGTTGGAGACTCTTTAAGACATGCGCACTTGCATGTCCCAAGTCCGTCACCAAGCCAAGCTTCACATTGCCATCACTCAGACACACCTGCAAGGGCTCGCGCGCATCATGGGGAACCGTGAAGGGGGTGATTTGCAACTCGCCCACTTCAATAGTTTCGCCGTCTCTTGCACAACACAGTTGCTCACTGCCCAAACCCCACTCCAGTGTTTGACTGGCCAATTGCGTGCCCTGGCTGAACCAAATGGGTTTACCGGTCCGAAGACCAAATTGGCGAGCATGTCCCACATGGTCGG
>Ga0007809_10001383_pt1 | contig 10149 bp, 8 predicted proteins | sample CryBogCBE02Aug07_FD_60383 | JGI IMG/M metagenome (GOLD analysis project Ga0007809, IMG submission 60383) | Freshwater microbial communities from Crystal Bog, Wisconsin, USA - CBE02Aug07 | ecosystem: Environmental > Aquatic > Freshwater > Lake | place: Crystal Bog, Wisconsin, USA | collected...
CCCAAGTGATCATAAAACGGTGCGTGCGAAAGCCACTGGGTTTGGGGCTGCAAGGGCTTATTATTTTGAGAGTCCATCACGTCTTTGAGGTTGGGAATTGAGAATTCAGAATTTAGAATTTAGAATTGGGCTAGGCTTGTGAGTTCAATCACTTGGCTCCGAGATCAATGGGAACCAGATTCTTCAAAACCCACCAAGACTTTTTGCGTGTGCTCTCCCAGTGCTGGGGCAACTCCCGTGGGTTGGAGCTTCATTTTTGAGAATCTTGCTGGAAAGGCCCTCACTTCATGGCGTTGTCCATCCCCCGATTGCACCTCTCGAACGACCTCCAAGGCGGTGGTCTGGGGGTGACGGATAGAGGCTGCCGGGCTTTGGTAGGTGGCAGCATTGCCCGCGTACTTGCGAATCATCTCCACGAGTTCTTCGCCACTGTAGCGGGAGAAAAATCGCTCGTACTCAGCTTTCAGCTCCTGAACTCTGGAGCCGTAACCCGTGGAGTTTCGTCCAATGGGGTCAAAGCGTTTGTCCTCGAGGAGTTCATGAAACCCGGCTTCCTCAATGAACTTGACCCATCCGGGACGACCTTGAGCACCCACCGAGCCACCAAAGGCAAAAAAGATGGGCTCATCTTTGGTCATCCATCCTTTCTCGGGTGGGTAGTTGGCCCCTCCAACCCGAGGGCCACTGTAGTGGTCTGGGTTGGTCTGCGCGGCCAAGTGAATACTCTTCATCGATAAGAGTGAGTTCAGTAAGGAGACAGAGATTTTTTGACCCTGCGAATGATTTCTTCTTCTGGCAATTAAAGCCGCAAGAATGGCTTGGGCGGCAAAGATCCCACTTCCCGCTCCGGCCACATCGGCTCCTAGTCGACAAGCCGGAGAGCCTTCACGCGATAGGTAGCGGGTGTAGCCAGCCATCGCTTGTGCAATGAGTTCGGAGCCCGGTTTATCCTTCCATGGACCGTGTTCACCCCATGGGGTGATTTGAACAAAAATCAACTTGGGGTTGAGAGATAGAAGAGTTTTCTCAGGCTCGTCTAGCCCCATGTCTTTGAGTTCAGCGTCATTTTTGTCGGTCACGAACACATCGGCATCACGCAGTAGGTGCAGTATCTGGGACTTGAGCGTTTCTGGCTTGTCGCTCAGTTTCACGGAGAGCTTACCGCGGTTCAATTCAAAAAATGCCGCACTCATCGAGAGTCCAGCGATTTGGGGCTCAGCGTGTCTGAGCCAGTCGCCAGTTGCTTCTTCGAGTTTGATCACCTGCGCTCCAAGGTCATGCATTCTGAGCGTGGCCAAGGGAGCGGCCACGCCTTGGCCAAGTTCTACGATGCGAATGGACTTCATGGCACTCATGGCTTCAAACTCCCCAAGACAGTTTGGGTGTGCTCACCCGGTTGGGGGGCAGGGGTGATTTGGCAAGGGGTGTGACTGAAATGCCAAGGCAAGCCACCCACGCTTACCGTCCCCCAATCTTTGGTGTGGACTTGACCAATCATCTCGTTGGCTGTGACTTGTTGGTGGTAGCGAAAGGTCTCAAATTGATGGGCCAAGCCAGCCGGCACGCGATGACGCTCAAAGGTTCTGAGCCACCATAGCGCGGGTCGCTTGGCAAAGATCGGTAGAAGCAACTCGTCCAGCTCTTGTCGGTGCTGTACCCGTAGCGCATTGGTCTGAAAGCGCGGGTCTGCACTCAAGTGAGACACCTCCAAGGCCAGACAAAAACGCTGCCACTCTTCATCATTGTGAGCTGTGACGAAAATTTCTTTGTCTAAACTTGGATAGGCCCGGTCGGGTACGATCCCACGAGACTGACTCCCCAAGGGAGATGGGCACTCCTGAGCCCCCAAGATCTCAGCCATGCGGGTGGCTTGTATTTCATAAGCGGCCTCGAGCATGGAGACTTCGACCTTTTGACCCTCACCGGTGATCTCTCTCTCTAAGACCGCCGCCAAGACTGCCTCTGTGGCAACTGAAGCCGTTGTTAAATCCAAGAAGCCTGTGAACCTAAACGCCTCGAGCGTCTCGCCGGGTGGCCCGTTCGTTCTTGCAAAACCCGAGTAGGCTTGCATGATGTAGTCCGCACACCCAGCCTTGGATAAGGGTCCTACCTCGCCAAAACCCGAGATGGCGCAGTAGATGATGGCTGGGTTGATCTTTTTCACGCTTTCATAGTCCAGTCCCAAACGCTCAATCACTCCAACACGGAAATTTTGAATAAAAATATCACTTTGAGCCACCAGTGCCTTGGCGTGCTCGATGCCTTCTGGGGATTTGAAGTCAAGGGTGATTCCTTTTTTGTTCACATTCATGCACAAAAAATTCGTCCCCATTCCATTTTGCGTGGGTTCGACCCAACGGGTACCATCCCCATCGGGTGGCTCGACCTTGATCACCTCGGCCCCCAGCATCCCCAAGAGTGCCCCAGTCCAGGGTCCTGCCGCCATGATGCTCACATCCAAGACTTTGAAGCCCTTCAAGGGGCCTTGCGGTTGAGCCTCAGAGCTCTCTGGGGTGTGGGTGTTTATATCAGGTGTGGAGGTCATGGGTTCTTTGGGAAAACATGGGGGAAATTTGGGGTTATCAATGCTGAGCTCGCGAACATAAGCCCATCTTCTATTGGGCCATGTTCAATCTGTGAGTGCCTGCACTTCCATTCGCTTTTGGCACCCGAGTGCTTATAACGCTTTCAAGGAAGCCACCACCTCCTTGTCATAGACCAGGCCTTGTGAGCGTCGGATCTCGCGTTCTTTAAAGGCGCGCTCGGAGGGGATACGGATCTCGTCCACACCATTCCTCTTAGGCGTTGCTTTGATCGCCTCAATCAACTCGGCCATCTGCTCAGGGTACTGGCCACCGGGGAGCATGATTTTGGGGTCAATGGCGATGAACAAAAAGCCATAGTCTTGGACCTTGTTTTGTGGGATTGCTGCACCTGCCAAGAGTCCCAAGGCTTGAACTGCGATCGATAAAGCGTAACCCTTGTGTCCACCAAAGGGAATGACGCCACCTTGAATGACTTTTTTGGCATCCGTGGTTGGATTGCCCTCGGCATCAAAGCCAATGCCTTCAGGCAATTCTTGTCCCAAATGAGCGTGCAGCATCACATCGCCCCACATCAAGGAGGCTGTACCAATGTCAATGATCACTGGACCCTTGGAGGAGGGAAAGCCCACGCAAAATGGATTGGTTCCCAATGCTGGCTTGGTGCCCCCGATTGGCAAGACGCGTGCTTTGGCACTGGCCACGTGAATACAGATCAGGCCCGCCTTGGTCACCATCTCTGCAAAGTAGGCGTTTCGGCCCGAGTAGTAACTGTCATAGATACCGACGCAGGCGATACCGCTTTTGGTGGCTTTTTCAATGGCAACTTGGGCCCCTTTGTAGCACGAGATATAGCCCACATTGTTTCCCCCATCCAGGAGTGCGGAGAGAGGTGTTTCATGCACGATGGTGACAGGTTTTTGTGTGCGGTGGAGCTTTTCGTCGCCAGCAATGGCCAAAATTCTAGGCAGGCTTGCAAAGCGGTAGCCGCACAAGGCGTTGTCGATCAACTGGTCGACAATAATTTTGGCATTCTCGTCGCTATAGCCCAGGCGTTTCAATGCCCCCATTCCAAGAGCGTGGGCTTCATCGGGGGTCATGCGGATGGCATCGTCTCGGTCTGCGTCTAAGAGAGTGGTGTGTGAGTTCATACTGGGAAGGGTTAGGTTAGGTGAATGGGAAAATGAGGAGTTCAGATTCGCTTATTTGTGCGCATCCTGGGCTCTTCTGAATTGGATCAACGTAATCTCGTCGGTGATGTCTTCATAGTCGGCCACCACGCGTTCACCAATCTTGATTTGGTCCAAGGGACAATCCAGCAAATTGGTGGTAAGGCGAGGTCCCTCCTTGAGCTCAACTTGAATCACAGCATAGGGCACCTTGGCTTGTAGCCAGGGAGTCCACGCCTTGTGGTAGACCACATAATTGTGGATCACGCCCTCACCCGAGAGCTGCTCCCAGGAGAAGTTCATGTCAAAGCACTCGGGGCAAGCGGGCCCAATGGGGAAACGGATATGGTTGCAAGCGCTGCAGCGCTGGAGCCAGAGTTGGCGTTTTTTGCAGCCCTCCCAAAACGGGAGCTCCTCAGGGTAGATCACGGGCAAATAACGACCCGTTCCCTCTTGGGTCATGGCGGTGGATGGTTTCATGGTCTTTTATCTCCTAAAAATGATCGATTCGCCAAGGAAGCTGCCGTACTGGATAATTTCCGCGTCTTTGACCTGGCGTGCGCCCGCGTTGTGTCGCAATTGATTAACGGCTTCGATGAACAAATTCCAGCCCACCACATGACCTTCTGACAACAGTCCCCCAGAGGTGTTCACAGGCAATTCGCCACCCAGCTCAATGCGACCGTTTTTAATGAAGTCCTTGGCCTCGCCAGGTCCGCAAAACCCAAACCTCTCAAGGCCAAACAGCACCAAGGGCGAGAATGCGTCATAGGTGATCAGTGCATCCACATCCTTTTGCGTAATGCCCGCCATTTGATAAGCATACAAGTCCTCTTTTTGTGGGACGTACTTGTAGACTTTTTGCTGCGCCACGCCTAAGCCTGGAAGCGTGAGGTTGTGAAACTGGGGGCCAGCATGTACGCCTTGCATACCTGAGATGTAGACAGGTGTAGATTTAAGGTCACGTGCTCTCTCTGCACTCGTGACAATGATGCAAGCTCCTCCGTCATTGTTTTGACAGCAGTCAAAGAGTCGCAGTGGCTCCACAATCCAGCGAGACTTTAAGTAATCTTCCGTGCTCATCGGATCGGTCCTGACGGCCATGGGGTTTAAGCGCGCGTGTTTGCGAAATGCCACCGCAATGGGTGCCAAGTCTGCGTTGCTGCCGCCGTACATGTGAAAGTAACGTTGAACGGCCAAAGCGACTCCAAGCGCTGGGCTGAACGCCCCGTAGGCTGGGCTCTCACCATGAGGTCCTAAGCCTTGGCGCCACATTTCATGATCGGCAAGCTGTCCAAACTGTCGACCCTTTCGACCATGCACCACGGCAACAGCTTTGGCCATCCCGCTGGCCACCACCATCGCTGCTTGCTGCAGCATGGGAGCAATAAAACGCCCGTGAGTCCAGCCTTGGTTGGCGTACCGAACATCGGTACCCACCGCTTCCAAGAATCGATCGTAATCGGATCCATAGGCCAGTTGGATGATGCCGTCAACGTCGCCTCTTTTGAGGCCCGCATCATCGAGGGCTTTTTGATAAGCATCGACCGCCAAGTTCAGTGGTGTTTTATCTGGAAATGAACCGATGGTGAGACCAACACCACAAATCGCGGTCTTGTCCTTGAGCTCTTTGGCCATTTGTGGAACGGTCATGGGAGAAATCCTTTGCAAAAGAAAATAAATTGAAGTTGATGGTTCATCTTGGGATGGTTGTGAAGTAATTTATAAAACCAAGCAATGCGCTGGGTCGAGTTCTATACAGACGTGTGCATGAAGCTCTGGCCCTTCATCCAAGGCAGGAAGTTCGGCCACCCAGATTAAGTGCTCGCCAATTTGAAATTCATAACGAATGCGTTCGCCTAAAAATATTTTGGACATCACCTTGGCTTCTAACCGATTAGGGTCAGTTGGAGAGCCAACGCTTTGAACGTGATGGGGGTCAAGAAGCTTGATGTGATGGTGTCGAACGACCAATTTGTGCTGCTTAGAAGAATCTGTGGAGGACAGTGTTGGGCATTGAGCGACTCGCAGTCTCACATCTGGAGCGAGAGTGACTAACTCTCTCACGGGATCCAAGTCAGTGATGGGTAGGATGTTGGCGGCGCCTAAAAATTCAGCAACAAAAACACTCTTGGGTCTATTAAAAACCTCTGAGGGTGAGCCAGCTTGAATAATCTCTCCTCGGTCCATCACGCACACTCTATCGGAGAGGACCATGGCTTCGAGTTGGTCGTGGGTCACATACAGTGAGGTCACTCCAATTTTGTTGTGCACTTGGCGCATGAGAGTTCGCATGGACTCTCTAAGCCTGGCATCCAAATTCGATAACGGCTCGTCATACAAGAGCACCTGAGGTTTACCCACAAGTGCACGAGCCAAGGCTACGCGCTGCTGCTGTCCGCCCGAGAGTTGAGAGGGGTAGCGAGTGGCATAGTCTTTGTGATCGAGTTCGACCAGGTCGAGCATATCGTGAACGCGCTTTGAGATCTCTTGCTGCGAGACATTGCGCATCTTCAGTGGAAAGGCAATGTTTTCAAAGACCGATTTGTGTGGCCACAACGCATAACTTTGGAACACCATCCCGATGTTACGCTCGTGTGTGGGTGTCTGGCGTTTGCCGTCATTGAAGACTTGACCGTTCACAGTGATGGAGCCACTGTCCACACTCTCTAGACCCGCAACCATTCTCAGTGTGGTTGTTTTTCCTGATCCACTGGGCCCCAAGAGAGTTAAAAACTCTCCCTCTTGGATGTGCAAATCGATCCCTTTAACGGCATGCATGGTGCCGTAATACTTGGACAACGATTGAATTTGAATGCCGCGATTGTTCATGGGTTGCTACTTAACGGTGTTATTCCACTGCATGTGGGTTGAGTTTGGTGCCCAGCGTGAGGCGGCAAAGGGCGACGATCAAAGCCACAATCACGAGTTGTACGATGGACAATGCACTGGCCGTGCCGTAGTTGCCATCGAACAAATAAGTCCACGTCAAGATTGGCAAAGTCACTGAGTCCACGCCGTACAAAATAACCGATGCGCTCACCTCTCGCATGACAATCATGAAGACCAATAGCCACATTGAGGACACGACTGGTTTTAAGAGGGGAAAGTTAACTTGCCAAAAGCTGTGGCCTGGACTTGCACCGGCCACACGAGCGGCTTCTTCTAAGACCCGGTCAATTTGCGATAAACCGTTACCGATCATGCGTACGCCGTAGACCATGTAGCGAGTGACAAAGGCGAGTAACAAAATCCATAGGGTGAGGTAGAGTGGGGTGCCCACATAGGCCCAGACCATCCCGATGCCAAATACGGTGCCAGGGATTCCTATGGGGAGAGAGACCAAGTATTCGGCGGCACTCATCAAGCGACTCTTTTGGCGAATAATCTGGTAACTGATCCATAGGCCCAACAAGGCACAAATGCAAGCCGTGACAACGCCCAGGAGTACTGAATTTTTGAGTCCAATGAGAATATCTTGTGAACTCAAAAGTGCTTCAAAGTTTTTGAAGTTAAGACCCGAGAGATCTAGTCCTGTTGTCCTCACAGGCATCAAAGCCCGCAGTGCGACAGCACAAAGTGGCATCAAAGTGCCCAAAACAAAGATCATCACGCAAAGGCCAAAAACCACCCACCTCAGTTGACCCAGGCGCGTCACGCCAGACTTGAAGCCTCGAGCGGTTACGGTGATATAGCGCTCAGAGTGGCGAGTGAATTTTTTGTAGAAATAAAGCCCCACACTGGCCAACAGCATCAAAAGGGTTCCTGCGGCGGCGGCGCCCGGTAAATCGATGGGGTAGGTGTTGGTTCTCACAAAAATGGAATAAGCCAGGGTCTCCAAATGAATGTGGGAGCCCAAAAATCCAGGGATGGCGAATTGCTCAAGCGCCAAAGTAAAAATAAAAAGTGCGCATGATGCGATGCCGCCCAACATGATGGGCAAGGTGACAAAGCTCAAGCGTTGCCATAAATTGGCCCCGGCGACACTGGCTGCTTCCTCAATACTCGGATCCATCGACTGAAAAATACCGACGTTGAGCACAAAGGCATAGGGCGTGAAATAAAAAATCATCACCCACACAATTCCTGAGAATGAGTAGATGTCCAAGATCGGATCTGGGCTAGAGGTGAGGGCGCTCCAGGCCGTGTTGATGAGTCCGGCATTGGGGTCGGCCAAGACGACCCAGCCAATGACGCCCACCAAGGGCGAGTAAAGCATGGGGATTAAAAAGAGGGCTGACATGGTTTTTCTGGCCGGGATGTCGGTGCGAGAAACCGCCCAGGCTAAGAAAATACCAATCACACAAGACACCAGCATCACCGGGATCGCCAGCGCCAATGAGTTGATCGTGACACTCTCAGTCCACCCTCCAGAAAAGAGTCCTAGGTAAACAGTCTCGAGGTTTTTGAGGGTGTAGACAGCTTTGGGAGAACCAGGGCTTTTGCTCCTCACTGCGCCATACATCAAGGCTGCCAGGGGCACCAAAACCATCAGGCTCACCAACAAGAAACTCAATGTTTCATTGAGATTGATTCGAGCCTTGAACGCGGGTTGAGTGCTTGTTGGGCTGGGGCTGTGGCTATTACTGGAAATTGGACTGGAACTTGGATTGAGACTGCTCATGGATTGAATAGAGTGATTCGATATGGCAGGACTTAACGCCTCCAGCCCAGAGCCTGACGCATCTCAGGCATCAATTGCTCGTAGTTGTCGTTCCAATCCTTCACGTCGGGTACCCAACGGATCTCACTGGGATAGGGTTTCCACCAGCTGGTTTTTTTAAGTCTTGGAATGGCTTGACGTTCATCCGGGACGTTTTTCAAAGTGCAACGCACTTGCGCGCCTTGCAGTGCTTTGGCCCCTTCCATGGTGAAGAACCAAGCGGTAAAGAGGCGTGCGGCATTGGGGTGTGGGGCTCTTTTGGAGATGGCCAAATAGGTGTTTGAAAAAGCAGGGGAGATCTCTGGATAAGTCCAAGCCGTTTGGTCACCTTTTAGAAAGTTCTCCATGGCTGCGGACTCCCAATTGGGAATGAAGACACTAATAGCACCCGCAGCCAAATCTTCACGCCCTGGTGCAGAGCCTGGGTACAAGCGAGGTTTTTGCTGGGCCAAACTTTCTAGAAATTTACGACCGTATTCGGGTCTTCTTAAAAAGAGCAGATAAGTTGCAAAAGGAACGCCTCCTCCAGCAGGCTCATTCATTCCGATCTTGCCTTTTAAGCTTGGGTCCAGTAGACCGTGCCAAGTTTTGAAAAGTTCCTTGGCCTTGGCGTGAGGGATATGGTCTGGGTTATAGGAGATCACAATCTCGGTCCACTTGGTGCCGTAGGCCAAGCCGGGTAAGTAGGTGCCTTTGTCGAGTTTTTTATCTAAGTCCGCTAATGTGAAGCGTAAATATAGACCCTCATCGGCCAAGTCCAAAAGACCATTGGGGTCTGCAGAATAGTTGACATCCATCAAGTGCTGACCAGCTCGTTCCTCATTGGCAAATTGCTGCGTACCCACAACCCCAACTTTGCGATCAATTTGAACTTTGATGCCAAATTTATTTTGGAATGCGTTGGCCATAACGGTCATCTCATCCAAAGGAGAGCTGTAGCGAACTGTGACGGAGCCTTCTTTTTTAGCAAGCTCGATGAGCTTTGGGGTCACATCCACTGTCTCCCAGCTGGGGTCAGTTTGGGCAAAAGAGCCCCAGGCGGACAAGGTTGAAGCCGCCAAGACGCTTTGTCCGGAGGTGTTGAGAAAGTCACGTCTTTTCATGATCGGTGCTCAAATAGAAAATTCAAAGTGTGTCAGGGTGAATGCTTATGAGGTGTTCAGCATGGTGATGAAATGAATTGTTTTTGAATCCACCAAATGAATCCAAACGTATTCGGGATGCTGATCATTTTTTTAAAAACATTCAACGCCAATGATGCACTGCAACAGCTCGACTTCAATCGTAACTGAGGAGAGGGCATGCAACAAGCCAAGATGCATCAGGAAAACCCTAGCACAGCATTTATCACTAGAACAGCCCAATTGGCGTAAGATCATCATTGGTATAACCAAATGGTTATGTTGAAAGTTTGATTATTCATTGGACAATGTTTTAACACGGTGTCATCATTGGCCGAGTTTTGAGATAGGCCCTCAAGAAGCGCACTCATTCAATCGATAAACCCCATAAAGGTGTTTTCAATACGATTAAGGAGACAGATTGATTCTCGTTTTGAAATTTGCGAACCTCGCTCGCAAAGCATTTATTTCACGACCAACGTGTCGAACGCTCTGGCATCTGGGTGTCTTGGTGCTTTCTTTTTTTGCACTCAATGAAATGGCCTACTCACAGGCATTTCCCACTCACGCTATCAAAATGGTTTTGCCTTATGGCGCTGGAGGCATTGGGGATTTAACGGCTCGCGTCATCACTCAAAAAATGAGTGAAAACA
>Ga0007809_10001384_pt1 | contig 10142 bp, 10 predicted proteins | sample CryBogCBE02Aug07_FD_60383 | JGI IMG/M metagenome (GOLD analysis project Ga0007809, IMG submission 60383) | Freshwater microbial communities from Crystal Bog, Wisconsin, USA - CBE02Aug07 | ecosystem: Environmental > Aquatic > Freshwater > Lake | place: Crystal Bog, Wisconsin, USA | collected...
CCATCGAAGGGGGCGCCCAAAATGACGGCTCCCGAGTCCTGCCACTCCGACACGTTGTCGGGGTCGGCCATGGGAATACCGAGGAACGTGGCGTCGGGGCCGTAGAGATTACAGAGTCGGGTCATCATTCCTACTTTGCTGGTCTCGTGATCTGGAGGGGCGAGGCATCACTGTTCAACAGCTCGACCCAGGTCTGTCCGGGGGTCAAGAGCAAGGTGTGTCCCTTGGCGTCGAGGTACTGCACCACGTCACCCTTGGCGGCGCCGCGCGACCAGGTACCAAATTCTTCGTGCCCGTTGGTGAAGATAGCCACCTTGCCGCTGCCCTGCAGGTTGGCGTAGGAGTTCATCGCCCCGAGGTAGGAGCCGAGGTACTTAACCCACATCACGACCACGTTCTTTGGTGACTCAATGGTCCCGGTACCGGTGCGGTCAACGGGAACGGCGGGTGAGAAGTCGTTCATGCCCCGGTTCCACGAGTTGGTGGCGGGAGCGAACGTCCACGTCACGGGGTAGATACTCGGGAAGGGCACGACAACGCGGGCCACGCGGGGACCATTGGCGGCCCCGTGGTAGCGGTAGTGGAACAAGGCGGGTGGCGCTTGGTGGGACGTGGCCAGTGCGAAGAGCTTCGGGGCGACGCCAATCAAGTTGTAGGGCGCGTACTTGGCGGGGTCGCGGTACATCGCATCCCCGGCCCGACTTTCGTCAATCAGCTGCACCGGCGCCGTCGAGATGGAGTTCACCGCGTACTGCGCGCCACCGGAGTACACGAAGAGGCCCTTGAGCGGCCACACAATCTGCGTGTCAGTCGGACGAACCGAACGCACTGGCTCGAGGCGCTGCGGGGCGTTCTGATTGAAGATGGCGGCCAAGCGAGTGATACCGCCGTTGACGATTTCTTCGTAGACCACGTCGGCCTTATCCACCCCCCACTGCGGGAGGGAGTTGGGGTCGTTCTCGATTTTCACCGTCATGGCCGGACGGTGCAGCGCCGCCCCACTCGGGTCGGGGAGGCCCGTGAGCGGCGCTTTCGGCACCGGGGGCTGGGTCGTTGTCGTACTCGTTGGCGTCGATGACGACCCGCAGGCGCTTAGTCCTACTCCGGCGGCCGTGAGCGAAAGGAGCAGTAGGGAGGAGCGCAGGAGAGTTTTCACACTGCCAACTTATCTACTTACGAATGTTCCTCGTCGAGTGATTTCCAAATAATGGTGTGGGGCAGACCGGTGGAGGGGCTCAAGTGCTCAGAATTCGGGATCAGCTCCCACCCTTCGCGGCGATAAAAGGCGAGCGCCGTGTCACGCCCGTTCGCCCAAATTTCCCGCGCACCCCGCTCACGAACGGCGTCGCAGAGCGCCGTCAGGACCATCGCACCGTACCCGAGGCTCTGGTGGACCTGCTCCACCGCGAGGTACCGCAACTGCCACGTTGGCAGTGCGGGGTGGAGGGGCGAGGTCGACGGATAGACCGATCCGCAGGCGATGAGGACCTCGTCAAGGAACCCGGCGAGGTGCAGAGCGGCGGACTCGGTATCACGCACGTCCGACACTTCGGCCGCCGGATCATTGTTTCGCAGCACCCGACGACGAAGATCATGGAGCACGGTGGCGTCAACGGCGCGGAGGTGCAGGGTCACAGCGGTCGCCTCATTTCTTCAAAGACTTTGTCGGTTCGAATCTCGTGCGTCACCGAGTGCCCGGTGGCGACGAACCCATTCTTCCGGTAGAACGCCTGGGCTCGTGGCACGTCACGAGAGACGAATAAACACAGTTCGTTGCCACCGTCGGCTTTCGACCACGCCGCCACGAAGTCGACCAGCGCGGCCGCCACGCGTGAGCCGCGGGCCCGCGGCGTCACGTACATGCCCCATAGCCACCGCGCGAGGGAGTCCGGCGGGTCGTGGTCGTTCCGGCCACCGCGGGCCATGCCCACGAGCTCGCCGTCGGCGACCGCAACAAACGTCAAGGGCGACGTCGCGAGTTCGTGCCACTGTGCGGCCGTCCACGCCAGCACCTCACCATGCTCGGTGCCGTACGCGGCGGGCGTGTCGAGGAGCGCCTCGAGGCGCAGGGCGCGGAGCGCCTCCCAGTCGTCAAGCGTGGTGGGACGAATGTCGAACGACGTTACGGCTGCATCCACGTCGCTACCGCCCGTTCGTTGTCTCGCCCCTGCGCCAGCGATTCGCGGACAAAGGCCCGGTCGGCTTCGTCACGATTCTGAGACAACTTCTTCTTTCCCGTCACTGCGGTCACGGCAATGGTCACCCCGACGATGCCGCCGTACTGACGCTCCAGGTACTCCGGTGACGACTCCGCCACCGACCACGGCGGCGTCCGCACCGCTTCAAAGTGATCTGTGAGTTCGCCGGTCTGCTCGACGAGCCAGTCGCGATCGTGATGCAGCGTGACGGTGCCGAGCACCTCGGTGGCCACGTAGTTCCACGTCGGCACGTGGGGCCGACCCGCTAACCGTGAGGGGTAGTACGAAGGCGAGACGTACCCACTCGCCGCGAGAAAAAGGACAAGAACCTCGTCGCCGTCGGCAACGTCACGCCACCAGTCGTTGGCTTTGGCGACGTGTGTCGTCAAGGTCGCGCGATCCTCGGCCACAACGAAGGGAACGACGACACTGGCAAGGCCGCTCACCCCGTGTCGGACCATTACCCCAGCGCCAACCGCCTCGACAATGTCCCAAGCGTCCTCGTCGGCCACGGCAAACGTTGGTGGAACAAACATGAGACCCTCCTTCTCGCGTTGAAACGTTAGTACCGCTATTTGCGCGGAAGGCGCGCTGAGTACATCGAGTAGCCATCAATGGAACGGGTCACGGCCGTCGCAATCAGCGTGGCGAGCATGAGTGGCAGCACAATTGTGAAACCGGAGTGCGTGAGTTCCATAACGAGCACGAGTCCGGCCAACGGTGCCTGCATCGAGGCGCCAATCATCGCTGCGGCGCCTATTAGGGCGAAGGCCCCCACTGGGGTACCCGGCCACAAGTGGAGCCACAGGGAGCCACTGAGGGCCCCCACAACGGCTCCGGTGGCCAAGAACGGGGTGAAGACGCCGCCCGCTGCGCCACTGCCCAGCGTGAGTGCGGTAACGAGGGGTTTAAGCATCCATAGGGCGAACAACAGTCCTAGGCTCCCGAGGCCCAGGAAGGCGTCGTGCGCCATGTCCTTGCCGTTGCCGAAGATCTGGGGGTACCAGATACCGATCACGCCGATCACGACGAAAGACAGTGGCATAACCCAGAGCAACCGTGTTCCCTTCGGGCGGCGATAGGAAACCCAGCCAATCAGGCGAATGTAGAGCACAGAAAGTAATCCAATGAGGAGTCCGGCCACCACGGACCACGTCATCAGTGATGGGGAGTTCGTGAACGACGGGATGTCTAAGTACGTCGGACGCGACGACAGCGTCAGGTAGGCCGTGCCGGTGGCCACCAACGAGCAGAGCAAAGCCGGCATCACCGTCGGCAGGGCGAAGCTACCCAGCAACACCTCGGCGGTAAAGATGGCGCCGCCGAGTGGCACGTTATAGACGCAGGCCAATCCCGCACCGCCACCGCAGGCCACCAGCAATCGCTTCTGCGCGGGAGACAGTTTGAAGAGGTGCGACAGCGTGGACCCCGTGGCCCCACCCATCAATTTCGGGGCCGCCTCGCGCCCCACCGACGCTCCGAGACCAATCACAATTTCGGACACGAGTGAGGTGAGCGACGAACGACGAAAGCCCAGTTCACCGTCACCATTCCAGATGGCGTCATCGATCTCGGCGTGCTCGTGACTCAGGTACCGACGAATCAGGTACCAGCCGCCCGCTCCAATGAGACCCGAGACGAGCAGCATCAACACGCGGCGACCGTCACTGCTCTGCGCCACGGCCTGCGCGTAGCTGCCGTGTTGGTAGCCGAAGGCCGCGTGCTCAGCCACCTTGAGGACGGCCATGAGGCCATCGCCAATGAGACCCGTAATGACGCCCGTCACCACCACGCAGCACCAGAAGACGCCGGTGAGCTTGGCTTCACCATCGTCCGTTACGTTCGGCTGCTCCATCGCCCCACGGCCCGACGCAATCCGCCGCTTAATCATCGGCTGGGGAACGCGCTGCCGCTCCGATTCGGCGCCGGAAGCGCGGAAGAGCCGCTGGATGAAGGTCATGGCCATCGTTACTCCCCCTCCTCACGCCACGCCGGACCGAGCAGGTCGCGAGGTACTCGGGCCAGCGCGTCGGCGCCACACTCGAGTAGTTCCGTTTCCGAGCCGAATCCCCACGTGACGCCGATGGTCGTCAGTCCGTGACGGGCAGCCGCTTCGACGTCGTAGCTGCGGTCACCAATCATCCAGATTGAACTCGACCCCTTCACTTCCCAATGGCGAAGCACCTCATCAATGATCTCGTATTTCTCGCTCACCACAAGATCCACGCTGGCCCCCGCGATGATGTCAAAGTAGTCCCCGAGGTGATGGGCGCCCAACATCTGCTTCGCGAAGTCGACACGCTTCGCCGTGGCGACCCCAAGCGCAATGCCGGCGGCGTGCATCTCCTGCACCACCTCGTGAATACCGGGGTAGACCATTGCCTCAAAGACCCCGAAGGCGGCGTAGTGGCGACGATAGAGCGCTACCGCCTCATCGACAAACGGCTCCTCGACCCCGAGGACGCGAAACGAGTGCCACAGCGGCGGGCCAATCAAACGCCGCAGCTGGTCCTCGTCGGCACCCATGCCGAGTTCATCGAGGGTGGCGCGAAATGAGTTGACGATTCCCTCAGAGGAATCCAGCAACGTCCCGTCGAGATCGAAGATGACGTGGCGGGGGGCGAAGTGCACGGCTCTATCTTTATCGCTCCACGGTGCCGCAATGCGCGGTTTAGACTTTTGGGCAACACAAAGGAGTTGTCGTGGGTCACGTCAGTACGTATCTAAATTTCGCCGGGAACACCGAAGAGGCCTTCACCTACTACGGCACCATCTTCGGTACCTCCGTGGCCACCCTCTCGCGTTTTTCCGACATGCCCGACATTCCCGTGGCTCCGGAGGAATCCTCCCTCATCTTGAATATGAGCATGCCCATTCACGCCGGTCACATCATCATGGGCAGCGACATGGTGCCCTCGCTCGGTCACGCCGTACGTATTGGCAACAACACAACGGTGGTACTAGAAACCGACTCGCGCGAACAGGCCGACGCCTACTTTGTCGCCTTGAGTGATGGCGGTGACGAACAGCAGCGTCAGGGCATGGGCGACATGCCCTGGGGTGCCTACTGGGGCGTCTGCCTCGACCGCTTCGGCATCCGCTGGATGATCAACCACACGACGCATTAAAGAACAAGAGAGGCGAGCCCTACGAGCCCGCCTCTTTTGTGGCTGCGTTTTAGATCGTGCGGGTTACGACCGCTGAGGCCATCAAGTTTTTCGTCTTGCCGTTGAAGGTAATGGCGTACTAGACGCCACACGGGGGTGAGGCCAGATGACCTCACCCCCGTGTGGCGCGAAGAGTTAGAACGTCAGTGTGAAGACGGCCGTCGCACTTGAGGTGCCGGTAACACCCTTGAAGGTGATCGGGTAGGTGCCGTGACGCGCGCGGTTGGAGACCTGGCAACGCAGGGTGGTCGATCCGCCAGTAGTCAGCGTGCTCGACTGCGACACCGAGACAACACTCGGTGCGCCCGAGGCCGACAGGGTCACGGTCTGACCGGTCGCCGACGAGACCGTCGACGTGAGGGTTGAGGTCACGGTGCCCCCCAATGTGGTCGTGGCGGACGTCGGTGAAAGGCTCAACGAGTAGACGTTGGCGACGTAAGCGGTCACCGTCAAGCTGTAGGTCTTCGAAGCCGTCAATGCGCCACTCGTGGCGGTCACGGTAATGGTGTACGTGCCAACGGCGGTCGAGGTTGCCGTAGCGAACGTCACCGTGGAGGTGGCACCGGTGTTCAGGCTGGCGGGCGCGAACGTTGCCGTCACCCCAGTGGGCAGGCCACTCGCGGTCAACGTTGTGGCCACGGCGGGACCCGACGAAATAGTTGGACTGGCTACCGTGCTCGCACTGAGACCCGCGCTCACGGTGGCGCTGGAGATGGACAGAGCAAGGCCCAGCGTGCCGGGCACCGAGACGGTGAGGTTGTACGTGGCCGTCTGGCTCACGCCATTAGCGGTACCGGTGACGACGATCGGGTAGGTACCCGCTGGGGTCGAGGCGGTCGTGGCAAGTGAGAGTGTCGCCGACGAACCCGAGGCCACCGAGGCGGACGAGAACGTGGCGGTCACGCCCGTGGGGACGCCAGTCGCCGAGAGCGCAATGGTCGTGGCGGTTGACGCCGAGGTGTTGACCGTCGTGGAGGCCGTGCCCCCCTGGGTCACGTTGCCCGAGGTGGACGAAAGCGACACGGTGAAGGGCTGCGTCGATACCGTCGCGGCGGCAATGGCGCAGGCGTTGGTCGCGTTGGACAAGGAACCCTGCATTGGGAAGCTACCCGTCGCGAAGGCGACATTCTGGGCACCACCGGTGCCACCAGTGCCAACCCACGCGCAAAGGTCGCCATTTTCCTTACCACTCGAGCTGGCGTACCAACCACCGCTGGGCCACAGGTCCGTCATTGACTCGGCGTACTCGTGACCGGCCACGATCGTTACACCGTCCAAGAGACCAGCGGTACCAGCGTTCACGTAGTTAGCGCCGCAGCTCGCACCCAGGTCAAGCAGGTAGGGCTGGTTGGTCCAGGCGAACGTACCGTAGGTGCTCGGTGCCGCACCGCCACTAATGGTGGGGTCGGTGTTGTAGTCGTGGTAGGCGCAGTAGTTTCCCGATGGCGTGTTGAAGCCGTCCGGGTGGGTGCCGGTGGGCGACACAATGATGTACTGCGCATTGCGGTTCAGGGCCTGGGTGGTGTTGCCAAAGTGAAACGCCGCAGCGTTCGCCTCAAGGGCCAACTGGTTTCCCGTCGCGTTCGCCGGCGAGGCCACGGAGCTGTCGTACCAGACACCGGACAACACGTTGGCCGAGGGGTAGGGAATGTGTACCGCACTGGCCGCACACGTCGTGGTGCCGTTGGCAACGCCGTCGCAGTACTGCGTCAGCACTCCCGACCAGCCTTCACCATTGGTGCCGAGGCCCGCGTACAGCGCTTCGAGGCGAGGGGCGAGTCCCTGGGGGTCACCCGAGAATGTGTCGTACCCGCCGGTCACCGTGTCAGTACCCCACTGTGAACCGTAGAAGACCACGTAGATCTTGGGCTGACCAATGTCGGTTTCCACGCCGTTGGTACCACCGTGGGCCGAGAGCGTCGACGAGCTGGTCGAGTGGGGGTGCAGGCGCTCGGCGCGTGCGCACTCCGCATGGTCGCGTTGGCGGGCATCGCCGCGAGGGCGCCGAGGGAAAACGTCAATGCAGCAACAGTGGTCTGGGCAAAGTTACGAAGTTTCATACCTTGACCTTGCGCCCAAAATAAGAGGTCTTTCAGCACTCGGCTGACCACTGGCGGCACTGGCAAACAACACCGACATTTATCAGGGTAAATGCAGAATTGTGCCTAGTTCGTAGCGTTACTCGTGCGAGGTTGTGCGGCCGATACGGGGCGGTTGGGCAGGAAGAAGCCCGGTATGACGCCAATGAGGCACGACGCGAATGACCACAGGAACGAATGCCCAAAGGCGTGGGCCAGGCCCGCATACTGTTCAGGCGTCGGATGACCCACGCCGGCTTGCATCGCCCCACCCTCGGCTGCCCCAATGGTCGAGCGAATTTGGGTGTCGAGCACTACCGCAAAGACCGCCACACCAAACGATCCACCAATTTGGCGAATGATATTGGTGGCCGACGTCGCTCGGGGTACCGAGCGAACATCGAGGTTTCGGTACGACGCAGCGAAGACCGGCATCATGCCAAAGCCCAATCCAATTCCGCGCACGAAGAGGGCGAGGGCGAGAAGGGCATAGCTGGTGTGCGCCGAGACGGCAGTGAACATGAAAGTGCCGAGCGCCATCACCGTCATGCCACCCATGGCGACGTAGCGCGGACCGTGCTTGTCCGAGAGAGAGCCGGCAAAGCGCATGACGAGGGCCGCACCAATACCCTGCGGCGCCATGAGGAGGCCGACCTTCCAGGCCGCCTCACCTCGGTCGATTTGGTAGTAGAGCGGCAGCAGAAACATCGTCCCGTAGAGGGTGACACCGGTCAGAAAAATACCGATTGACGCCACGGAGAACGTTCGATCTTTGAAGAGCCGCATGTCCATGAGCGGTTCTTTGGCGCCAAGTGAACGCGCCACAAAAGCGGCGGATAGCAACGCACCACTGATGAGACTGCCCCAGACAGTGCGACCATGAAAACCACCAATGACACCGACTTCACTGAGCCCGTAGACCAACAGGCCCAGACCCGGTGCGAGGAAGGCAAACCCGAGGGCGTCGAACTGGTGGTCGCGGTCGCTCGGCGATGGCGCGAGGAAACTGCGAGAGAGCCACAGGGCAGCCAGACCAACAGGAACGTTCACGATAAAGATCCAGCGCCACGAGGTATTGGAGATGATGAGCCCGCCGAGCACGGGCCCCAGGATTGGACCCAATAGCTGTGGCACCCCGACGATGCCCATCACCTTGCCCATCCGCTGGGGACCAGCTGTTCTCGCCATGATGGCCTGCCCCACCGGCATGATCATCCCACCGCCAAAGCCCTGCAGGACTCGGAAAACAATCAGACTGGTCACCGACCACGCGAAGGCGCACAGGAGTGAGCCCAGGACGAAGAAGGCCAGCGACATCATGTACACGTTCTTGGCACCGAATCGGTGCATGGCCCAGCCCGAAACCGGAATAACTATCGCGAGTGACAACAAGTACCCCGTGGTGACCCACTGGATGGTGCTGACGGTGGCGTGGAAATCAATGCTCAGCGTCCGCAACGCCACCGCAACGATGGTCGTGTCAAGGATGGCCATGATGGTGCCCAGGACCACTACGACGGCGGCGCGGATGAGTTCAGGTTCGAGACGTTCTCTCGTTGACGTAGTCATGGTTCTCATTTCGGTGGCGATAGTCCCTTCCACGCTACCGGTCACCTGTCACCGCTCGGCAGTAACCTTTTTCAGCGACGCTTGCTCCTGCCATCGGGTGCAGCCCTAAGGACTAGTCATGCTCAATGCTCACTTCGCGCTACTCGGCGGAGCGCTTTCCCTGGTTGGTGGCGCGTCCTACATTCGCGACATCCTCCGTGGCGAATCCCAACCAAATCGAGTGTCCTGGCTGTTGTGGGGCGTCGCCACGTCGATGGTGGGACTGGCGCAGATACGCGAAGGCGTGGGTCTGCAGTGGCTCCTGAGTCTGGCCATCGGGCTCGGAGACTTCGCCGTGATCGCCGCTTCCTTCGTGAGTCGTGCCGGCGTCTGGAAACTGGGCCTCTTCGATTACGCCTGTGGCGCCGCCTCGCTGGTGGGCCTCACCTTGTGGGCCGTTACCAATGACGCCACAGTCGCCATCGTTTCATTCATCCTCGCTGACGCTATGGCCTGTATTCCGACGTTGGTCAAGTCATGGTCAACGCCCACGTCAGAATCAATTGCGCCCTACGCCTGCACTATGGCGGGGGCCATTCTTACGCTGGCCACCGTAACGACATGGTCATCGGGCGCAGTGGCCTTCTCCCTCTGGATTGCTGGGATCAACGGTGTCTTCGTTGTTCTCATCCGGCGAATCCCCACCGAGCCAAGACGCCCCTTGGCCACTAGGCGGTCTTTCGAAAGACGCCCCAGGTAAACGACTGCGTACTCCCCCATGGTGTCACGTGCACCTCGCGCTCAGTGGTGAGTACCTCGAAACGTGGACCGAGTGTCGCGGTGAGTTCATCCGCCGAAAAGCGCTGGACGGTGAGACCAGAACACTGCGTTGGCCCATCCTCGGCGAAGACGCCGATGACGAGTAGACCTCCGAGACGAAGGGCTTCATCGAGACGCGCGAGGTAGGCGACGCGATCGCCATCCGACGTCATGAAATGAAACACGGCTCGGTCGTGCCAGAGGTCGTACTGCGACGGGGGTTGCCACGTCGTCACATCAGCCACGGTGAAGGTCACCTCGGTGGCGACATTTTCTCGCACAAGGGCGAGCGCCTCGTCCGACACGTCAAGTGCCGTGAGGGCGCGATACCC
>Ga0007809_10001390_pt1 | contig 10111 bp, 9 predicted proteins | sample CryBogCBE02Aug07_FD_60383 | JGI IMG/M metagenome (GOLD analysis project Ga0007809, IMG submission 60383) | Freshwater microbial communities from Crystal Bog, Wisconsin, USA - CBE02Aug07 | ecosystem: Environmental > Aquatic > Freshwater > Lake | place: Crystal Bog, Wisconsin, USA | collected...
AACCGCGATGACCCAGAATCCTACACCACTGCCGTCGTATGTTGGAAAAAAAGTATTGATTGTGGATGACTATCCCGCCTGTCAAGAAATCATTTCACAACAATGTCAGTATTTGGGCTTCGAAACCATTATGGCTCGGCACGCTCTCGACGCCCTTGACCAAATTCAAAACCAAGCAATTGATGTGGTGATCAGCGACGAGTTGATGCCAGATCTTTCTGGTACGCAGTTGGCGAAAAAAATTCAGCACATCGCCCCCCAAATTAAAGTCATCATTATTACGGGTGACCACTTGTTCCATGAAAAACATGCCGACGAAATCGACAACATTGATGCATATTTGATCAAGCCCGTATTTATTGGTGATCTGATCCATACTTTGGAAGAGATTTTTTCTTCCAATGCGGTTTTATGGAGTTTACAGTCCCTACTTGAGTATACGCAAGCAGACGAAACTGCTGCGCACGCCATTCTAGAATCGATCCGACTTACTCAAGAAGAAATCAAAGACCAACTGAGCCGAGCCCTCCATCAAGAGGATTGGTCAGAAGTCGCACATTTGAGCCATAAAGCAATCAGTGGAGCCACATTAATCCGGGCTCAAAGCTTGATTACTCTTTGCCATGCATCCTCAATTGCTGAAGCGGCTTGTCTGAAAAGTCATGTAACGCAAATTATCGAGGTTCTCAGAAAAATCAATTCACAAATTAAGCACTTTTTAAAGACCCATTCTCCAGTCATGCATAATTAAATAAACAATAGGAGAACATATGACAAAAAAAATTATGCTGGTAACTGGTGCGAGTCGTGGAATTGGTGCTGCCATTGCACTTGAAGCTGGTAAACACCAGTACCATGTCATTGTTAATTTCACACGCAGTCAAGACGAAGCATTCTCAATCGTCGCGCAGATCGAACAAGCGGGTGGCACGGCCACTGCAATCCAAGCGGACTGTGCAAAAGAAGCCGAAATCAATCGTTTATTTCAAGCCGTTGATCAGATTGGTACCCTTGATACTTTGGTTGCAAATGCTGGGATTATTGGTGGTCGCAATCCGATTCAAGAGACGAGTGCTGAACAACTGAAAGAGTTATTTGACCTTAATGTCATTGGTCTCATTCTATGTACCCGTGAAGCGGTCAAACGGATGTCCAAGCCTACTGGTGGCAAAGGCGGAAACATTATTCTGATGTCATCCATTGCGGCACGCACTGGCGGCATTCCTGGTGAGATTCATTATGCCTCCTCCAAAGCAGCCGTGGATGGCTTTAGTTTGGGTCTTGCGAAAGAAGTAGGTCCTTGGGGGATTCGTGTCAACAGCGTTCGCCCGGGACTGATTGGTACAGCCATCCACGAAGTACATGGTGGCCTTGCTGAAATTACCAAGTGGGCGCCGACCGTTCCTGTTGGTCGCATCGGCACACCCGAGGAAGTCGCTCAATCCGTCCTTTGGCTATGCTCCGATGCGGCAAGTTATGTGCACGGCGCCATGATTGATATATCAGGAGGTCGTTAAACGCTCTCTCTTGATAAGCTTTGATTCGATTGTTTTACAAGTGGGATTAAAAACTGCCAGGATACAGAATGTTTTTATCTACTTTGCCTAAATCCCTGATGCCACAAAAGGCCATCGTCAGATCGAGTTCTTTTGCAATGATTTCAAGGGATTTTGTCACGCCCGCTTGACCCATAGCCCCTAAGCCATAAATATATGATCTACCAATCATGGTACCTTTTGCACCAAGAGCCAACGCTTTAATGACGTCTTGACCAGACCGAATCCCACTATCAAGCCAAACCTCAATATCAGCTCCTACTGCATCCACGATCGCCGGTAATGCCTCGATGGTTGAGGGAGCACCATCGAGTTGTCGACCACCATGATTTGAAACGATCAAGGCATCTGCGCCAACCGCACGCGCAAGTTTGGCATCTTCTGGGTCCATAATTCCTTTGAGAATTAATTTACCACCCCATTGTTTTTTTATCTCTTCAACATCCGCCCAATTTAAGGTCGGATCAAACTGACTAGCAGTCCAGGCTCCAAGTGACGACATATCTGCCACGCCATCCACATGCCCAACAATATTGCCAAATTGGCGATTTCGTGTGGCCAACATCTCCATGCACCATGCTGGTTTAGTCAACAAATTCAACATCGTTTTTAGTGTCGGTTTTGGTGGTGCAGATAAGCCATTTTTGAGATCTTTATGGCGCTGACCTAATATTTGAAGATCTAACGTTAAAACCAGTGCCGAACAATTTGCTGCTTTTGCTCGATCGATTAAACTGCGAACAAAGTTTTTATCCCGCATCACATATAACTGAAACCAAAAAGGATGTTGCGTTTGTTTAGCAACCTCTTCCATCGAACAAATACTCATGGTCGATAAACAGTACGGCACCCCAAAATCCCTTGCCGCCTTTGCCGCTAAAATCTCGCCGTCGGCATGTTGCATGCCTGTCATACCCACTGGTGCAAGGGCTACCGGCATTGCAACTGCTTGACCGATCATGGTCGAGGCAATACTGCGATGATCGATATCGATGGCAACCCGTTGGCGAAATTTAATTTTATTGAACTCAGATTCATTCGCCCGATACGTTCCTTCTGTCCAAGAACCTGAATCAGCGTAATCATAAAACATGCGGGGTGTGCGTTTTTCGTGTAACACACGCAAATCTTCAATATTGGTAATTACCGTCAAAACGTTCCCCTAGAATGTCCTTTTTATAAGAAGGTCTATTTTAACTGATCGATGCGTTGATCTGATCCTTAAAAACTTTCGATGGAATAAAACGAATCGTTTTGCTCGCAGCAATCTCAATTGCCTGGCCCGTTTTTGGGTTTCTACCGACGCGAGCTGAACGCTCTTTTGCAATAAATGTTCCAAACCCAGCAAGTTGTACCGAGTCATTTGATACCAACTGTCTTTGAATAATGGCCATCAGTGCCTCTAAGATTTGCTCTCCTTTTCCAAGTGGAATATCTGCGCCAAGGGCAATGGCTTGTGAAAGATCGTTTTTATTCATTGAGTCTCCTACTTCGTTTTATTTTATAAGGATTAGTATTGATCCTATCAAACTTTAAGGAAAGAATCAAAATGAATCTGCGTCCGCTCAATCTTTTCTTGATCAAACAATAATTCTCTCTATCATTAGCACTGAATATTTTTACGCCCACATCACCCTTATGCGTTTTTCTTTTTTTGCCGTCTTACGAAGTACCACCATGTTATGGATTGGCCTCATGCTGGTTGTGCAACCTGTTGCTAGTATTGAAATACTCCCGCGCCCTTTGCAAAAGATCATGCAGGCCTCGCCCATTCCAACAGATGCAATTGCTTTTGAGATTCTGCCAATTGGCAAACACACTCTCAATCGTCAAATAAGTTGGCGGGGTAATCAGGCGATGCACCCAGCCTCCACGATGAAGCTTGTTACGACAGTGGCTGCGCTTGATCTGCTTGGACCTGACTATCATTGGACCACGCGGGTATTTGGGACTGGTTCTATCAATCAGGGGCTCTACACTGGCAAGCTCATTTGGCAGGGCTCCGGCGATCCCAAGCTGGTGCCTGAAGAGTTGGCGTTGATCATGACCAAATTGCGAAACCTCGGCATTGATGAAATCGATGGGCAACTTGTCTTTGATCGTCATGTCTACGATCCAAGTGTCCAACAATCCGCGCCTGATGATGGGGAATCCACGCGCGCTTATAACGTCAGTCCTGATCCGCTATTGTTTGCTTTTCAGACTTTGTCATTTACGCTATCGAGTAAAAATCGCAGTGCACCAGAAATAACGTACACACCCCAACTTGCTGGACTGCGTATTCAAAACTTGGTTGAAGCTCGCCATGGTGCTTGCGAGGATTGGAATAAAACCGTTCAGTCGAATTTGAGTCAAAACAGTAGCAATGATTGGGTTGCTCAATTCAAAGGAGAGTTTTCTGTCAATTGCCCTGATGCGTCCTGGAATATCGTAAAGATCGACCCAAACCAATTTCTGAAAATGGGGATTATAGCGGCATGGGAGGAAGCTGGTGGGAAATGGCGCACGACTCCCCAAGCGACTAGTGGGACTCTTCCAAGCGAGGCAATATTATTCGTCAGCCATCAAGGCATCTCTCTGGCAGATGCTGTTAAAGATACAAATAAATTTTCAAACAATGTCATGGCCAGACACATTTTCTTAACCATCGGTTTGGAAAAAATGGGCCAACCGGCAACGACTACACAAAGTATTGCTATTACCAAAAATTGGCTGCAGTCACGTCATCTCATTTTTCCAGAGTTGGTCTTAGAAAACGGTTCTGGCCTATCCGATATTGAACGTATTTCTCCCCATCATCTGAATGCATTATTACAATATGCTGCTACGAGTTCCTATGCCGAAACATTCATCCGTTCTTTACCAATTGCTGGGGTTGACGGCACAATGAAGCACCGTCTCATTGATCGCTTGGCTGAGTTTATCAATCATGAGGTCGTTGGTAGACAATTTTCCGCAGACACCACCCTGCCTGAAACACTCCAGAAAACGGGGGCCTATATCAAAACAGGGTCTTTACAAAAAGTGCGCTCTATCAGCGGCTACGTTGTCAGTAAGTCCGGTAAGGTCTATGCCGTATCATCCATGATCAATCATTCGCAAGCAAGTAGCAATGGCAAAAGGATTCATGACGCCATACTGTCTTGGGTATTAGACGACTGCCCAAATCGCTAGAGACTACCAGAACCATTTGCCGAGCGGGTCAAGCGGTCACGAATTCCGTTCCAGTGTTCGTCCTCAGGCAGATGTTCAAAAATGATTTTTTGAAATGCCATTTTGTCCAGATCACGTAATAGGCGATACAGCTGCTGGGCCACGACTCGCCAGTCTTTATCTAGAACAAACCACTGCGCGGGAAAATGCTCCCACTGCTTTTGGCGAGCAGCCATCGCAGTAAAGCCCACAATGGCAATTTTGCCGAGAGAAAAATCTTCTGGATGCAAGTCTTCGAGTGCGCGAACCTCAAGGAGAGTTTGCGGCGCATAATGTCCAAGCATACCGCCAGAATGTCTGATGCTAGAGTTGCTTTGCGTTAATACTGGAGCCTTGATGCAGGCATGAATGTGTTCTGCTGTAATCATGCCTGGACGCAATATGACAGGACCGACCTCTTCCAACCGACTCAAGTCAAGAATGGTTGATTCGATACCAACCTGACAGTCACCGCCGTCAATAATGGTTAATGACTCGTCTTCCAACACATCTTCAAATTCTTCAAAAACATCCATTGCACTCGTCGGGGAAATTCTGCCAAACCGATTAGCCGAGGGTGCGGCTAGGGCACCACCAAATTCTTGTAAGAGTTCAATCGTAAACGGATGATGTGGTGCTCGAATCCCTACGGTATCTTGACCGCCAGTGATCAAATCCGAAACATGGCGGGACTTTTTTAAAATAAAGGTTAATGGCCCTGGCCAAAAAGCCTCTGCAAGTAAGATGCACTCTGGAGGAATATCTCTGGACCAGCGCGATAAGGGAAGTTCCCAATGAAGGCCGCCATTTTCAGAATCTTGAGATGCCGCAATATGCAGAATTAAAGGGTGATTCGTTGGCCGATTTTTTAAGCGAAAAATTTTCTTGAGCGCGATATCATCTGCTGCATTTGCCGCGAGGCCATAGACTGTTTCTGTAGGAATCGCAAGCAGGTTACCCGCGTTTAATGACTCAACTAAGGCGCCCACTTCAAGCTCTTGCGGATGCAAAATGAGCGGTTTCACTAGCAATTATTCCTTTTCTTTCATACCTAAAATACGCATAGCTTGTTGCACGTCAGCTAGGGCTAGATCCACCGATTCTGCAAGAAAATTGATATGACCCATTTTGCGACCAAGCTTGGGTTCTGCTTTGCCATACAGATGCAGTTTTGCGGAAGGAATCTGCAAAATCGCAGACCAGTCAGGGTGAACGGGTGTTGATAGGCTATCTAGAAACTGCCACTGATCACCCAAAAGGTTCAGCATCACCACTGGTGATAATAATTGTGATTGACCAAGGGGCAGGCGGGCAAGTGTGCGAACCTGCTGCTCAAATTGATTGGTCAGGCATGCATCAAGGGAGTAATGCCCCGAATTATGCGGCCGTGGGGCAATCTCATTAACGTATAAAGCACCCGATTTACTCACAAAAAACTCAATACACAACACACCAACATAATTTAAGCCTTGGATAATTGTTTGTGCAGCAAGCCGCATCTTCGTTTGTAATTCGCTGGTTATGTCCGGCGCTGGCACCATACTGAGATGCAGAATGCCATTGACATGCACATTTTCAGCGATGGGCAGAATATCCATGTCCTGATCAACACCACGCGCAATAATGACAGAGAGTTCAAAAGCCAAATCAATACGTTGCTCCAAAACACAGGCAATGCCACCCATTTGCTCCCAAATACCTTTGAGATCGGCTTTTGCCAAAATGGTCCGCTGACCTTTACCGTCATAACCAAACTCAGCAGTTTTTAAAATAGCAGGAAAGAAACTATCCGAAACTTGCTGGCATTTTTCTACACTGTCGATGATCTCAAAAGCCACGGGCCCAACCCCGCAAGCAGTTGCACAATCGTTTAGAAAAATCTTTTCTTTGATTCGATGCTGAGCAATCGCCACAGCATGACTATTGGGTGCAACAAAGACACCCAGCGCAATCAACCGATCAATCGTTTTGGCCGGAACGTTTTCAAACTCGGTGCTTACCGCACGACACATCTTCGCCATCTCCTGAAGGGCTTGATCATCGTCAAATTTGGCGCAAAGGTGGTGCTGTGCAACTTGACCCGCAGGACTCAATGGATCGGGGTCAAGAACACAAACGCTAAAACCAAGGTCTTGGGCTGCTACGACGAAGTAGCGGCCGAGTTGACCACCACCCAAAATTCCTAAACAAGCAGGGGGATAAATAGATTCCATCACCGAAGTTAAGGCAGTGTCATTTGTTTGGCGTGGAGCGTTTGCTTTATCCGAAAAGCCAAGAGTTTTTCTTGTAAAGCCGGCGCATGCAACGCCAGATTTGCAACGACATGTAAAGCTGCATTAGCAGCACCTGCCTCACCGATAGCAAATGTGGCGACCGGTATCCCTTTAGGCATTTGTACAATCGATAGCAAAGAGTCTTCACCTCTCAAATATTTTGATGGCACTGGGACGCCGTAGACTGGTATGGTGGTTTTAGCTGCAATCATCCCAGGTAAATGTGCAGCACCGCCAGCGCCGGCAATAATCGCCTGTAGCCCACGGCCTTGCGCAGCCTGTGCATAGGCAAACATTTCGTCCGGCATACGATGTGCAGACAGGACTTGACGCTCATGAGGGATTCCAAACTCAGTCAAAATTTGAGCCGCAAAAGACATGATGTCCCAATCCGAATTGGAGCCCATCACAATTCCGACAAGCGGTTGTATAGCTTCACTCATATTGTCTCCTCACAGGAATGATTCTGCTTCATGGCACCAAAGGCAAAAGAAATCGATCTAAAGCCTCTTGGTATTTTGCCGCTGTTTTTTCTATCACAGCCGCTGGTAACTGAGGGGATGGCGCCTTTTTATTCCATGGTTGACCGTCAATTTTGACAGACTCTAAATAATCCCGCACAAACTGTTTATCAAACGACGGAGGATTGCTGCCCACCTTGTAAGATGATTCTGGCCAAAAACGTGAGGAGTCTGCGGTCAAAATTTCATCCATCAAGACCAAACGATTCTGCGGATCTAAACCAAACTCAAACTTCGTATCGGCAATAATAATACCTTTCGATAGGGCATATGAACTGGCTTTTTGATACAGGGCAAGACTCACGTGTTTTATTTGGTTTGCCAATTCAGAACCGATGCGTTTTTCTACTTCGGCAAAAGAAATATTCTCATCATGATCGCCAACCTGAGCTTTTGCTGCTGGGGTAAATATTGGCTCAGCGAGCCGTTGGGCGTTGCTTAAACCGGCTGGCAGGGCTACACCACAAATCGTACCGGTTTGTTGATAATCCTTCCACCCACTGCCTGCAAGATAACCGCGCACAACTGCTTCAACCATAATCGGTTGAAGACGCTGAACCACCATGGCGCGCCCCTTTACTTGATCGATCTCTGAAGGCAGAACGACTGACTCAGGTGCAATGGTCGTCAAATGATTCGGGATGATGTCTTTTAAGTACTCAAACCAAAAGTTCGCCATCTGATTCAAGAGCATGCCTTTGCTTGGAATCGGGTCTTGCAAAATGACGTCATAAGCGGATAAACGATCCGTGGCAATCATCAGCAAATGCTGATCGTCAACGATGTACATGTCCCTCACCTTGCCTTTTGAGAGAAGCTTTAAGGACTGAATCGAGGTGTCTAACAATGCATTAACCATGAATTCCCATCATTGCACAATTTGTGCAAGTTCACCCGACTGATATTTTTCCACCATCTTTTCTAGTGGTAATGGTTTGATTCGCAAGGCCTGCCCTTCACATCCAAAAGAGATAAAACGTGCTTTGCAGATCTGTTTTGCCGCTTCACGTGCGGGCTTGAGAAAATCACGGGGGTCAAACTTTTCTGGATTCTCAAACAGGTACCGACGCACTGCTGCCGTCATCGCTAAGCGAATATCGGTATCGATATTAATTTTACGCACACCATTTTTGATCCCCTCCTGAATTTCTGCGACAGGAACACCATAGGTTTCTTTCATATCGCCACCAAACTGGCGGATCAACGCGAGTAACTCTTGGGGGACACTTGAGGAGCCGTGCATGACCAAATGGGTGTTTGGAATCCGAGCATGAATCTCGCGAATCCGTTCAATGGCTAAGGTCTCACCCGTTGGTTTTTTACTGAATTTATATGCCCCATGACTCGTACCAATAGCGATTGCTAAAGCATCGCACTGCGTTCTTCGAACAAAATCCGCTGCTTGCTCTACATCGGTTAATAATTGCTCACGGGTCATTTTGCCATCTGCGCCATGGCCATCTTCTTTATCTCCTTGCATTGTCTCTAAGGATCCAAGGACGCCCAACTCTGCTTCAACAGTGACACCAATTGAGTGAGAAAATTTAACTACTTCTTGCGAAACCGCAACGTTATAGTCATAATTCGCAACTGTCTTGCCGTCAGCCATCAAAGAACCATCCATCATCACACTGGTAAAGCCACTTTTAATCGCCGCCATACAGACTGCTGGGCTCTGGCCATGGTCTTGATGCATCACTAAAGGAATGTGTGGGTAAGACTCAACCGCAGCCTCAATGAGATGCCGGAGAAAAGGTTCACCAGCATATTTTCTGGCGCCCGCAGAGGCTTGCATAATCACGGGCGCACCGACTTCATCTGCCGCCATCATAATTGCTTGTACTTGCTCTAAATTATTGACATTAAATGCCGGAATCCCGTAGGCATGTTCCGCCGCATGGTCCAACAATTGGCGCATTGAAACTAAAGGCATGATTTCTCCAAAGAACTATTTAACTTGTATGATTTTAAGGGTATTGGTGCCGCCAGCTTTGCCCATTGGCTCACCAACAGTCAGTGCGACCATATCACCATGACTTACCACGTGTTTTTCCAACAGCAAAGCCACGACCTGGGCGAGTGCTTGTTCCCGATCGTTGCTGACATCGAGATGAATTGGCGTGACATTGCGATACATTGCCATGGCGCGTTGTGTGGCCAGTTTTTTGGTTAACGCAAAAATCGGTGTGTGAATTTTATGGCGGCTCATCCAAAGCGCTGTTGAACCTGACTCTGTCAGCGCAGCTATCGCTTTTACCTTGAGATGAAAGGCTGTAAATAAAGCCCCCAAAGCAATCGATTGGTCGATGCGGGTAAAGGTTTGGTCTAAAAAATCATGGTCTAAAGTGACCGTCTCTGATTTTTCAGCTTCCAAACAAATGGCCGCCATCTGTTCTACAACTTTAACTGGGAAGCTACCAGCTGCGGTTTCCGCAGAGAGCATGACCGCGTCGGTGCCATCCAAGACTGCATTTGCCACGTCACTGACTTCAGCACGGGTTGGTATTGGGCTATGAATCATAGATTCCATCATCTGTGTAGCGGTAATGACAAATTTATCTGCTTGTCT
>Ga0007809_10001391_pt1 | contig 10108 bp, 7 predicted proteins | sample CryBogCBE02Aug07_FD_60383 | JGI IMG/M metagenome (GOLD analysis project Ga0007809, IMG submission 60383) | Freshwater microbial communities from Crystal Bog, Wisconsin, USA - CBE02Aug07 | ecosystem: Environmental > Aquatic > Freshwater > Lake | place: Crystal Bog, Wisconsin, USA | collected...
GCATGGTTTTTGGTTTTGCCACTTGCATTTAGCTTACAAAGCGGTGTGCAAGCTGAGACGGTCGCCAGATACGGAATCTCAATGGCAGACATACCACTAACTACAGGCCAACCAGACCGTGGTGCTGGTGCTTACCAGTTTACGGGACACACTATATATGACCCTTTAATAGCTTGGGAAGCGAACATAGGTACTCGGCCAGGAAAACTTATACCTGGTCTGGCAACATCTTGGAAAGTAGACCCATCTGATCATAAAAAATGGCTCTTCACCATACGTAAGGGCGTAAAGTTTCACGACGGCTCAGATCTCAAAGCATCTTCTGTTGTGTGGAACTTGGATAAAGTGCTCTCTGACAAATCTGCCCAGTTTGACGCTAAGCAAAGTGCCCAGGTAAGACCCCGTATTCCGTCCATTGCTTCATACCGAGCGGTCGATGAGTACACACTTGAAATCACTACAAAGAACGTAGACGCACTTTTCCCTTATCAACTCCCCTGGTTCTTGATTGGTAGTCCTGCACAATGGGAAAACCTGGGCAAAGATTGGAGCAAAGTAGCTACACAGCCGTCGGGTACGGGGCCTTTCAAACTAGAAAAACTGGTACCACGCGAACGTGCGGATTTAGTTAAAAACACCAACTACTGGGATAAAACTCGTATACCCAAAACTGACCGTATTGTCTTGGTCCCAATTCCTGATGCGATGACACGTGCCAATGCGCTCTTGAATGGTCAAGTCGATATTATTGAATCACCCCCGCCAGATATTTTGCCTCAACTTAAAAGTTCAGGCTTCAAACTCGTGACTAACGTAACGCCTCATGTTTGGCCCTACCACTTCTCCACTTACCCTGGCTCGCCGTGGACAGATATTCGTGTGCGTAAAGCGGCCAATCTTGCAATAGACCGAAACGCAATTGTTAAGCTTCTGAACGGTTTAGCAGTTCCTGCCAAAGGTCAACTCGATAGTACCAGCCCATGGTTCGGGAAACCTGCATTTAAGATAGGCTACGACCTTCCCGCAGCTAAGGCATTGATGGCCCAAGCCGGTTACGGTCCAAACAAGCCCCTGAAAGCAAAAATTATCATAGCCCAAGGCGGCACAGGACAAATGCTCTCTTTACCCATGAATGAGTTTATACAGCAAAGCTTGGCTGAGATTGGCATCCAACTTGAATTTGAAGTGGTTGAACTGGAGAATCTTTATCTGCACTGGCGCAGCGGCGCCAAAGCCGATATGAATGCAGGCAAAGACATCACAGGTATCAACCTTGGCTACGTCACTGCTGATCCGTTTTATGCACTTACCAGGTTTGTAGACAGCCGCTACATTGCTCCTAACGGTGTGAATTGGGGTGGGTATTCAAATCCAAAGTTGGATACAACATTAGACACACTGCGCAACAACTTTGACACAAAAGTACAAGATGGTTTGCTAGCCGAGGTTCATCAAACGATGGTTGACGATGCATTGATGCTTTGGGTTGTTCATGATGTGAACCCACATGCTTTATCACCCAAGGTTCAGGAGTTCATCCAAGCTCAACACTGGTTCCAGGACCTCACAACAATTCGCATGAAGTAATGCTGTCCTACATATTGAAGCGTCTGCTCTATGCATTACCTATTGCTTTAAGCGTTACAGTGGTCTCATTCATGCTGGTCTATCTAGCACCGGGGGACCCCTTAAACGCAATAGCTCCTGCTGATGCCCCTGCTGATGTCATTCAAGCACTCAAAAGCGCTTATGGGTTAGACAAACCCATACCAATTCAATACGGGTTATGGCTTTGGCGTGCTCTACACGGGGACTTAGGTACATCGATTTCATCTGGAAGGGCGGTTCTTGGAGAAGTTCTGGGCGCAGTAAGCAACACCTTTATGCTTGCAACCATTGCTTCTTTCATCGGGGTCTTTATCGGCTGCGTTCTGGGAGCACTGGCTGGTTATTGGCGAGGTAGTTGGATTGATAAAATTGCCACAACTCTATCAGTGATTGGAGTCAGTATTCCCCATTATTGGCTGGGTTTGGTTTTGACCATCATTTTCTCAATCACACTCGGTTGGTTACCTGCGATGGGTGCGGGTCCTGGTGGATCAAGCGAATGGGTATGGGACTATGAACATCTAAAATATTTAGTTTTACCAGCTGTAACGTTAAGCGTTATTCCAATGGGTATCATCACTCGCACTGTGCGGGCCTTGGTGGCTGATATGCTTGAACAGGAGTTTGTCATAGCCCTAAGGGCAAGAGGTTTAAGCAGCCTTGTCGTATTTCGACATGTAGCCAAAAATACAGCCCCAACAGTCCTTGCCGTAACAGGTTTGCAAATAGGCTACTTGATGGGTGGATCGATTTTGGTTGAAACCGTTTTTGCATGGCCTGGAACAGGTTTTTTACTAAATACAGCAATTTTTCAGCGTGATATCCCTTTACTGCAGGGAACCCTATTGGTTTTATGCATGATTTTTGTTGTATTGAATTTGCTTGTTGATATTGTTCAACCTTTAATTGATCCACGAATGGGGCGCACTTAAATGATGAAGGACAACATTGATCATCCCCAACCTCAATACCAAAAAACTAAAGGATATTGGCACGCTGTATTACGCCAACTGAAAAATGAGCCCCTCGCGATCATAAGTGCAGGTATTTTGTTGGTCTTAATCATCGCAGCGTTATTTGCCCCATGGCTTGCACCAGCGGATCCATTCAAAGCAAGTATGCTTAAAAGACTGATGCCGATTGGAAGTCCAGGCAACTTACTCGGAACCGATGAGTTGGGTCGCGATATGTTGACCAGACTTATGTATGGTGGTCGCTTGTCTTTGATTATGGGTATAGTGCCTGTTTTTTCAGCTTTTTGTATAGGCACAACGCTAGGCCTTATTGCAGGCTATTTAGGCGGTCGGGTGAACATGGTGATCATGCGTATCTTAGATATTTTTTACGCATTTCCTTCCGTTCTTTTGGCTGTCGCGATCTCCGGAGCTCTTGGACCAGGTTTAAGCAACAGTTTAATCGCTCTTACATTAGTCTTTGTCCCGCAAATAGTGCGAGTAGCTGAGAGTGTTACGACCCAGGTTCGTCAGCTAGATTACATCGAAGCTGCCCGCATGAGTGGATCCAGCAATTTGTCGATTATTCGTGTACACATTTTGGCCAATGTGCTTGGGCCTGTTTTTGTTTATGCGACAGGATTACTCAGCGTAAGCATGATTTTAGCCTCTGGTTTATCATTCCTTGGTCTAGGGGTAAAGCCTCCCGAGCCAGAGTGGGGGCTCATGCTGAACACCCTTCGCTCGGCCATCTACAACAAGCCCTATATCGCTGCGCTGCCGGGGGGATTTATTTTCATAACTTCAATTGCCTTTAACTTGTTAGCAGATGGTATACGTTCTGCCATGGATATTAAAAAATGATGGAACATACCAACACCTTTTTAAACAGCGAGGACAGAGGCGGTCCTGCGCAGCCGCTTTTACTTGTCAAAGATTTAAAGAAATACTTCCCAGTGAGGAATGGTCTTTTCTCAAGAGAGAAAAAATTTGTTCATGCTGTAGATAACGTAAGTTTTTCAGTAGCAAAGGGCAAAACGCTTGGAATTGTGGGGGAATCAGGATGCGGAAAGTCAACGACCGCTAAATTAATTGCTCGCTTAATAAATCCTGACAGTGGCAAGATGGTCTTTGACGGCGACGGGGTTGTTGAGTACGGAGGAATTGCCTTAAAAGATTTCAGAAAAAATCTCCAAATGGTGTTCCAAGATTCATTTGCATCGCTTAATCCGCGACTCACCATTGAACAAACTATTGCTTACGGTCCTACTGTGCACGGTGTCTCTAAATTAGATGCTTCAAAGCAAGCCAAAGACTTATTGGAAAGAGTGGGTCTTGAACCAGAACAATTTGCAAACCGTTACCCACATGAACTCTCAGGAGGACAAAGACAGCGTGTCAATATTGCACGAGCGTTAGCCTACCAACCTCGACTCATTATTCTTGATGAAGCGGTTGCTGCGCTCGATAAATCCGTACAAGCCCAAGTTCTTAATTTATTGCAAGAACTGAAAAGAGAAAGACAATTAACGTACCTCTTCATATCTCATGATCTTCACGTCGTTCACTACATGAGCGATGAAGTAATGGTGATGTATCTTGGCCAGGTTGTTGAGAAAGGTCCTGTTGACCTTATTTTCAATAACCCTGCCCACCCGTATACGAAGGCATTGCTCTCGGCTATACCGTCGATGGACCCGGGTAAAAAGACTTTGAAACCACCTCTTGAAGGAGATCCGCCTAATCCCATCAATCCACCTTCTGGATGCCGTTTTCAAGATCGCTGTCCAGTAGTTAAAGAATTATGTCGAAACGCTACCCCAGAACTTAAAGGAGTGGGTGATACATCCGATCATATTGTGGCTTGTCACCTTGCTGAGGAGAGGCACATATGAGTCGCCCCCTCCTACAAGTCACCGATTTACGAGTTGAGTTCACTGGGCAACGAAAAGCCCAGGCGCTAAGTGGCGTAAGCTTTGAAGTTGCTGCTGGAGAGGTCTTAACACTGCTTGGCGAATCCGGATCCGGCAAAAGCGTGACACTGCGTACACTCCTTCGTTTGCATCCAGAAAAAAATACGAAGATTTCAGGACAAATTACTGTAGATGGTCATGACGTTTTGTCTATGAGTTCAAAACAATTGAATCAATACCGAGGGCGCACGACCTCCATGATTTTTCAAGAACCTGGACTCGCTTTTGATCCCGTTTACACCATCGGCCAGCAAATAACCGAAGCATTGCTTACTCATGAACAATTAGACGCAAACGAAGCAAAATCAAGAGCTCTGCAAATCCTAGAGCGAGTTCAAATTCCCCAAGCTCGCAGACGTATGGATTCCTATCCGCACGAACTCTCAGGCGGAATGCGTCAGCGCGCCATGATAGCGTTGGCATTGGTTTGCAAACCCAAGCTCTTGCTTGCAGATGAGCCGACAACTGCATTAGATGCCTCAGTACAAATTCAAATTTTATTGCTTTTGCGTGAGTTACAAAAAGAGACCGGTATGTCAGTGATTTTCGTAACACATGATATTGGTGCAGCTGTAGAAGTATCTGACCGTATAGCTGTAATGTACGCCGGAAGAATCGTAGAGGCAGGCACAGTAGGAGATATCGTATCCAATCCAAGACACCCGTACACAAAAGGGTTACTAGCATCAATTGTTAGCCACGAAAACAAAGGCACCCCTTTGGTCACTATCGCTGGTTCCCCCCCAGATTTAGCACACCTACCCCCAGGATGTAGTTTTGCTCCTCGTTGTGTAAGGGCGCAAATTAAATGTCTGCAAAAGCAGCCTGAATTTGAGACTGTAGCATCAACCTCATATGCATGTTGGAATCCTGAACAATAATATCTGTTGAGCAACTAAGCCTAGGTAAAATTACTTTGCTTTTACCTCAGCAATAATTTTCTTAGCCATACTCCAACGGTGAACCTCACTAGGACCATCGTATATTCTAAAAGCGCGTATATCTTTAAAGATTTTCATAACAATAGTCTCTGCAGTAACTCCTTGCCCTCCAAGAATTTGCACGCAACGATCAACGACGCGGCACTCAGCTTCTGCACAAACAGTTTTTGCCCGACTAGATTCAAAATTCCCCCTCTCCCCTTGGTCAAGTAACCAAGCGGTATGCCAGATATTTAATTTGGCGGTGTGAAGATCCATGTCATTGTCTGCGAGCATATAACCCACCCCTTCGTGTGCACCTAATGCAACCCCAAAGGCTTGACGCGTTCTTGCATAATCCACCGCGATATCATGAGCCCTTTGAGCCTGACCAAGCCAGCGCATACAGTGGGTAAGGCGCGCAGGTGCCAATCTGATCTGTGCGTATCTAAACCCCTTACCCACTTCACCTAAAACATCACTACTGGGCACTCTTAAGTTTTTGAATTCAACTACGCCGTGCCCACCCGTAAAGCAAGAGTCAAGGGCATCCATTTGCCTAACCACCTGAATTTCGGGCTTATTCATATCCGATAAAAACATTGTTGCAGAGCCGTCATCTAGTTTTGCCATGATGATTGCAAAGGAAGCACCAGTTGCTCCAGTGATAAACCATTTAGTTCCATTGATAACGTAATCGTCCCCATCTTTGACGGCTGTTGTAGCGAGCATAGATGGGTCAGCTCCCGCCCCTGGGGCTGGTTCCGTCATTGCAAAACAAGACCTAATTTGGCCTTGTACCAAGGGTTTGAGCCATCTATTTTTTTGCTCTTTGCTTGCAACAACCTCCATCAAATGGATGTTGCCCTCATCGGGTGCATGGATATTCATGGCCGTAGGGCCAAGTGTTGAGTAACCCGCTTCAACAAAAACGATTGCCTTCTCAACATGAGAGAGACCCATGCCACCAAGCTCTTTAGAGGCATGGGGGGTCAACAGACCAACAGACCTTGCTTTCTCAACAAGCTCAAGGCGTAAACTCTCGTGTGGGCCGTGTGAGTCCTGACGAGGATCACTTTCGTAGGGGATGATTTGCTCTCGAATAAATGAGCGAACTCTACTTTGTAGGTCTTGTAACTCTGGTGATAAATTAAAGTCCATATTAGAAGTCAATACCCAATAAATGTGAAAATAATAAATAGATATTAGACACCAAAATTCAATGCAATAAAATGTTCCGAACTTTTAATAATTTAACCGATTATTTCGATTTGCGAAGCAACTCACGTCCAATAATAAGTTGTTGTATTTGGGTTGTTCCCTCATAAAGTCGTAACAAGCGCACATCTCTGTAAAAACGCTCAACAGGGTATTCATTAATATATCCTGCTCCCCCGTGAATTTGAACCCCTCGGTCTGCAACTCGTCCAACCATTTCTGTGCAAAACATTTTTGTACAAGACACGCTCATGGATAGGTCTGAATCAGACTCATGAGCGGGCTTTTTATCAAACCGCTCAGCAACCTCCCTCACCAGTGACCACCCAGCAAGTAGCTCTGCTTGGCCGTCCGCAAGCATTGCCTGTATGAGTTGAAACTCACCAATTGATTTGCCAAATTGTTTTCTGTCCCGAGCGTAGGTAATGGACTCATTCAAAATCCGCTGAGCCATTCCGCATGCAACAGCAGATATATGCAGGCGTCCTCGGTCTAAGACTTTCATGGCCGTCTTAAACCCCTGCCCTGGTACGAGGCCAATAATATTAGTTGCAGGTACACGTACGTTCTCTAAAATAACGTCACAGGTTTTAGTGCCCCTTTGTCCCATCTTCTTATCTGGTTTACCCAATTGGATACCCGCAAGATCAGATGGAACAATGAATGAGGAGACTCCTGAGCTGCCAGGACCACCCGTACGGGCCATTAATGTGAAAGCACCAGCTCTAGGTGCATTGGTAATGTACCTTTTAGTGCCGTTTAATACATAGTGATCCCCGTCTAAATCGGCACGAGTTTTAAGGGAAGCCGCGTCCGATCCAGCATCTGGTTCAGTAAGGGCAAAGGACATAATAAGCTCGCCACTGGCAACCTTAGGCAGGTAAATGGATTTTTGCTCATCCGTTCCATCCATCAAAATACCTTGGGATCCAATTCCAACATTGGTTCCAAATACTGATCTAAAAGCTAGTGATGTTTTACCAAATTCGTAGGCGACCTTTACCTCTTGACTCATCGACAGACCAATACCCCCATATTGCTCGGGGATGGATAACCCAAAAAGTCCCATGTCTTTCATGTCTTGGACGAGCCTAGAAGGTACCTCGTCATGCTCTTCAAGATAGTTTTCTTGAGGAACGAGTCGCTCTTGTACAAACCGCTCAATAGTTGATAGCAATATCTCAAATGATTCTTGGTCTAGTGCCATGAATTAATTACCTTTTTTATTTTTTTGATTCCGTCGGAAATTTTAAAATATGTGCGCATGGAACTCATTCACTATAAGCTGTATACAAACATATCCTCTTGTCACTCAATATATTTGAGAGGGCTTAGCTCGCATTGAAAACTAAAACTAGTAATTCTGAGTATTAGGCCAAACTGTTTACAAATACGAAAATAAATCTTATTAGACTTCTTTAACAATTTCACGCAATTTAAATTTCTGAATCTTTCCCGAAGGTGTTGAGGGCATTGCATCACGTATGATAAGTTTTTCAGGAATATATTGATTAGCAATTTTTTGAGCTTTCAAGTACTCAACCAGGCCTTGCAACTCTAATGTTTCACCGGGTCTTAATACTACCACTGCGCAAGCGCGCTCACCCAAGCGTTCATCTGGATAGGCAACAATCGCTGCCATTGCAATGGCTGGGTGACGGTAAAGCAGCGACTCAATCTCAACAACTGGAATGTTCTCGCCACCTCGGATGATCACATCTTTGCTGCGCCCGGTGATCCTTACGTATCCTTCTTTGTCCAAACGGGCAAGATCACCTGTATCAAACCAGCCTTGGGCGTCGGTGCCGTTGAGGTCTTCTCGCTTCAAATATCCACCAAAATTTGAACATGATCTCACCAATAACTTCCCAGCTTGCCCAGAGGGCAATTGAGCTCCAGAGTCATCTACTACTTTAAGCTCCACACCTGTAAGAGGGAGACCATCTGTAGTAAAAGCCCTCTCATCGGGATCGTCCAACTCTATAAGCGTTACTGCTCCGTTTTCAGTCATACCCCATGCGGAGACAATTTTAGTACCCAAAACACTTCTTGCTTGTTCAACCAGTGGACCTGGTATGGGGGCTCCTGCGCATAAGAAAGTCTTTAAAGTTGGCACCTTGTGTCCCGACTCACTGACAGTCTTTGCCAGGTCGGTTAAAAAAGGTGTTGAAGCCATCGTAAAAGTAACCCCCTCAGAGCGAATTAAATCGATTGCTTTTAAAGGATCCCAGATATCTAAAATTACAGCGCTAGCCTTGAGCATAATTGGCATCATGAGGCCATACATAAAACCAGTTTGATGGGCCATGGGGGAAGCCATAAGAACGACATCATCTTGGTCTAGACGTAATCTTTGAGCATAGGGAATAATATTTGCCATGGTCGTATTTGCTGAATGCATTACGCCCTTGGGTTCACCAGTCGTTCCAGATGTGTAAATAAGTTGAGTAATGTCATCGGGACTTGGTCGATTCTTAAAGAGGATTTCATTAGCTCCAACCTCAAGCTCCCACTCAGGATCACTAAGAAGTGCCTCAAAGCTATTGTCCCCTGTTCCGTTGACTACGACTATGTGTTGCAAGTGAGGTAAATTGGGTTTCAATCCCTCGGCCATCTTCTCATAATCAAAACCCCTAAATGTTTTTGGAAGGATAATTACTTTAGCCTCGCCGTGCTTGAGCATGAAGGACAACTCCCTTTCACGAAATATGTGCATAAGCGGATTCATCACAGCGCCTATTCGTGAGCAAGCCAGGTACGTAACAGTAAATTGCCACCAATTTGGAAGTTGACAGGCTACGACATCATTAAGCCCCACTCCAAGTTTTGTGAGCCCTAAGGCTACCCGATCGGCCATATTGGATAGCTCTGAATAAGTGAATTGAGTGATCACACCATCTTCAGACCTTACTGCTTTCAATGCCAACTTGTCAGGGCAAATCTTGATACATGATTTAAGATCATCATTGATCGTACGGTCGTGCCAAAATCCTTTGGATATACTCTCAGCCCGACGAGGGGGTATCAATACTGCATCGAATTTCATGACTGTCTCCTATTTTTCTTTTATTGATTATGCTGGAACAAACTTTCTACCCGCACGCGTTCTTGCGATGATAGTTTTCATAATTTGCGCTGTACCATCACCAATCTGAAAACCCAGTACATCTCTTAATCGTTGCTCCATCAAACCACGATCATAGCCACCGTGTCCAAAACATAGTAAACATTGATGGATCACGTCATAGGCGAGTTTAGGCCCCCACCACTTAGCCATACCAGCCTCTGCGGTGTGAGGGAGTCCTTTGTCCTTTAACCAAAGACCTTGCAAGCACAACAAACGAGCACCCTCCACTTCGGTGTCAAATTGAGCAAGTGGATGCGTAATCCCTTGAAACGCAGATAAGGGTTGTCCAAAAGCTTCTCTTTGTGTGAT
>Ga0007809_10001392_pt1 | contig 10106 bp, 12 predicted proteins | sample CryBogCBE02Aug07_FD_60383 | JGI IMG/M metagenome (GOLD analysis project Ga0007809, IMG submission 60383) | Freshwater microbial communities from Crystal Bog, Wisconsin, USA - CBE02Aug07 | ecosystem: Environmental > Aquatic > Freshwater > Lake | place: Crystal Bog, Wisconsin, USA | collected...
GCCATGGCAACGTCCATGAGTGTTAATAAAACGCCGCCATGGGCGACTTCCCAGGTATTGTTGTGCTCCGGCTTGAGTGCTAGCAAAATCTCACCTTTACCCATTTCAGCACTCAGGCAGCGAACACCTAGAAGCTTCAAAAAGGGTACGTTTAATTCTTCACCTAAATTAGCAAGCTGGGTCTGCGGATTAATTTGTACATGTTTATTCATGGGCTAATTTTAGAGGCATGAACGTAAATTAGGAAATCCTCCTAGAATAGTCCACATGGCCTTTAATTTAAGCGGCGATGACGTCTGCCAAGCAACATTACCCTCACCTATCCCTGACCCTTATTGGGTGGCTTTTTCACCTTTATCCGCGAAATTAATAGGCATCCTTCTTGGTGAGGATAAGCTCCCATTGGATAGGGATTGGTTAGGGGTTCTTTCTGGCAATCAGCTCAATACAAGTAATCACCATTTCCCAAATCCGATATCAACAGTCTATAGCGGCCATCAATTTGGTGTTTGGGCAGGACAACTTGGTGATGGACGCGCAATATTACTAGGCGATATTGATGGTCAAGAATTACAACTTAAGGGCGCTGGAAAGACACGCTTCTCTCGAATGGGTGACGGACGCGCCGTTCTCCGCTCGTCTATTCGTGAATTCTTATGTAGCGAGGCAATGCATGCTTTGGGTATTCCCACAACACGAGCCCTATCGATTGTTGGATCAGACTTACCTGTACTTAGAGAGACCTTAGAAACTGCGGCGGTTTGCGCTCGACTAGCACCTAGCTTTATTCGGGTAGGCCACTTTGAACATTTTGCAGCAACGGAAAATCATACAAGATTAAAAGAGCTAGCAGACTTACTCATCAATAATCATTACCCAGAAGCTCTTGAATCCGATGACCCCTACTTGCAATTATTTAAAAGTATTTGTGCTCGTAACGCTAAATTGGTAGCGCAGTGGCAAGCAGTTGGTTTTTGTCATGGCGTACTAAACAGTGACAACATTAGCGCACTTGGTCTTACTATAGATTATGGTCCTTTTGGATTTTTAGATCAATTTCAGATTGATCATATTTGCAACCATAGCGATCAAGGTGGTCGTTATGCCTACCATCGCCAGCCCCAGATCATGCACTGGAATATGGCCTGCTTAGCGAGCGCAATGATTCCACTGCTAGCACTACAGCATAGCGATAAAGAAGCGCAAGACAGATTACGAATGGCTCTAGAAGAATTCCCAGTCATTTATGCACAAACTTGGCAGGACTCATTTCGTAAGAAATTAGGTTTATTGACCTCACAAGATGGGGATATTGCCCTGATTGAGCGTTTATTGCAGGCCATGCATGATTCAAGAGTAGATTTCACAAGCTTTTTTCGCAGCCTAAGCGCAATCAAAACGGGTTCATCAATAGAGCAGATAAGTCAGCGGAATGATTTTATTGATCGGGAATTCATAGACCATTGGTTTAGTGATTATATTGACCGCTTAATGAGTGAGTCTAGTAATGATGATGATCGACAAAAGGCAATGAATCTAGTAAATCCAAAATATGTACTGCGCAATCATCTGGCACAAATTGCAATAGAGCGTGCTCAGAATAAAGACTTTTCCGAAATAACTAAGCTACTGGACATTTTAAGCAGTCCGTTTGATGAGCAGCCGGGCAATGCATCTTATGCGTTACCGCCATCATCCAATCAAGACGTAGTTGAGGTAAGCTGCTCCTCATAATCCTTTCAGCACCAGAGTAATTCCTCGAGATAACCCATGAAAAAAACAGATCAAGAATACAAACAATCTTTAAGCGATATTGAATATCGCGTCACCCGAGAGGCGGCTACTGAACGGCCCTTTACGGGAAAATATTGGGATCATTGGGATAAGGGCCGCTATAAATGTATTTGCTGCTCTACCCCTCTCTTTCTATCGGAGACTAAGTTTGATGCTGGCTGTGGGTGGCCAAGCTATAACGCGCCTGAGGTTGAGTCATCAATTAAGGAAATTAAAGATACCTCTCACGGCATGATTCGAACAGAGGTTCGCTGTGCTCACTGCGATGCTCACTTAGGCCATGTATTTGATGATGGTCCCATGCCAACTGGATTGCGATATTGCATTAACTCAGCTTCTTTGAGCTTTGAACCGAGCTCCAATGCCATCCCCACCAAAACTGAGGAATAAATAGCTGGATAATCCCCCTATGAAATTTTTATTCGACCTCTTTCCCATTATCCTTTTCTTTATTGCCTTTAAATTTGGTGATATCTATACCGCAACCATTGTTGCCATGGTTGCAACCATAGGCCAAATTCTCTGGGTTTATTACCGCCATCGGAAAATTGACGCCATGCAATGGGTTAGTTTGATCATGATTCTGGTGTTTGGTAGTCTTACCATCTTCCTGCACGACAAGACTTTTATCCAGCTTAAGCCCACTGCTCTATATTGGTTATTTTCTGGCACCCTCTTTGTTAGCGCTCAATTTTTCCGTAAGAATTGGATCCAAGTATTAATGGGAAAACAGGTCACCCTCAAGTCCGAAAACGCCGATTCGGTATGGCATAGCTTGAATAAGGCATGGGCCATCTTCTTTTTCTTAATGGGTGTACTCAACCTATACGTTGCTTTTGAATACTCAGAAGAAACCTGGGTTAACTTCAAATTATTTGGCAGCACGGGATTGTTGATAGCATTTGTTATTGCCCAAGGCGTTTGGCTTTCCAGGCACATGGAGCACCCAAACGAATGAATATCAATCAACAAAGAATGGCGGCATTTGCAGAAGACCTTCGTAGCGCCTTTCAGGTACAAGTTTTAAAAATTGAGGATGAGAGTCATCTACATGCAGGCCATGTTGGGGCAGCCATTGGAGGCGGTCACTTTAGGCTCGAAATACTTGCCCCCGAATTTCAAGGTTTAAGCCTAGTTAACCGTCACAGGGCGGTATATGCCGCCTTAAATCGCCATATTCCTCAGGAAATACACGCGCTTACTATTATTGCGCTAGCCCCGAACGAAGTTACTAAGTAAAGAAGCCCTTAAAATAGACCATTCATTTATTTAAAAAAATCTAACCATGCTTAATACACGTCAATTTTTCTCTATCGGTCTATTCGCGGTTTCCCTGCTCTCTGCAAATGTAATGGCTCAGAATGCCGTAATCGTCAATGGCAAATCTATTCCAAAAGCCCAGCTAGATAAGTTAGTGCAACGTTCAGGACAGTCCGATAACCCGCAAGTTCGCGATCAAGCGCGCGAAATGTTGATCACACGTGAATTGGTTTTACAAGAGGCAGACAAGCGCGGGCTGATTCAAAATGAATTAGTACGCGAGCAGTTAGAGCAAGCTCGGATCGGTGTGCTGGTATCGGCCGTATTTGAAGACTATATCCAAAGGGAGGGTGTCGCCGATGCAGACCTCAAAGCTGCTTATGAGTCCGTTAAGGCGCAATATAGTGGAAAGGAATACCACGTTGAGCATATCTTGGTAGAGAAAGAATCTAATGCTAAGTCTATTACCGCTCAAATAAAGGCTGGCGCTAATTTTGAAGATATCGCCAAGGCAAAATCATTAGACCCTGGTTCAGCAAAAAATGGCGGCGATCTTGGTTGGGTAAGCGATAAAGCGCTGGTTCCTGAGTTTTCCAAAGCTATGGTTCAACTCAAGAATGGTCAAATCACTGATAAGCCCGTAAAGTCCCAATTTGGTTGGCATATTATCAAGATGATTGATTCTCGTGATGTAAAAGCCCCAAGCATGGAAGAGATGAAGGACCAATTAAAGCAAATGATCGTGTCTGACAAGAATTGGCAAAAGGAGAAGTTCTCGGAGATGATGCAAAAACTCCGCGCTAAGGCGAAGATTCAATAAAAAGTCTCAATTGTTTTATCTGGCGGGATAGCGTCGCGATCTGAGTTTTTGGATTGCCATACCCGCCAGTCCGCATGCGAATGCTGACATCACAAAAACATCTCTAGGTTGAGAAGATTCCCATATCCATCCTGCTAACAGCCCGCCAAGGGTTCCGCCTAGCCCATATGAGATCGTGGCCATGAGAGCCTGTCCCCTTGCCTGCATAGGTCCTGTAAACCAACGTTGTAATAGTTTTGTAGCAGCGCTATGGTGAGCAGCAAAAGTGCCGGCATGCATAAGTTGAGCCACTATCAAAATGGATGTGAATGGTAAAAAGGCGATCAAAATAAATCGAATAACGCCAATGCCGAAAGTAGCCTGAAGTATCACCTCTGCATCTACTCTACTCAGAATCTTGCCCTGAAAATAGAAGAAAATTACTTCGGCAAATACGCCCAAGGCCCAAAATAAACCGATCTGAAATTTATCGTACCCAAGATTGGCGAGATACAGGGAATAAAAAACGTACAAGGATGCGTGGGCAAATATCATGAAAAATCCGGACACTAGGAACCACCTAACATCAGGATTGAAAAGCACCACCATGAGTTCGCCCTTTATCATTTTGCGTCGCGCCATCTTGGGTTCATGTAAGCAAAATGTAATTAGAGCAAGGGAAAGCAACACCATTGTTCCTACAATTGGATATAGCTCAATAGTCTTGCGTTGAAATAACTCACCAGCAGCTAAAACCATAGCAATAAAACCAATCGAGCCCCATAAACGGAGCCTTCCGTAGCGCTTATCGAAGGAGTTATCTTTATATAACGCGTGGATGGTAGCGGACTCGCCAAGCGGCATCAAGCTACTAAGGATGGTATGTAAAAAAAACATCCAAATAAAAAATCCTAAATAACTTTGCAAAAAAAAGATACATAAGAAAATAATCGCGGCAAGGCAAGAGCAGAAACGAATAATGCTAATGCGATTGGAAAGATAGTCTGATAACCAACCCCAAGAAAATGGGCCCACAATACGCGTAATTTGCAGCATCGACATCAACGCTGCAATCTCTATAACGCTAAACCCACGATCCAAAAAGAAAAGACTGGCATAAGGAGATACCAAGCCAACATAAGCAAAATATAAAAAGAAAAAGGACCCGAAGGCCCAGCGAAGCAAAGGCGTCATCTAATAAACCAATTAATCGCGATAGGCGCCTGGTTGTGAAGCTGGAATGGATGAAGACATTGGGACGTCAGCGCATTGAGCGCGGTGACGTAAAGCATGATCCATTAAAACTAGTGCCAACATCGCCTCTGCAATTGGGGTGGCTCGAATACCAACACATGGATCATGTCGTCCCTTGGTTTGAACGGTAATTGGCTTTCCATTAAGATCGATGGATTGCTTAGGGCTCATAATGCTGGAAGTTGGTTTGATAGCAATCGAAACGCGTAAGTCTTGTCCGCTACTAATGCCGCCCAAGGTGCCGCCTGAGTTATTACTAGCAAAACCATCGGGATGGAGCTCATCACCATGATCGCTACCACGTTGAGCTACCGATTTAAATCCTGCACCAATTTCAACACCCTTGACAGCATTAATACCCATCATGGCATGTGCAATATCGGCATCTAGCTTGTCAAACAAAGGTTCGCCTAAGCCTGCAGGTACATTACGTGCACGCACTTCAATACGCGCTCCACAGGAGTCTCCTGCTTTGCGTAATTCATCCATATAGCTCTCTAGCTGAGGAATGATCTCGGCATTTGCTGCAAAGAATGGATTATGTTTAATCTGAGTCGCATCCTTAAATGGGATTTCTAGCTCACCCAACTGACTCATATACCCATAAAATTCGGTTCCATATTTCTCGTGTAACCACTTTTTAGCAATGGCTGCAGCGGCTACAACAGGTGCTGTTAAACGTGCAGAAGATCTGCCACCACCACGTGGGTCACGAATTCCATATTTATTTTGGTATGAATAGTCAGCATGACCAGGCCTGAAGGTCTGTAATATATCGCCATAGTCTTGACTACGCTGATCGGTATTACGAATTAATAATGCAATGGGGGTACCAGTCGTCTTGCCCTCAAAAACTCCTGAAAGGATCTCTACCTTATCCTCCTCTTTGCGTTGGGTAACGTGACGTGAGGTACCAGGTTTACGTCGATCTAGGTCTAACTGGATATCAGCTTCGGAGAGTTCCATGCCCGGCGGGCAGCCATCAACGACAGCGCCAATAGCGGGACCGTGGGATTCGCCAAAAGTGGTAACGGAAAAAAGGAGTCCTAAAGTATTTCCTGACATAGCAACATTATGTCATTGCTCAGAAAATGTGGCTAAAAGATGCTAAAGGGCTGGTTTTTCAGTATCTTCCGGCCAATCGCGTATATAGGCCTTAAGCATCGTATTTTCAAAGTCTTGCGCCTCTACGACAGATTTTGCTACGTCATAGAAAGAAATAACACCCATCAGCATTTTTTGATCAACTACAGGTAGATAACGCGCATGGTCGACCAACATCATGCGACGGACCTCATCGATTTCAGTTTCCATATTACATGTCAGAGGGTTTTGATTCATGACAGCACTTACATGGAGTCCTTCAAGCTTGCCATGATGTTTGGCTAAAGCCCCAATCACTTCACGAAAAGTCAGAATACCTACCAGCTTCTCGTATTCCATGACAACCAAAGAACCAATATCATGCTCGCTCATCACCAGTACTGCTGTTTGGAGCGCAGTATCCGGGGCAACTGTAAAAAGAGTGCTTCCCTTAACGCGTAATATGTCACGAACTTTCATCTGATCTCCGTCGAACAATGCATAGATAAGCTCAATATAGACTTAAGAACATGCCGAATCAAGGGCATATATCAAAGTTTTAGTAACGAATAACCCTAATTAAACCGCTTCGAATATCCGGTAAGTTGGCTACTAAGACAGCCCCAGTCAAAGTGATCCACCAGGTTAGATAGATCCAGGTAAGACCTAAAGGAAAGATTGCAAAAGCCCCATATACGGTTTTATAAAAGGCGGTGTGACTCAGAAATAAGGCAAAGCCGAACTTCATAAACTCAAAAGCAAGAGCAGCAAACATGGCGCCCGTGAATGCATCGCGCCACAAAATCTTTGCATAAGGCAAAATTTTGTAAACCACGGCATAGACTAGGATCGCAAGACAAATCGGAGTAACGGTGGCAACTATCTGAAATCCAATAGAGACTGCGCTAATCCAACCTTCCGATGCACTAAACAAAACACCACTTAAGTAAATACCGAAACCTAATAATATCGGCCCTAAGATAGTTGCAGCGCTGTAAATAACAATTTTTTTATAAAAAGGTCTGTTGGTGGCAACTCTAAAAATTTGATTGAATGCCCCCTCAATTACTGCCAAAGTCATAATCGTAGTAATGATCAAACTACCCAAACCCACAAAGGTTAACCCTCTGGCCTGAGATGAAAACTGATCTAGATAAATAAACACCTGCTGATTGATGCCTCCAGGCATATAAGTTTCCAATAGCCAGGTTTTGAAAGCATTCTTAATTTGGACAACGCTTGGAAGATAGCCAATCAGAATAGTGGCAATTGTTACCATTGGCACCATAGACAAAGTTGTCGTAAAAGATAGGCTGGCAGCAATTTGCTTTAAATTTTGGCCGCGATTACGCTCCCAGATCTCTTTGATCAAGGAGAGCCATAATTGAGGATTACGAAAAAGACGCATCGCCGTATCATAAGAGATCAATATGAGCCAACACGATATTTTAGTTTTGTACTATTCCCGCTATGGTGCAACCAGGGATCTGGCGCGCCTTATTGCTGAGGGAATTGAAAGCGTACCAGGGGTAAATGCTCGCCTGAGAACCGTTCCGGCCGTATCTACTGTCTGCGAAGCCTCTGAGTCAGCGATACCTCAGGATGGCGCCCCATATGCTGAATACTCTGATTTGCAGGAATGTATCGGCCTGGCATTGGGATCGCCAACCCGTTTTGGCAATATGGCGGCCCCAATGAAATATTTCTGGGATGGAAGCTCTTCTGAGTGGTTAAATGGCGCTCTAATAGGAAAACCGGCTTGTGTATTTACAAGCACCGGAAGTATGCATGGTGGCCAAGAAAGCACCCTTTTAACCATGATGATTCCCCTGTTTCATCATGGCATGATACTGATGGGTATTCCGTATATCGAGCCTGATCTCATGACATCCAATACTGGCGGCAGTCCTTATGGCGCAACTCATCTTGCTCACGCGGATGGTCGTGCGCCAATCAGCCCAGAGGAGCAGCGACTAGCAAAAGCGCAAGGTAAGCGCTTGGCCCAAACCGCATTGAAACTGCATCAAAGCAAGGGTTAGAAGCACGTAAATTCATCATGATGAAAAAGATTCTAGAAAAAAATCCGTATCAACTCATTGCAACTGCAGCCTTTGTTGATCTCTTTATTCTTTGCGTTTCCTGGGAGTGGTTTCTGTCACCACTTCGGCCTGGTGGTTCATGGCTAGTCTTAAAAGGGATTCCTTTGCTGTTCGCAATTCCTGGGATATGGAAGGGCAAGGTTTACACCATGCAATGGGCCTCTATGCTGATATTGATTTATATAACCGAGGGCTTGGTTCGCATTTTAGAAACTGGAGCTAATTTTTGGCTTGCAGTTCTCGAAACGACTATTGCTACAGTGGGTTTTGTTTGTCTTCTCATGTATTTAAAGCCCATAAAAAAAGAAGCGAAAGCTCTTAAGAAGATGGCAGCAAAGTAAATATGCAGAACTTCATCAATGAACTATCTACAGTTTTAGATTCAAAATATATTCTTACTGCAGAAGACGATAAGGCACCCTACTTGACTGATTGGCGCAAACGCTTCACAGGTAAAGCACTAGCAGTACTTCTGCCTGAAGCCAGTGATGAAGTTGCTCAGATCGTGAAGCTATGCTCTCAACATCAGGTAGCTTTAGTTCCTCAAGGTGGTCATACTGGCTTTTGTGGGGGTGCTACTCCTGATGGTAGCGGTAAGCAAATCATCCTTAACTTTAAGCGCATGAATCAGATCCGAGAGATTGATATTGCAAATCAAACCATTACACTTGAAGCCGGTTGTATCTTGCAAACTGTTCAAGCGGCAGCAGCAGAACAAGGATTTTTATTTCCTCTGAGTCTAGGTGCTGAAGGCAGTTGCATGATTGGCGGTAATTTAGCTACCAATGCTGGCGGCACGAATGTGCTGCGCTACGGTAATGCGCGTGATCTTTGTTTAGGATTAGAGGTTGTTACAGCCAAAGGTGAAATTTGGAATGGTCTTAAAGGTTTGCGTAAAGACAATACTGGCTACGATTTGAGAGATTTATTTGTAGGCTCGGAAGGTACTCTAGGGATTATCACCTCAGCTGTAATGAAGCTATACCCACTACCTATCTCTCAATGGACTACTTTAGTAGCCTGCGCAACAGTTGCAGATTCCATTGCACTTCTCAATTTGTTTCAGAAAAGAGCAACATCTTTATTGACTGGTTTTGAAATGATGACCCAAGAGTCATTAGAGTTAAATGAGAAACATTTCCCGCAAATGGCAAATCCATTGCAAGGAAAACCTCCATTTACTGTGCTAGTTGAATTATCAGATCATGAAAGTGAGGATCACGTAAGACATCTTTTAGAAAGCATCTTGGAAGAAGCATTTGCATCGCAGTTGATTGGTGATGCGGTAATAGCAAGCAATTTGTCTCAGGCAAGTGCGTTTTGGCATATGCGCGAACACATCACTCTTGCTCAAGCTGAGGAAGGTGCCAACTTAAAGCACGATATTACAATCCCCCTTTCTTCCTTAGATAGTTTTATTCAAGAAACCGATGCTCTCATGAGAGCTCAGTTTCCCGGTGTCAGAATCATTAATTTTGGCCATTTGGGAGATGGAAACCTCCACTACAACATCGCCCCTCCCATGGGTATTGATCCAAAGCAGTTCAACGAGAGCAACGAACTGCCAATACATGAGCTTGTCTACGCCCAGGTTGAGCGATTTAATGGGTCAATTTCAGCAGAACACGGTGTAGGACAGCTTAAATTGGACGGCCTAAGAGCCCACAAGGGTCAAGTTGCCCATGAGCTCATGAAGAGCTTAAAAAAGGCTTTAGACCCTCAAAACATCCTAAATCCCCACAAAGTGGTCTCGATTTAAAGAAATTACTGATTTTTTAATAATTATTTTGTAATTTGTGTCATCTCGCCCCCATTTA
>Ga0007809_10001394_pt1 | contig 10093 bp, 20 predicted proteins | sample CryBogCBE02Aug07_FD_60383 | JGI IMG/M metagenome (GOLD analysis project Ga0007809, IMG submission 60383) | Freshwater microbial communities from Crystal Bog, Wisconsin, USA - CBE02Aug07 | ecosystem: Environmental > Aquatic > Freshwater > Lake | place: Crystal Bog, Wisconsin, USA | collected...
GGGGGGGGGGGGGCAAAAATCTGGCCCACTCCGACAGCCTGTATGAGCAAAGGATCAAATATCAATGCCCTAACCAGAAAGAATGGGAGGAGCAGGGAGAAGGACAGACTAGACCATGCTGTCCTTCATATGATGGTGTTTCCTACACCCCAAGCAAGCGATTACAAAGACAGGGGTCACATTGGTTCTCTTTCGATCCAGCGGAGATTGGAGAAGGGAAAGCAAATCAACCTGTCGATGACAGTATCAAAGAAATATGGGGCATTGAATCCAGAGTGGGTCGAGTGGCTCATGGCATTCCCAATAGGGTTCACAGACTTAAAGCCCTTGGAAACGCACAAGTTCCAATCGTGGCTTCAACAGCATTCAAAATTTTAACTAACACAAAAATATGCAATCAGTAAAACTAGACCGACACAAAGAGCATCAGAAGTATTTCCTATCCGATGGAACGCAAGTGCCTGGAGGATCTACGATCAGCAAGATCGGAGACGATGCAGGGGCACTCATCCATTGGGCTTGGAAGCTAGGATGCGAGGGAAAGAACTACCGCGATGTATCAAAGGAGGCTTGCGATATTGGTACGCTGGCTCACTTCTACATCGAATGCTTCCTCAACAACCAAGTAGCCGACTTATCCGACTACACGCAGGAGGAGCGGGATAAGGCTCTTGTGTGCTATCATAAGTTCCTTGAATGGTGGGAGACGCAAGACCTTCAGGTCGTAGCCACGGAGATTCAGCTTGTTAATGAGCTTTATCGCTACGGAGGAACCATTGATCTGATCGCCAAACGCAAGAATGGGGATCATGTGCTGATGGATTTTAAGACTTCCAAGAAAATCTCGGAGAGCTATTGGAGGCAGGCCGCTGGCTATGCGGCGTTGTGGAACGAGAATCAAGAGGTCAATGGATTTAATGCAATCAACCAAATCACCTCTCACGCAATCGTAAGAATTGGCAAGGAAGAGGAAGGCGACTTTGAAGTAGTCTGGAAGGAGGATCTTTCCAAAGAATGGGTAGTCTTCCAGAAGCAAGTTGATCTCTATTGGGCGATGAAGGCCGCCAAGCCGGAGCCAAAGCCCCGTGGGAGGAAGAAGAAGTGAAAAAAATTGCCATTACAATAAAGCCATATTCGTATGAGTGTGGTGACGGATGTTGCTCCGAATATGGAGAAATAATTTCTGTGAATGGAGAGGAGGTAGCATCTGGCCCGTGTGAGCATAATAGGCTCATCTCATTGCTTCAGCATCTTGGTTATGATGCCAGCCTGATTGGCCTTAACGAAGACGGAGAGGAGGTATGGAGCCTATGAGTCTCCCAGCTAACCTAGATGCAGAGAGAGCGTTCCTTTCCTCTGCCCTTCAGAATCCCTCCATCCTCGATATACACGCCGATCATCTAAAGGCCGCTCTCTTCCATCACCCTGCTCATAAAAACCTGTTTAAAGGGCTTCTAGCCCTATGGAAAGAGGGCAAGAGCGTGGATCTCATAACCATTTCAGAATGGTTGGAGGTCAATAATCTAATGGATGATTGCGGTGGCCCGTCAGAAGTTGCGGCGATATACTCTCATGTAAGCACAAGCCACAACCATGAGGAGTATTTTTCCATCATCCGTCACTACCATACTGCTCGACTTGCTATTGCTGGCGCAGAGCGCATTATTGATTCTGCAAAGAATCCTGTAGTGAACGGGGAGCTATCTGAAACTGTGCAAAAAGCCCTTGTAGCTATAGCGTCAGAGGCAGAGTCAGGAACAAAGATTGAATCCATTGGCGAGGCGGCAATGAAGCGTATCAATGAATACGAAGAAATCGTCAAGAACAAGGGAAGATTGATGGGGTTGACCTACGGATTCCCATCGCTGGATGAACATACGGGAGGAATGCGTCCGGGTCAGCTAATCGTTCTAGGTGCGCCTAGCAAGGGAGGAAAAACCGCATTGGCTCTTAATTTCGGGTATCGAACCGCTGACGCTGGCAATCCTTTGGGCATATTGTCCTTGGAAATGAGTAGTGGGGAGTTGATTGACCGCATGGTTGCTTCAGTCACAGGAGTTGACATTTCTATTCTTTCTAAGAATCCAAGCAAGCAAGACATGGAGAAGATCAGCTTCGGGGTCAATCAAGTCAGCAAACTCCCGATCTGGATACGCGATGAAAGCTCCATCACCCCATTACAAATAATGGCGGCGGCAAGAAGGCTTGTGGCAACTCATGGTATCAAGTGCCTTATCGTGGACTACATACAGCTTGTATCAGCATCCAACTCCAAAGACAATCGTGAAAGACAAGTTGCCGAGGTAAGCCGTTGCCTTAAATTAATTGCCAAGGAGCTTCAGATTAGCGTGATTGCCCTCTGTCAGCTTAACCGCAACGGAACTGCCCGTGAGTCTGATGCCATCATGCACGATGCCGATATGTTTTATGTTATCCGATACCAAGAGGCAGAAGAAGATAGCAAGAAAAAACAAAATCCTGACGAGATGGGATACTGGCTTGACATCCGACTCGCTAGGAATTGTAGTAGAACATCTTTCCCGCTCACTTTCCAGCCGCAATACTTGCGGTTTGAGGAACGGGAGATAAAACAACACAACCAATGAGCAACTACGATAATACCAATAGCGGAGCCGCATTTGAGCGGGACAACGCAAACCCCAAGGCTCCAAAGTGGAGCGGCCCTCTCGACGTAGAGGGTAAGCAGTATGAGATCAGCATCTGGGAGAAGACCAGCAAGGCAGGAAGTTCATTCCTGTCCATCAAGGTTGGCCCTCCCCGTGAGAAGAAGGGCGGCAATAGCTTCAATGCCCACAGCAAAGCCAAGGGAAATGGCTATCAGCCACAAGACGAAGACATCGACTTTTGACATGGAAAAGAAATTCTCCAAGAAAGTTACCAACCCCAAGACGGGGCGCGAGAAGACTGTTCGCTACGGACAGAAGGGCGCGACCATCAAGCCAGGGACAGCCAAGGGAGATTCCTATTGCGCTCGTTCCGCAGGGCAGATGAAGAAGCATCCAGAAGCCGCGAAGAACCCCAATAGCCCACTGCGCTTGTCAAGAGCAAAGTGGAAGTGCAGCGGAACCAAGTCTCGCAAGAGCTAGTATTTGCGGAATAGGAGCTGGAGGAGAACTCCAGACCGGGTGAGCCTTCTGTCTCTCCTTTGTTGAACACCGCATCTTTTAAAGCGGAATCATTGCTGGGCGTTGTAATCAACGGGGTGGGGAAACACCCTCCAGCTTTGGTTCCGTTTTTTTGTTGACACTCATAAAGAATCTGAAAGACTCGCCTCTAGAGCATACAACCATGCTCTGCAAACAAAAATGAAAACAACACTCCGTTCAGCCGCGAGCCTCGTAGCTTCCTACGATGCGCTCTTCAAATGCGCCATCAAACACGCCGAGCATCACGGCCTCTCCGAGATCCGCATCAGCACCGCTAGGGCGCGATCTCTCTACAATGATCTTGTCATACTTGAGAAAGCACTCTGCGAGCCTCCTGTTCGCCAACCATCATCATTCGGCTTTAATCGACTGGATGCCATCTTCGCGGAGCAAGATCGCGTGATGAACGAAGCCATGAGCAAGATGGGACTATGAGCCAAGAAAACCCAACACCAAGAACTGACGAAGCCGTAGATGCAGGTGGAGATGTCTCCTATAATTTTGCGGCACAACTAGAACGGGAGCTTAACGAAGCTAGGCACAATCTTATTCTTAAAAAGATGGAATGCGAAAAATTGGTTGGAGAATTGGCTGTTGAAAAAAACAGAACATCTCAAGCTCACAAAGAGCTTGCCGAGTGGAAAGAGATCATTAAAGACTTTCATGATGTTTGCATGAAGAAAAGCTCTGTTATCTTTTTATGATCATTTTAGTAGCCGCATCTGCCCTTGGAGCTTTGCTCTTGTCCTACTTCATTGGAGCCTACCTCATTGCAGAAGCCGTGAGGCAGAAGACCGAGAGAAGCATTGCCGTGTTTTACAGGGATCATCCCCTAAAATGCACGATGATGCTCAACAAGATCTCCCTAGAGGAAACCAAGAAGGAAATCGCCCAGCACAAATTTGAAAATGGCAATTAACACCACCTTCAACGCCACCAAGATCAGCACGTCCTTGAACAACGAAGAAATCATCAATCATCTCCGAGCCGAGCTTGATCTCATGCTCCAAACTCTAGAAAAGATTAAAACACTTAACTCTCTGGGGAAAACAAAACAAATCCACGACGAAATTGATTCAATACTAATTAACTATAATCGATGAAGAAACTAATCGCAATCGCTCTAATCGCCACTGCCTCCGCTCAGGAGGCTACTCAATGGCCCTACACTGTCCCTGCATATGGGAATAGTTATGCCGCCGCGCAACTCGCCATTGCCCAGGAGCAACTAGAAGTCCAGAGGCGCATGGAAAGAGAGCTTGAATACGCTCGATGGAAAGCTAATATGGATCGCCTAACACGACCCATCACCGAAGACTACATCACCCGCAATTCAACCCGATAATACCAATGAAAAACAAAACTAGTCAGTCAGTCCGTATCTACAACCATCTCGTGAAAGGCAAGAGCCTCACGGCGATCGAAGCCCTCAACAAGTTTGGTTGCTTCCGACTCGCAGCCAGGATTGCCGATCTGAAGAGGATGGGGATTAAAATCACCGCAACAACTAAACACAACCGCAAAACTGGCAAGAAATTCGCCTCCTATGCAATCTAATATGATCATCAACGACAATCCCATAGAGTTCAAGTTCCCTATCAAAGCAGATGCCGACCGAATCGTGGATGCCGAAGGGCTGGAAATTTGTTCCATCAGTTCTCTCTGCTCCCCAGAGGAGGCGATTCGTTGGGCAAAGTTCCTCGCTGGAGCATACCAAGCCTATGCATTCCTCGACGGGATTAAGCAAATCATGCTTTCCGCCGCAGAAGATCACAACCCCTCCACGCATGAAGAGGGCGCGAAGTGCATCATTTGCGACATTGACGAGTTCTTTAAGAACACGATTAACGAGCCGAAGAAGCCCTCTAGCATCATCACCGAGTGATTTGGAGCGATCCTAGATTGCTTAACTTTCTCCTACTCTTCATCTATCTCGCTAACGCGATTAGGTGGGGAGTGGCGAGGAGTTGGCAGGATAGCCTATACTGGGCTTCTGCTTTTTTACTAACTATCAGTATAACATTCAGAAAATGAACCAACCACAGACACCCGACAACGATGTCGCAAGGCTCAGGGAGGAACTTGATCGCCTTAAACGGGGATGCCAAGGGTCATGCTATGCTTGTGAACCAGTCGGAGAAATGAACTTCAAACTAGAAGCCGAGGTCGAGAGGCTCCGTGAGCGCATCGCTGAGTTAGAAAGCGGCTGGGACGAAGAAGCATATCAACGCAGACACCAAAACCTAGAATGAACCAAGAAACATCCAGAAGCTAAAGGAGGCCAAATGAGCGAACGCCTTACTCAAACAGAGTGCGAATTGCGCCGACTTTATGGATCACACGAAAACAAAAACAAACCTGTTTCAGCCCGTTTCTGTTGCAGGATTGAAAACCAACTTTACAAAGAAAAACTTAAAATAGAATCATTAAGGCATTTACTTGATTTACAAGATAGTTCTAATAAAAGATTAAGGAATATCATCATAGATTTAGGAAAGAAAATAAACCAACTAAACAATCATATTAGCAAACTTAAACAAAATGAGCGAAAGAAGCGAACGAAATCACTTATCTCCTCGCATGAAGGAGATGCAACGCCGAATTGATTCTGCGTCTCCTAATCGTACGGGAGCCGTATCTAAATCTTACCAAGAAGGATGGGACAGGATCTTTAAGAAAGTTAAATCAAACAAAAAAGCATCATAAAATGGCAAAGAATAAAAACTACGTCCCTCATAATGAGTTTCGCCACATTGAAACTCGCCGAACAGAAAATGATTGGGATAACTACCTCTGGAAGCTATCGAAAACAGTGGGAGAGGCTTGTGATCGCTTCTTCGTGTCGCGTGGGATGCCTCCTGGCTCCGTAGAAGTGCGGACTGAAGCATGGAAAAAGCGGAACGAAGTGCAAAAGTGCGCTGGCGGGTCTATTCGTGACGAATCGAAAGATGCCACGGATTCTAAATCTTGTCAAGAAAGCTCCACGAAGTCTCCCGTTCGTGAAGAGTTAAGCCCTAATCAATTAGACTTGGCAAGGTACAGGGCAGGACGATAAATCGCGCCATGAAATAGCCCGGAGGGACTGGCAATCCGCTCCGGGCTTTTCTTTTCTGATTATTTATCTATGTAAGGATTACCTTCTATAATTTCATATTCTACTATATCCCAGTAGGCTTTAAGGGTTTTTTCAGCCTCTTTTATGTCATGAGTTACCCATTCCGTCCCATCGCCGTTTGCATGAATTCTTCCGGTCTTAGTAACTAGGTAAAAACATCCCTTCGTCATGATAATTCACCTCCGCGAAGAATACGATCTACTTTATCCCAGTCCGTCCATCTTAAAAGATAAGCTCCAATAGTCCACCTTTCACCAGCCTTAAAACCATAGGGAATACATAGAGTAGAAAGATCTACTATATGAAATCCGGTCGCGGCCTTTTTTGCGGCCTTTTTTCGGCCTTTCAATAGTAATTCAATAGGATTCATGAGAGATTCACTATTTCAAGTGTTTTTAGCCATGCTTTCAATGCTTCCGGTGTTCTAGGATTTACATGAACAGCCTCCCTTGTCTCTTCTCCGGTTCTATAATCAATTGAACCATCGGCAGGATAAAAAGAAAAATCGTCATAAAAATCAATACAGCCTAGTGACCGTATCTCTTCTAATACATCCCTTATGGAATGAAATTCTCTATCTTCATATATGAATCCTGAGTCGGCAGTATCACCGTTTTCGGCAGACTCCAGAGTGATAGTATCATAAGTACGATTCACCAAGAATCGGATATTCTTTTGTGTTTTCATTATTTTTTATGTATTGCCAAGAATCCCTGGGCAGGATCAAAGGTTTATCCTTTGACTGCTAGGCTTTCCTTAGAAAACCTAGTGTGTCAAAAGATCAGGCCACAAGCTCTTCCGCGTAGGCCGATTCTATCCTTTCCCCTGTATGATCGCAAAAAAGCGAAGGATCTTCCCAGTTCACTTGGCAAGCTACCACTTGCCACCCTCCGCTCCTATCTTTTCTCCGGATAGCATCAATAATAAGGCCAGCCTCCCTTTTAGCAGTTTCAAAAGATAAGGCCGCACCATCCGCTGTAATAAAATAGAGCGGATAACCACCAGGCCAGGCATAGCTACCAGCGCGGATAGTCTCGCGGAAATCTTTTCCGCTTTGAATGATAGAATGGTGATAAGATTGCATATTTTTATAGAATTACTAAAGTTAACCAAAAGGCAATTAAAACGATAGATAGAATGATAAAATCGGATATTATATCTTTCATATAATTAAAAAGAAAAGAGAGATTCTAATTTTTCAATATAATTCCATTCAATCAATAAGCATTCCGCATTACCAAGCTCACATTCCCCTTTAACCTGTATTCCATGCCTTGAAAGATAATCCTTTGCAATGTCAGTGGAATTATTGAAAGAATGATCAAACGGAATGATCTTCCCCTTTTGAAATCTCGGCAAAAAGATTTTTACTCGTGATCCTTTAGTGTCCGTAGGGCCATGATAGGTGATCACTGACGCAATATAGTGTGATGATTGATTGTTCATGGAATTACTACTTTTAAAGCGGACACAATCTCATTCTCAGCCTTTTGTATCTCCTCAGGAATGATTGACTCTTCCCATTCTTCTGACATTACTTGTTCAAAAAGATCGCGGAGGTATTCTTTGATACCTCTTTTATCTTTTCCGGTAATCTTTAGATTAAAACTCCACGATAGACTGGGAGTAATGATTGCCTGGTGCTCCGTCCATCCGTCGTAATAACCGTTTTCATCCATATGGTGAAATCCGAACGATAAGACAATCTTTTCGCTCGTGCTATTTTCTTTAATTTTTGTACCGGAATCTACTCCCGACCCTCTCGGTAATATATTCTTCTCTACCCATTCAAGGTAGAGAGTAGCTTTTTTATTTTTGGTTTCCCAGTCTAATAGCTGGGCGATTCTCTGATATGTTTTCATGTATTGTTTTTTTTTGTGATGACTGACGGTATTGCCAGCCTTTTTCTTCATACCAAAAATACATTCACTGGCAATAAAATCTTTTCAAACAATATCTCCGGTATCGTCATCCCATATTGTCATACTCCCACAAGCCATGATAAACAAAGGCCGCTCACACATTCAAAAAGATTTCAAGCAAAAATAAAAAAAAATTCAAAGGCCCAAAAATTCTTTGCGTCTTGCTATTGTCTTACAGAGTAAAACACACTGATTTTTCCCCTTATCGTCATACCATCCCAGGCAAGAAAACCCGATACAGGTCATTCTAAAGCTACTATTTTTTAGTAAAAAGCCTACCATTGACACATTCACCTATTATCGGACATTCTTTGTCATCAATGGTAAAAGAGTAAAGATATGGCAAAAAGTAAATATGACTGGCAAGCTATAGAGTTACATTACATGACGACCGGAATGTCGTTCACCGATACGGCAAAAGCATTCGGCGTTCCCGTCAACTCTGTAATACAACGAGCAAAGCGAAAGGACTGGAAGACTCCAGGAAATGCCATGCGAAAGATTGAAGAAGGGAAGAGGGAATTGCAGGAACTACGTCCTGAGATTGTCACACTAGATCCTGTTAAGGCTGTTAAGGCTACAATAGAGGAACAAAGGGACAAGTTCATCGGCGGTATCTCATCGGGCCTATCCCGCGCCGCTGAAGAAATAGGCCGCATGGATGCTGGCGCGATTATAGCAGGCTCCAGAGAGATCAAGAACGTGGTTGACTCTGCAAAGGTTATTTACAATTTAGGAGGCGAAACTTCATCAGCATCAGTGTCAATTAACTTGCTTAACCTCTCCGCTGATATGTTAGCTGGTAGCATGAAGGTCGTCTAGGGAAGTGAAATAGAGTTCCTTTTACTGGTAAGGATAGACGGGCACCGCCTGGAGGCCGGAAAGTTTCGCGCCCGTGTTCGCGAGAAAATCTCTATACAAATTTTCCAAAAAATCCCCAAGTGACAAACTTGTGTTAAAAATACCGCTACGTTTTATTAACAGATTACTCTGATGCTCCTAGGTGAACTATGAGTTCATTTGGTGTGTTTAAGATAAGCAGGGATAATCCCCCATGAGGGGAATGATGATACAATTTCTAAACATTTGTTTAAAAGTGCATAGGTTTTGTAATGGAGTTGAAGGTTCCATATCGGGTATAATCTGGTGTCTTAATGGGTAAAATGATCCCTATCGGGATTATTATTAGATGTGCTATGGAAAATTTTATTGAATGTGAGCGATTGGGAACATTTGGCATAAACTTCGGTGAAAGAAAAACTGGGTATTATTTCCGTCATTACCACTTATTGGTAATAAATAGGTTTTATTATTGTTGAATAATAATTGGGGTGTAGATAAAGCCTAGCTTTAACAATTTTAGAAAGTTCATGATAATTTAGTGTTCACGCTACTGTGAACGGATATATGTCTATGAACGGCTACATTATTTTCTTTTCTTTGCGTAAATTGGAGCGTTAGCTCTCCCGAAGATGGATTTGGTTCTGACTTCTTCGGGGAGGTCTCGGACGAAAGCTCGGAGGCGAAGGGTGTGATCTGGGTCGAGTAAGCCTACGAGTTCTCCACAATCTTGTCCGTTAGCTGCTAAGGAAGATGCTTGTTTGAAGATGAGTTGTTGTTTTTTTTGGTAGTCTGATTGGTTGTACATGGAAAGATATGTTTATGATTTGTACATGATGTTGATGATATGTATAGAAAATTGGATTTCTTAGACATGTCAATTGCGCTCGGCTGGCTTGGGGCCGCCGCGCTTGATGTTTGGGATGTGGTATGATACAGGCTCCTGCGGAGGGCATAAGAAGCCCTATGTTAAAATAGAGCTTCCGATCCCCCTCGGCTTTAGAACGACCTATGGAGCCTTACCTGACTTGGTGGGTTGGGGATAGAAG
>Ga0007809_10001409_pt1 | contig 10051 bp, 9 predicted proteins | sample CryBogCBE02Aug07_FD_60383 | JGI IMG/M metagenome (GOLD analysis project Ga0007809, IMG submission 60383) | Freshwater microbial communities from Crystal Bog, Wisconsin, USA - CBE02Aug07 | ecosystem: Environmental > Aquatic > Freshwater > Lake | place: Crystal Bog, Wisconsin, USA | collected...
GAAAATAAATACCTAAAAATGCGTTGAATTTTTAACACAACACTCCAGAAAAAATCCAATATGAAGAAGAGGAAGTTTATTTGTATTCGATGATCAGGCTATCTGCTATTTAAAAATTGAATACATCGCGGTAATTTTGTCAAGTCCAATCCAGGTCAAGAAATTTGTAGGGAATTCTTTTTTGTCTTAGAATAGTTAACAAACACATGTGTATGCTTAATTAAGCAAGAACAAAAGGTGAAGGAGTGATATGACACCAACTAAAGTATGTCTAGTCATTGGTGCTGGGGATGCTACAGGTGGGGCAATTGCCAAGCGTTTTGCTCGTGAAAGGTTTACCGTTTGCGTAACGCGCAGATCACTAGATCGTTTAGACCCACTTCTGGAACACATTAACAATAGCGGCGGAATTGCTTTTGGCTTTGCCTCGGACGCTCGGAAAGAAGATGAGGTGATTGCCTTAATTGAGCACATAGAGTCAAGTATTGGACCGATTGAGGTGATGGTTTTCAACATTGGCGCTAACTCACCGAATAGTATTTTGACGGAAACCGTACGTCGCTATACGAAGATGTGGGAAATGGCCTGCTTAGCGGGATTTATCAATGCGCGGGAAGTAGCCAAACGAATGTTGTCGAGGGCCCAAGCAGACAATCAAGCTGTGCTTGGAGTTTCTCAAAAAGGAACGATCATTTTTACTGGGGCAAGCGCATCCCTCCGAGGAAGTGCTCACTTTGCAGGATTTTCTGGTGGAAAAATGGCCTTGCGCGCACTTGCTCAAAGTATGGCGCGGGAACTCGGACCGCTGGGTATTCATGTTGCCCATACGATTATTGATGGTGCGATTGATACAGAGTTTATTCGTACTCAGTTTCCGGAACGTTATGCATTAAAGAATCAAGACGGGATTTTGAACCCGGATCATATTGCAGATGCCTATTGGATGCTTTACCAACAACCCCGCGATGCTTGGACCCACGAATTAGATTTACGTCCATATATGGAAAAGTTTTAATACTTAGAAAACGAGAGTTCAATTAATCAAAAAAACAGGAGACGTGATGAAAACCCAAATTACAGAAATGTTCCGCATTAAACATCCCATTATTCAAGGTGGTATGCATTATGTTGGATTTGCCGAATTGGCTGCAGCCGTATCAAACGCTGGGGGCTTGGGTATCATCACTGGACTTACGCAAAAAACACCTGATGCCTTGGCTCATGAAATCAAACGTTGTCGGGAAATGACCAATCAACCTTTTGGCGTTAATCTTACTTTTTTACCAACAGTGACCTCACCTGATTATCCTGGCTATATTCGCGCGATTATTGATGGGGGTGTCAAGGCAGTAGAAACTGCAGGAAATAATCCGCAAAAATGGATTCCCATGCTCCACGAAGCTGGCATCAAAGTGATTCATAAATGTACTTCAGTGCGTCACGCCCTTAAGGCAGAAGCGATTGGGTGTGATGCAGTAAGTGTCGATGGCTTTGAGTGTGGCGGGCATCCTGGCGAAGATGATATTCCGAACTTCATTTTGCTCCCACTTGCAGCCGAAGCCTTAACTATTCCCTTTGTTGCATCTGGTGGTATGGCCGATGGTCGCTCTCTTGTAGCTGCATTAGCATTGGGTGCAGATGGCATCAATATGGGTACACGATTCATTGCAACACAAGAGGCTCCTGTCCATGAAAATGTCAAACAAGCCATCCTGGCAGCAAGTGAGCTGGATACGCGTTTAGTGATGCGCCCCTTGCGGAATACCGAGCGCGTTCTGCGCAACTCTGCAACAGATCGACTCTTAGAAAAAGAAAAAACGCTCGGGGCTCATTTAACCTTTGACGATATTATTGAAGAAGTGGCAGGTGTGTATCCTCGCATCATGCAGCAAGGTGAGATGGAGGCAGGTGTCTGGTCTTGTGGCATGGTCGCTGGCTTGATTCATGATATTCCGACGGTGCAAGATTTGATTGATCGAATCATGAAACAAGCAGATGAGATCATTCGTCAACGTTTGCATGGCATGGTAAATAACGCATAAGGAAATGATAATGAAAGACTTTGATTACTACTTTGATTTTGGGAGCCTTGCAAGCTATTTGGCACATACACAATTGCCTCAACTATGTGCAGCTACACAAGCCACCGTCCATTTTTATCCCATGTTATTAGGCGCTGTTTTTAAAGCAACAGGTAATGCCTCACCGATGAGCGTACCTGCCAAAGGTAAATATGCGCTTGTTGATTTTAAAAGATGTGCTAGACAGTACGGAGTTCCATTGCGTTTCAATCCTTATTTCCCAATTATTACCACACCATTGATGCGGATGGTAACTGGTCTACAGATGCGCTCAGATACGCGTTTTCAAGAGTTCATGGACGTGATCTTTAAAGCAATTTGGATTGACGCTTTAGACATGAATCAGCCTGAAGTGATTGCTGACGTTCTAACGAAAGCACATTTTGATCCAATGTCACTGATGGATTTAGCCAATGAACAAGCGACTAAAGATCAACTAAAAGAGGTTACCAATCGCGCGGTTGAACGTGGGGTATTTGGTGCCCCGACATTTTTTGTTGGCGAGGAGATGTTTTGGGGACAGGACAGAATCGAACAAGTGAAAATAGCTCTCACTACATAACATGACTCATTGGTATCAAAGGTTTTAAACATCGCGACTCCTTCTAAATACGAAATGGCTGAGCAGTAAGCCATGATAGAGATGGTTCATCTTGCTCTTGAAGCTGCTTGGAGGGTCGCCGAAATGGTTTTTTAACGAGACACTTTTCTCATGAGGTCTGATCAGTAGTTTGATTTGGAAAACGGATGGAAGCCTCAAGTGACCCCTAACAACCCAATTGATCTGCAAGGTCTGTTAGGCTTTTGGCATGGTAGTTGGTAAAGCTTTCTTGATGGAGATCATTGCGCGCCACGCTAGGACCGTACTCAAGAGGTCTTTCGATAAAAGCGGTTTGCAATTTGCAAGCATGGGCAGCTTTCAGATCATCTTTGTGTGCAGCAACGAGCATCACTGCTTCAGGCGGAAGATCAAAAATGTCTGCTACGCCTAGGTAGGTTTCTGGATCAGGTTTGTAATGCCGAAAAACTTCGGCAGACAGAATCAGATCCCATGGCAGTCCTGCGCGCTTAGCCATATTGGCGAGTAGACCAAGATTGCCATTCGATAAAGTCACAATCGTAAATTGACGTTTTAAACGGGTAAGACCTTCAACGCTATCTTGCCAAGGATCGAGACGATGCCAGATGAGATTGAAGTCACGAATTTCACTCTCCGACATGGACGTCATATCAAACTGCTGTAACAAGTCATTTAGAATCAAACGATGTAAATCGTCAATTTTTGTCCAGCCCAGCTCACCCGACCGGACCCTCGCCATCGCAGGCTGATAACCCTTGCGCCACGCAGTTGCGAATGCATGGGGATCAACGGCAAGTTGGCGTCTTTTTACTTCAGCACAAATAGAGCCATACCAATCCACTACCGTACCGAAAATATCAAATGCAAGAACTTGAATGGGTTGAGTCATTGGGGATAATTCCTTTTTACAATGGATTGATCATTTCATTGACGGAAACGGTAGATTCAAAAACAAAGCCAGACAATGCTTCAGTGATGGTGGCTATATGTGCGGCATGGATGGGTTGTAAGGTGACATGCACCATCATGCCACGTTTGCCGCCTTCTCTAACCTTGACCGTTGTGCCACTAATGCCAAGTTGCTCACTGATGAGATGATTTACCAAGCGCAGTGTGGCATCGACGCGCAGTTGGGGTTTATATATTTTGCCGACATTGGTGATAGGCATTTCATCGAGGAGATAGATCTGTTTGGGCCAGGCAGGACGCTCCGCAATGTGCTCTTGGGCATGTGTTTGAAGTTCCAAAATGGTGACCTGAGCGCCTGGTCGCAGCGTGAGGTAGCAAACCGGTATTTCGCCAGCATAAGCATCTGGTTGTGCGACGGCTGCAACAAGAGCCACAGCAGGATGCTTGGCCATGACATTTTCAATCATGACTGGGTCAATATTGTGGCCACTGCGGATGATTAAGTCCTTTGCTCGACCAGCCACATACACGCGTCCCAAGGAATCTGTATAAGCCAAATCACCACTGTTGAGTAACCCATCGATAAACACACCGGCGTTGTGTGCAACTTTTTTATAGCCTGGCGATACAGAGGGCCCGCGCACGGTGAGAACGCCAATCTCTTCTGGCTGACAAATTTCTCCAAGACTGCCATCCGCGTTAAATTGTCGAATTTCTACCGTGGTATACGGCAACGGGTATCCGACGGAGCCAGGACCGCGCAATGCGCCTGCTGGATCAATACAGGTAAGTCCCGAAGACTCAGTCATGCCAAGCACTTCATGGAGATATTTACCGGTGAGTTGTTCGAAGCGTTCGCCAACGGCACGGGGTAATGAGGCTGCGCCACAGATGCCCAAGCGAATGCTCGAGAGGTCAGCATCTTGTATCGGCGTATCAAGGATCGCACCTAAGGCGGTTGGCACAGTACCTACTAGTGTCGCTTTGTATTTGTCAATAAGATGCCAAAATCCGTTAATGATTGCGGGGTTCCGAAAACCCGCTGGGGAAAGAATTAAAACCTCTGCGCCTGTCATGAAACAAGACAATCCGCCAATGATGGTGCCTGCCACATGAAATAATGGAAAGCCGCTGGTGAGGATGTCGTGTTCCGACATGTGTAGTAGGACAGAACCACCAAAGGCGCTGACAATTTGACTGCGATGCGTGTGGGCTACGAGCTTTGGCGTACCAGTCGTTCCGCCAGTATGAAAATACGCACAAATATCATCACCACTCCCTGCCTTCATCTGGAGGTCATCCCCCGAGTAGTGTTGGAGTGTTGTATGAAAATCCAATACGCCCTCTGCAGCAGGGGTAGATGGGGGCGCGATGCGCATGAGAATGAGTTGGGGCATGATCTTTTTGATCGCCAGCGCCTTTTCCCAAATATGAAGATGAGGATGTGGTCCCAGAGCAACTAAGATGTTTGCGCCAGACGCTTGCAGGAGGTCAGCAATATGCTCCGCCTGTAAAAGAAAATTAATTGGCACTGCATATCCGGCCGTTTCGGCACCCCAAAGTGTGGCATGCGTTTCAACCAAGCTTGGCAACATATATGCAACCCCTGGCCTGTTTTTGCCAATTCCCGCAAACATGTTAGCGGTACGACGAATCATTTCAAGTAATTCGCGATAATTAACCCGGCGTGGGACTTCATCTGCTGCGCCAGTCATGATCATGGTTAAGGCAATCCGTTCAGGATGGTTTTTTGCTGAAGATACAAATAGATCGTAAATACTTTGTGCCGGGACACGTTTCTCGAAAGGCATTGCTTGCTCGAAGGCGTGAATGTCCGCTAAAGTGCATACAGGGGATGGGCTGAAAGTGGTCATGCTTGACATTCCAAAGAGGTGAGTAAATCGATCAGAATCATCATCAATCCATGTGCGTGATTGATGGTTTAGACACATGACGTAAATCAACCGCGGTTTCTTTTAGAACAGTACTTGTATTCCTGATCCCTGAATGGCTATCGCTTGTGCTGGACATGCTTTGCGATTGCATATAGCGTCCAAGATATTGGGCTCTTGCGACAAGACTTTGTCCTATAGTAAATCGTTCTGCAGCATACGCTTCTAAAGCCTTGGGTGTTGCGCCGAAAGTGCGAATATGCTGCAAAAGACTGAGGGCATCATCCCCGGCTTTGGTTACCCCCATACCAACATGAGGCCTGGCAACAAAAGCGGCATCGCCCATTAATGCTACCCGACCATTGGCAATCTGATCTGACTCGACATCATAAATGGCTTGGAAAAATGGAATTTCTGTATGGGTGATGATCTCTGCAAATTGTGGGGCTAACAGTTGCTCTGATGCCTGTCGCATTTCCTGGATGAATTGCTTTTTGATTTTCGTAGGGGCAATACCAAATGAAAATAATTGTCCGGACTCATCAGTAAGATAATCCGATAATTGATTTTGTGGGACTGATCGGTACCAAACAAAGTTATATCTTTTTTTTCCAGCAGAGGTATCGTTATTTGCCCCAGCGACGGGGTAGCCTAACATTTGTTCGCCATCTGGTAAACAAAACCCAAAATAAGGAAATAGAGTTTCGAGTGTGCGTTTCGATAATTTACTTTCATCACACACCCCCCGCCAAGCAATATACCCCGCATAATTCGGCACGATGTTTGGTGATTGGATCTGTCGTATGGCTGAACGCAGACCATCGGAGGCGATTACAAGATCAGCTTGCAATTGACTACCATCATCACACCTTACCTCGACTACAGATGCGTCTTGCGTCAGATGAAGCACATTTTTACCCTGCAGATAACGGGATGGTGGAAAATTGGCTTTGAGCAGGACAAATAACTGACTCCATGAAGTGACAATTTGCGGTGCCTCGAGACAATCAATGGTATTGCCATGCAAATCAAGAACAACACGTTGTTTAATCTTGACCCCTAAGGTTTCATCAATGACCACGCCGGCTTGTTCTAGTGCCAGAAATAATGAGTGATGAGCAACAATGCCGGCGCCTCTGCCATCCATTGAGCCTGTTGTTTTTTCGAGGATATGGACGTCATGACCATCTTGCAAAAGCATATTGGCGACAAGTAACCCTCCCAGCGAGCCACCAATAATTAATATCTTTGCCATACTTATGCGGCAATTTTTTGATTGAGGGCTTCTTTTTCTGCGGCAGGGTAATTGAGTTCGATGACTACCCCATTTGGGTCATCTAAAAAAATTTGGTGTAAATTCAGAACCGGCACAGTTCTTTCTTCATATGGAATATGCAAGGTTTTTAGGAGATTTAACCGTTCTTCTAGACCGGACGTCAAAAACGCAATATGGTCAACCGAACCTGAGCCATGAAGACTTGCGATATCCCGATCTCCAAGATATTGTTTGAGGCCTTCAGGATCGTTTTGATCGATTGCGATGAGATGCAAGACAGCATTGGTGTAGTGTTCATGACTGCCGTTGTAAAGCCAAACACCTGGAAATGGAAAATCTGGTCTTGGACCAACAGTAAGACCTAATACCTCAGTATAAAATGAGACCGTTTTTTCAATTTGTACACTACGAATTGAAAAGTGATTGAGGCTCAAATTGGTCATTATTTCCCTTATTTATCCAGATGCACGAGAGACCCGTGCATCTGGGATCTGCTATTTATAGACTCGGGTAATCGGTATAGCCAACTTCATCGCCACCGTACCAACCAACATAGCGTGCCTCGTTATAGGGGCCATCTTGTGCAATCCTGATGGCTAAATCAGGATTGGATATAAAGGCTCTGCCAAAAGCTACCATATCGACTTGCCCAGTTGCGACCATTTCTTTTGCATCATTCGGCTCAATACCGCCATTCGCAATCAAACAGCCATTAAAGTGGGGTTTGACAACAGCTAAAATTTTGGGCATGTCAGGTGCGCCAGCCCAAGCATTCGTATCTGCAAGATGGATATAGCTCAAGCCATAGTGCGCGACCATTTTTGCGACCGCCGCATAGGTTTCTTCAGGGTGTGGATCTCTCGTATTGTTATAGCCAGCAAATGGTGAAATTCGGATCCCGACTTTCGATTTGTCAGCTTTTGCGAGCACAGCTTCAATGACGCGTCGTAAAAACTCTAATCTTTTAGTAACCGAGCCACCAAAATCATCGGTACGAAGATTGGTTGTTGGAGATAAAAATTGGTGAATCAAGTAGCCATTTGCGGCATGTATTTCAACGCCATCACAGCCAGCTTTTAAGGCATTTGCAGTCGCATGTGCATAGTCAGCAATCGTTTCTTCAATCTCTTGCAAACTCATTTCCTTCGAAGGGGTAGCCGTAATTTGAGCATACCGGCCATTTGCCATCAGCCCGTAAACAATCAGTTCTGCAAGGTCATCATTCATGCCAGAGGGAGAAAGAGGGGGATTGCCATTGAGAATTGCTTCTGAACCCACTCGACCACAATGCCAAAGTTGCATGAATATTTTTCCCCCTGCAGCATGGGTGCGATCGGTGATTTTTTTCCAGGCACTCACTTGTGCATCACTGTAAATACCAGGGGCTTTTTCAAAGGCACATGAATTGGGTGTAATGTTCGTCGCTTCAGTAATGATTAATCCTGCAGATGCTCTTTGAGCATAATAGAGTTCAGACATCGCTTGGGGCACATCATCCTTGCCAGCCCTGCAACGGGTTAATGGGGCCATGGCAATGCGGTTTTTAAGTGGCATTCCATTTAAATTGAATTCGTTGGTTAACTTTGACATGTCCGTCTCCTTATTCTGTTTTTTTATTGATAAATCGCAATTTGTCTCTCCAAAATACTAGCATAACCATGGTGCAGATCATTTTTTTCAGGTGCACTGTATTTGCCGATAGATAGGATTAATCTCTGCAGCATCTCTTCTACTTGAGGTCTTGAGGATTCTTTTCTTGTAAAAAGAGATTGATCTCACGGAAAAATTGCATTCTGTTTTTTTCCAGCATAACGGTATGCGTTCCTTCACTCAGTTCAATGAACCGTTTGTACGGTGTACTTTTCATTTCGGCAAAGATCCCATGGGCTTGATAGCTAGGTAAATCCGCATCCCACTCCGCATGAATTAAGAGTGTTGGCACACGAATCTGATTGGGGTTATAAACAGGCTTGCCAGCCATCCAAAAATTTCGGACATCATCGAGCACACCATTTGGCGCGCGCAAGGTTCCTGAACTGCTTGCCTGTGGATCGGTTGCCCAAGTGCTATTGACCCATGCTTCGAAAACACCGGGGGGAATGAGGTTTTCTTTTTGCGTCGCATCCAGGCCTTTTAACCATCTATCTTTTGCGCTATCCTTTGACACTGAGCGATAAGCTCCAATCCCGTTCGGCGAATTTGCACTGGTGTTGGCGTTGGGGGCAGGCATTGCGGTATCAGCTTTGTAAAGCCACATTGGAGCATATAAAACAAGACGATTGACTTTGTCATGATGTTGGGTTGTATACATTCCGGTAATGGATGTTCCCCAAGACCACCCCATGATATTGATTTTAGAAACACGGTTTCTTTTTAAAATATAGTCAACGGCTGAGCCAAAATCATCAACCGCATCTTGGGTATGAACAATTGGCTTATTGTTTGCAGCGGGTTCACTCATTTCTTTTGGGCGCGTTGATCCGCCGTACCCGCGAATATCAACCAAATACACATCAAATCCCTCTTTTGCGAAAAGATCCATCATCGATACTCCTTCGATGGGGAGGTCAAATGCAGTCTCAGATGGATAGGTTGCGCCATGAACATAAAGGAGCGTTTTTTCGCCAGAAGGATCCTTTGTTGTAGAAAGACGCTTGTGCCGCATGAAAAGAGTGATGCCCTTTTCCGATGAATCAATCGTGAAGTCCTCTGAAAGGATGGTTGGCTCGGCAAACGAGACACAGGTAAAAAACATCTGAACAATAAAGAACAGTAAAAAATAACATTGCTTCTTTGAGGGACTCGTATTTTTCATATGCATTTCTTTTCCTGTGTGTCGTTTGAAGTAAAGAGGATTATCTGATTTAAAAGATCGTGAATAGACCCATTAGCTGTTCTTTTTAAACAATAAAGTCTCAGAAGTCAACTAGAGCTCTAGAATCAGCGCCCAAAAGCCAGTGTTTTAGAATGTCCACACGCCATCAGAGTGTGTTGAAGATTCTTTACGTTTTTGTTCTTGAAACGTGATTCTTCTGCGAATTGATGGCAGATTTTTTATGCTAAAAAATTCAGTTGCAGACCTGCAGTTGGCCAATTTTCGACAGCAATCAGTTTGCCACTTCCAGATAACGTAATGTAAGCCGTTCGAAGATCTTTTCCACCAAAGCATATATTTGTTGTGTAGACGTCAGGCAAAGGGGTGTGAGAGATCATTTTACGATCGGCAAAAACCGTTGTAATTCCTCCATGAATCAGTGTCGCCACACAAATATTGCCCTGCGCGTCCACAGCGATGGAATCAAAGCGTTGATAA
>Ga0007809_10001410_pt1 | contig 10050 bp, 10 predicted proteins | sample CryBogCBE02Aug07_FD_60383 | JGI IMG/M metagenome (GOLD analysis project Ga0007809, IMG submission 60383) | Freshwater microbial communities from Crystal Bog, Wisconsin, USA - CBE02Aug07 | ecosystem: Environmental > Aquatic > Freshwater > Lake | place: Crystal Bog, Wisconsin, USA | collected...
AATCCCTAGGTCCCTGTTCGAGCCTAGGTCGAGGAGTCAACTCTAAAAGCATTGAGTTTTTCAATGCTTTTTTACTTCTTTCCATAAGCGCCATCGTGGTCAGCGGTTATAAGCAGCACACGCAAATAGTTGCCATGGCGGTAGCCCACTGCTCTTGCTGACTTGCTCAGCCGAAATGTGTAGAGCGCATCGACACCAGTTGGTGGCTGAATGCTCTGAATTTTTTCCCAATGAAGCCCCTTGTCTTTGTAGATGTCCTGCCAAGTGAGTTTCAAAATCTTCTTCAAAGCGGTCCTAACACGCTCAGCGTCATCAGCCTCAAGCTCAACCCAGGACTGCTGAAACTCGGGACTATTCAAATCAAGCTGAACGTACTTTGCGCTTGGCGACATGGGCTTTGGCTACCGTAAGTTGATCTGGATTCGGTGCTTTGGGTGGATTTTTTTGAGCCCACGCTATGGCTTTTTTTAGGCTACTCTTGGTACGTTCTTCATGCAGCCACTCCTCATGATCAGGAATGATTGTTGCCGTACGGATAATCCAAACGCCCTTGGCAGGTGATTCAACCAACACCTGACGGCCAGCAAACTCTTTACCCAGCGAAATTTGTCCGCTCGATCCCACGGACTTGACTATCTGACTATCTATTGATGCGAGACTCATGACTACGCTCCTTGAATTTCATGTATTCATGCCGCATGATAATACGCTCGATCGCAGTTGTCAAATGGCATTTTGTAGATCATTGCCTGCAATAAGCCGATCTGCAGCAGCACTTTGTTTTATATTGATATTTGGCGAGCTTGGATTCCTGTCAATCCTTAGCAAACTTCAAGCCTTTTTTAAACCAAGCTTGCGGCCATGACTGAATCTACAAAATTCGTAAATAATCAGTGAATTTTTACCTCTTCATCTTCAAATTTAATTCAAACTTTATAAATAAATAAATATTTTTTTCTAACTTTTTATCAATAGGATTCAATATTTTTAAGCACTCCATTTTCAAAGAGCCTCTCTTTTAATCGATAAGTAATTGATTTTATTGAATATTTTTAATATTTCAATTGCAATGAGATATTTCAAAAAAATACTTTAAGTCACATATATTTAATATTCAAATCCTACAGTATATCTATCCCAATCTAACTCTCTGATAGGTTATTCAATGAACTTCAAAAAGCTTTACAAATCCTTCACGGTTATCCCATTTTGCTCGTTAGCGTTACTTGCTTCTTGTGGAGACAGTGGACAGTCAGTTGACTACCCAGGTTTTACCGCAAAACTCTCAGCTTCATTGGCAGCAATTTACGCAAACCCTGCAAACTATCAAAGCTTCTTGAATTTGTTAAGCCCCAAATACCAGCAAGATGGTATCTCCAGCTCGGACTTGAGCGCCATGCTGGCTGCTGATGCAGCTGCTCTGCCCAACGATGTTTCATTTCCAACTGTGACCTACAGCAATCCAATCGTTGGAACTTGTGATGCAAATAACATTTGCGATCTCACAGTGACTGCTACCAATTCTGATGCTGACTCAGTTTCGATCACGATGACGCTCAAGGTCAATGGAATTCCAACTTCCTTGATCGGTGATCAATCTAAAAGCTGATATCTTTTTCAGCATTTAATTTTTAATATTCATTTACTTTAGGATTTGACATGATTCAATTCTCTTTACGTTCCACTTCCAAGGCTATTTTGGTTTTATCCTCATTGTGCGCACTATCCCAATCGGTCACAGTTCAGGCTGCAGACAAGGCTGCAAGCAAAAAGTCTGGTGCTTATGTAAGCGGCGATTTTCACAACCATACCACTTGCTCTGATGGATCTTTGTCAATCCAAAAATTAGTTGATAAAGCAACCAGCAACAAAACAGGTGCATACAACTTAGATTGGTTCGTACAAACCGATCACGGCGGTAATTCACCCCGCAATTGCACGATTGCAGAAGATCCTTTTGAGCCAAACACCCCAGCTTTGGGTTTGTCTACAACCTCTAACTCAGGAACGACACCTGCAACTACCCTTTCAGCAACCTCCATTAGCCCCTTACCTACAGGTGGTGAATCTGGCACGTTGGGCAAAGGTCCCAACCAATTGTGGACTGCAACATTGAGCAATGGTGCCTCTGGCATCAAAGGAGACGTTGTAATCGCTACTCAAGGCGGCTACACCGGCACTACGATGCATCGCTGGCAAGAAATCAAAGAGTACCAGTATCAGGTACTTGAGAAAGAAAGTCGCTCACGCCAAAAACCCATTTGGATCGGCAGTGAATTGAATGCTGGCGGTCATGAGCACGTCCAAACCACCATTTTAGATGGTCAAGCCTCTTGGCCCTCAACTTCCACGACAGGCAACGCTACATTGATGGCTCAACATGAATATTGCTTTGACAGAAGCGATGTAGACACCAGCCGTGGCGCAGAAAATCAGTGGGATTGTTCAGTCACTGGAAGTTCCAATAATTCGTTGCTGGATCCTACTGCTCGTAAAATCACTGGCTCTAATTCTGCTTCAACACCCAATCTTGGACACTACAAGTCTGTTGAAGGTGTCAAATGGATGAAAGAAAAAGCCCTCAATACCAGCTTTTACATTCCCGCACACATTGAAAGAGCTGGTTTTTACCAAGATGCTTTCAATCGTGGTACTGACGTTGAGCACTTCAGAGAATACAACAACACAGCACCCACCGTAGCCTTTGGCGTGGAATTCGCTCCTGGCCATCAAGCAAGCGTGAATAGAGGAGAGTTTTCTCCAACATTCAACAGCACTGTTGCTGGTTACACCAATGCCGCATCTGTTGGAAACAGAACATACGGCGGCGTTGGTATCTATGCCTCCAAAATTGGTGGAGTATGGGATGCATTGCTCGGTGAAGGCCGTGGATTTTGGTTTTTCGCTAGCTCCGACTATCACAACCGCGGTATTTTTGGACCCGATCAGCGTGAGAGCTCACAAGACTTCTTACCGGGTGAATACACCAAAATGCACGTCATGTCTCGCAATGGTTCTGACAACTTGAATCCTCAGTCAATTTTGGATGGTCTGCGCTCTGGTAACTTGTTTGTAGCTCATGGCGGTTTGATCGACAGAATGTCATTCTTGGTTTGCAGATACAACCCCACCATGCCCAAGGCTGCATTCCAGTCTTTGATTGAAAAAGCAGCACTTACAGCCGCACAGGCTGGGCGTGAGGTTCGCATTGATGGATGTGCCACAATGGGTGAGAAGCTCAAAACCAGACCCAATACCGACTTGTTGGTCACGACAGTGGTTAGAAACCCCAAGACAAACAATTCGCCCTACAGCTTCCCCAATCCTTCTCTAGCGCAAATCAACATCACACAACCTTTGAATGCGCCTGTGCTGGACCACGTGGACATCATCAACGGAAAAGTGACACAAAAGCCAATGGCTACACAACCTGTTGTTAGCCCTTGCGTAAAAAACAGCTACTTCAGTTGCGGTGACCTCAATTCTCCAGCGGCCACAAACTCCACCACAGCGGTTGTTAAGAGATTTAATTCAACCAACTGGACCGACGCTGGTAGCAACTACGTTACCATGAGCTACAAAGTTTCTTCCGGTTCCAATTCTCAATATTTCAGATTGCGCGGCACTAACTTACCAGTTAATACGCCCAATGAAGTCGATGCAAATGGCAACCCTTTAATTGATGATACGACCACAGGTTTGACCATCCCTTGCACATCTGCTGCCTGCCCTAACCATTTGAATAATGCAAATGGTCAGAAATACTCCAGCTACGACGTTGCAGCTTGGGCAGATCTTTGGTTCTACAGCAATCCAGTGTTTGTTGAAGTCACCGGTGACCTAACGGTGGCTGGCGCCAGATAAGCTACGAACTAGTTTCCATCTAACCAACCACCTTGGGTTTTGCACCTAAGGTGGTTTTATTTTTTTCTTCATGATATTGAATCAATTGAATTGGGCCCGATTTCTACTGGTCCTATCAGGTGCTGCAGCACTCGGATGGCAGTTCATTTGGACCACTCAGTGGACCTTACTGCTGGGACATGAAATCTACGCAGTTCTTGCTGTATCTGCTTCATTTCTTGGCGGGTTGTGCCTAGGAACTTGGTTAATGGGCACTGGCAAGACAGATTCACTTGGTCATTATCGAATTTACTTTTATGCCGAGTTGATGATTGCAATTTGGTCACAAATTGTTGTTCATGCATCACCGTCTCTGGGACCAATCGTTTCAACGACGTTAGGCGAAACACCCTCACCCACTTATCATGCCTTGATGGCTTTTGCGCTACCTTTTTTCACTCTTATTCCCTCAACTGTGGCCATGGGCTTAACGCTACCCGCCATGATGGGAATGTTGCCGACCAAACCTGAGAACATGCCCAAACTTTATGCTTCTAATACATTTGGTGCATGCTTGGGAGTAATCGTCATTGTTTTCTATTTGTTGGCTGAGGAAGGAATCAAACAGAGTTCATGGATCTTATCCAGTGTGAACGTCTTTTGTGCGGTGGCGGCAGCAATGATTTGGCGTCAACAGGTCAATCAAAAATTCAATGAAGTCCGAGAGAGTCACTTCAAAGGTGGTATGACACTTTTTTCCTTGGGTTTTTTGGGAATGGGATACCAAGTTTTTTCCATCAGAATTCTGAGTCTTGTGACAGAAAATACCGTATACAGCTACGCTTTGCTGCTGATTGTTTATTTGGCATTTCATGCCCTTGGAGCGAGTTTATTCAATCGCTTTAAAACCAGAGACGCTCAGGCGAACCGAGAAGATTTTTTATTATCATTCTTGATCGTTAGCATTTTTTTGGGCTCCATCGGGCTAACAGTCAGTAATAACCTATGTTCTTGGCCCTCAGAAACATGGGGCAGATCACCCGCTAACGCATTAGCAGGCGAATTTTTGGCCGCCATTGCTGGGCTTGCAATACCCAGCATCTCAATGGGTATGGTATTCACCCATCAAACCATGCAAAACGACAACAGTAAAGGTTGGCTTGGTAAATCACTTTTTTTAAACCTATTGGGCTCTTCTTTAGCTCCCTTGATCATTGGATTATGGATTTATCCGCAATGGGGTGCTGAAGTTACCTTGATATTGCTTTTAATTGGGTACACCGCATTACAAACATTTAAAAAAGCGAGTGATTTTTACAAAATATGGCCTTTGACTCTATGCCTTTTGGTTCTAAGTGGTCATTTTTCATGGGACTTTTTAGACATACCCGAAGGCGGTAAAAAATTGTTCCATGAGCGCGGTGTTATGGCATCTGTGAGCGTAATTGAAGACATCGATGAAATTGCTCGCTTGAAAATTAACAACCGGGTTCAAGAGGGAAGCAGTGCAAGCAGTTGGGTAGAGAGAAGACTTGCGGTTTTACCGTTGATGCTCCATTCAGATCCTAGAGAGGTATTGATGCTTGGTTTGGGCACAGGGTTCACTTCAAACGCAGCGGCAGAATTCAGTCACGATTTAAAAGTGGAAACCGTCGAATTGCTACCCGAAATCATACAAGCCAGTGATGTTTTCATTCACTACCCAAATATGCCCAAACCTATTCAACCCGTTTTGAAAGTTGCAGCAGACGCAAGACGATTTGTAAATGGCTCGACAAAAAAATTTGATGTCATAGTTGCTGACATTTATCACCCGGCAAGAAGTGGTGCAGCAACACTCTACACCACAGAGCATTTTCAAAAAATCAAAAATCATCTCAACAAAGGTGGTGTATTTTGCCAGTGGCTTGCCTTGTTTCAAATGGACACCAACACCCTTCGATCGATCATTGCGGCTTATCAATCCGTTTACCCTGACGCAAAAGCAGTTTTGGTGAGCAATAGCTTGGACTCCCCTGCCATCGGATTGATTTCGAAAAACGATGCACCTTGGCCATTGATTTCTGAAATCAAGAAAAAATGGGAAAATCCTGAAATGGCATTCAGTGCAAAACAGGCACACATAGAAGATGCCTTTGAGTTATGGGGCTCAGTTTTTGCCGATGCTTCAGCCTTGCATGAATTTACATCTGGGTTTGAGCCCAATACCGATGACGATTTGCAAGTTGGGTTCAAAGCGCCTTGGGTCACATATGCTCCGCAAGAGTCACCACGCGCAAGACTTGGTGAGGTTTTATCCTTGTGGCATGTTGAGCCTGATATCAATGAGCCAGAAGATATGCAGAAAGTTTTGAAATCTTACAGCCAAGCTCATAAACTCTATTTACAAATGGGCTTTAGAATCAAGCCCAATTCGGATCCATTCATGGCTTTAATTTTATTGAAAGAAGATCTCTTCAATTTAATCAAAATCAACCCTACATTTCATCCAGCATATGAAACCTTGACCACGCTGGCAATAGCGGTTAGCCCTCTTCATCCTGAATTGAGTCAATCGGTCATTTCACAACTTAATTTGATCAAATCTAGAAACAATCAATCTATCGCTCACTAAAAAACAGTATGGAAAACTCAAAAGCAATCGATCAATCAACTTCTCGCTTAAGCATCATTTGGAATCGATTCAAGCAAGAACCCCTGCTTATATTCGCAGCAATTGCTGTGTTTATTTTTCTGGGTGATCAAATGATTGCTCTCACCAAGACCGACCCAAAAGCAATTGTCATCACTTCCCAATTGCGAAATGACTTGAAACAAATTTATGCAAATTCATTCAAAAAGGATCCTAGTGCACGCGATATGCAAATCTTAATCGATAGGTGGGTTGACAACGAAGTCCTTTACCGCGAAGGATTGGCTTTGGGCTTAGACAAGGGAGACGACTCCATCCGAGAAAGAGTTATTTTCAAAACACTCAGTGTCACTCAAGCTGAAGTGAATCTACCAAATCCAGACGAAAACTTCTTAAAAAATTGGTTCAATGAACATCAAGATCAATACAACGAACCTACGCAATTGAACTTTGAGGAAGCTGTGGTTTTTGGAAAACCCAATCCCATGGAAATTAAAAATTTTGTTCTAGCTCTCAATGGCAAAGGCAAAAGTTCAATAGACAGTAATTTAGAAATATTCAAAGATAGGCCAAGGTTTACCATTGCTGATGGATACGGGGAAGAATTCACCAAATCACTAGAACAACTACCCCGTAATGAATGGTCAGCACTAGAGAGCACAGCTGGAACACGAATTGTTAGGCTTGTAAGTGTTAAGCAAGGACAAAAGGCAAATTTCGAACAACTCAAAGCAAAAATTTACACAGATTGGAAGAACCAAACAGCCGCAGAGCTTTCCACAAAAGCCATTCGAGAGCTAGGTAAAAAATACAAAATCATCGATCAAGGTGACAAGAAATGAGACCTATCAAGTCGCTATTTCTGTTTTGTCTGTTATTGATATCGACACTTGGAAGAGCTCATGAGCTAAGCTTGGTTGAGATGAATTTATATGAATTCAGACCAGGAGCCTTTCAATGGGCTTGGGCTACACCACCTAAGGATGAAAAGCCCTTAGATGATGTTTTTGTGGTTCATTGGCCAGAGGGGTGTTTAAGTAGTGAGCAAGTTGTGCAATGCCCGAGTGATAAAGGTATGAAGGGTATGCTGGAAGTTGAAGGATTGGGAAACTCTTACTCAGCCCTGATGTTCAACGTCAAATGGCACGATGGAAATACCAGGGTTTACACCATCACAACTGCACAGCCTCGATTAATGTTATTTGGTAAAGCAAATGACGAAAGAGAGGGCTTTGAGATAGCTAAAGCCTATACTAGTTTAGGAGTCGAACATATTTTAACTGGATGGGATCACCTGTGTTTTGTGATAAGTTTGCTGCTCTTGGTCGGTTATAGAAAGCGATTGATTGCAACCATCACTTGCTTTACTCTTGCGCATAGCTTGACTTTGGCGCTCAGCGCATTAGACATTTTCACGCTAAGACCTGCGCCAGTTGAAACAGTCATTGCCTTATCTATTTTGTTGGTTTGTTACGAAATTCTAAAAAAGCATGACACCATTACTCATCGAAAACCAGAGTTGGTTGCATTCACTTTTGGCTTACTTCATGGAATGGGATTTGCGGGAGCACTCAAAGAAATAGGACTTCCAGCGAACAACAGCTTAATTGCTCTTTTCACATTCAATGTGGGAGTAGAGCTTGGTCAATTGTTTGTGATCGGAATGACATGGCTGATTTATAAAATTTGGAGTAAATCGTGGAGAGGTCAATTCAACCCACGAATTTCAATTTTATATTTGATTGGTGGTTTTTCGATGTTTTGGACAGTGACAAGAGCTGTCAACATAATTTTTTAGGAATATAAGATGGCTGAATCACAAAATGAAGTTTTTGAATTATTCCCAACTCCTTTAATGGTTTGCAGAAAAGTTTTAAATGCAAGCGAATGCACAAAGCTGATCAAACATTACGAATCATCCGCAACCCAAGTCAATCACCATTCAAATGATTTGACTCACACTCAAATTTTTTTCCCCGAAGAAGATCAATTTTTTTCAGATGTCACAGACAAAATTAAACATAAATTGATTGACATGGGAAATTTAATGTTCGGTGAAAAATTAAATTGGAGTATCAAAGAAATTTGGATAAACTTCATGAAGTCAGGAGGCGGTCAGTCAATGCACAACCACTCCAACTCATTCATTTCTGGCATTTTGTACCTCACACCCACAGATCCGTCTTCACGAACTGTATTTTTCAGGGGCTTTGGAGATCGTGGCTTTGTCTTCACCAACACTCATAAAGAAACCGCCATTGGTCAATTCAATGCCGAAAAATGGATTTCTCCTGAACCTGAAGTTGGAGATATGATTCTATTTCCGAGTTATCTTTTACACGCAGTACCTTTAAATCAAGGGAACTTGAGAGTTAGCATGGCTTTCAATGCCATACCAGAGCGTTTGCAAGCATGGGGCTATGGAATATCCTTCAGCAAGTGAATATAAAATTATCGATGTATTCAGCTCAAGAGATTAGAGTTGAAGTGAAAAATAATCAACATCTCAATATAAAAAGCCCCACTCTACCAAAAGTAAATTGGGGCTTTGGATAGGTCAAGGATTGACCCAGTGAGCTTTACTTGTGACCGTGGTGCGCGTGATGGTCAGGATGCTCTGGATGATGGTGAGAATGAGCCTTTGTGTGTGCCTTTGTAGCATGCTCATGGTGATCATGTGCGTGCAATGCATGGCCGTGAGCCAACTTGTGGTGATGAGCCGCTGCGTGGTGATCGCCGGCTTCATGTGCTTTGTGAGCCTCGTGGTGGTGATGGGCAGCAGCTTCGTAATGCTTGGCAGCGTGGTGATGATGATCGTGTTTGGACATTGACTATCTCCTTGATTTGCAAAATTGCTCATTCAGTCTATCAATGAATTATTAAAAGTAAATTAATTATTTCTTATAAGTTAAAGCATAAATTAGTAAGCGACCGATAAAGTCATATTGAAACTGGGCGTCCCAGATAGTAACCTCGTGTCCACGAAAGGCAAATGGACACATGGACACTATCGATGGAAACCTACCTGAACCATCTCGGCCACGGCGAAGACTGTATTCCCCCGATTTGAAGGCCAAAATCGTTCGGGAATGCCTGCGTCCAGGGGTTTCGATTGCATTTGTAGCTCGCCAATATGACATCAATGACAATTTATTGCATCGCTGGATACGGGAAGCGAAGGCCTCAGGCGAGGCCTTACCCAAATACCTACCTAATGATGCTGTTGAAATGGCAGCTTTCATTCCTCTGCGAAATCGATCTCCTGTGGTAGAAGCCTCAAGTCACCCTGTGAGCATTGAGTTAAAACGAGGAGAAACAATCATATCCATGAAACTGGCGGTTGCAGATTTGTCTCTGTGTGCATCATTTTTATCTGAGATCTTAAATGCTTCGAATTGATGAGGCCTGGCTATCGACCGAGGCGATGGACATGAGGGCGGGGATGGATACTTTATTGTCTCGAGTGGTGTTGATCTTTGGTGCGGCGCAGCCGCACCATGCGTATTTATTTGCCAATGCTCGTGGGAGTCGTTTGAAGATATTTATTCAAGACGGGTTTGGCATGTGGATGTGCA
>Ga0007809_10001411_pt1 | contig 10044 bp, 8 predicted proteins | sample CryBogCBE02Aug07_FD_60383 | JGI IMG/M metagenome (GOLD analysis project Ga0007809, IMG submission 60383) | Freshwater microbial communities from Crystal Bog, Wisconsin, USA - CBE02Aug07 | ecosystem: Environmental > Aquatic > Freshwater > Lake | place: Crystal Bog, Wisconsin, USA | collected...
CTGATCAAGATCAATACTATTTAGAAATGAGTACCATTGCAAAAAAACTCGGTTGTGTCATCACAAACTGCCAAGGCACAGATGCCTTCGCCAAGAATAAGATAGATGTTGAAATGGCCATAGCCTCCTATTTCCCTGAATTGGAATTTTCTGACCGATCTCAATGGGTGGTTGATTTGCTCGAAAATTATCCAAGTACACCAACGACTTATCTGCTCAACCGAGCCATCATTAAAGCTGGCTTTTATAATTTACCGGATTGGGCATACCCGATGATGGGCAGAACTGCACCCACTGCCCTTGAACGTCATCTGATCAACCAATCGATTCAGTTGATCGCTAAACCCGTCAGGTGGGCTTTAACAGATGGGGTTGCTGCACATGCCAAACGCCGCATGGGGATCTTTACTTAAGGAGCGATTTCTAGCAAGATCTCATTTCTGCGCCAAGGCGGCAAGGTCCAAGGGGGGTTATATCTTGCCAGTTGCGGGTTGCCGATTGATTTTAGATGCTTTTTTTCCAACCAGTCCTGTAATTCTTTTGTTTTTGTATCGATTTTCTGTGCATCATTCAGGCCTGAAAACTGATTGACAGCATATCTTTTTCCTGACACTTCCCGAATACTCACTTCTTTATTATTTGGCTTGGGCAGGGTCTCGAAGGTATATTGTTTTGGCATAACAAATTGCACACGCCATTTGCCAGTTCCTGATTGCTCAACCGTCACGGGAGCGGACATCGCAATAGATTGCGCTTCGACAACAACTGGTGCCGTCATTGCAATTTTTTTGGACTCATGATTTTGGCTCTGATTATTCCCAAAAATAAAATCAGCAATCATACGAAAGCCTTTATTTGAGGCTTCATCACGCGTCCCATCAACCATCACCTCTGCTACTAACATCGGGGCATACTGTCTGATTTCAAAGGGAGGCTCTTGCTCACTCGCTTGATAGGATGGTTCTTCGATAGCCATTGAAAGTTGGGGAAAAATGAATAAAAGAGAAAGTAAAAAAAATCGCATCATTTGGGTCAAATTATTTGTAGTAGTAAGTCAACTGGTCTATATTACAACGAATCCCTCTCTTTTTTTGGATAAAAAATCATGTCAAACGAACAACTTTTAATCACAAGCAAGGAACTCGCTGTGCTTTTGCAAAATAGCTCTCCTTTGCATCTCTTTGACTGTCGTTTTGATTTAAAGCAAGCCCTATGGGGTCATGAGCAGTTTATCCAAGGGCATATTCCGTCGGCTGTTTTTATCGATTTAGATCATGACTTGTCTGGCCCAAAAAATCCCAAAAAAGGTCGCCACCCTCTACCCCACCCCAAACAATGGATGCAAACCCGTCTGAAATTGGGGATTGCCTTAGATGACCAAGTCATCATCTATGACCAAGCAGAAAATATTTTCTCTGCAAGAATGTGGTGGATGTTAAAAGCGACAGGCCACACCAATGTGCAACTCCTCAATGGTGGCTTTGCTGACTGGCAGCGATTTGGCGGCAATCTCGAAGTTGGTGAAGCGGTAGAGCGATCCAGACATGAAGTTGAAATCTACGAAACTCCATTTGCAAACCTCGTCCTGATGGAAGATCTGCAGAACTTGGTCAATCATCCAGACCATCAAATCATCGATGCTAGAGCACCTGAGCGATTCAAAGGGGAGGTTGAACCTCTCGATCCAGTTGCGGGACATATTCCGGGGGCAAAAAATCGTCCCTACCAATGGAACTTGGAGCCAAATCAACTCTTTAAACCTGCCGATGTGCTCAAACGCGAATTTGAAATCGCGGAATATGCCGCAAAGGGACTCATTCATCAGTGCGGTTCAGGTGTAACAGCCTGTCATAATCTATTTGCGATGACGCTTGCTGGCCTTAATGTTACAAAGCTATACGCAGGTGGCTGGAGCGAATGGTGTAACCATCCTGAGAACCCCGTGGCTACCGGAAATTAACAGCCACAATCCGCAATTCAATGAGGTGGCAATTAACTTAAGCCAAAATACAGTGCGACGTGATAAGTGACGTAAGAGGCGCAGTAGGCGAGTCCAAAAAGATAGGCTAACATCACGATCGGTATTTTATAACCGCCGGTTTCTCTTTTGACGGTGGCAATGGTCGATAAACATTGTGGCGCAAATACAAACCAAGCAAGCAATGATAAAGCGGTCGCCAATGACCAGCTTTTTTGGATGATGGGCGCAAGCGCCTGTGCTGAATCACTGGCCTGTCCAGCAAGGGCGTAAACGGTAGCTAAAGAACTCACGATGACTTCTCTCGCCGCCATTCCAGGGACCAGGGCAATACTGATCTCCCAATTAAATCCAATCGGCTTAAAAATCACCGCAAGTAGTTTACCGAGCATTCCAGCAAAGCTATATTCAATTGCTGGGCCAATTGATCCAATTGGTGCCTTCGGATAACTTGCCAAAAACCATAATGCAATGGTTAAAAATAAGATCGTACCGCCAACTCTGCCCAAAAAAATCAGCATCCGTTGCCACAAACCAATTGCGACATTTTTCAAACCGGGTAAGTGATAGCTGGGCAATTCCATCATCAACGGATGAAAACTACTTTTGCTATTGGCATACTTTTTAAGGACCCAAGCAACACCCATGGCACCCAGTATTCCAGCAAGATACAAAATAAACAGTACAAGGCCCTGTAATTCCACTCCAAAACCCAATTGACGCGATGGGATAAAGGCCCCGATCAATAAAGCATATACCGGCAAGCGTGCGGAACATGTCATTAAGGGAGCAATCAAAATCGTAACGAGCCGATCTCGTGCATTTGAAATTGTGCGCGTTGCCATAATGCCAGGAATCGCACACGCAAAACTCGATAGCAATGGTATAAACGAGCGCCCCGATAAACCCACAGAACCCATCAAGCGATCAAGGAGATAGGCAGCTCTTGGAAGATAGCCGCTCTCTTCCAAAACTAAAATAAAGAAAAACAAAATCAGGATTTGCGGTAAAAAAACCAATACGCCACCCACTCCAGCAATCACCCCATAAACCAACAGACTGCGCAACCAATGATCAGGTAACCGCTCAAGAGCCTCTTGACTGATCCAGTCCGTCGCTTGTTGTATGAGGTCTTTAGGCACCTCAGCCCACGAGAAAACCGCTTGAAAAATCAAAAATAACAAGACAAATAAAATCAGTGGCCCCATAACGGAGTTTAGGAGAACGCGATCAATCTGATCGCTCAGTGGATCAGCCATCAATTGATCCAGTCCCATCCTACTCAATATGCCTCTTACCACTTCATTATCAGCCTGGGTTTGGAGATTTGGGGCATCTTGGTGGATCATGCTCAGTTGTTCTAAACCTGGTTTCGAAAAGTCCATACTTGCTAACTTTTGACGGAGAGCATCATCCCCATGCGTTTGTACACCAACGGTTGTAATCACAGGTAACTGTAATTCCGCCTCAAGTTGCGCAAGGTTGATCGGAATGCCGCGCTTTTGCGCAACATCCATCATGTTCAGCACAACAATACAAGGCAAACCCATTCTCTTGACAGCAAGGACCAAGCGTAAGTTTCTTCTTAGATTCGTAGCATCCAAAATACACAAAACGAGATCGGGTTTTTTTTCACCAGTGGCTCTTCCCAGTAAAACATTACAGGTAATTCTTTCATCTAACGACCTTGGGTACAAACTGTATACACCCGGTAAATCAAGAATGCGTAACACCTGATTTCCTAAAGTGAGCTTTCCTTCTTTTCGCTCAACCGTTACACCAGCATAATTGGCAACTTTTTGTTTGCCACCTGTAAGTAGGTTAAACAAGGAGGTCTTACCACAATTGGGATTACCTACCAGCGCTATAAGTGGCTCTTTCGGGTAAAAATGAATGGTGGATTGATCCGTCATTGCTGGATATCTTCGAGCTCAATGAGCGAAGCTTCTTTCTTTCTGAGGGCAAAAGTAGATAAGCCAATCCGCACCATTAGAGGATCGCCACCAACGGGATTGCGCCGCAGAATGGTGACCGACTCACCTGCAATAAAACCAATCTCTTCAAGCTGATGTGGAATTTCTGGTAACTCAGGAAAAGACCTCACAGATTTCACTTGCATCGTAATGTTATTAGCGAGTTGGTCGAGGGTCATCTTTTTTTTGGGTTTAGATTAGACCTTTATTATAAACGAGAATCGTTATCATTCGCACAAAGCACTGCTATTTTAAAAATCCAGGCTACTTTGTCCTTTTAGACGATAGAGTGTGCGATTTTGGTCGGCAATCGAAATTTCCCGCGCCCCAGGCTCTACGCGTATCAGGTCACCTGCTTGGATCACACCTGGGTGTAAAACGCGTAAATACCAGCCTGAATTACCTGTTTGAAGCATCGCCTTAGCGGCACCCTTAAATCCCGTTTTAATATTAAATTTAAAGCAGGGTTCTCTTAATTTTGCGACTTGAAAAATCGCTTTTCCGATGAACCAGCGATTCCCTAAAAAGACTTCGCTTTCTAAGAACCCTTGTACAGTGAGATTTTCCCCAAAAAAACCATGCACAAGAGGGATTGTCGGATCACGACGAATCATTTGGGCAAAGGTTGTCTGCCAAAATTCGTAGTGCTCAATAGGATAAACATATACTGCTTTTTCGATTCCGCCATGCACTTCCATGTCTGCCTGTTCATCCCCAGCGATCCCCAGAGTTCCTACTTCAACCGAAAGTGGCTGAGCCAGTGAACTGACGGGTGTTTTCACAATGGCGGAAAGTATATTGTTTGCACCTGTTGCGCGCTCAGGATTGAGACTTTTGATTTGACCAGTAGAAATTGAAATGATCTTGGGCATAAATGTGTAATTGATTCAAAGAGAGTACTGTAATGAATATGATTATGGGTGTTTTTTAAAAACCCTGTTGCATTTAGTTATTCACAGTATCATCATGGCTTCGTTCCCCTAAATTTTCATTCCATGATTCAACTCAAAAATGTCGTTTTACGACGTGGTGTCAAAGTCGTCTTAAATCAAGCCTCGATCAATATTAATCCAGGTGAAAAAGTTGGCTTAGTTGGACGAAACGGTGCTGGAAAATCCTCTCTATTTGCCCTCTTAAATGGCACTCTGCATGAAGATGGTGGAGAAATCAGTGTCCCGAAACAATGGCGAATGGCCCAAGTGGCTCAAAATATGCCGGAGACCGATCAACCTGCAACCGACTTTGTAATGGATGGGGATACCCAATTACTTGAAGCCAAACTTGCTGTTGAACAAGCTGAGTTATCTGGGGATGGCGATGCAATCGCCCATGCGTATATGCATCTGTTTGACAGCGGCGCAAATGATGCCCAATCCAGAGCGCAAGCCCTTATTCTTGGTCTAGGCTTTAAGCTCGCCGATGTTTATAACCCCGTAGATAGCTTCTCAGGTGGGTGGCGGATGCGTTTACAATTGGCGCGTGCGCTCATGAGTCCCTCCGACTTGCTCTTACTTGATGAGCCTACCAATCACTTAGACTTAGATGCTTTAGTTTGGCTAGAGGCTTGGCTCAAAAAATACAACGGTACATTGATTGTCATAAGCCACGATCGGGAGTTTTTGGACAGTATTACAACTGTGACAGTCCACATCGAGCAATGTAATTTAACCCGCTATGGTGGCAATTACTCTTCCTTTGAGGATCAACGTGCCGAACAAATGACATTGCAACAATCCTCCTTTGAAAAACAACAAGAAAAAATTGCCCACCTGCAAAAATTTATTGCCCGCTTCAAAGCCAAAGCAAGTAAAGCCAAACAAGCTCAAAGTCGCGTCAAAGCACTTGATCGTATGGAGAAAATTGCGCCTTTACTCTCCGAAGCAGACTTTACTTTTGAATTTAAAGAGCCCACCAATTTACCTAACCCAATGTTAGCAATGAGTGGCGTCACCCTTGGTTATGCCCCATCTGAGGCATCCAGCGAGCCCATCACGATTGTCAACAATGTGAACGTCTCTGTCTTGGCGGGTCAACGCCTAGGTATTTTAGGGGCAAACGGTCAAGGTAAATCGACCTTAGTCAAAACCATTGCGCGATCAATTGCGCCACTCGGTGGTGAAATTACTGAAGGTAGGGGTCTGCAAATTGGTTATTTTGCACAACAAGAACTTGATATCTTGCATGAGGAAGATAACCCTTTAGAGCACATGATTGGTTTGGTCAAAAAAACCACGGCGGCGGGACTGCTTTCTGGTCAAGGTACCCGTGAGCAAGATTTACGCGGATTCTTGGGCATGTTTAATTTTAGTGGCGACATGATTTTTCAAAAAGTAGGGAGCATGAGCGGTGGCGAAAAAGCCCGCCTTGTGCTGTGTATGATCGTTTGGCAAAAACCCAATCTATTACTCCTTGACGAACCTACTAATCACCTTGACTTGGCAACTCGTGAGGCATTATCGATGGCTCTAAATGAGTTTGAAGGTACGGTGATGCTTGTCAGTCATGATCGTGCATTGTTACGCGCAGTCTGTGATGAGTTTTGGATGGTCTCAAGAGGAAAAATGTATCCTTTTGACGGCGACTTAGATGACTACCAACAGTTTTTATTAGATGAAGCAAAGCGCCAAAAAGAAGAAGCCAAAAAAAATACCACAAATCATTCCCCGAGTGCCACAACGCACTCACCTTCTGGAAAAAAACCTTTTCTAAGTCCAGAACATAAGAAATTAAAAAAGAATCTCGAAAAACTCGAAGCGGAAATTAGTAAGGCCCAACTGGCAATCACGTCATTAGAAAACGACATTTCCAAATGCTCTGATTTCCCTCTTTTACAAAATCTCCATGAGCAACTTTTACAAAGACAAACGTCCTTGAGTGATTTTGAGAGTCAATGGTTACAACTGAGTGAACAAATCGAACGCGAGAACTCTTAGCAATTTGGCTGAGGCAAACCACTCTTCACTTTATTCGATTGAACAGCAAAATATCCACTTATGCTTTATCCTAAACCCGTTATCAATTCAGGAGCTCATATGCTACGCACAATTTTGCCAACAGTTATTGCATTCTCCCTTAGTACTTTCTCCCTCAATACGTTTGCTGAAGATCCACCACCATGGAAACAAGGAATTACTGCTGAGAATGAAAAATCACCGCTCCATCCATTTGCCCCGAATCTAACTGGCGTGGATGATGTACCTGTCTCCTCCCTCAAAGTCCCAGCCGGATTTAAAGTAGAACTCTGGGCCAGCGTGCCCAATGCTAGGTCAATGACCTTGGGCGACCACGGCACTGTCTTTGTGAGTAATCGAGTAGGTAGAAATGTCTATGCTGTTGTTGAAAAGAATGGCGCCAGAGAGGTCAAAACGATTGCGAAAGGTCTAACGAACCCGAATGGGATTGCCTTAATTGATGGGAACTTATTCATCGCCGAGCGCGACAAAATTATCAAACTCGATAATATTGAAGCCAATTTGGATAACCCGCCTGCATCTCAATTGGTTGTAGATGGCCTTGACCCCACTAATGGTCCTGGGCATTTTTGGAAATATTTGGTTGCAGGGCCGGATAAAAAACTCTACTTTAATATCGGCTCACCGCAAAATATTACCTTACCCAATTATGCTCAAGCCGTGATTATGCGTTTAGACCCTAAAACAGGTCAAATGGAAAGACTGGCAACTGGTGTTCGAAACTCTGTTGGGATGGACTTTCATCCGGTAACAAAAAAACTCTGGTTCACCGAACATGGTCGGGATTGGTTGGGTGAAGATTCACCAAACGACGAACTCAACACCTTGACCCAAAATGGCGAGAACTTTGGTTTTCCGTTCTGTCATCAAGGCGATATTCAAGATCCGATTTATGGAAAATATGGCAAATGTAGTGACTCGACACCTCCTGCTCTTAAATTAGGTGCTCATGTTGCACCACTTGGTATCCGTTTTTATACGGGTAATATGTTTCCAGCAGAATATAAAAACAACCTGTTCATTGCCCGTCATGGTTCATGGAATCGTACATCCAAGCAGGGTTACGACGTCATGCGAGTAGTTCTGGATAAGAATGGGAAGGTTGTCAAATATGAACCATTTTTGACTGGATTTTTAACGGACGATAAAGCCGATCCGCCGATGTGGGGTCGCCCTGTTGATGTATTGCAACTTTTGGATGGTTCCCTACTTGTGAGTGACGATCATACTGGCAACATCTATCGTATCTCATACAGCAAGAAACTTTAAGCGCCGAATATGTCTTTATTTATTCGCCAATTTGCCATCGCATTTTTTGCAACACCCTTTCTATTTGGCTTTCAGGCTTTAAGTATTGCGGCCGATGTCGCCGCTGGCAAAGCCAAGGCTGAGCAATGCTCTGCCTGTCATGGTCCGAATGGGAATTCGGTCAACCCTGAGATCCCTGCACTTGCTGGCCAACCGGCTTTAATGATTTCAAACATGCTGTTTTATTACAGAGAAGGGATTCGGAAAAATGAAATCATGCGGGCAATGGCTGCGAATTTATCGAATAAAGAGATGAAAGATGTCGCGGCATTTTATTCGACCCAAGTGCGCGAAAATGCCAGCTATCAATCAAAAGTAGAAAACGTCCAAAAGGGTGCGTTACTTACAGAAAAATACAACTGTACCCAATGCCATGGCCCCCAATTACAAGGAGTTCAACATATACCCAGAATTGCAGGTCAACAGCCTGACTATTTACTTACGCAGTTGAAAGGTTTTAAAGCCATGACCCGTGAAGATATGGATGGCAATATGACCTCAGCTTTCAGCATGGTAAAGTATGAGGAAATAGAGCCAATTGCAGATTACTTAGCGGGGCTTAAAACACCATAAAATAGAATGAGACAAGGATTGGATATGATGAAGTGTAGAGAAAAAATTTCTTTTGTTTTTGCTGCAGGTATCACATCCTGCCTTATTTTGAACCCTTACTCAGCAAGTGCCGAACCTGAGAATTTGCAAAACATCGATGAGGTCGTCGTAAGTACCTCAAGGTATGCACAAACCATCCTTGACTCGCCGTCATCGGTTAGCTTGATTAAAAAAGATCAAATCCGCGACTCTCAACCGCAAATTAATTTAAGTGAGTCATTGGTGTCTGTACCAGGCCTTTACGCACTCAATCGCCAAAATTATGCGCAAGACTTAATGATTTCAATCCGAGGCTTCGGGGCAAACTCTGCATTTGGAGCAAGAGGAATCAAAATATTTGTGGATGGTATTCCGGCCACAATGCCAGACGGCCAAAGTCAACTCTCCCATATTGACTTGAGCTCTGCCGAACAAATCGAAGTTTTACGAGGCCCCTTTTCTGCTCTTTACGGCACATCTGCGGGAGGAGTCATGAATGTAACCTCAGAAAGTGGTGAACCCGGTACCACCATTACACCCTACGCTTCTTATGGATCTTTTAATACCAGCAAAGTTGGTACTAAAATCTCCGGCGAAGAAAATAATGTCAACTATTTGCTTGATACCAATACCTTTCGTACTGATGGCTATCGTGATCACAGCAATGCCTCACGCGATACAGAAAACGCTAAGCTTCGGTTTAATCTAACTGAAGATACCCAAGTCACGCTGATTGCCAACCGTGTCAATCTATATGCAAGCGACCCTTTGGGCCTTACAGCGGTTCAACTGAGTACACCACTGATCGCCGGAAACAATGCTAATCCCTGGAACACCCGTAAAACCGTTACGCAAGTGCAGGGGGGTGCGGAGATTATTCAGCGTCTTGATGCGGATTCAAGTATGAAGCTGGTGGCTTATACGGGAACTCGGAATCAATTCGGAGCCCAAGCAGTCGCTGGAACTCCAACGACAGCAGCTTGCCCTTTATGCTCACCGGCTTCCGTTGCCTCAAATGGGGTCATTGCATTGGATAGGCAGTTCTATGGTCTTGATGGTTTGTATCAGATCAAATCACTTTTTATGGAAATGCCGATTCATTTCTCCGTTGGCTTGAACTATGGCAATGACAATGACCACAGTACCGGTTACTGTAGTAACTTTGGTAACTTAACCAACTGTAGAAATGGTGGTACAACTCTTTATTCTGATGCAACTTATA
>Ga0007809_10001412_pt1 | contig 10036 bp, 8 predicted proteins | sample CryBogCBE02Aug07_FD_60383 | JGI IMG/M metagenome (GOLD analysis project Ga0007809, IMG submission 60383) | Freshwater microbial communities from Crystal Bog, Wisconsin, USA - CBE02Aug07 | ecosystem: Environmental > Aquatic > Freshwater > Lake | place: Crystal Bog, Wisconsin, USA | collected...
AGTATGCAAATCCTCTGTCGGAGAACCTTCCGGGTCAAACATCGGCGGCATCCGTTGCTGCGCCGTATGGTTTGATGGGATCGGTGGGTCCTACGGGTGCGGCAGGGACGCCAGGTACACCGGGCACACCGGGCGCCACGGGTCCCGCTGGCGCTTCAAGCGATAGACCCGGCCCTACTGGACCTACAGGTTCCCCGGGCGCACAAGGCATCCAGGGTCAGGCATCGACTGTTCCGGGTCCTGCTGGAGTAAAGGGTGACAAGGGTGACAAGGGCGACCAAGGTATGCCTGGAACTGCTGCTGCCGCTGGACGCGATGGAGCGACAGGTCCCATGGGTCCTCAAGGTATCCCGGGCACCCCTGGCCAGAAGGGCGACCAAGGACCTGCAGGTACTCCTGGGCAGAATGGAGCTCCCGGTGCTGCTGGTGCTTCGGCCTTTGGTGCAAACCGCCCTCACATTGTCATGGCTCGTTGGGCAGGTGACGCAGCGAGTGATGCCGCAATCAATAATCGTTACGGATATGATGTTACATCCATTGTTCAATCGTATGTCGATGCCTATCAGAATTTCGTAGCAAACAATATCAACATGGCACTTATGCGAGACTCGGACCCTGAACCTGGCCGTGGTAAATGGTTGACCGTTCGCTACACGATGCCTGGATCACCTCTTGTATATGAGCGCACCTACCAGGAAGGTTCGCAAGTAAACCTCTCTGATTTCATGAGTGCTGGCAAAATGATAACCTTCCCCCCGAACCAGTCATAAAAAAAATACAGTTAGGCAATAATGGAAGATGATGACAGGTTTGCACATCGCAGTGCGTCTGTCGAGGATGAGTACAAGCAGTCCAACGTATTCGGTGGCAGACTCCGCGTGGAGGGAATGGGATTGCGGAGTCTTCCGCCGATCCCATCGTATGTCACTGCGATTTATTGTGGTAACAACCGGCTAACATCTCTCCCGGAACTTCCGGACACTGTGGAGGAACTCTATTGCGAAGACAATCAGTTGACATCTCTGCCTAGACTTCCGAAAAGACTTCGGGCATTGCGATGTGGCGAAAACAAGTTAACGTCACTTCCAGAACTTCCTCCGAGTTTGTTGACGTTGGATTGTAACAAAAACCCGTTACAATCCTTGCCTGTGCTTCCTCGGAGGTTACATAGTCTGGACTGCAACACCACGCTCATCAAGGCTCTTCCACTGATTCCAAACAGTCTCACGTTTCTGCGGGCGAGTCACTGTCCCAATCTAGAGATTCTGGATACGGCAAATTGCGAAGATCGGCGGGTGGATTATACGTTTGAAGATTGCCCGAAACTGTCACCGCAACCGAACGCCAAGGAAAAGTTTTGCGATTACCTTGCCCGGTACAAGAAGGAGCGGGAGGAAAGGGCTTCAAGAGTGCTTTCTGCGGAACTGCCTGGACCTGCGTTGCACTATTTGTACAAGCCGGGAGGACCGATGGCAAAGAAGGTGGCAGAACGCACAGAGTACGGAAAGGGACGCAAGACGCGCCGCAAGTCGACCAAGAGACGCCGCACTCGTCACAAGAAGTACCACACTTGAGCACGATCCAAAAACTTGGCAAGGTGAGGAGGTGTTCCTGCGCCACGACCATACGACAACTTGTCGCCCTTCATGCAGAGATACGGCATGCCGGGAACGTGGTTCATGCCAGGCGGGCACGTCTTGTAGCACATTCCATCCACACGCTCCGTATGCTTGTCCTTGACCGCATTCATATCCGACGATGTCTTCTTGCCCAACTGCGAACGAACTGGATCGGTAGATTCTTGCGGCGTAGGATCCGGTTTGTCTGCCGAACTTTTGAACCGCTGATAATTTCCATCAAATGCGCCGAGGTCTCCGCCGAAATCGGAGGGACCTGGACACACACCGCCATTATCCAATCTGCCCTGGAACACGGGGCCACCAATACACGCATCTCCAAAGATCGTGTGCCACTTGTGGAGACAGCCGTCCCATCCAACACACATGAGACCAATATTGGTCAGACCAGGTTTGCAAGGTTCCAATCCTACAGGTGTACCTGCTCCAATTCCGAACGTGTTGGCCCAGCAAACGGGTCCGACGCCGTGGAAGTCTGCTTCGCACTTTTCATAGCACAATCCAGCATCCTTTTCTTTGCTGCCATCACATGCAGACAATTCTACGATATTGTATCCGAAGATCTTGAATCCGCCTCCAGGAGGTGCAAACATCCATCCGCAAAACAGGATAAAGATGAACAAAATAAGTGCGAGAACAGCAAATCCCCACGGAAACATGGCTGCATTGCCCGTCACTTGGTAGGATCTGTACCATTCACGGCAAAATACAAACACGAGATAGGTCACAATGAGATAAGACCCCATTGTATACCCGGTCGAGAGCGCGGGCCCTAGAAAGTTGTAGATTGTCATCCACAGCTCCTTGGGGAACAAGAAGTCTTGGACCGTTGTCGGAACCTCCATGACCAATTGTTTCTTCTCAAGAAAACAATGGACGCAACACCTCTCCCGACATTACAAGTGTTTGATCGTGCAGCCTCCACGAAACCGACGGAAGTCGCGTCGGGCCCCAAGATGCGGATGTTTGATTGGCTGCTGTTCAAACCGCAGGCGCATGCCATTCATCCGTTTCCTGTGAATGAAAGCGCGCGCCCGGAGAAGAAACCGCAGTAAATTTGCTGTCGTACAATTCAAAGAGATGGAATTCGTCTTGCTCATGGGACTTGCATCCCTCGGATACGCTCTTGCCAATAAAAAGGGTCCCGTCACTTCGACTGATGAGGAGGATGGACAAATTGATCCGAAGGAAACGTTCATGAACCCGCAGGGGTTCGAAATGGGACAGGTGGAGCTGGTCCAGGATCCCACGGGACACAATAACATGGTCCCGTTTTTCGGTGCCAACATGACGCAGTCCATGTACTCGGGCGCCACCGAGAGCATGCTCGACAAGTACACGGGTCAGGGCGTCAATACGTTTCACCACAAGGAGGAGGCGCCTGCCTTCTTCAAACCCGAGGCGGGCAATGGAAACCCGTGGGGCGCACAGATTGAGACGGATTTCGAGCAGTCTCGCCAGGTCACGAGCCAGCGCATGGCCAACGTGTTCCCCGTGGAGCGTGTCAATGTCGGACCCGGTGTGAATGACGGATACACCAACTTGCCGAGTGGCGGTTACCAGCAGGATGCCATGCGTGATTACGCGCTGCCCAAGACGACCGACGAGACACGTGTTGCGACCAAGCCGAAGCTCACGTACGAGGGCGAGGTTGTGCCGGGTGCTCACTTCATCACGGAGATGGGTCTGCAAGCACCGGTCAAGAAGAACAAGCCGGACCGTTATGCGGTGCTGGGCATGGAGCACGTCAACACGACCACGGGTCAGCAGATGGCATCGGCAATCTACCCCGAGACGCTGATGAAGGAGCAGAACCGCGCCAATACGTCGACGGAGTTCAAGGGACCTGCCGAGTCTGCTGCGGGCGGATACCTGTCGTACATCCGTGCCTTTACGGAGCCGTACCAGGAGTTCATGAAGCTGACGGTCGAGGGACGCCCTACACCGGGCGGCCCGGTTGCAGGCAAGGGCGTGCAGGCCGGTCCCGAGTCGTATGCCGTCACCACGCACCGCAACGAGGACATCTTTACCAACGTGCGTGGATTCGAGGCACCGCTCTTCTCGCAGGGCGGACAGGCACCGCAGGCGGCGCAGCAGGGATCGGTGCGCTACACGGAGCCGCTCAAGCAGGACTACAATGTGGAGCGTAACAACATGCCGGGCCTGCTGGACGCGTTCAATAGCAACCCGTATACACAAAGTCTGACTTCATCAGCATAAATGGATCAGGATCTTCTCAAGTACTCCTCTACACAGCTCAAGATTTGCACCAAGAACTGGACCCCTCGGCAGTTTCATGACCTAACACGCTCGATCGCAAACCATCCCGATCGTGTTTCGGTTTGTTCCAAGCATATTCCTCCGTGGACGCGAAACACCTTGTCGTTTCTTGAGGTGAATTGGATTCACGAGTGTCAACAATGCAGCACCTTGGATTCGACCTTGCCGCAGTCGAGCAAACACTTTTGATGCGGAAAATCGAGCTGGAAAAGACAGCATCCATGATCTTTAACATCGTGTGCCTCGTCGTGGTCGTCGGTGGATTCGCCTACTTCTTGAGCGTCCAGTACTCGGCAACCAAGGAGGCGGCGGAACAAGAAGAAAAACGCATCCCGTTCGAGCCCCAGCTATGGTATTCTGCCACGCGAAACATTCGCAGTGAAGAGTATGGGCGTCAACTGGAGCCTTTTGAAATTGAAACTCGCTATGATATACCAGGACCTGCCTACGGAGGAGGCGACGAAACAGTTTCAGGCAATTACTAACAAGAAGTAAGGATGGCGGCAACTCTGCCCAACAATCCATCGATACCTACTCTGTACAAGTACGAACCGTTCAGCTACGAGTTCGACTTTCCAACGGGGTACGTAAATTACTCCAACACGCTGACGAATACGTCGAGTGTGTTGCAGCCCTATTGTCTCGCGTTTTCCAACTCGTCGAATGTCGGCATACTGTTCAAGTCGACCAACGGACTGAATCTGTCCACGACATCCACGGGAGAACTGCTGTCGTTCCAGTGTAGCAATACGTCGACGGGCGACATTATCTCCAACTATCCAATCTATGTCGTGGTGAATCCAGGACGGCTCACCTTGCCGGGCCTGACGTCCAACTTTGTGCTGTACAGGAACGAGCCCTTTTCGGTCGAGATTGACTCTGTGCGTGCCATGAGCAACTTGTATGCGAATCCGTCTCTTCCCCTTGGACTGTCATTCAGCAATAACGGAATCGTCGGTGGAGTCAACCAGTGGTTCTTGGCAGGAACTCCGACTGCAACCTATGCCCAGGCAAACTATACAGCGGTCGGTCAGGGATCCAACGGTGAAGTGACCACGCTGGCCATTCGTCTCCAGGTCAATCCCGAGCGTGTCTACATCACGGGAACCTCCAACTATTTGCTGACGGTTGGAAGTTCCATCGGATCCAACATCTATTTGCTTTCGGGAAGCTCGGGCGCTCTTCCGACCTTTTCCTATACGGCCCCGCCCGTTGGATTGAGTTTTGCTCCTCAGACGTCGACAAGCATCACGTTGAGCGGAACCCCTACCACGATAACTGCATACAATGCTGTAGCAACCAATGGGTCGTCGAACGTTCTGCGCGCCACGGCTGGAACACTGTCCAACACGCTCACAATCAACTACGGCTTTACAGAAACCGTTTTGTTTGACTGCAATGTCGGTACCTTTTCATACTCGTATGCTGGAGGTGCGTATACTGCGAGCAATCTGTACTCGAACGTTCCCGTCAAGACACCGACCATTTCAAACTTGGTTGTGAGTGGAGGATACGCATTCTATGCTGCAAGTTACTTTGGGTCTTCTTCGCAAATCTCCAACATTGTGGCCATTGGATTGCGGTCTGATCTGTCCTTGTCGCCCATTCAAACGGACTTGAGTCTCAACCGCAAGTACGTGTACCTCACGGGAACACCGTCTCTCGCAGGCCAGTCCTCGCAGTGTACGCTGCGAGCCTACAATTCCAACGGAACCGTGTCGGGCGATATCTTGCTCAACATCCCTGTGGCAACGGATACTGTCACTGTCTCGTCCAATGTATCCGGTCCCTTTACGTTTGTGATTGGTCGGCCCGTCAATCAGGCATTGACCTCGTACTATGCGTATCCGATCACCTTCACGGGGAATTCGTCCGCATTCTCATCCGTGTCCTTTTCCGTAACTGGACTTCCGCCGGGAATCAGCTACACGACAAGCAACAATACGATTACGTTGGCAGGTGTGCCGACGACCGTTGTGGGATACCAAACTGTGACAGTGACTGCAAGTGATGCTCTTCCAACATCGACATCGACAACCTTCCAGGCGCGTGTTGTGGACGATTCCTTCACGTTTGCTTCGAATCCCTATGCGCTGTCCATCATTCAGAACGTGCCGATTCCATCAACACCTATCCAGGTCACAAGCACCTTGAGTGGTCTTCCGATCTTGTCGTTCTTGTTTGATACAAACTACCCGTTGCCTGATGGCATAAAGGTTTCGCCCCTGGGTGTCTTGACGGGAACGCCCATCTCCAACACAACCACCACATCGCACGTGATGGCATCCACCGGATACTCGACGCAATACGTGCCGGTCAATTTCACGTCCCAGCCCGACAGTATATTGTTCTACTTGCCGAATGGGCTGTCGTATACGTGGTCCAACGGATTGAACATTCCAATCAAGGCCATCTCCTATAGCGAGTACCTGGGCTCGAACTTTACACTTGCTCCTTCTTCGTACGGATTGACTGTTACAAACGGGGGCATCCTGGGAGGAACGCTGACAGACAGCATCCCGCCACACACTGTGCTTCCGTCCAACGACACGCTAACGATAGGTGCTTCAGTGGGTCTTGCCACAAATTCCTTCACAATGTCGATGCATACCCAGAATGCATTGATTGGACGGGCATACCTGGTAGGGTCCCAAATCAATACCACGGATACTGTGACACCTTCGTTTGTTCTTCCATCCTCAGTGACGTGGACATCGAATGCTGCAACAGGTCCCTTTACGGATTTCAAGGTCCAGAGCCCAACCATCGTGGACAGCAATGTGTGGCTGGCGTGCGGAACGCATACTCTCCGGTCGACGGATGGTCGGAACTTTTCCGCGGTGCCTATTGTCCTGAAAAAGGCCTTCTACTCGAACCAGTGGTACGGCGCGGCATCCTCCAATATTTATACATCGCCGGATGCGCTTACGTGGACACAATACAGCCCATCGTATCCGTTTGGATCGACTGTCAAATCCTTGTTCGTCCTGGGTTCCAATGTATTGATAGGAGCAAACGACTCGGCATACACGTACAACGGAACTGGTGGATGGGTGCCTACCTTGCTGTACCCGGATGAAGATGCGCCGGGACCCACGAACATTGTACATTTCGACAACAGTGGGATCTTTACGTCCTTGTCGTCAACAGATACAGGAATCTGGTTTTCGTTCGATGCGGGCCAGTCAGCCGTCAACAATACGCAGTCCGGACTCACGTGGAGTGGAAACCAATGCGTGTATGGCGGTGGATTCTGGCTCGCAAGTGTTTCTGAAGCATATACTGCAGTCAACAACGATGTCACCTACTTGCCGAAGCTGTACAGAACAGATCAGCCCGATACAAACAACCAGTGGGTCGATGTAACTCCGTCGCAAACGCCTGTACGATCGTATTTTCTGTTTGTGAATAACTTTGTCATTTCGGGCCAGTCGATCACATACACGGTCCCTGCTTCCTATTCCGCAGTTCTTCCGAATGATGTTGTAACATTTGCTGGAACAGGACAAGATATGACGAATGTGATTGTACAGAGTGTTGTGAATGATAGTTATCTAGCAGCAGCATATGTCACGGTCAACTTTCCCAATCCGCCGTTGGTGCCTGGAACACCGACACTCACTGGTGGAAGCATTACGCTGACCCAACGTACAGTTGCAAAGAGTTACTTTGGACCGTTGAACAGTGCACCTTCTGGAGGATGGACGTTGGTGACACCTGGGGCGATTTACCAAACACTGCTGGTCCAACCGCCTACATGGTCGACTGTGGCAAGCTCGCCTACGATTACGGGATCCGTTGCGTATGTCCCGCCGATGTATATCCGTCCCAACAGCCAGCCGTTTGTTACGACACTGACGGCAAACTTGACGTATGTCAACGGGCCAACCTTCACATCTCCGACAACCACTGCGTTTTACTTTTTGCAGTATGTTGCGTTTCCTTCCATTTCGGTTGCTGCAACGGGTACGGGGACAATCTATTTGTTCGTCGATGCGTCCACTCTGCCACTCGGCGTAGTCTATAATCCGGTTTCTAGTACGTTGACAGGCACGCCGATGGAACTGGGACAGCACATCTTCACGATCTATGCCAAGGACAATAATGGTGTAACTCCAGTGACGATTTCCATGACGGTGCAGTCGCCCTTCATCATCCACAGACAGGGACATGCGTCTGGATACACTGCACTTGTGCGCGAAGATGCAGTCATCAAGGGCGCAACACGGACACGTGACAACCGCGTTCTTGCGCCGAATACAACGATTGGAGCTCGCATGGCAGCGCCTCTGCCGCCTAGTGTGGTGACCCAAAGTAATTGCCCGTGCTAAATACAAAATGAAGAAAACTTCCCTGACAACCTATGCGTTTCTTGGACTTGCAGTCCTTGTGATGATTTACGTCCTTTCGCCCAAGCAGACGATGGGCACCGTGTCGACGCGCTGCCCGCCCGGATTGAGCTACTGCCCGGAAGTTGGATGCGTCAGTGATTCCAACATGGAGAAGTGTGGATCCTTCAAGGCAAAGAAGGCGTTCGATGTGACCGAGCATTTTACGCAGCCGCCCCAACCGAAGGGAACCACCACGTGCCCCGATGGATCGCGCACCCAGGATGGCCAGTGCCTCATGGGATGGGCTTGAATATACATGTAATCCACGCATAACAGCATGGGCATCCCGTACTTTGTTGCCTCTCTTCTTCGCAAGCACAAACACATTCAAAAGAAGTATGAACTTTTTGAATGTGATTTGTTTGGTATTGATTTCAACTGCTTCATTCATACGTTTCTGAAGGAGGAGGATCCGATTGGCAGCGTAGTACGTGCTCTCAAGGATTATCTGAAACGAATTTATGCAAAACATATTTATATTGCGTTCGATGGTCTGGTCCCGTACGCCAAGATTGTCCAGCAGCGGTATCGCAGGTTCAGAAAACCGGATTCTGTGACGACGTTCGACAAGAACCTCATCTCGCCGGGCACCGAGTACATGCTTGCGCTGGAAAAGGAGCTGCGTCTCCAGTTTTCGCATTGCACGATATCAGGTACTACGGAGAATGGCGAAGGGGAGCATAAGATTTTTCAATGGGCTCGACGACTCGGCGGAGGGCGTCTGGGTATCTACGGGCTTGATGCTGACCTTGTTCTTATTGCTCTTGCGCAACACCAGCTGGGAGACATCTTCTTGCTCCGAGACGACAACGCGCTTTCGGTATCAGCACTTGCCGCCGTTCTTCCACTTCCTGTTGACGAGTATGTGAAGCGTTCCGTTCTTTGCTTTGGAAATGACTTTATGCCCACGCTCGCCATGTTTTCCCTGCGTGAGGACGGGCTGGGACGGGCACTCAAGTACGATCTCGCAGAGGGAGCAAAGATTGAATCGCGGACGCTCGTGGACCGGAATGCAGTCAGGGACTCGCACGCGCTCGAGGCACGGCATGGTTTGCGGCTAGATGGCGTGCTGGACTGGACACCGGTCGTGTATGCGTTTTGGAAAACGTACATGTGGACACTCGAGTACTTTACAACCTCGGAAGTACCCGACTGGTGCTGGTTCTATCCATATGCGGAAGCACCGCTGGTCCAAACGCTCATGGACCTGGACGAGCCCATGGAGTTCGAGTGGGACCATCCGGAACCGCCGTTTGGAATCAAGGAGCAGCTGGACTTTATCTTGCCAGGACGAGGAGTCTATCCTGACGAGATGTATGACGAAAAGACGGAGACCCGCCCATTGTGGATGAAGAGATATGTATGGGAGGCGGATCCACTGATTTCGTTGCCATGGGTTCCGGGAACTACCTTAACCGAAGTCCGCCAGTGGAAATTTGGAAGCGCCTGATGTTTGGCATTGCACGTACCGGTTGAGCTCCGGGTTGGGCTGGGGCCTGCTGGACGTAGGTGGGCATCATGGAGACAATGGACGGTGTCGGCAAAATCACAACAGGATCTTCCGGAATATCAACTTCAAAGTTGTTGGTACGCGAAGCGGCATAATTTGTTTCCACTTTGAACATTTCATTAATCTTTTTCAAGGCTGCAATTCCTGATGCGTCTTGAAACAGTTTCCAATGTTTCTTAATGTGAACCAGATAGGCCATGCGGTACTCGCGCGTGGCA
>Ga0007809_10001414_pt1 | contig 10024 bp, 12 predicted proteins | sample CryBogCBE02Aug07_FD_60383 | JGI IMG/M metagenome (GOLD analysis project Ga0007809, IMG submission 60383) | Freshwater microbial communities from Crystal Bog, Wisconsin, USA - CBE02Aug07 | ecosystem: Environmental > Aquatic > Freshwater > Lake | place: Crystal Bog, Wisconsin, USA | collected...
GCTTTTCCTGGTCAGTTGGTGGATGTCTTCATCGGAAAGAAATGAAATCCAAACTACGAATTTCGATGCTATGTGGCCAGCCTGTAGCCATACTCTGCTCAGCCGTGCTCTGCGGTTGCGCACTGGGCCCGGACTTCGTTAGACCTACGTTGACCGATTCCCAACGCTATACCCCCGAATTACAAACAGCTGCCACCGTCGCTGCCGATGGTTTGTCACAACGCTTCGAAACTGGCAACGCTTTACTTTCTGACTGGTGGCGGCTTTTCAAGTCAGAACCCCTAGATGAGACGGTTCGGCGGGCACTTGCTAACAACCCGACGCTGCAAGCGAGCGAGGCCCGTTTACGGCAAAGTCAGGAAGAACTTCGCGCCGGTGATGGCGTGTTTTACCCGCAAGTGGGTGCCGGGTTCGGAGGAGAACGCGCACGCAGTGCGCCGATACAGCAAGGCTCCGCGGCACCTGCAAACATCTTCAGTTTAGTCACCGCCAGCACCAACATGAGCTACGTACTAGACGTGTTCGGAGGTGAACGCCGTACTGTAGAGGGTTTGAGTGCACAGGTTCAGGTACTGCGCTACACCGCAAGCGCGGCTTACCTGACATTGTCAGCCAATGTTGTAAATACCTGCATTGCGCGCGCCGCCTACGCTGCGCAAATTCATGCGACCGAAGAGCTGATTGCGCTGGAGATAGAGCAACTGCGTAGCGCTGAAGTGCAAGTGCGTACCGGAACCGTGCCCTACGCCAATGTGCTGAGCCAGCGCAGTCTTGTCGCCACCAATCAAGCCTTGCTTTCGACACTGCGGCAGAAGGTCAGCCAAGCCGAACATTTGCTGATGTTATTGCAAGGTGTTACGCTAGATAATGCGTCACCGCCCGAGATTGATCTGACCAGTTTGACACTGCCGCTGGATCTTCCGCTGAGCCTGCCATCTGAACTTGTCCGTCAGCGGCCCGATATCCTTGCGGCAGAAGCGCAACTTCATGTGGCCAATGCCAACGTCGGTGTGGCAACGGCGGCCCAGTATCCCAGCTTCACCCTGAATGCCGCATATGGCGCAGCCGGCTCCAGCCTGGGAAATCTTGCCAGTCCCTTAGGTCCCTTCTGGAGCGTGGGACCATCGCTTTTGGCGCCGCTGTTTCGCGGCGGCAGCCTGCAAGCGCAAAGGCAGGCTGCCATCGATGCCTACAATGTACAGCAGGCCAACTATCGCCAGACCGTACTGGCAGCCTTTGCACAGGTCGCTGATGCTTTGAAGGCCTTGGAGCACGACGCGCAAGCCTTGCAGGCGCAGGTGGACGCCCGGCGTGATGCGGGAGAGGCACTCCAGCTTTTGAGGGCCAACTACCGAGCTGGCTTAGTCGCTTACGTGGATGTATTGACCACCGACGTGCAGTATCACACCGCCGTCATCGCCTATCTGCAAGCGCTGGCACAGCGACACCAGGACACTGTCGCGCTATTTGTTGCACTGGGCGGAGGATGGTGGAATGCGCAGGACCCGGCCAATGGGGGGCGGGCGCCATGAAATACAGCGGCATCCTTCGCATCGGCTTCAAACTGCTGGTCAACGACAAGGCGAAGTTCTCGGCACTGCTGATTGGAATCACATTTGCTGTGTTCCTGATGATGCAGATGACTGCAATGTTTGCAGGCATTCTGAACCGCGCTTCTTCGACTGTGACCAACATCGGCGCCACGATGTGGATCATGGACCCAGCAGTAAACACGGCAACCAGCACAATTCCGCTGCCTAATTATTTGCTGGACGCTGTACGCAGCATGGATGGCGTAAGCTACGCCGTGCCATTGTTCATCGCTGGCGCGCAAGTCAGGCTCGCCAGCGGTACCTACCAGGGAATCACAGTCGTTGGCCTTGATGACACCAGCCTGTTTGGTCGCCCAGAACTTGAGCAGGGAAAGATAGAAGATATCTACGCCGACAATTCCTTCTTCGCGGTCAATGATGCCGAAATCGACAAACTCGAACATCCGAAGATCGGCACGTCCTTCGAAATTAATGACCATAGAGGCGTGATCGTGGGTATCGCCAAGGTCGCATCCAACGGCTTAAACGGTGTGCCCACGCTCTACACCACCTACAGTCGCGCCATTGAATATATTCCAACGACACGCTTCACGATCTCCTATGTGTTGCTTCAAGCGAAGAACCAAGCTGCGATCGCCAGCATTAAACAGCAAGTGGCTAAGCTCGGCTACGTTGCTTTGACCAAGGACGAATTCAACTCCCGGATTGCCGATTACTACACCTATAAGACCGGCATCGGTACCAACATTCTGATCATGACGGTGATCAGTTTTCTCGTCGGACTGTCAATCTCAGGGCAGACTTTTTACAGCTTCATCCTAGAGAACCTGGAGAAGTTTGGTGCCCTCAAGGCTATTGGCGCCAAAGGACGCGAACTGGTTTTCATGATCTTGTTCATGGCAACCTTCACTGCTCTCACTGGGTTCGGTCTGGGCTTGGGCCTAGTGACGGTTATGATATCGGTCACGCGTGCACGTTTGCCCAACTACGCCGCGATCATTACCGTCTGGAACCTGGGTCTGGCGTTCGGTATGGTGGTTGTGATCGCCGGCATCTCAAGCTACTTCGGTATCCGGCGCGTACTCAAGATTGAACCGTTTGATATTTTCAGAGGTTGACTATTTATGGTGAGGGAATGCTTTGTTGCATAAATCAGCCCTCAGTGACGGCCCAGCTCTTTTAGCTTTCTGGTAAGTTCGAAGTGAAATTAGAGCTTTGTTAAGATTTTGGAGAACAAATTTCCAATTAATTGGCCCTTAGTATCAGTGAAAAAACAGTATGCAATGGGATGAACACCACCGCCCTTAACGGCATCATTTGTGCCATAGTGTAGTTTCGACCAACACTAAATAGGACAGGAGCGTTCACTATGAATATTACAACAATTGGCATCGATTTGGCAAAGTCAGAATTTCAACTTCACGGAATTGACAGCTTTGGTAAATTATTCATCAAAAAACAGATCAAACGAGCACAAATGGCTGAATATTTTGTCAATTTGAAGCCTTGCTTGATTGGAATGGAAGCTTGTGGGAGTCCGCACCACTGGTCTCGCAAATTAGAGGGCTTTGGGCATACGGTCAAATTAATGCCTCCTCAGTACGTCAAGCCGTATGTGAAAACCAATAGAAATGATGCTGCCGATGCTGAGGCCATTTGTGAAGCAGTGACGCGTCCCAATATGAATTTTGTACCGATTAAATCTACTATCTGAGCCCTAAGGGGCTTGAGTATTTCAAGAATATTGAAGACTTTCTGGACTTAGCCCTGATGAGCAATCACTGACCAACCTATCGGTTGCCAACCAGAAAAACTCGATAGCAATTGAAATTGCTGTCAAGTATTTGTTCCCAGTATCACGTTAAATTTGATCAAAAGTCAAAATAATAGATGGTGTTGGCAAGTAAAAATGTAAGTTAAAAAGCTTTTAGCCAAATTCTTCTAATCATCAGATGTGCGCACAAAGCAATTAAACCGTTTACCAACAACGCCACTTGGACACCTACAAAATGAACCAGGAGTCCTGTCATTAAACTTCCAAGTGCCATGCCGCCGCGCATGGCTAGCATGAACAGACTTACACTTTGACCACGAATTCTTTCAGGTGCGTTTAACTGAATCAATGCATTAGCTGAGGCGTTGCTTGCAGTCATTGCAACTCCTGCTATCACCATTAATAAGGGCAGGCCCCAATCCTTTGGATTGAATGCGGTAAGACAGACAACCAGTCCAAAGCCTATCGCGAAATTACTGCTAATAAATCGTCGATCACTTTTAGGATCTACTGCCATCAATCCAATGGCCCCTATGAGGCCGCCAATACCCAATGCTCCCAAAGCCATACTAAATTGACCAGAGCCTCCATGGAGCACTTCTTTCACAAGCAAGGGAGAAAATGTGATTACAGGGGCGCAAAGTAAAGCAGTCACCAAAACAGTAAGTAATGCGCCGCGCAAACTTGGATCACTAACTACTTCTCCAACACTGGCCCATAATCTAGGCATATTCTTTTTATTTTCATTTGTTTCTGGATTATGTCGTGTTCGTGGAAGGATCCATAAAGCTACGAATATGAATGGTACGTAGGAGGCAGCGCTGACTGCAAAAGCTCCTACCATCCCTACACTGGCCATTAAGACTCCAGCCAGTGCAGGTCCCAAGATCTTTGATAGATTGAACTGTGTAGAGTTTAGTGCTATGCCTGAAGGAATTTGTTCACGCTGAACAATTGAGGGAACTATTGACTGAAATGACGGCAATGAAAGCGCATCAGTCACACCTACCACCAAAGACAAAGCAATCACTATCCAAGGCTCTACTAAACCTGCAATCAGTAGCCAAACTAGCGTAAGTGGACAAAGCATCTGAATAGACTGAAAGAAAAGTATGGTGCGCCTGCGGTCTGCACGATCTGCCAATGCTCCACCAACCAAAATAAGCATGAGAGTTGGCGCCCCTAGCGCGAAAGCATCAAGTCCAAGTAAAAAAGGGGAGGCGCCAAGACTTAAAAGTAGCCAAGGCTGGGCCATCTGCTGTGCCCATGTGCCAATGTTTGATAGCAAGCTTGCAAACCAAAACGTCCCGAATCGCTTTGTTTCTAGTAGTGATAAAGATTCACGTAGGTGCACATTTTTCATGCAGCTATGTAAATCTTGTTTTCATCATTGCATTTCGCATTTCTTCAAGTCTATTTGAAAAATCGTCAATGTTTAAATTACTGAAACTCTCTGGAAAACTAAATCTTTCATAAGGTTTATCGAGAAAAAATTTCACCCAATTTTGCATATCTATGTTGATATTTGATTCAACTGAAATTTGATTATTGATAATTTGTTCTTTTGAAATAAACATGATGGATATTCTTTCAAAGTAGATGAATCATTAATTACTGACTAAAACTACCCTATAGCAATTGCAATTGCTGTCAAGTATTTGTTCCCAGTGGTAGCCGATTGGAGGTGGTTGTGGTTGATTGGGCTCAATTGGATAGTATTGCGGAGGTTGTTGAACAACTATTGGAGGTCTTGGCTGACTGTTAACAGCTCCATAGACCAGAACACCTCCAATGATCGCCGGAATCAACCAACCCGCATCGCTATTCCAGCGTGCGTCAGGGTGAGGTCGATGCTCATAATCTTCTCTACGCTCAATGCGGTCTCGATCTGCAAACACACCACTTGAAAAGATTGAGGCAATAAAAGCCACAAGAATTATTTTTTTCATAACAGGCGCTCTTTGATTTTTTGATTCTGCAGTTCAATCACTTTGATAATTCATCAGGTAATTGATGCTCGTAAGCCAATTGTTTTTTAGGTCCATCCAACATACTTCGCGCGTGTTGAATTTCAGCTTCGCTGCCATGGACCATTAAAAGGAATTGGTCTGCCTTTAGGGCTACTTCGTATTTGATTGCGCTAGAGTGATCTATACCTAATTCCAGCATTGCACAGCCTAATGCAGATAAGCCGCCAACAACTATTGCGCCCTCTAAGGCGCTGACAAGAACACTTACAACTGGTCCGGCCATTGCAAGCATGCCAAGTCCAGGGAGTATGAATACAGCAGGCGCAAATAAAAGCCCCCAAATCGCTCCCCAAAAAACGCCGAACTTGCCCCATGATCGGATCCGATCCCCCTTGGTGTAAAAACCCAGCGGGTGCTCCTCAGTGTGATAACCCCGGCCAACCACTGAAAGGTGCTTCATATTGAATCCAGCCATACCAAGTGATCTAACAGCATTTTCAGCATCAAAGTGAGTTTTGAATACATAGACATTTGATAGTTGATTTTCCATTTCAATCTCCGCTCATTTTGTTTTTGATGAAATGGCACTAGACGCACTGGCTGCTGTTTCTAAGGCCAGAGATTTGGCATTGCTTAGAAACGCATGGCTTGAATCCAATGCGTTCTTAACTGCTGCCATGGCTACAGTAGTGATTGGGTTCCCTGATAACGCGTGTGATTTCAGTACTTCGTTGGTTAGAGTTCTGTTGTTTTCAATTTGATTTTGGAAAATGTCCATGACTTGTGCGTGTGATTCAAAACCCATTTGAAAGGCATTCACAGCAAAATCCAAGTACTCTTTGACTTGATTGACCATATGCTTAGATACAAGCTCTGAAAAAGCATGTGTATCGTTGACTTGAAGTAACTCAGCAGCTTTTTGATGTGATGCCTCAATTGCCAACTTATTATGAGTCAAAGCTAAATTGATCAGTGCCATCGATTGCTTGTGATACAAATTCGCAATCTCCATAGTTCGATTGGGAATGACTTTTACTTCTTCTGCGACGGTATTCATAGGATTACCTTTATCAATGTGTAGTCCTTATCTAGCGAATAGGTCAGTATTCGCGTTCAGCATCAGGGGTAGGCTCACTTTATACAGATTTTTAAAAATTCAATTGATGCATATCAATCAAATCAAACATCTTCAATGTTGAATTCAACCGAAAATTTATCAAAAAAGGATCAAATGTTCAATTGAAAATTGACCATGTGTTAAACCCTACCTGCCTAGTTATTAGGCAGGAGGCACAAGGTGATCACAATGGACATGATTGGCAAGGTCAGAAGGCTTAGATTGGCCGACAAGTTGTCGCTGAGCGAGATCGTGAGACGCACGGGTATATCCCGAAACACGATCAAGAAATGGGTGAATCAAGCGGTGAACTTGAAGCCACCACGCTACGAACGAGTATCTTCTCCTGGGGTATTGAGCCACTTTGAGGCAACTTTGGTTGAGGCACTGACAGCGGACGCCAAACGCATCAAGCGTGAGAGGCGTTATGCCAGGGCATTGTTTCGGCAACTCCAAGCGCAGGGGTACCGAGGCGGGCACACCAAGGTTTATTTTTTGTTGCCAACTGGCAGCGGGGCCACGCTTTGGGCCCCAAGGCAAAGGGATTTATACCTTTGAAGTTTGCCTTGGGCGAGGCCTTCCAATTTGACTGGAGTGATGTAGGCTTGGTGGTGGGTGGTATTTATTACCGCATGCAGGTCTCGCACATGAAGCTTTGCGCAAGTCGAGCATTTTGGTTGGTGGCTTACCCATCGCAGGGGCACGAAATGATCTCATTGAGCAACTGGTGAGATGTGACTGTACAGACACATCTCACAACGTGGTGTTGATTGGTGGTCCTGGAACAGGTAAGACTTATCTGGCAACTGCCATTGGGGTCAATGGGATCACCAAGATGGGGAAAAGGGTGAGGTTTTACTCAACAATAGACTTGGTCAATGCATTAGAAAAAGAGAAGAGAGACGGTAAATCCGGTCGAATTACGCTGAACCTGACGGGGATGGACCTTGTGATATTGGATGAGTTGGGGTATTTGCTATTTGGTCAAGCTGGAGGGGCATTTTTGTTTCATTTGCTCTCAAAGCTTTATGAACATAAGAGTCTGATGGTCACCACCAATTTGAGCTTTGAGGAGTGGCCGAGCGTGTTTGGAGATGCAAAGATGACGACAGCGCTCTTAGACCGAATGACGCACCACTGCCACATCGTCGAAACTGGAAATGAGTCTCACCGCTTCAAACACAGCACCGAATCTGCAAGAAAGCAGATCAGGAAAAAGAGCATGTGAAAAAGCAATTTAAATCAGAGGCTTCACCAGAGCCATTTTAAAAACCAAAGAAAGGCAAGCAAAAAAACAGAACAAACCGTATACTTATCCACAGATGCTGCCTCATGAAAACAGCACCATCTCCCTGGTCAATATTCATTTGAACTTGGTGATCAAAATTCAGTTGATTTCAACACTTTGGTGCGTTACAGGGCGGTTGAGTTGGGTTCTAAGAAAATTCGTTTTCACGCGGTCTCTCCAGTGTCCATATTGACCCAAGCTGCCTCTGGCATTGAGGGGTTTGATGAGCTCATGAAAAATGCGGTTGAAAAATCTCCTTTGCGAAGGGCCGTTGAGTTAGAAGAGATTGCGAGCTTGTGTACCTTTTTGTGCTCAGATGCAGCCTCTGGCATGACGGGTCAAACCATCTACGTTGATGCTGGCAGCCATGCTGTGAGTTAACCCAAAACTTTGTGAGTCCAATCGATGCAAACTGAAAATCAAGAGATGATCGAAAACGTGACCTACGATGAGCTGTTCGTGGGCCAAAATGCAAGACTTCTTCGCACGTTGACGCTTGAAGACATTCAAGCCTTTGCTGCTGTGTCTGGGGACACGAACCCCGCGCACTTGGATCCAGAGTATGCCAATGACACCATGTTTCACGGTGTCATTGCGCATGGCATGTGGGGCGGAGCACTCATCTCCGCTTTACTGGGGACAAAGTTTCCTGGACCAGGCACCATTTACTTGCAGCAAGATCTTCATTTCTCCAGACCCGTTCGCATTGGTGACACCTTGTCGGTTGTGGCGACCGTCACCAGCAAAGACGACGAAAAGAAACGGGTTGAATTGAATTGTTTGGTGGAGAATCAAAAGGGTGATAAGGTCTTGTTTGGTACCGCTCGAATCATTGCGCCCACTCAAAAAATTCTTCGTCCCAAGTTGAGTGCGCCGCATATTCAATTGTTCGATCCAGAGGCTCGATTGAAGTCGCTATTGGAGCGAGCTAAACATTTAAAAGCATTGCCTTGTGCCGTGGTGCATCCTTGTGATCAAGAATCCTTGAGTGGGGCCATCGATTCGGCCAAAGCGGGTTTGATCGTTCCAGTCTTGATTGGTCCAGCCAAGAAAATTTTGGCCTGTGCCCAAGAGGGGCATCTGGACATCTCAGGCTATGAGTTGATTGATGTTCCACACAGCCATGCTGCGGCAGACCTTGCTTCAGATATGGCCGCAAAAGGACAAGTTCAAATCATGATGAAGGGCAGTTTGCACACCGATGAACTCTTGCACGCTGTGTTGGCTCGCCCACAACTCAGAACGGGTCGGCGCATGTCGCACGTTTTTCGATTTGACATCCCAATGTACAGCAAACCTTTGCTGGTGACGGATGCCGCCTTGAACATCAAACCAACTCTCATGGAGAAGGTCGACATCATTCAAAACGCGATTGACTTCAGCATGGTGATGGGCGTGCAAAACCCAAAGGTTGCCATCCTCTCGGCCATTGAGACCGTAAGCCCAGACATTCCCTCTACGATTGAAGCAGCAGCACTTTGCAAAATGGCTCAAAGAAAACAAATCAAGGGGGGCATTTTGGATGGCCCATTGGCCTTTGATAATGCCATTTCAGCTCATTCTGCTTTGGTCAAGGGCATTGATTCTTTGGTCGCAGGTGACGCTGATATTTTGGCTGTCCCTGACTTGGAATCTGGCAACATGTTGGCCAAGCAATTGGAGTATTTTGCTGGAGCCAGTGGTGCAGGGTTGGTCTTGGGGGCGAGGATTCCAATCGCACTGACCAGTCGAGCCGATGGCCCCAAAACAAGAGTTGCCTCAGCTTTATTGGCTTTGCTCGTGGCTCACAGCCAGCTAAAGTCTTGAATCCAACCTTTTTCTCCTTCAATCCAAGCAAAGCAACAAGATGGCCATATTGGCAGTCAACGCAGGTTCTTCAAGCCTTAAGTTTTCAATTTACCCGATCGCTCAAAATGGGGTTCAACCCAGTGTTTTGGTGGGCAATGTTCTAGGTCTTGAGCCTGGAGGCTCTGCCTCTTTGAGCTATAGCTACCAGGATCAGCGAGAAACACTTGCAATCCCATCGACCTCAGAAGACCCTTTTGAGCAGTCCCTCAAAGCACTGAAGGACTTGCTCTCAGGGTTACCTGTGTTGCCTAACATCCAAGCAGTGGCTCATCGCATTGTTCATGGTGGATCAGAATTTAAAACAAGTACGGTTTCGACTCCTTTCATTTTGGATCAACTCGCTCAATTGAATTCGCTTGCCCCTCTTCATCAGCCACACAATTTAGAGGGCGTCAAAGCGTTTTCAGAGGCTTTTGAAAACGTGCCTCAAGTGTTGTGTTTTGATACCGCTTATCACCAAACTTTGGATGAGCT